>Ga0068855_100007069_pt1 | contig 13614 bp, 10 predicted proteins | sample KBSCornC52_FD_66592 | JGI IMG/M metagenome (GOLD analysis project Ga0068855, IMG submission 66592) | Corn rhizosphere microbial communities from Kellogg Biological Station, Michigan, USA - KBS Corn C5-2 | ecosystem: Host-associated > Plants > Roots > Rhizosphere > Soil ... | reverse complement strand
GTGCGTGTTTTGGGCGGGAGGTAGGGCACGATCGGGATCGCCCGGATGAGCGCGATGCCGGCGTTGAGGCTGGTACCGGTCTGGGTCGAGCGGATCAGCGTCGCGCCGCCTGAGATGGCCCCGTTCCATCCGTGCAGGAAGTTCGGATGATGGGCCACTTCGTCGTCGTAGGTCTTCTGGTCGATGATATAGGCCAGGTTCTTCACCGGCACGGTCTCGGGAGCGCCGCCCTGGGGTTCGACGGTCACCGAGCCGTCGGTGTAGACAAGGCTTCCGGGACGTCGCGTGACCCTGGTCGGCTTCTCGTCCTTGCGGATGACGACAAAGCTGCCATGAGTGCGCAGTTCCTTTATCTTGCTCATTGGAACGGTGATCTCGCCGGCCGTATCGCTCTTGAAGACGATGCTGTCGCCCACGCCGCGTTCGATGGTTCCGGTCAAGTGGTCGCCATTGGTGAACACGATAACATCCGACGTAGGCGCGGCTGCTGCGTCCTGCGCCACGGCGGCGGCGTTATGGGCGATAAAACCCGTCATCAGGCAAAAAGCGATAAAACTCCAGATTCGCTTGGGGCTATAGGCGGATGTGCGCAATATGCTCATTTTTCTAAAATAACTTAGCCTCAGGCGCGAAAGAGGGGGAGATGTATTTCGCTTTCGTGTGACTGGAAAGATATTGCGTATGGTGAGGGACTCAGGGCCGAAAGACACTCTTCGTGAGGATCGGGAAGCACAAGTGAGAGAAGGCCTGGGAAACGATACCGGCGGGGGCCTGCAATCACGCATTCACTGTCCAACCCGGAAGAAAATTCACACTTTGCCGCAATTTTGAGCGACCTGCGCTCTTGTTAATTCAATAGCTTAGCTAAAAAAACAAGAAATTCTTGCCAATCGTCTTCCAATAGGGGTACTATCCGTTTCGCGTTCAGTCGAGGCCGCTAATCGCGCATCCCTGACCGGACCGAAACCCGAAAATGGATAGCTTTCAATTAAACGTTCGAATCAGTATGAGTTCCATAACCCAACTTCCTGACGGGGCAGTTAGACCCCTCAGCGCGCAAAAGGAAGGTATAAGACATGGCATGGTACGCCTATTGCATCGCAGAACGGCAGTCGTTCCCGGAACTTTGCCGGCACCGTCGTCCAATGCCCCTTACCGGAGTCTCCGGCCTCTTCGGTAATCAGGCATTCTTGTTTCCCGCCAGTGACCTGGCCGTCATCGTCTCCGAGCACAGCGCCGAAGACCATGAGCGGCTCGACCAGCAAGCTGCAAAAGACCATGCCCGCGTAATCGCGGACTGCTTCAAACTCTCCACCGTCCTGCCGTTCCGTTTTGGCACTACTTTTCAGGATGACGACGCGCTTCGCCGCTCCGTCCGCTCCAACCAGCGTCACTTTCAGGCCAACGTCGAGCGTCTTCGCGGCAAGGCCGAGATGCACCTCAAAGTGCTGGTAGACGATACCTGCCCCGGCAACTCCGCCCGCGACATGACCGTCGGCCAGCAGTACCTGACCAGCCTGCGCGAGAGCGCCAGCCGCCAGCGGGAGCGTCAGTCCAAGGCCCGCGCCCTCTCCGTCCAGATGCACCGTATGTTTCTTCCGATCGCCGAAGAGATTACCTGCAAACGGATGGACTCCGGCAAGATGCTTCTGGATATCGCCCATCTGATCGATAACAAGACCGTCGAGCGGTATCAGAACAAATATTCCTCGGCCTCCGTGCAGTTGAAGGAGTGCCGTATGCAACTCTCCGGCCCCTGGCCTCCGTACCATTTTGTGCACCGCTCCGCGACCCAGCCGCAGCACTCGGCTTAAGGTTTCCGGTAAGGTTCCGGGCTGCCCCATTTTCTGCTACGTCGAAGAAAATGGGGCAGTTCTGCGTTTACAGGACTACCTTTGCCTGGCACCCGGCATCGAAGAGGAGCAGGAGAGGTGCCCGGCCTGATGGGGCTCTCCCCAGAACGTCAGGAGAGATCATGAAGCTAAGGATAGGAAGTTCTTCCACGCGGGCCTTGTCCGCGCTTTTATTTGCCGGTGCCGCTCTATTGGCGGTGCCTGCTGCCTCGGCCCAGACGACGAGGACGACAACAACGACCCAGACGACGAGTCCTACACAGGATTCGACGACCATCACGAAAAAGAATGGGGTCTACTTTTATCAGGTCAAGGTCGTCCACCGCGACCTCGATGCGGTGAACTATCTGCATCGCAGCCGCAGCACAAAGATCGCCTTCCGGGGGACTTCGCTTCTTCCTAAGGCCAAGGGCGAGGCCAGGGTCCAGAGCGAACGCGGCCGGATCACGATCGATGCCAACTTCAAGGGCCTGACTCCGGCCAATGGCTTCGGCCCCGGCTATCTGACGTACGTCCTGTGGGCGATTACGCCGGACGGCCGCGCCACCAATTTGGGCGAGATCCTGCCTTCGGGAAACAAGAACAATATTCATGTGACGACGCCGCTGCAGTCCTTTGGAATGATCGTCACCGCGGAGCCGTACTTTGCCGTGACCGTGCCGAGTGATGTCGTCGTGCTGCAGAACGACATTATCGAGAACAAGACCAATGGTGTGCTGGAGAAGGTGAATGCGCACTATGCGCTGCTGCCGCGGGGCTTCTACGCGCCGACCGACGGCTCGAAGAGCAACGACAACCCCATCACGCGGGACGAGAAGGCACCGCTCGAGCTGTATCAGGCGTATAACGCCGTTCGCATCGCCCAGGCGAATGGAGCGGACAAGTATGCCAACGATATTTTGACTGAGGCAAAGCTGGATCTAAAGAATGCCGCCGATATCCAAAGCAATAAAAAAGGCGACCGCAAGATGGAGATCACCTTTGCTCGCCAGGCCGTTCAGCGCTCCGAGGACGCGAGGCTGGCGACTCTGCGTAAAAAGGAAGAGGAGCGCCAGTTGAATGCACAGCGGGCGGCGCAGCAATCGCAGTTGGCAGCCCAGCAGTCGCAGTTACAGGCTCAGCGGTCACAGATGCAGGCCCAGCAGGCACAGCTTGATGCGGAGCGCGCGCAGGCAGCCAAGGCGAAGGCCGATGCAGAAGCCGCGGAAGCACGAGCCCGCGCAGCAGAGGCCAATAAGAGCGCCGAGAGCGCAAACGCTACCCGTGAACGGCTGCGCAGCCAGTTGAACAGTGTGCTCGCCACCAGCGAAACGGCGCGCGGCCTCATCGTTAATATGTCCGATGTGCTCTTCAGTACCGGCAAATACTCCCTGAAGCCGACGACTCAGATCAGTCTGGCCAAGGTGGCCGGAATTCTTCAGGCCTATCCCGGTCTGAAGCTGCAGGTCGAAGGCTACACCGACAGCGTTGGCAGCGACATGATGAACCAGAAGCTGTCTGAAAATCGCGCCGACTCGGTCAAGTCCTTCCTGATTGCGCAGGGAGTGCAGCCGGACAATATCACGTCCACCGGCTATGGCAAGAGCAATCCGGTGGCGGACAACAGCACGTCGAAGGGGCGCGCTCAAAATCGCCGCGTGCAGCTTGTCGTCTCGGGCGATGCGATTGGGGTGAAGGAGTCCAGCCCTGAGGCTGCTCCTCAACCTGCGTCCGCCCCTGCTGCCGCTCCGAATGCTACTGGGACTTCAAACCCACAGTAGGTATCCGGCCAACGAGTAAAGGCGAGATGCCGTTCGACGCGGCGTCTCGCTTTTTTGCTATAAGAGACCTATGAAATCCTTACAGGGAAAGATCGTCCTCGTCACAGGAGCAAGTTCAGGAATCGGCAGAGCGACTGCCCTGGCCTTTGCGCGGGAGGGGGCAAGGCTCCTACTGTGCGCGCGGCGGCTGGAGCGGCTGGAAGAACTGAAACAGCCGCTCGTCGATGCGGGAGCGCAGGGTGTTCAATTTTTTAGTCTCGATGTTCAAAATCGTTCTGCCGTTGAAGATGCCATTGCGGAGCTTCCGGCGGAGTGGCGGGAGATTGACGTGCTGGTGAACAACGCGGGCCTCAGCCGCGGCCTCACCAGGTTGTATGAGGACGATCCTGAAGACTGGGAAGAGATGATCGATACCAACATCAAGGGGCTGCTGTATGTGACGCGCGCCGTGGTGCCGGGCATGGTGTCGCGCGGACGCGGACACGTCATCAATCTAGGGTCGACGGCGGGACACATGACCTATGCCAACGGCGCTGTCTACTGCGCGACCAAGGCCGCGGAGAAGGCCATCAGCGAGGGCCTGAAGATTGATTTGATGGGGACCCCGGTACGGGTGACCTCGGTCGATCCCGGGATGGTCGAGACGGCCTTCAGCTCGGTTCGATTTCGCGGAGACGAAGCGAAGGCGGAGAAGGTGTATCAGAACATCACGCCGTTACAGCCGGAAGATGTGGCGGACGCCATCGTCTGGGCGGCCAGCAGACCGGCGCATGTCAACATCCACACGATCCTGATGACCAGCATCGACCAGGCGAACTCGATGGTACTGCATCGTCACAGCTAACGCTGCTACATGTGGATCGTCCAGCCGAGTTCGGAGAGCTTCTCTTCGATATCGGCAAGGGCCAGCTCAAGCGCGGAGCGCCGGTGCGGATTCGATGTTCGTTCCGACAGCACACGCTCCCGTTGCAGCTCCAGTGCCTGCTGCTGACGTTTGCGCTCAGCAGCCTGGGCGCTGATCTTGGCGGGATCAGGTTTTGGAGCTTCGGCCTGAGATTGTTGTTCTTCCACGGATTTACTCTCCCATCCTCGAGACATATTACTCATTCTACGCCGTCGATAATGAATGGCTGAAGAGTTTGAGTCTCTGTAGAAGGAGAACGCCGATCGAATCTAACCGGTCACCCGCTTCGCCCGCAGGTCTTCGGCGATGAGCTGGCCGTGAAAGCGTCCGTTCTCGATGAAGATCTCGTTGGTTCGTTCGCCGGCAACGATGACGCCAGCGAGATAGATTCCGGGGACGTTGCTCTCGTGCGTGGCAGGGTTACAGACCGGGCAGCGGTCGTTCGCCTCATCCAGCTTCACGCCAAGTCGCTCGATGAATTCAAAGTCCGGATGGTACCCCGTCAGCGCAAATACGAAATGATTCGGCAGCGTTACCGGTCCTTCGGGTGTCTGAACGGTTACGTCATCTTCCGAGATATTGGAGACGGTGCTGCTGAAGTATGCCTTGATCTCGCCGTGTTTGATGCGGTTGTTGATGTCGGGCAGAATCCAGTACTTGACATGCCGATGCATCTCCGCGCCACGATGCACAAGGGTCACGCGTGCGCCGTGCCGCCAGAGGTCGAGTGCGGCAATCGCTGCCGAGTTCTTGCCGCCGATGACAAGCACGTCCAGCCCATAGAACGGGTGCGGTTCGTGGTAGTAGTGGCGGACCTTGTGCAGTTCTTCGCCGGGAATGTCGAGATAGTTGGGCAGATCGTAGTAGCCGGTGGAGATAGCGAGCTTGCGGGCGCGGTAAGTGAGTGGCCGGGCGAAACGGTCGGTGGTATGAACGGTGAAGTTGCCATCGCCGCCCTCGACCTTCTCGACCGTCTCGTACTGACGGATGTTGAGGCGGTAGTGCTCCGCGACCTTGCGGTAGTACTCCAGGGCTTCGTTGCGATTGGGCTTCTGGTTGGGGCTGGAAAAGGGCATGCTGCCGATCTCGAGCAGCTCCGGCGTCGTAAAAAACGTCATATGCGCGGGATAGTGGAAGAGCGAATTGCAGACGCAGCCCTTGTCGACCAGAAGAGCGGAGAACCCTGCGCGTTCCGCCTCGATGGCGCAGGCGAGTCCGGTGGGACCGGCGCCGACTACAAGAAGATCCACTATGTCTGAAGCTGCACCGTCGCTCATGTCTTCCATCTTACTGAAAGTCTGCGTAGCGTTAGGATTGGCATCAGGGATTGAGGATGACCAGCTTGTGCGCGATGGCGAACAGGGCCAGTTCCAGCCGGGTGGAGACGCCGGTTTTGTCGAAGATGTTCGAGAGGTGCCGCTTGACCGTCTCCTCGCTGATGGCGAATTGTTTGGCGACGTCCTTGTTGCTGCATCCTTCGACGATGCAGGTGGTCACTTCGAGTTCGCGCGGTGTGAGGCCGTAGGTCTTGCGCTCGGGCACGGCGGCGGCCTTGCTCATCAGCTCATTCAACGCGGTCAGCAGGTTTGCGACGCGCTCGCCGCCGATCCAGTAGTCGCCGGAGAGAACGGCCCGCAGAGAAGTTGCGAGGTCGCTGGCGACGGCGTCTTTCAGCACGATGCCGCGTGCGCCGATCTGCAGGGCCTCGATCACCTGCTGGGTCGAGATGGTGCTGGTCAGCAGGATGATCTTTACCCGCGGCGACTTGCTCATGATGGCGCGCATGGCCTCAAGTCCGGGCAGGCGTGGCATCTGGAGATCGAGCAGAAGGATGTCCGGCTCCAGCTCGAGTGTCTGCGTGATGGCGACATCGCCGTCCTCGGCCTCGCCGACGACTTCAAAGCCGGGCTCGTCCTCGAGCATGTTCTTGACGCCGAAACGGACCACGGGGTGATCGTCGGCGACGACGATACGGATCGTCGTTGCGGAGATTGCGGGGCTGACGGGTTTTTTCACTGCGTCGTTCTTCACTGCGTCGTGCTTCACTGCGTCGCTCATAGGGTCGCTCTCCTCATTATGCAGTGCGGTTCGCTACATGATCTTGCGCGCCAACAGAATAAGACGCAAACACTCGCAGGAAACCATCAATTCATCAAGCGAAGCTACATGATTAGCATGGATGCCGTCTTCTTCCAGCTTTCCGGCCAGTGTCTGCAACTCGACAGCTCCGACCATACCAGCACCGCCCTTGATGGCGTGCGCCTCTCTTCGGAACGCCGCATCCTCTTTGTTGGATGCGGTTTGCCGCATCCGCGCGATCCGTTCTTTTATATCTCCAAGGCACAGGGTGTAAAGCTGCTGCAACCGTTCTCTGCGCATCGATGCCGCAAGCTTTTCATAAATAGTTTCATTCAGAAGGGTTGGATTTTGATGAACTGCATTGGCTGGAGCGCGGGCCGGAGTGCCATGCGCTGCAATTGCGGCGGTAAGTTCTTCCACGGTGAATGGCTTCAGCAGAACTCCATCGAAGTCGCGCGTGACCTCGTCATCGGGCAGGTTTCCGCTCATGGCCAGCAGCAGAGTCTCTGCTCCGCAGCAGCCTCGCAGCGCATGGGCAAGCGCGCTGCCGGTGGTGCCGGGCATCTGGATATCGGCCAGCACGACTGCGGGCTGCCGGGCTGGGGCGCTGAGAGATTGCACCGCAGCGTCGCCCGAGTCCGCCGTCTCCACCACGAAACCGGCGTGCGCGAGCAGAAGGGCCAGCACGTCGCGGCTCAGGGCATCGTCGTCCACAACCAATACTCGCATCGGCGTGTTCTGATTCTTCATCAGGGCAAAGAGTATCAATTGAGAGATTCAAGCGCCAATTTTTGCGGCCGCTGCTAATTCCTGCCGTCCATGCCGCAATGACGGTAAAGTATTGCCAATGGGCGAAGAGGACACAGCCGCGCGGCAGGGTCGAGGGACGCAACTCGCTGAAGAACTGGCGGCCTTGTCGGCACGGGTAGGGGCGCTCGAACAGGAGATCGCCCAACTGCGGGGCGAGCTGCCGGCGAAGACGGCAAAGGCTGCGCCGCCGCCTCTGGTCGCTATGCCCGCTGAGCCGATTGTGGAGGCCGCTGCTCCTGCAAGGGCGTCGCTCGAGAACCGTATCGGCTCACAGCTCTTCAGCCGCATTGGGATTGTGGCTCTGCTGATCGGTGCGACGTGGTTTCTGAAACTCGCCATGGATAACCACTGGATCGGGCCGATGGGTCGCGTCCTCGCCGGGTTGATTGCGGGTGCAGGGCTGGTGGTGTGGTCGGAGCGGTTTCGCCGACAGGGATTCCATCTCTTCTCCTGGTCGCTCAAGGCGATTGGCAGCGGCGTGCTCTATCTTTCGCTGTGGGCGGCCTTCCAGCTTTATCATCTGCTGCCTGCCTCGGTGGCGCTTGGCGCGATGGTTCTGGTGACTGCGTGGAACGCCTTCATGGCCTGGTCGCAGGACAGCGAAGTTCTTGCCGCCTACGCCCTGGCAGGAGGCATGGCTACGCCTCTGCTGCTCTCGACCGGCGGTAACCACGAGATATTTCTCTTTACTTATATCCTCGCCATCGATGTTGCGACGATCCTTCTTCTCCGGCTGAAACCCTGGCCGCGGCTGCTGCTGGGAGCGTTTCCCGCCACGGTTGCCTATTTCATCGGCTGGTACATCCAGTTCAATTCTGCTGCCCAGCTTGGGGCGACGGTGCTCTTCGTTGCGCTGTTCTTTGGCGTCTTCGTATCGGTTCCCATCGGCTGGAAGGAGAGCGGGCAACTCGCGCAGGCAGGCAGGAGAGGCGCGTTTCGCATTACCGAAATTTTTCTGCCGCTGGCCAATGCTCTCTTTGCGTCGCTGGCGCTTTATTCGCTCCTCGAGAACGCAGGCCATCACACGCTGCAGCCATGGTTGATGGTCTTTTTTGCTGCCATCTATCTCGGCTTGATGCGACTGCCGCAGACAACGATCGCCTCGGCTGTTCATCTGTCGCTGGCCGTTGTGTTTCTTACGATCGCAATTCCGTTGAAGGCCAGTGGCCGCTGGATTACCGTGGGCTGGTTTGCAGAGGCTGCGGCGCTGCTGTGGGTCTCTGCGCGCCTCGAAACGGCCATGGCGGATGCGGCTTCGGTCAGCGCGCATCGCATTCTTCGCTCGCTTGCCGTGGCGGCGCTTGCCCTGGGGTTCGGCGCTCTGATGGTGCGGCCCGCCTGGTTTGGCAAGCCTGTTCAAACAGCTTTTCTCAATGGCCGTTTTGCGACGGCTCTCTTTGGAATTGCGGTCTTTGCGTGTGCGGCATGGATCGGCCTTCATGCGCGTCACTCGAACGAAGGCGAGCCCAGTTGGGGTCACATCGCCGGGGTGTCCATCATTGCGCTCAATCTTGTGGCAATCGTAGCGTGCGTCCGTGAGCTGAATACTGTCTGGCGGCAGGCCCTGGTTAATTCTGAGGCGGAGTTGCAGAAGGCGCTTGCGATCTCCGCGTTCCTCATGATCTATGGGGCCGTGCTGCTGGCGGTCGGATTCTGGAAGCGCACCGCCTTTATTCGCTGGCAGGCGCTGATTCTGATCGTCTTCACCATCGCCAAGACCTTTATCTACGATATGCGCAATCTGAGCCAGGGCTACCGCGTCGTCAGCTTCCTTGGCCTTGGCGCGTTGCTGATGGCCGTCAGTTTTGCTTACCAGAAAGACTGGCTCGCCTTGCGTGACTCCGTACCTGCTGCTTCGGCGAATAAAGGAGTCGAGTGATGAAGCCTGCGCTCCTGGCACTGCTGCTCTTCTGGCAGACGGCGGCTCCTGCTCCCAAGGCCGCGATTGATTCGCAGCAATACTCTCGTTACCAGCGGACGATCGCGCTTCCAGATGGCGCGGGGCAAACCTGTGCCGTGATCGATGCGCAGATGTTTCCTCACGCCGCGCCGTCGCTTAAGGATGTCCGGCTCTATCAAGGGGCACAGGAGATTCCCTACGCCATCACGCTCAGCGAACCCGCGCAGCCGGACAGCACGGCGGCGCGTGTTCTGAATCTCGGAGTTCGCGGCCATAGCATTGTCTTCGATCTCGCGATGCCTGACCGGCCTTACACCGAGGTCGACCTCGATCTTCGAGGTCAGGATTATCTGGCCACGGCCGTGGTCACTGGACTGGATTCGCCGCAATCCTCCAAGGCAACTGATCTCGGCGACTTTACGCTCTTCGATCTGACGACGCAGCACCTCTCGCACAGCACAGCGCTCCACCTGCAGGAGTCGAGCTTTCCTTATCTACACATCGTTCTTACGGCCTCGGCTGCACCCGGTACTCGCGGCTTTACCGCTACGCCTCAGATGGTGAAGGGAGCCACGGTTCCGCCGAGTCGCGAGGCGCAGTCTCTCTATACCGTTGCGGCTGAGACCACGGCCATCACCCAGAAGACTCGACAGAGCATCGCTGCCTTCGCGCTGCCCGAGCGCGTGCCTGTGGAACAGGTCAGCTTCGTCCTCGCGCCGGATTTCAAGGCGAACTTCAGCCGCGATGTCCATATCTCGGATCGTCCGAGAGGCACACCGAAGACCGCGGCAGAGACCATCGACGGCACCATTCTCCGCGTGCATCTCACGCAGGCTGGACGTGAGATTCGCCAGCAGCAACTGAGCGTCCCGGCGATTCTCGGCGCTAACCTGCAAGGGGCCGCGAGCGTGGAGGTGGCGATCGACAATGGTGATGACATTCCACTTCGGATCGCGGCCGTTCGGCTTGAGATGCGCCAGCGCAAGCTCTGTTTCTCCGCCCCGACGGCGCAACCGGTAACTCTTTTCTACGGAGATGACGGGCTTACGACGCCGCAATATGACTATGCGCGTCTCTTCTCCGCTACAGCGAAGACGAAGGTGGCGCAGCTTGGCCCGGAACAATTGAATCCCATCTACCGTTCCCGACCCGACACGCGCGCACTCACCGAGCGCTACCCGGACATTCTCTGGATAGCGCTGCTGGCCGTCATCTGCATTCTTGCTGTGGTTGCGTTGCGTTCTGCCAAAACGGTACATCGTTGAGGGACCATCATGCCGCGAAGTCTCAAACTGCACGCTTTTGCCGTCCTCATTCTCTCGGTACTGTTTTATTTATTCTTCGAGGTCAGCAAGCATAATCCGGTTCTATCCGCCGTCAATGTTTTTGGTGATGACCCATACGACGCGGTCGGGTCATTTGGAATTCAGGCCGCAGCGCTTTTGGCCGTCCTATCGGGGGTGCGTGCCTTCAGACCCTATTCAGCATTCACCGTATCCGAGCGTCGAAGAGTTCTTCTTGTGCGGACACTGATGATGTCAGTTCTGGCCGTAGGCATAACGCTCGTTGGGGATGCGATTGCGATGCTGCGCCATCCGTCTGTATGGATTGGGTCCGATGGGGGACGCTTGCTCGCTGGACTTCTTGTGGGCATGGTTGCCCTGACTGCGATGGCCGGATGGCTTATCTATCGCGATATTCAACCAATGGCTTTGCGAAGTGTTTCAGGCGTGTGGAGACGATCTGCCATCATTTCTACTGTCGCAGCTGCCATTCTTGCGCTCTATCCGGAAGGCTTGCGTCAAAGCCTGTCTGGAGAGCTATTTACTGTTCTGGTTGGGATACTGCTTCTATTTGTCCCGATGTGGGCTTTAGGAACGGCCCTGGTTCCACACCATGAAGCGACGCCTTGCGATGCTGCCACTGCCAGCCGGTTCCCGCTATACAAATACCGATGGAGTCTGATTGCGCTGGCCGGTATTTTCATAGGATTCGGTTTGGCGCTGGGAGAGTTGCAGGTGCAGAAAAGCTGGCCTCGTTTTACGAGCCACGTCGTCTTCGTAATCCTGGTTTTTGTCTGCCTTGAGGCTGCCGGAGTTCTGATCGGTTACGGTTTTTTGAGAAGGCCGCTCGGATTCACTCTCCAGCAACCGCCCGATCGTATTTCTTAGCTAAGCATCCAGAGCCCGGAGCAACAAGTCAGACTTATCGAATCGCCGCATCCACTTCGCTGACCCAGTCCGGCGACTTCAGGATCTCGCGGGGCTTCGATCCATCCGCAGGCCCGACCAACCCATCGCTGTGCATCAGGTCGATCAGGTGGGCCGCGCGTCCATAGCCGATGCGCAGACGCCGCTGCAGCAGGGAAGTGCTGGCCTTGCCGAACTCGAAGACCAGGCGTACGGCGTCGTCATACATCGGATCGTCGTTCTCGCTGTCCGTGCCGCCGTCGCCGTCCTTGCCGGTCTCGTCCTTCGGGCCTTCGAGGAAGCCGTGAACATACTCGGCCTCGCCCTGCGCCTTCCAGAATGCGGTGACGGCGGAGATCTCTTTTTCGGTGACAAATGGCGCATGGACGCGCTGCACGCGGCTCGTTCCCGGCGGCAGATAAAGCATGTCGCCGCGACCCAGCAGGCTTTCAGCGCCGTTGGAGTCGATGATGGTTCGCGAGTCCACCTTGGTTGCCAGGCGGAAGCTCATACGCGTCGGCACGTTCGCCTTGATCAGGCCGGTGATGACGTCGACCGAAGGCCGCTGCGTGGCAAGAATAAGGTGGATGCCGACGGCGCGCGCCATCTGCGCCAGCCGCGTGATCGACTCTTCCACGTTCGAGCGGTCGAGCATCATCAGGTCGGCAAGCTCGTCGATGATGATGATGATGTAGGGCAAAGGCTCCTGGTTTACGTCCTCGAACAGATAGTCGCTGCCATGGTCGAAGAGCTTGTTGAACTGGTCGATGTTGCGGACGTGGTTGGCGGCGAGCAGCTTCAACCGCCGCTCCATCTCACGCACGGCGTTGCGCAGCGCATTCGCGGCCAGCTTCGCTTCGGTGATGATCGGGGTAAACAGATGCGGGATGCCCTCGTACATGCCGAGTTCAACGCGCTTCGGATCGACGAGAATCATCCTGACCTGCTCCGGCGTGTTCTTGAAGAGCACGCTCATAATCATCGCGTTGATCGCGACCGATTTGCCGGAGCCGGTGGAGCCGGCGATGAGCACATGCGGCATTGCGGCGAGATCGGCAGTCACGATGCGGCCGTTGATGTCCTTGCCTAGCGCAATCGACAGCCTGCTCTTGGACTGCGCAAAGCTCTCGCATTCGACCACATCGCGCAGCCAGATGGTCTCGCGCTCGTGGTTGGGAACCTGAATGCCGACGGTGCTCTTGCCCGCCATCCGCTCGATCAGGATGGACTCGGCGGCCATGGCAAGGCAGAGATCGTCGGCCAGTCCGGTGATGCGGGCCACCTTCACGCCGGCCTCGGGGCGGAACTCAAACGTTGTGACTACGGGGCCCGGATTAATCTGCGTTACCTGCCCGTTGACGCCGAACTCGGCGGACTTTTCGACCAGCACCCGCGCCTCTTCGCGTAGAGCGTCTTCACGCACGGCGGCCTGCTCTTCGCTGCGGTGCAGCAGGGAAGAGGGCGGCAGCTTGTAGCCGCGCACGCTCTTGGGCACAATCGTTACGGTCTTGATGTCGGCATCGGCGCGCCTGCCGAAGGAGATGTCGTCGTCGCTTCCCTGGGGGGATGCTGGGATTGGCGCAAACGCCGCCGCTCTCGGGTCTTCTGTTCTCTTCGGCGCGCGGACGGGGGTGACAGCCCGTTCCGCTTCAAATCGGTGGCCCTGAAAGTTCGATTCGTCGTCCAATGCGTGACCGGGCGCGGCTGCCTTCGCCAGCGCATCCGCATAAGGAGCCGCAGCGGCGGCAGCGGTGCTGAACGGTGTTACCGGGGGAGCGTCCACGAAGGTGCGCGGCATGCCCTGCCACATCGATGTTGGTTCGGCGGCAGCTTCTTCCTGCGGATCGACGGAGATTGCCTCCGTCCGCTTCTTCCGTCCCCACCAGCCAAACAGGCCGCTCAGCAGCGTATTGCTTTCGACTCTGTGATTTTTGCGTTCAGCCTGCTCACGAGCGCGCTGCGCCTTGAGGTCGGCCTGCTCGCGCTTGCTCCCGTAGGCCTCCTTCTCGGCGGCGATGCTGGCGTTTTTTCTGCGGCTCTGCCAGCGCGCCCACCGCTCCCATAGCGACTGCGCGAAGGAGAAATGAATCAGGCTCCACTCCCGCGCCGTGTTGAAGGT
>Ga0068855_100007065_pt1 | contig 13617 bp, 11 predicted proteins | sample KBSCornC52_FD_66592 | JGI IMG/M metagenome (GOLD analysis project Ga0068855, IMG submission 66592) | Corn rhizosphere microbial communities from Kellogg Biological Station, Michigan, USA - KBS Corn C5-2 | ecosystem: Host-associated > Plants > Roots > Rhizosphere > Soil ... | reverse complement strand
GACCGGCGCGAGCCGCGCGCTGTTCTTCATCGCGCCGATGCTGTCGCTGGCGCCGGCGCTTGCCGCATGGGCGGTGATCCCGTTCAGCGACACGTGGCTGCTCGCGGACATCAACGCAGGGCTGCTGTATATCCTGGCGATGACGTCGATGGGCGTCTACGGCATCATCCTCGCCGGCTGGGCGTCGAACTCGAAGTACGCGTTCCTCGGCTGCCTGCGCTCGGCCGCGCAGATCGTCTCGTACGAGATCGCGATGGGCTTCGCGCTCGTCGGCGTGCTGATGGCCGCGAACAGCCTGAACCTCCGCGATATCGTCGAGGGCCAGGAGGGCGGCGCCGCGTACTGGTACATCTGGCCGCTGTTCCCGCTGTTCATCGTCTACCTCGTGTCGGGGATCGCGGAGACGAACCGCCATCCGTTTGACGTCGCCGAGGGCGAGTCCGAGATTGTCGCGGGCTTCCACGTCGAGTACTCGGGCATCACGTTCGCGCTGTTCTTCCTCGCCGAATACATGAACATGATCCTGATCGCCGCGCTGACGTCGATCATGTTCCTCGGCGGCTGGCTATCACCGCTGCCCATCCTGAACGATGCCGCGATCTTCGGCTTCCACCCGTTCGGTGACGGCATGGCGTGGTTCGTGCTGAAGATGTCGTTCGTGCTGCTGATCTTCCTGTGGATCCGCGCGACATTTCCCCGCTATCGCTACGACCAGATCATGCGGCTCGGCTGGAAGGTGTTCATTCCGGTGACGCTCGTCTGGATTATCTTCCTCGGCGCGATGATGCAGACGCGCTTCGCCGGCCTGTTCCACTGACATGAAGATCGCCGAACGCGTCCGCGGTTTCTTCAGCACGTGGCTGCTGCTCGAGTTGCTGCAGGGGCTCGCGCTGACCGGCCGCCACCTGTTCGCGCGCAAGATCACTGTCCAGTTTCCCGAGGAAAAGACGCCGATGAGCCCGCGGTTTCGCGGACTGCATGCGCTGCGGCGGTATCCGAACGGCGAGGAGCGTTGCATCGCTTGCAAGCTCTGCGAGGCGGTGTGTCCGGCGATCGCGATCACGATCGAATCGGAGCAGCGCGAGGACGGCACGCGCCGCACGACGCGCTACGACATCGACCTGACGAAATGCATCTTCTGCGGCTTCTGCGAGGAAAGCTGTCCGGTGGATTCGATCGTCGAGACGCGAATCCTCGAATATCACGGCGAGCGGCGCGGCGACCTCTACTACACGAAGGAAATGCTGCTCGCGGTGGGCGACCGCTACGAGGCGCAGATCGCCGCAGACCGTCAGGAAGACGCCAAATACAGATGAGAGTCGTTCCGGCACACGCGGGTAGGCTGCCCGCCATGGGCGCAACGCGATGACGTTCGCGACCTTCACCTTCTGGGTCTTCGCGGTGATCCTCGTCGGCGCCGCGCTGGCGGTCATCATGACGCGCAATCCCGTTCACGCGGCGCTGTGGCTCGTGCTGTCGTTCTTCACGGCCGCGGCCGTGTGGATGCTGCTCCGTGCGGAGTTTCTCGCGATCGCGCTCGTGCTCGTCTACGTCGGCGCGGTGATGGTGCTGTTCCTGTTCGTCGTGATGATGCTCGACGTGAACTTCGCCGCGATGCGCCAGCATTTCCGCAGCTACCTGCCGTTTGCCGCGGGCGTGGGCATCCTCGTGCTGGTCGAAATGACGCTCGTCATCTTCGACAGTGCGATCGGCCGCACGATGCCGGCGCCCGCACCGCCCACCGGCAGCAACACGCGCGCGCTCGGGCAGCTCCTGTACGTCGACTACGTCTATCCGTTCGAGATCGCCGCCGTCGTGCTGCTGGTGGCGATCATTGCCGCGATCGCGCTGACACACCGCGAGCGCAAGGAACGAAAACACCAGGACCCCGGCCAGCAGATCAAGGTTCGCCGCGAGGATCGCGTGCGGCTCGTCGACCTGCCGTCGGAGAAACCGCCGGCCTGACGTCCGGCAAATCAATGACGGGCGGCGCGCAAGCGGCCTTCGAAAAAGGCCACCGCGCAGGTCCCGTGTGGAATGGGGAGTGACATCAGCCGTGCTGGGCGAACCGACGCTTGCGCATTACCTCGTTCTCGGGGCGATCCTGTTCGCCATCAGCATGGCGGGCATTTTCCTCAACCGCCGCAACGTCATCATGATGCTGATGGCGATCGAGCTGATGCTGCTCGCCGTCAACCTGAACTTCATCGCGTTCTCGCGCTTCCTGGGCGATATGGCGGGACAGGTGTTCGTCTTTTTCATCCTGACGGTCGCCGCCGCCGAGTCGGCGATCGGCCTCGCGATTCTGGTGCTGCTGTTCCGCAACACCGGCTCCATCGACGTCGAGGCGCAAGGCCGCCTTCGCGGGTAACGCGATAATCGTCACGATGCGCTCCCTCTATCTGCTGATTCCGTTCGCACCGCTGGTCGCGTCGATCGTCGTCGGCCTGTGGGGCCCGCGCCTCGGCCGCAGCGCATCGCACTGGCTGTGCATCCTGGGCGTCGCCGCGTCGTTCGTCGCGTCGATCGTCGTCGGGCGCGACGTGCAGGCCGGCCACGTGTTCAACGGCGACGTCTACGCATGGCTCGTGTCCGGCGACCTGAAGCTCGCGATCGGCTTCCTGATCGACCCGCTGACGGCAACGATGCTGCTCGTCGTCACGTTCGTGTCGCTGATGGTGCACATCTACACGATCGGCTACATGGCCGACGACCCCGGCTACACGCGCTTCTTCTCGTACATCTCGCTGTTCACGTTCGCGATGCTGATGCTCGTGATGAGCAACAACTTCGTCCAGCTCTTCTTCGGCTGGGAAGCCGTGGGACTCGTGTCGTACCTGCTGATCGGTTTCTGGTACGAGCGGCCGACGGCCAATTACGCGAGCCTCAAGGCGTTTCTCGCCAACCGCGTCGGCGACTTCGGCTTCGTGCTCGGCCTGGGTCTCGTGCTCGCCTACTTCGGCACGCTCGACTACGCGCCCGTGTTCGCGAAGGCCGAGTCGATGTCGACGACGACGATCGTCCCGTGGAGCGGCGCGCAGTGGTCGCTGCTGAGCGCGATCTGCATCTGTCTGTTCATCGGCGCGATGGGCAAGAGCGCGCAGGTGCCGCTGCACGTTTGGCTGCCGGACTCGATGGAAGGCCCGACGCCGATCTCCGCGCTGATCCACGCGGCAACGATGGTCACCGCCGGCATTTTCATGGTGGCGCGGATGAGCCCGCTGTTCGAATGGTCCGACACCGCGCTGTCGTTCGTCACGATCATCGGCGCGATCACCGCGCTCTTCATGGCGTTTCTCGGCATCGTGCAGAACGACATCAAGCGCGTGATCGCCTATTCGACGCTGTCGCAGCTCGGCTACATGACGGTGGCGCTTGGCGTGTCGGCGTACTCGGCGGCGATCTTCCACCTGATGACGCACGCGTTCTTCAAGGCGCTGCTGTTCCTCGGCGCCGGTTCGGTGATCATCGCGCTTCACCACGAGCAGGACCTGCGCAGGATGGGCGGGCTGCGCAAGTACATGCCCATCACGTACATCACCGCGGTGATCGGCTCGCTCGCGCTTGCGGGCATCCCGCCGTTTGCCGGGTTCTTCTCGAAGGACGCGATCATCGAGGCCGTGCGGATGTCGCACGTCGGCGGACATGGTTTCGCACTCCTGGCCGTGATGGCCGGCGTGTTCGTCACGGCGTTCTACTCGTTCCGGATGCTGTTCCTGGCCTTCCATGGCACCGAGCGCTTCCACCACGGCCATGCGGACGACGACACGCATGCCGCGCACGACGCGGACGCGCACGACACGTCGTCGACGGCCGGCACGGAGCCGGATGCCCACGGTCACGCGGGCGGTCCGCCGCGCGAATCGCCGTGGGTCGTCACCGTGCCGCTGATCCTGCTCGCGCTGCCGTCGATCTACGCCGGATGGGTGTACATCGAGCCGATGCTGTTCGGTGGCTGGTTCGGCGACTCGATCTTCGTCCGCGAGCCGCACGCAGTCGTCGCCGAGTTGAAGGACGAATGGCATGGCGCAATTCCCTTCATCCTGCACGGCGTCACGCAGGCGCCGTTCTGGCTCGCGGTGGCGGGCATCGCCACGGCGGTCTACCTGTACCTGATCAATCCGGCGCTGCCGGCGCGGATCGCCGCGCGTTTTCGCGGCATCCACGCGCTGCTCGACAACAAGTACTACTTCGACCGCTTCAACGACTGGTTCTTCGCGGGTGGCGCGCGGGCGGTGGGGCGCTTCGCATCCAACGTCGGCGACCGGACGATCATCGACGGCATCATGGTCAACGGCTCGGCGAAGCTCGTCGGCTTCGTGTCGAGCGTGTTCCGGCGCATCCAGTCCGGCTACGTCTATCACTACGCGTTCGTGATGATCGTCGGCGTCTTCGGACTCCTCTACTGGTGGGGCGTCAGATGAGACCCGCAGGGCCGTCCCAAGGGTCGAATTGCACCCCCTCCGGGGGCAGCGCAGCGGCGAAGCCGCAAGCGTGGGGGGACCTTTGACACCCTATTTATCGCTCGCCATCTGGGTGCCGATCGTCGCCGGCGTTGCGGTGCTCGTCGTCGGTCGCGACCGCGAGGCGAGCTTCGCGCGCTGGATCGCCTTCGCCGGCGCCCTGGCCGGCTTCCTCGTGACGATCCCGCTGTACGCGAATTTCGACACGACGACGTCGGCGATGCAGTTCGTCGAGTTCGCCGATTGGATCCCGCGCTTCGACATTCACTATCACCTCGGCGTCGACGGCATCTCGATGCTGTTCATCCTGCTCAACAGCTTCATCACGGTCCTCGTCGTCTGGGCCGGCTGGGAAGTTATCACCGTGCGCGTCGCGCAGTACATGGCGGCGTTCCTGATCATGTCGGGGCTGATGAACGCCGTGTTCGCAGCGCTCGACGGCATCCTGTTCTACCTCGTGTTCGAGGCGATGCTGATCCCGATGTACCTGATCATCGGCGTCTGGGGCGGACCGAACCGCGTCTATGCGGCGGTGAAGTTCTTCCTGTACACGCTGCTCGGCTCGCTGCTGATGCTCGTCGCGCTGATCTACCTCTACAGCGTCTCCGAGAGCTTCGAGATCCTCGAGTGGTACAACGTGCCGCTCGCGATGTCGACGCAGATCCTGCTGTTCGTCGCGTTCTTCCTCGCGTTCTCCGTCAAGGTCCCGATGTGGCCGGTGCACACGTGGCTGCCGGATGCGCACGTCGAGGCGCCGACGGGCGGCTCCGTCGTGTTGGCGGCGATCACGCTGAAGATCGGCGCGTACGGTTTCGTCCGGTTCATCCTGCCGATCGTTCCCGATGCCTCGCGCTACCTGTCCGGGTTCGTCATCACGCTGTCGCTGATCGCCGTCATCTACATCGGGTTCGTCGCGCTGGTGCAGACGGACATGAAGAAACTGATCGCCTATTCGTCGATCTCGCACATGGGATTCGTCACGCTCGGCTTCTTCCTGTTCAGCCAGCTCGGCGTCGAAGGCGCCCTCGCGCAGATGATCTCGCATGGCTTCGTGTCCGCGGCGATGTTCCTGTGCGTCGGCGTCATGTACGATCGCATGCATTCGCGGCTGATCGCCGATTACGGCGGCGTGGTCAACACGATGCCGAAGTTCGCCGCGTTCATGATGCTGTTCGCGATGGCCAACGCCGGCCTGCCGGGCACGTCGGGATTCGTCGGCGAGTTCCTCGTGATCCTCGCGGCCGTGAAAGCCAACTTCTGGCTCGGGTTCGCCGCGGCCGTCACGCTGATCCTCGGCGCCGCATACACGCTGTGGATGTACAAGCGCGTGATCTTCGGCGAGGTCGCCAACGACAACGTCGCGAAGCTCACCGACATCGGCCGGCGGGAGTTCTGGCTGCTGGGCGCGGTGGCGGCGGCCGTGCTGCTGATGGGCGTGTGGCCCAAGCCGTTCATCGACGTCATGCACACTTCGGTCGCCGACCTGCTGCAGACCGTCGCGCGGACCAAACTCTAGGCATCCACGCATGCTCGCCGAACTCCACTACTGGGCCGCGCTGCCGGAAATCGTCATCCTGGCCGCCGCGTCGGCGATCCTGCTGATCGACCTGTTCGTGCCCGACGACCGGCGGCACGTCAGCTACTGGCTGACGCAGCTCGCGCTGCTGCTCGCGACGTGCGTCACGCTGACGACGCTGCGCAGCGATTCGATCAGGGGCTACCACGGCCTGATCGTCGACGACATGCTCGCGGATGTCCTGCGTATCGGCTGCTTCGTCGCCGTGTCACTGATGCTGTTCTATTCGCGCGCCTATCTCGCGGCGCGCAACCTGTTCCGTGGCGACGTGTTCGTGCTGACGCTGTTCGCGCTGCTCGGCATGCAGGTGATGATCACCGGCGCCAACTTCCTCACGCTGTACCTGGGCCTGGAGCTGATGTCGCTGTCGCTGTACGCGCTCGTCGCGTCGCCGCGCGACCACCCGCGCTCGTCCGAGGCGGCGATGAAATACTTCGTGCTCGGCGCGCTCGCGTCCGGCATGCTGCTGTACGGCCTGTCGATGATCTACGGCGCCACCGGATCGCTCGATCTCGATACCGTCGCGCGCGTCGTCTACGGCCGGCAGGGCAGCGGCCTGCTGTTGACGTTCGGACTGGTTTTCGTCGTTTCGGGGCTCGCGTTCAAGCTCGCCGTCGTGCCGTACCACATGTGGGTGCCCGATGTTTACGACGGCGCGCCGACGGCGGTCACGCTGCTGATCGGCACGGCGCCGAAGATCGCCGCGTTCGCGATGACGCTGCGAATTCTCTCCGGCGCGCTGCAGGGTGCGCAGGTCGACTGGCAGGGGATGCTGATCATCCTCTGCGTGCTGTCGATGGTGCTCGGCAACCTGATCGCCATCTCGCAGACGAACGTCAAGCGGATGCTCGCGTATTCGACGATCGCAAACATGGGCTACATGCTGCTCGGATTCCTGACGGCGAACCGGTACGGCTTCGCCGCGGCGATGTTCTACACGGTGTCGTACGTGCTGACGAGCCTCGCGTCGTTCGGCGTCGTCCTCCTGCTGTCGCGGCAAGGCTTCGAAAGCGACCAGCTCGACGACTTCAAGGGCCTGAACCAGCGCTCGCCATGGTGGGCGTTCATCATGCTGCTCGTCATGTTCTCGCTCGCCGGCCTGCCGCCGACGATCGGCTTCTACGCGAAATTCATGGTCATCGAGGCGGCTGTCAACGACGGCTTCGTCTGGCTCGCCGTCATCGCGGTGATGACGTCGCTGATCGGCGCGTTCTACTATCTGCGGATCGTCAAGCTGATGTACTTCGACGATCCGGTCGAGACGCTGCCGATCGTCGTGCGCGGCGACACCTGGATCGCGCTGTCGGCCAACGGCCTGCTGCTGCTGATTCTCGGCGTGCTGCCGCAGCAGCTGATCGGCCTGTGCGCGATCGCGCTGGCGCAGTCGAATTTCCAGTGACCGCGTCGGCCATGCGCCGGCCGCGTGCGTGCTAACATCGTTCGACCCTGATCGAGCTCCCATGCGCGTCGGCTTTTTCGTCACCTGCCTCGTCGACCTGATGCGGCCGTCCATCGGATTCGCGGCGATCAAGCTGCTCGAATCCGGCGGCGCCGACGTCTTCGTGCCTCCGGCGCAGACGTGCTGCGGACAGCCCGCCTACAACTCGGGCGATCGCGCCGACACGATCACGCTGGCGCGCAAGCTCGTGCAGGAATTCGAAGGCTGCGACTATCTCGTCGCGCCGTCGGGCTCGTGCAGCGGCATGATCAAGACCCACTATGCGGACCTCTTCGCCGACGATCCGGCGTGGTCGGCCCGGGTTGCGGGGCTCGCCGCGAAGACGTACGAGCTCACGGAGTTCCTGGTGGGGGTGCTGAAGCTCGAGCGCGTGCCGGGCACGTTCGCGGGCACGATCACCTATCATGACTCGTGCGCCGGGTTGCGCGAGATGGGCGTCAAGACGCAACCCCGGGCGCTGCTGGCCAAGATGGACGGCGTACGGCTTTCGGAGATGGCCGAGTGCGAGACGTGCTGCGGCTTCGGCGGCACGTTCGCCATCAAGTTCGGCGAGATCTCGTCGCGCCTCGCCGACAACAAGTGCCAGCATATCGTCACCAACGGCGCCGAAACGGTCGTCCTCGGCGATCTCGGCTGCATGCTGAACATCGAAGGGCGGCTGCGGCGACGCGGCGACGCGACCCGCGTGATGCACGTGGCCGAAGTGCTCGCCGGCGACGTGCCGGAAACCTGAATCAAGGGCTGACCATGCAAGTCGCGTCGATGTATTTCAAGGAGCGCGCGCACGTCAAGCTGCACGATGCGCAGCTCCAGTACAACCTGACGAAGATCAAGGGCAAGTTCGTCGAGAAACGCCGGCTCGCACTGACGGAGCTCGACGACTTCGAGGGCACGCGTGACGTCGCGCGGGCCATTCGCCAACGCGCGCTCGATGACCTCGATGTCTGGCTGACGATCTTCGAGGAGAACGCCCGGGCGCGCGGCGCGACGGTGCTGTACGCGCAGACGCCGGCGGAAATCAACGCGCTGGTGCTCGAGATCGCGCGCCGTCACGACGTGCGCAAGATCATCAAGTCGAAGTCGATGGTGTCGGAGGAATCTGCGCTCGACCATGCGATCGAGGCGGCCGGGCTGACGGTCGTCGAGACGGACCTCGGCGAGTACATCCTGCAGATCAACAACTACGAGCCGCCTTCGCACATCATCGGTCCCGCGCTGCACAAGTCACGCGAGGAGGTGACCGAGCTCTTCCACAAGCGGCACGGCAAGCCGAGAAAAGAGGGAATCGAGGAGCTTTGCCTCGAAGCGCGCGAGGAGCTGCGTGCGCATTACCTGACGGCCGACATGGGCATCTCGGGCGGCAACTTCTTCGTCGCGGAAAGCGGATCGGTCGTCATCGTCACCAACGAGGGCAACGCGACACTGACGACGACGCTGCCGAAGGTTCACATCGCGATCTCCGGCATCGAGAAGATCGTGCCCACGCTCGAGGACGTCGCAACGCTGATGCGGCTCCTGCCGCGGTCGGCGACCGGCCAGTCGATCTCGAATTACGTCGACCTGCTGAGCGGCGTGAAGGGCCCGGGCGAGTTCCACGGCGCCGAGCACATGTACTTCATCCTCGTCGACAGCGGGCGCAGCGAAGTGCTCGCGAGCGACGTCAGGGACGCGCTGCGGTGCATCCGCTGCGGCGCATGCATGAATCATTGTCCGGTGTACCAGAACATCGGCGGCCACTCGTACGGATGGGTGTACCCGGGCCCGATCGGATCGATCCTGACGCCGATGTATGTCGGGCTCGAGAAGGCGCTCGACCTGCCGCACGCGTCGACGCTGTGCAATCAGTGCGGCGTCGTGTGCCCGGTGAAGATCCCGCTGCCGGACCTGCAGCGCAAGCTGCGCGAAAAGGAGTTCGAGCGCCGGCTGCGGCCGTGGTACGAGCGCGCGGCGCTGCGCACGTGGGCGTGGGTCGCATCACGGCCCGCGCTCTATGGCTTGGCGACCCGCATCGGCATTCGCGCGCTGCGCACGCTCGCCGATCGCAACGGCATGATCCGCAAGCTGCCGCTCGCAAGCGGGTGGACCGACGAGCGCGACATGCCGGCGCCGGCGGGCCGCACGTTCCGCGAGCTTTACGCGGCGCGCGCCAAGACCGGTGCGACCGCGCGCGAGCCGGCAGGAGCAACCCGATGAACGCCGCGCATCCCGCCCACGCGCCGGTGGCAACGGTCCCGCCGTTGTCGCGGCGTGCCGACTCGCTCGGTACCGAGAACGCGTTCGTCGTGCTGGCCGAAGTGAACGCGCTGGCGCGCAGCGGCAAGGACATCGTGTCGTTTTGCATCGGCCAGCCGGATTTCCCGACGCCGCACAACATCCAGGACGCCGCGATCGCCGCGATCCGCGGCGGCAAGCACGGCTACACACCGTCGGCGGGCATCGACGAGCTCCGCGTCGCTGCGGCACGCGACTTGGGTGCGCGACGCGGGCTCGATATCCACGCGGACGACGTCGTCGTCGCCGCGGGTGCCAAGCCCTTCATCGCCTACACGATCGCGTCGGTCACCGATTACGGCGTCGGCGATGAAGTGATCTACCCGGTGCCCGGGTTTCCGATCTACGAGTCGCAGATCATCGCCAACGGCGCAGTCCCTGTACCGATATTCCTGCGCGAGGCGCGCGATTACGCGTTCGACCCGGCGGAGCTCGAGGCCAAGATCACTGCGAAGACGCGCCTGCTCATCCTCAACTCGCCGCAGAACCCGACCGGTGGCGTGCTGTCGGCGAGCGATCTCGACGCGATTGCCGAGATCCTGCTGCAGCATCCGCAGATCTGGGTGTTCGCCGACGAGATCTACTCACGGCTCATCTACAACGGCGAGTTCGATTCGCTCGCGCGCCGCGGCGGCATGCTCGAGCGCACCGTCATCTCCGATGGAGCGTCGAAGACGTGGGCGATGACGGGCTGGCGCCTGGGCTACGTCGCCAATCGCGCGCTCGCACCGGTGTTCACGCGCTGGATCACGAACACCGAATCGTGCGCATCGCAGATCTCGCAATGGGCCGCCGTGGAGGCGATCAACGGGCCGCAGGATTCGGTGGCCGACATGCACGCCCATTTCCTCGCGCGGCGCGACCTGATCGTCCGCCTGCTGAACGACGTGCCCGGCGTGACGTGCAAGAGTCCCGGCGGCGCGTTCTACGCGTGGCCGAATGTCACGCAGGCGTGCAAGCGCGTCGGCGCCGCCGACTCGGAGGCGTTTCGCAAGCGGCTGCTGCACGAGGCCGGCATCGCCGTGCTCGCCGACATTCATTTCGGACGCCGCGTCCCCGGCGACGGACAGCACATCCGCTTTTCGTACGCTGCGTCGAACGCGGCGATCGAGGACGGCATCGCGCGGCTCGACGCGTTCGTGCGCAAGCACACGGTCTAATGGCGATCGACGACAACCGGCAATCGCGCGACGCCGTGCTCGCGCGCGTGCGCGCGGCCCTCGGCCGCAAGGGACCCGACGACGTCGCGCGCGCCGCCGCGCACGCTTACATCGCCGCGCGGCACCGCGGGCCGCGGCCCGCACTGCCGGGCGATCTCGCCGAGCGCTTCCTCGCCCGCGCGACCGAACTGGCGAGCACCGTCGAGCGCGTCGCGGCGTTCGACGCCGTCACGGCAGCGGTGGGCCGCTACGTCGCAGCACTCGACGGCATTTCGGCGGACAACTCGCAGGACCCGCGCGCCGGCGTCTGCTGGCCGGAATTCGCGACGCTGGGCTGGCGCGACGCCGGGCTGGCGATCGAATCGCGGCCGACGGTCGGGCACGATGCGATCGGCATCACCGGCTGCTTCTGCGCGATCGCCGAGACGGGAACACTGGTGTTCGTCACGAGCGCAGAAACGCCGACGGCGACGTTCCTGCTGCCGGAGACGCATATCGCGATCGTCCGCGTCGACCAGATACTGCCGGCGATGGAGGACGCGTTCGCGCGCGTTCGTGCCGGCTGCGGCGCGCTGCCGCGGGCAATCAACCTGGTGTCGGGCCCGTCGCGCACGGGCGATATCGAGCAGACGATCGTGCTCGGCGCGCATGGTCCGCGCCGGCTGCACATCGTACTGGTAGGGTAATTCGTAGTTGCCGGCAGGCCGGCGCAGGGCCGTCCCAAGCCGACCTGGGAAGAACGGCTTCGTTAATCGCCGAATTCCCGCAGCACCGTCTCGATGGCGCCGCGGTCCGACAGGAACGCGTCGATTACCGTCGGATCGAAGTGCTTGCCGCGCTGGCTCTTCATGAACTCGAGGCCCTCGTCGACACTCCACGCGCGCTTGTACGGCCGCACGGATACCAGCGCGTCGAACACGTCAGCCGCCGCGACGATTCGCGCGACCAGCGGGATGTCTTCGCCGTGCAATCCGTTCGGATAGCCGGAGCCGTCGTATTTCTCGTGATGGCCGAGCGCGATGATCGCGCCCATCGACAGGTACTTCGACGGGCTTCCCTTCAGGATGTCGTAGCCCATCCGCGGATGGCCTCGCATCACGTCGATTTCGTCGGACGTCAGCGGGCCTTCCTTCAGCAGCACGGAGTCGGGGATGCCGATCTTGCCGATGTCGTGCATCGGGGCGGCGACTTCGAGCACGTGCACGGTTTCCGCGCCGAGCCCGAGGTGCTGGCCGATCAGCGCCGAGTAACGCGCCATGCGCATCAGGTGATTGCCCGTCGTCTTGTCGCGGAACTCGCCGGCTTTCGCGAGCTTGGAGAGCGTCTCCAGCTCGCGCTCGTGGATCTCGGCGACCGACTTGTCGACCTGGTACTGCAGCACGCGCGCCTGGTCCGATAGCACGATCTTGTGCCGGCGCAACTCGAGCAGGTTGGCACAGCGCGCGCGCGTCTCGTGATCGTCGAGCGGCTTGATCAGAAAATCCGTCGCGCCGGCTTCGAGCGCGTCGTACCGGATCTTGCGGTCGTCGACGACGGTGATCACGACGATGGGCACGTCGACGCAGTGCGGCAACGCGCGCAACTGCTTGACGAGCTCGATGCCGTCGAACTCGGGCAGCTTGTAATCGGTGAGGATGATGTCGACCCGGTTGTTGCGCGCGAACTCCAGCGCGCGCGACGGCGTGTCGAACAGCTCGAGGTTCAGCTTGCCGTCGATCTGCCGGACGATCTCGGCGAGCAGCAGGCGGCTCGAGAACAGGTCGTCGACGATCAGGACGGTGTTGCGCTGCGCGCGCGCGAACGCAAGCTCTGAAACGACGCCAGTGGCTGCGTAGGGGCGTGCCTGAAGGGCCGACATCAAGATTCCTCTTCGAAGCGCTCGCAGACTTGAGTGTCACGCATAGCGCTGAATCCTGTAAAAGCAAGAACGGTGCCGACGATGCTGCAAGTCTGTAGCTTACAACGATCGCCGATCGAACGAAACGCCTTCTTCCTCCGCCGAGCCGTCAGGGCGTTGTTCAAATCCACAGCCGCGTGCCGCCCTCCCCGTGATCCGCCTCAACCGGTTACCGGCGCCGATTCCGAGTTCACTTTCAGCCGGGCGGGTAAGTGCATGATATGCCGTTACGGGGCAGCATGCGTCCGGATCGCGCAGCCGTCAACGATTTGCACTGCGCGGCAGGATCGCCGCGTGGCATTCGTCGTCTTCTCCCAACGCCGGCAGCGGACACCAGCACGCCGTACCCAACCACGCCGTGTCCAACCGAACATCGCGGCCTCCCCCAATGCTCGGCGCAATGGAGCACGGGGTCGGCCTTCGCGTTGCCCAAACAATCCCGCAGGCGTAACCTCGCCCGAGTGGTCCGGGCTCGAGCCTTGGGCTTGCATTCCGCAGCAGCACCTCAGCAGGCTTATCCAGAAGCACCCTGCCAATCCTTGCCGAGCTTGGTCGACCCGCGGCAACAATGGTCGCCGTTGCGAAGCTGCAATGGCCGACCTTGGACAGAAGGAGATCGAAGTGACGAAACTCAACATCAACGGCAAGCCATACGACATCGACCTGCCCGCGGACACCCCTTTGCTGTGGGTCCTGCGCGACGAAGTGGGTCTTACCGGAACCAAGTTTGGCTGCGGTATGGCGTTGTGTGGCGCTTGCACGATACACATCGATGGCCAGCCGGGGCGGGC
>Ga0068855_100007061_pt1 | contig 13622 bp, 8 predicted proteins | sample KBSCornC52_FD_66592 | JGI IMG/M metagenome (GOLD analysis project Ga0068855, IMG submission 66592) | Corn rhizosphere microbial communities from Kellogg Biological Station, Michigan, USA - KBS Corn C5-2 | ecosystem: Host-associated > Plants > Roots > Rhizosphere > Soil ... | reverse complement strand
CTCGGCGGCCGCGTCCACCAGCGGCGACGGCGAATAGGTCCCCATCCCCCCGGTGTTGGGCCCCTGGTCGCCGTCGCGGACCGCCTTGTGGTCCTCGGACGACGGCAACAACGCCAGCCGCTCGCCGTCGCACAGCGCCAGCAGCGACAGCTCGCGCCCGGTCAGCCGCTCTTCCAGGACCACGCGCCGCCCCGCCCCGCCGAACGCGCCGCCGGTCAGCATGTGGCGCGCGGCCAGCCGCGACTCTTCCTTGGTGGCGGCCACCACCACGCCCTTGCCGGCGGCCAGGCCGTCGGCCTTCACCACCACCGGCCCGGGCTGCGCGTCGATGAACGCCTCGGCGGCGCCCAGATCGTCGAACACGCCGAAGGCCGCCGTGGGCACGCCGGCCTGGTACATGAGGCGCTTGGCGAACGCCTTCGACCCTTCGATCTCGGCGGCGGCGCGCGAGGGGCCGAAGAACGGCAGCCCGGCGGCGCGCATGGCGTCGCCCAGCCCGGCGCACAGCGCGACCTCCGGGCCGCACACCACCAGGTCGGCCTTTTCGGCCACCGCGGCGGCCACCAGCTCGGCGATGGCGTCCGCGGCCACCGGGATGCAGGTGACCTTCGGCTCGGCGGCGATGCCCGGGTTGCCGGGCGCCACCACCAGCGCGTCGCACAGGGGGCTCGCCGCGATCCGCCAGGCCAGCGCGTGCTCGCGCCCGCCCGATCCGACCAGGAAGATCTTCATCTCAGTGCCGGAAGTGCCGCTCGCCGCCGGTCAGGATCATGGCCATGCCGTGCTCGTCGGCGGCCGCGATGGATTCGGCGTCGCGCACCGACCCGCCCGGCTGCACCACCGCCACGGCGCCGGCCTTGGCCGCCTCGTCGACGCTGTCACGGAAGGGGAAGAACGCGTCCGAGGCCACCACCGAGCCGGCCAGCGGCGCGCGCGCCTTCGAGATGGCGATGCGCGCCGAGTCGACGCGCGACATCTGCCCGGCGCCGATCCCCAGCGTCCGGCCGCCCGACGCGAACACGATGGCGTTGGACTTGACGTGCTTGCAGACGCGCCAGGCGAAGTCCAGGTCCGCCAGCTCGGCGGCCGTCGGCGCCCGCTTGCTGGCCACCTTGGCCTCCGCCATCGAGGCGGTCTGGTTGTCCCGGGTCTGGACCAGGAAGCCGCCGGCCACGCTGCGCAGCTCGAAGCTGGCCGTCTGATCGACGGCGATGGGGCTGGTCAGCAGGCGCAGGTTCTTCTTGGCCGCCAGCAGCGACAGCGCCTCCGGCGCGAAGGCCGGCGCGATCACGCACTCGAGGAACGTCTCGGACAGCTCGCGGGCCAGCTCGCCGTCGACCGGCCGGTTGACCGCCACGATGCCGCCGAACGCGGAGACCGGATCGGTGTCGCGCGCGCGGCGGTAGGCCTCGAGGATCCCGTCGGCGATGGCCGCCCCGCACGGGTTGTTGTGCTTGATGACGGCGGCCGCCGGCGCGCTGAACTCGGCGCAGAGGCGCATGGCCGCGTCCAGGTCCAGCAGGTTGTTGTAGGACAGCTCCTTGCCCTGCAGCACCTGGGCCTTCGCCAGCGAGACGTTCGCGCCGCTGGCACCGTCCAGCGCGTAAAAGGCCGCCTTCTGGTGCGGGTTCTCGCCGTAGCGCAGCGCGCGCGTCAGCGAGCCCGAGATGACCAGCGTGTCCGGAAAGTCCGCCAACGGCGCGTCGGGCGCTGACAGCCGCCCCAGGTGCGACGCGATGGCGCCGTCGTAGGCGGCGGTGTGCGCGAACGCCTTGCGGGCCAGCCGGAACCGGGTGGCCGCGGATACCTCGCCGTCGGCCTCGATCTCTTTCAACACCGGCTCGTAGTCGGCGGGATCGACCAGCACCGCCACCCGCTCGTGGTTCTTGGCCGACGAGCGGATCATGGCCGGGCCGCCGATGTCGATGTTCTCGATGACGTCCTCGAACGGCGCGCCGCGGGCCACCGTCTCGCGAAACGGGTAGAGGTTGACGACCACCAGGTCGATCGGCACCAGGCCGGCCTGCTGCATCTCGGCTTTGTGCTTGGCGGTGGGGCGCCCCAGGATGCCGCCGTGCACGCGCGGGTGCAGCGTCTTCACGCGACCATCCAGGATCTCCGGCGCGCCGGTGAAGTCGCTCACCTCGCGCACCGGCACGCCCGCCTCGGCCAGGGCCCGCGCCGTGCCGCCCGTCGACAGGATCTCCAGCCCCGCGCGCGAGAGCCGCCGCCCGAGGTCGACCACGCCGGTCTTGTCGGACACCGAGATCAGCGCGCGGGAAATCTTCGCCAGCTTGGTGCTTGCCACGGCGGCGTTTTATCACTTCCGCGGCGGCAAGCGATCACCGATTACGCGCCGGGGGGAGCCAGGCCGGCCCGTTTACGCAGATCGCCGATCTCGCCCTTGGTGAGGTCGCGCCAGCCGCCCATCTTCAGCCCCTCGAACGAGAGGCCGCCCAGCCGGACGCGCGACACCTTCAGCACCGAATGGCGGACCAGGTCGCCGACCGCCTTCAACGCGCGCGGCCGCGCCTCCGGGACGACCACCTCCAGCCAGGTGTTCTTCTCGGTGACGGCCAGCGCCTCGACGCTGAGGGGGCGCACCGGCCGCCCCTCCCAGCGCCAGCCGCGCTGCAGCCGTTCGACGACCTTGTCGCCCACCAGGCCCTGCAGCTTGATGTGGTAGGTCATCGGCACTTTCCCCGACTTGGTCAGCGCCTCGGCCAGCGCGCCGTCGCTGGTGATGAGCACGACGCCCTCGGCCGGGAAATCCAGCGGCGCCGCCACCTTCCAGCTGGGCTCGGCGTCCCGCACGTAGCGGGCCAGCGTGGGCCGCTCCGCGCGGGCGCTGAGCGTGGCCAGGCAGGCCCGCGGTTTCAGCAACAGCCGGTAGACCGGGTCGTCGACCAGCACCCGCCGCCCCTCCACCTCGACGCGGTCCTTGCCGGGGTTGATGCTGCTTCCCAGCGTCGTCACGACGACGCCGTTCACTTTGACCGAGCCGGCGGCGATCAGATCTTCGGCGCGGCGGCGCGAGGCCAGACCGGCCTGGGCCAGAAACTTTTGCAGACGCACGGGTTCCTCGTTTCTATTCGGCGGGCTTGTCTTCGGGCGCCGGCTCGGCCTCGGCCGGCGGCGGTGGTTCCGAGCCGGGCGGCGGTCCCGCGGCCTTGGCGGCGGCGGCCGCAGCGCGATCGAGCTCGCCCAGGAGCTCGTCCTCCTCGGCGGGATCCACCGTGCGCACGACCGGGCGCGGCGCCGGCGGCGTGGGGGCGGGCACCTCCGGGGCGGGCGCGGCGGCGTCGACCTTGGCCATCTCCGCCTCGCCCAGCTCGTGGAACTCGCGCAGCGTCGGCAGCTCGGTCAGATCCTTCAGGCTGAAGGTCCGCAGGAACTCCGGCGTGGTGCCGTACAGCAGCGGCCGGCCCACCTCTTCCTTCTTGCCGATCATCCGGACCAGGTTTCGATCCAGCAGCGTCTTCAAGACCGGCCCGCAGTCGACGCCGCGGATCTCGTCGATCTCCGGGCGCGTGATCGGCTGCCGGTAGGCGACGATCGCCAGCGTCTCCAGCATGGCGCGCGACAGCCGGGGCGGCTTGCCGGCCAGGATGCGCGACACCCAGTCGGCGTTCTCGGGATTGGTCCGCAGGTGCCAGCCGCCGGCGACGGACACCACGTGAACGCCCGTCTCGCGGCGCCGCTCGCGCAGCTCGTCGAGGGCGGCGGTCAGCTTGGCGCCGTCGCGCTCGCCCAGCAGGCGCTTGAGCTCGTTCAACCCCAGCGGCTTGTCGCTGGCGAACAGCAGGCTCTCGATGATGCTGGTCAGGCGGCCGGCCGGGACCGCCTCGGCCGGCGGCTCGGTCGCGTCGACCGGCGGGGCCTCGACGGCCGTGGCCTCGTCGGGCGCGCCGTCGGGCTCGGGCGCGCCGTCGGGCTCGGGGATGCCGTGCCACTCGGAGGTGATCTCGGCCCCCACGTCGGTGTCTTCCTGGTCGGCGCCGTCGAAGGGCTCGCCGTCGCCGCCGTGGCGCAGGTCCGGGTTGGTCGGCTCGTCGGCGCCCTCGTCGACGGCCTCGGGCCCCACGCCGTTCGGCGCGTCTTGCGCGGGGACCGGGGCAACCTCTTCCGTCACCTCGGGCAGCGCCGGCTCGGGCGCCGCGCTGTCCGGCGTTTCAGCCTTGTTCTTCCGTTTGCTCATTCTTCTCCTCGACGGGCTTCGCGTCGGACGACACGGCGCTCTGCGCCGCCTGCCGCGCGGCCTCCAGCGAGACGCCGGCGGCCTGCGTGATGAACAGCGTGTCCCCCTCGGGCGACTGCAGCACGCGCACCACCTTCAGCTTGGCGAGCTCCAGGATGGCCAGCAGCGTCGCGACCACCTGGTGCCGCAGCTCCGGCTCGGGCAATTCCAGGTCGAAGCAGGCCTCGAACCGGAACGAGCCCTGCCCCGCCTCGATCCGATCGAGCAGCTCTTTCATGCGCACGCCGATCGAGATGCGGTCGACGATCACGTCGTGCGTGCGCTTGGGCCCGCTGGACTTCTCGAGGATCCGGCCGAACGCCTCGATCAACTTCCAGACCGACTGCTCGGACATCGGCGATTCGGCCGCCGCCTCCAGCGGCACGCCGCGCCCGAACACGGTGCGGCCCTCGATGGGCCGGCCGCCCAGCTGCTCGGCGGCGTCCTTGTACTTCTGGTACTCGAGCAGGCGCCGGATCAGCTCCTCGCGCGGATCCAGGACCTCGCCGTCCTCCTCGTCGCCGGCCGCCTCCAGCGGCTCCGGCGTGGGAACCAGCTCGCGCGACTTCAGGTACGCCAGCGTCGCCGCCATCACCAGGTAGTCGGCCGCCACGTCGAACGGCATCGACTGCATCAGGTCCAGGTACTCCAGGTACTTCTCGGTGATGAACGCGATCGGGATGTTGACGATCTCGATCTCGTGCGTCTTGCAGAGGTGCAGCAGCAGATCGAGCGGCCCCTCGAACTCCGGCAGCGCGACGCGGTAGGCGCCCGGCTCGGCGCTCATGCCGCCACGAGGCGCTGCAGCGCGCCGGCCCAGGCCCCGATGACGAGGTAAGCCGGACGCATCAGGAACCCCAGCGCCCCCGACAGGAACAGGACGAAGAACACCAGCGTCCCGTATTTTTCCAGCGCGCGCGGAACGGCCTGGGCGGCGTCCGGCAGGACGCCCGCCAGCACGGCCGAACCGTCGAGCGGCGGCAGGGGGATGAGGTTGAAGAACATCAAGATCAGGTTCAGCGCGATGGCGTAGCGGACCAGGACGTCCGCCAGCGTGGGGGTCAGCTTACCGGCTCTTCCCAGCAACACGAACACGATCGACGCCAGCAGCGCCAGCGCCAGGTTCATGGCCGGCCCCGCCAGCGACACCAGCATGCGGCCCACCTTGCGCGGGAGCTTGTCGGTGTAATTGCGCGGGTTGGTCTGGACCGGCTTGCCCCAGGCGATGAGCGGGAAGCCCCCGGGCAGGAACGCCGCCAGAAGCGGCATGACGATGGTCCCCAGAAGATCGATGTGCGCGATGGGCGACAGCGTCAGCCGCCCCTGCTGGCGCGGCAGGCGGTCGCCCAGCCGGTCGGCCACCAGCGCGTGGCCGAACTCGTGGACCGACACGGAGACCACGAAGGCCACCAGCGCCAGGAGGGCGCCTCTGACCTGATCCGGCGAGATGTCGTGCATCCAGCCGAAAGATTACCGTAACGGGCGGGCCGGATCATCGGAGGATTCACCGAGACGGCCCGCCTGCGTGGCGGTCCGGTCCTCGCGCATCCAGTGCTCGCACAGCCGGTGCAGGGGCGACGCCCCGCCGCCGGCCTGAGCCGCGCCGAGCTGCAGCGCCTCGGCGATGGGGACCAGGCAGCGCAGCCGCCCCGGCGAGAGGAACAGCAGGTGGGTCGCGAAGTCGTCCAGCCCGTCGAGCACGTCGCTGGCGTAGACGATCGTCACCCCGCGCGTGACGCTCTCCTCGCGCAGGAAGGCCAGCAGGTCCGCGCGCGCCAGCACGTCCAGCTCGGCGGTGACCTCGTCCAGCAGGATCACCGACAGGGTGCGCTCGAGGTCCAGCAGGATCTGCACGCGCCAGCGCTGGCCGTCGGAGACCTGATGCATGCGCCAGTTGGGATCGACGTCCAGGATGCGCAGCAGCCGGCCGCGCCGGCGCGGGTCGACGCCCGGACGCCCGGCCAGGATCTCCGTCACCCGGAGGTCGCCCGAGAACGGGAACGGCCCGCCCAGGAACGCCACCTCGTTCGCCAGAGCCGGGTCCTCGAACGGCCGGCGGCCCAGCACGCGGACCGTGCCCGGCGGGACCAGATGGCGCCCGCCCAGCAGCCTCAGCAACGTGCTCTTGCCGACCCCGTTGGCGCCCAGCAGCAGGCAGCGCGCCCCGGCCGGCAGCGCGAAGGACAGCCCCGAAAAGACGGGCGCCGCGGCGCGCGGGTACGAGAAGACGAGGTCGCGCACCTCGATGGCCGAATCCGCCGGTCTGTTCAAGCTCCCCGAACCCTCCCAGGGTTCGCGGCGGCGGTCAACTCGCGCGGATGGGGGCGGCCGGGCCGGCGGCGGGCGCCATCACGGCGCGCGCCATCGCGATCTGGTTGCGGATGCGGTCGGCGACCAGCCCGGCGCTCTGCTCGGCCATCGCCAGCGCTTCGTGCAGGTGAGTCAGCCCCTCGTCGATTCGCCCCGAGCGCACCGCCGAGATCCCCTTCCACTCGATCAGCTCGACGACGTCCTGCGGCGCCATGGACAGCTCCTTGGCCCGCGCGATGAGCGCGTCGTACTGCGCGGGGGAGCCACCGGCCAGCGCCAGCGCGACCTGGTCCAGGTAGATCTTGTCACTGGCAATCAGCACCGCGTCGCTGTTGCCGGAGGCTTCGGCGTCGCGCTGCTTGGCCGCCACCTTGGCGAACAGCTCGGCCGCGGCCGGCACGTCGCCCGCGTACCACTTGCACCGGGCCAACTGCACCTCGCAGTTCACGGTGCGGGCCCCCAGCTCGCCGAACTCCAGCACGTACATCTGCAGCGCGCGGCGGATGTAGGGCTCGGCCTGCGCCGTCTGCCCCAGCGCGAGGTACACCTCGCCGAGGTCACGGGTGCACAGCGTCTCGAACAGCGCCATGCCCATCTGCCGCGAGAGCTGGATGTTGCGCTCGTAGTCGGCCAGCAGGCGGTCGATCTTCCCTTGCAGGAACGACAGCGTGGCCCGGTTGATGAGGGCCGCGCCCAGGCCCCACATGTCGCCGTGCTCCTCGAAGACGGTGACCACCCGGGCGAACGCCGCCTCCGCCTCGTCGAAGTTCCCCAGCATCGACGCGATGTAGCCGCCCAGCGACAGGCTCTGCGTGTAGGGGACGTAAGCCTCCTCGCCCAGCGGCGCGGAGACCTCGATGGCCTTCTTGAACGTCTCCAGCGCCTCCGGCTGCTTGTCCAGCCGGTGCAGGCTGCGCCCGCGCGACATCAACAGGCGCGCGTTGACGACCGGCGTGGCCAGCTCCGGGTGGGAGGCGATCAGCGCGCCCGCCTCCTCGGTGACCGCCTCGGCCCGCGGCCAGTCGCGCATCATGTCCAGGCAGACCCCCTCGTCCAGCAGGATGTCGACCTGGGCAGCCTGCGCGCCGGCCGCGCGCGCGCGCTCGAGGGCGGCGGCGTAATCGGCCAGCGCATCCTGGTGGCGGCCCATCCGGTAGCGCATGTCGGCCCGGCCCTGCGCCGCCGCGATCTGCCGGGCCTGATCGTCGGCCGGCAGGTTCTCGATGGCGTTCTTGTACAAGAGCTCCGCGTCCAGGTAGGCGTGGCGGGCCCGGGCGCGGGCCGCCAGATCCAGGTAGAGGCGCCCGGCGTCGGCCTTGAGACCGCAGCGCGCCGCGTGAAAGGCCATGGGCGGCAGGCGGACCGCCTCGGGCAACCGGTCCTGGCGCCGGTAGTACTCGTAGGCCGCGCGGTGGGTCGCCTCGCGCTGGGGCGCCGGGACCGACTGGTAGACGGTGTCGCGCAGGAGCGCGTGCCGGAACCCGACCCGGCCGCCGCGGTGCCGCGACAGGATGCCGCTCTCCACCAGCCGGCGCAGGCCGATGCCGGCGTCCAGCTGCGTCTCGGGGGCGGTGCCGGCCCGCTCCAGCTCTTGCAGCACGCCCTCGATCTCGTCGGCGCTGAACTCGGCGCCCAGCACCGAGGCCAGGCGCGCGTGAGCCATCAGCTCGGGGGGCAGCGACTCGGTCTCGCGGCTGGCCAGCCACTGCACCAGCGGCAGATCGGGCAGCCGGTCCAGCTCGTCGGTGGCCAGCGTCCAGCTCTGCCCCTTGCCGGCCCGGCGCACCAGCCCCTCGCGCTTGAGGCCGCGCACCAGCTCGACCAGCAGCAGCGGGATCCCCTCGGTGCGCGCGGCCAGCTTGGCCAGCGCCGTGGCGGGGACGTTCTCGGCCGGCGTCAGCAGCCGCCGGGCCAGCTCGGCGGCGGCGCCCGGGTCCAGCGGCGGCAGGGTCAGGTCCTTGCGGAGCGCCGCGCGGCCCGCCCAGTCGGTGCGGCCGCGCCCGAACGAGGGGCGCGCCACCACGCAGATCCAGAGCGGCGCGGCCGCCTCCGCCAGCGCCGCGTACTCCAGCGCGTCCAGCGCCGTCTCTTCGACGAAGTGGGCGTCCTCGAGCACCACCGCCAGCGGGCGGACGCGCGCCTTCAGCCGCAGCCCCTCGCCGGCGGCCCGGGCCGCCATCGATCGCAGGGCGCCGGGCGCCGCGGCCGCCGCGCGCAGCTCGGGGTGCTCGGGCGCCGCCCACCCCATCGAGACGGCGACACCGCCCCAGACCTCGCGGCCCAGCTCGGCGCCCAGCTTCTCGGCCAGCAGCGCCCGCCCCAGATCGGGCGGCGCCGCGTCGGGCAGCCCCAGCGTCGCGCGCAGGAGCTCGCGGGTGGTCTGCTCCTCGACACCGCCCAGCACCTCCTTGGCGCGGACGAACATCAGCTGGAACGACGGCACCACTTCCAGGTGCTGGACCAGCATCTGGGCCAGGTGGGTCTTGCCGTAGCCGGGCCCGCCCAGCAGCGTGAAGATGGTCGGCTGGCCGGAGACCACGGCGCGCGCGCTGTCGAGCAGCGTGCGCAGCACGTCGTCGCGACCGACCAGCGGCGCCACCCCCATGCGGGTGGTCGTGCGTTCGCTGGTCTCCTGGGTCTTGCGTGGCTTGGCCAGGCCCCGCGGGCCGGGCAGGACCTCGACCGGCACGTCGGGCAGGACCTCCTGCGCGGCCGGCGACAGCAACACGCCGTCGGGATCGGCTTCGGCCGGATACTGCTCCTTCTTCGTGAAGAGCGGGCTCTGGTAGCGGCGCGTCCCGTCGGGGCGCGCCTGCACGGACACCGAGGCCAGGTCGACCAGCACGCGGCGGGCGATCCCGCGCGCCACGAACATCTCGCCGGCGGTGGCGGCGGCGCGGGTCGGGTTGTCGCCCACCTCGTGGCCGAAGGCCAGCACGTACTGCGCGCCCGCCGTGTGCGCCAGCTGCGCGCCCACGCTGGACATCGCCTCGCGCACGGCGCCCACGTTGCTCTTGCTCTCGAAGAACAGCAGCGCCACCGCGCGCCGCTCGCGGGCGGGCGCGGCCGCCTTGGCCGCGGGGGCCGGGGCGACCGGCTTGCCGTCGGAGGCGGCCGGGGCGCCGGCCGGCGTGACGGCCGCGCGCCGCGCCCGCTCGGCCAGCAGACCCGCCTGCAACGCGCGCCGCAGCTCGGCCACGCTGGCGGGCCGCCGGTCGGGGTCCTTGGCCAGGCAGCGCATGATGGCTTCTTCCAGGCCCAGCGCGATCTCCGTCCTGCGCGACAGCGGCGGCGGCCGCCGGCTGCGGTGGCTCTGCTGCACCTCGACGGGGTTGCCCCAGAAGGGCGGCGCGCCCGCCAGCATCTCGTACAGGATCGCGCCCAGCGCGTAGATGTCGCTGCGGCCGTCGATCTCGAGGCGCCCCTCGCACTGCTCGGGCGACATGTACTCGGGCGTGCCGGCCGGCGCTTCTTCCTTGGTCGACTCGACCCGCTCGGCGCCCCCCTCCAGCCCGCGCACCAGCCCGAAGTCGAACAGCCGCGCGTTGCCGGCCTCGTCGATGAAGATGTTCTCGGGCTTGAGGTCGCAGTGGACGAAGCCCTTCTGATGGGCGATCTCGACGGCGTTCAGGATCCCCAGCGCGTCGCGCGCGAACTCGTCCAGCGACATCGGCTCCGTGCGTCCGGTCAGGCGCACCGCCAGAAGCGGCGCCTTGATGAACTCCATCACCACGTAGGCCGAACCGTCGGCGAGCAGCCCCTTCTCGTACACGCCGGGGACGTGGGGCGCCCCGATGACCGACAGCGCGTACGCCTCGCGCATCAGGCTCTCGCCCGCCGAGGCGTTGTCGGCGCGCGCCACCTTGATGGCGACCAGCTGCCCGTCCGAGATGCGCTCGGCCAGGAACACGGCGCCGAAGCCGCCCTGCCCCAGCGTCTTGCGCACGCGGAAGATCGGCAGGTCGGGCGGCGGGACGACGAACGGGACCTTCTCCTCGGTGGATTCGGCCGCGGGCGGCTGGCCGCCGTGCACGGGACAGACCGCCGCCGTCCCCGCCTCGGGATCGCGCAGGCGCTGCCCACAGGTCGTGCAGCGGATCATCGCCCCTCGTCCTTCATATACGAACGGCGCCCCGAAAAGATCCTTGTCGCCCTTTCACCCACCTTTTGTCACAACGTGAGAGGGTTGTCTCAGCACGTGGCCAATTCATCGACGGCCGGGCGCCCCGGCTTGACGCCGCTTCCGATCGATCGGGTGGTGCCGGAGATCGTGCAGGCCGCCCGGCAATCGGGCGCCGTGGTCATCGAGGCCCCGCCCGGCGCCGGCAAGACCACCCGCGTCCCGGCCGCGTTGCTGGACGCGGGATTCGGCGAGGCGGGCGAGATCTGGGTGCTGGAGCCGCGGCGCCTGCCGGCCCGCATGGCGGCCACCCGGGTGGCCGCCGAACGGGGCGAGCGCGCCGGCGAGACGATCGGCTACAGCGTTCGCTTCGACGAGGTGGCAGGCCCGCGCACCCGCGTGCGCTTCGTCACCGAGGGGATCTTCGTCCGCAAGCTGCTGGGCGACCCGCTCTTGCGGGGCGTGTCCGCCGTGGTGCTGGACGAGCTGCACGAACGTCACGTCGCCACCGATCTGGCGCTGGCCTGGCTGCGCCACCTGCGCAGCACCAGCCGCCGCGACCTGACGGTGGTGGCCATGTCGGCCACGCTCGACGCCGAGCCGGCCCGCGCCTTCCTGGACGGCGCGCTGGTGCGGGCCGAGGGGCGGCGATTCGACGTCGCGATCGAGCACCTGTCGCCCACCGAGGCCGCCGAGCAACGCCCGCTCGAGCGCCGGGTGGCGGGCGCCGTGCGGCAGGTCCTGCGCGAGGAGCCGGACGGCGACGTGCTGGTGTTCCTGCCCGGCGCCGCCGACATCCGGCGCGCCCAGGCCGCGCTGGCCGAGCTGCCGCAGGCGAGCACGCTGGCCATCCTGCCCCTGCACGGCGACATGCCGCTCGACGAGCAGGCGCGTGCCATCGCCCCGGCCGACCGCCGCAAGATCGTGCTGGCCACCAACGTGGCCGAGTCGTCGGTCACCATCGAAGGCGTGGTGGCGGTGATCGACTCGGGGCTGGCGCGCGTCGCCGCGCACTCGCCCTGGACGGGCCTGCCGGCGCTGACCGTCGCCAAGATCAGCCGCGCGTCCGCCGAGCAGCGGGCCGGGCGCGCCGGGCGGACGCGCGCCGGACGCGCCCTGCGCCTCTTCACCCGCCACGACTTCGAGCAGCGGCCGGCTTACGACGTGCCGGAGATCGCCCGCGCGGACCTGGCCGAGCTGGCCATGACGCTGGCGTCGCTGGGGGTGTCCGACGCCGCCGAGCTGGAGTGGCTGGAACCGCCGCCCGCCGCGGCCTGGGGCGCGGCCCGCGCGCTGCTGGCCCAGCTGGGCGCCGTCGACGCCACCGGGCTGACCGGCGTCGGACGGCGCATGCAGCTCTTGCCCACGCACCCGCGCCTGGGCCGCATCGTGGTGGCGGGACAGGACGGCGGCCGCCCGGACGAGGCGGCGCTGGCGGCGGCGCTGATCGCCGAGCGCGACATCCGGCGCAGCGCCCGCGCGTCGTTCGGTCCGGCGGGCACCGAGGCCGAGCGCGGCGCGGACGTCACCGACCTCGTCGACGCCTTTCGCCAGGCCGAGGCCGAGCGCTTTCGCCCCGAGACGCTGCGTCGCCTGGAGCTGGAGCCGCGCGCCGTCGAGGAGGTGCGGCGCGCGCGCGGACAGCTGGTGAGCGGCCTGGGCCGCGCCGCCGCCCCGCCGCCCCGCCCCGCCCCGCTGGAGATGGCGTTGCTGGCCGCGTTCCCGGACCGCGTGGCGCGCCGGCGCGAGCCCCAGGGAAGCACCGTGGTCTTCGCCAGCGGCGGCAGCGCCGAGGTGGGGCGCGCGCAACCGGGCGCCTGGCTGCTGGCGCTGGACGTGATCGAGGCGCGCCAGGCCGGCCGCGCCGGGGCGCGCCCGCACGTGCGGCTGAGCGCGCGCATCGAACCCGAGTGGCTGCTGGACCTCTACCCCGATCGGATCGCCGACGTCGACCGGCGCGCGTTCAACCCGGAGACGGCGCGCGTCGAGCAGACCAGCGGCCTGGCCTACGGCGGGCTGCTGCTGGACGCGCGCACCACGCCGGCCCCACCCGACGAGGAGACGGCGCGATTGCTGGCCGACGCCGCGCTGGCCGGCGGCATCGAACGGCTCCCGGGCGGCGACGGCATCCCGGCGCTGCTGGAACGGATCGCGTTCATCCGGCGCAGCGTCCCCGACGCGCCCTTGCCCGACGTGGACGCCCGGGGCGTCGCGGCGCTGGTCCGGCTGGCCTGCGTCGGGCGGGTCGGCTTCGCGGACCTGACGGCGCCGGGGTCCGACCTGACCGCGGCCGTCCTGGCCTCGCTGCCGCCCGAGGCGCGGCGGGCGCTGGAGACGCTGGCCCCCGCGCGGATCACGCTGGGCAACGGACGCAGCGTCACTGTTCACTACGAGGCGGCGGCGCCCCCCTGGATCGAGTCGCGCCTGCAAGACTTCTTCGGCACCAGCGCGGTGCCGGCCATCGCCGGCGGTCGGGTGCCGCTGACGGTGCACCTGCTGGCCCCCAACGGCCGCGCCGTGCAGGTCACGCGCGATCTCCGGGGATTCTGGCGGCAGCACTACCCGGCGCTGCGGCGCGAGCTGGGCCGCCGGTACCCGAAGCACGCCTGGCCCGAGGACGGCGCCACCGCGCGGCCGCCGGCGCCGCCGCCCGCCCGCGCGCGACGGACCTAGCGGCCCGTCCTATAATCCGGCCATGCCGTCGCAGGCCGACCTCACCGACCGGCGTTCGAAGCTGGCGCGCCTGCTGGGCGCGCGCCCGGCGCTGATCGCGGCCGGCGTCCCGCGCCCGCGCAACTACGCCGCCAACGCGTATCCGTACCGCGCCAGCAGCCACTTCCTGTACCTGTTCGGGACGCCGCTGCGGGGCGCGATGGGCGTCTACGACGGCTCGGCGTTCACGCTGTACATGCCGGACCCGCATCCGGACCAGGCGCTGTGGGAGGGGGCGCCGCC
>Ga0068855_100007060_pt1 | contig 13622 bp, 9 predicted proteins | sample KBSCornC52_FD_66592 | JGI IMG/M metagenome (GOLD analysis project Ga0068855, IMG submission 66592) | Corn rhizosphere microbial communities from Kellogg Biological Station, Michigan, USA - KBS Corn C5-2 | ecosystem: Host-associated > Plants > Roots > Rhizosphere > Soil ... | reverse complement strand
GAATTCGGCGTCGACCACCACGCTCGCCTCCGAGAGCCGCGCGCCTCCGCCCGAGGCGAGGATCAGCTCCCGCTCGCCGCGGCGCTTCCGTCGAGCGACGCGATCCGGGAAGGCGGCCAATAGACAGCGCTGTAGCTCGCGTTCGACCGCATCCATGTTGCCGGGTGCTTCTCGTCGATCCTTGACCAAGCGCGAGAGCTGACGGTGCGCTCGCCGTACGCCTTCCACCGCGCGCGGGTCGAGACCAAAGCTCCGCAGGCGGTGGCCCTCGAAGCGCGCGTCCTCGGCCTCTCGGTAGCGCTCCATGCGCTCGAGCACGTCGCTTGGGCCACGTTCGCCGAAGGTCTGCTTACGCTCGGAGCCGAAACCGGCGCGCGTGCCGAGCACGATGTCTCGTTCGCTCAAGAGGGCGCAGGCGAGCGCAGCCTCGCGCGCCACGCCGCGCAGTTCGCCTTCGACGAGCAGCCGCGCCAGCCTCGGCGCGACCGGAAAGCGCAGCAGCCGTCGTCCAAGCTCGCTCAGCGCGCCGGACTCGGCGAACGCCCCGAGCAGCTGGAGTAGCTCAGCGGCGCTCTCGAGCCGCGCCTTGGGCGGCGGGTCGAGGAATTCTAGCTGCTCGGGTCGCGCGACGCCGGCGCCGTGCAGGATGAGCAACGCCTCGGCCAGATCACTGCGCACGATCTCCGGCAAATCATGGGCACGGCGCGCTTCATGGTCGCCCCGCGTGTACAGCCGAAACACGCGCCCGGGCCGAGTCCGGCCGGCACGTCCGGCGCGTTGGGTAGTCGACGCGCGGCTGACGGGTTCGAGGCCCAACGTGGGCAGCCCGCTCCACGGTGAGTAGCCCGCCACACGCGCGAGTCCGGTATCCACGACCACGGTCACGCCGTCGACGGTGACCGAGGACTCGGCGACGTTCGTCGCGAGCACGACCTTCCGCTGCTTGGCGGGCTCCACCGCCCGCGCTTGTTCGGCGATGGGCAGATCCCCATGGAGTGGCAAGACCAACAGCGACGCCTCGCTCGCGAGCGCTTCGAGTGCGGCCGAAGCTTTGCGGATTTCGCCCGCGCCAGGCAGAAATACGAGCACATCGCCGCCGGCTTCTTCGCTGAGGGCACGCCGCACCGCGCTCACCACCTGCTTTTCGAGCGGACGATCGTCGGGCTTGGCCAGAAAATCGATGCTCACCGGGAACATCCGGCCTTCACTGCGAATGCGTGGACAATCGCCGAGGAAGCGCGCCACGGGCTCGGCGTCGAGCGTGGCGCTCATCACGATCAGCTTCAGATCGGGGCGCGCTCCGCGGCTCAAGCGCTCGAGCAGTACGAGCAGCAGATCGGTCGCAAGGTGCCGCTCGTGGAACTCGTCGAGGATGACGGCGCTGACACCAGACAGCGCAGAGTCAGCGAGGAGTCTGCGCAGCACCAAGCCCTCGGTCGCATAGCGAATGCGCGTGCGGGCGCTCGACAGCTCTTCGAAGCGCACGCTGTAGCCGACCTTCTCGCCCAGCGCTTCGCCGTGCTCGTCGGCGACGCGTTTTGCGGCCATGCGCGCCGCCAGTCGTCGCGGCTCGGCGACCAACACTTCGCCGTCACCGAGCGCAGCCTGAACGGCCCACGGGACGCGCGTCGTCTTTCCGGCCCCCGGTGGCGCCTCCAGCACCACGGCGCGTGCGCCATGAAGTGCCTGGACGAGCTCCGGCAGGACAGCGTCGATGGGCAGCGCCAGCATCCGGCCGAGTGTTTAGCATTGTCTCGCCGAGGGCGCCGAAATAGCGGTGCCCGCGATCGCGTGCGGTTCCGCTGCTGGTGCTTTCGGGTTTTGCTCCGAAGGAGCTGGGTTATGCTCGACTGCCATGTCCGAGCGTCGTGCCGCTTTCTTCGATCTCGATCGCACCCTCGTGCGCGTCGACACCCCACGCCTATTTACGCGCTATCGGCGGAAGAAAGGGGAGGCGACCTGGCGTGACTCGCTGCAGGTGGCCTGGTGGGTGCTTCAATACACGGCGGGTTTGATCGACGCGCCCCGCGTGGCGCGCAAGGCGCTAGAAACCTTTGCGGGCAAAGAAGAAGCGTGGCTCGAGAAATCCTGCGACGAATGGTTTCCGCAATACGTGTTGCCCGAGATCCAGGCGCGCGGTCGGGAAATCGTGAAGAGCCATCATGAGGCGGGTGATCTCGTGGCGATCGTGACGGCGGCCGTATCGTACGTCGCAAAGCCGGTAGCGCGTGAGCTCGGCATCGAGCACGTCGTTTGCTCGGAGCTCGAGGTCGACGCGAGCGGTTGCTTCACCGGCAAAGTGGTCGAGCCGATGTGCTACGGCGAAGGCAAGATCGTGCGTGCGGGGGCGCTGCTCGAACAGTTCGGCATTGGCTTCGAGAACGTCACGTTCTTCAGCGACAGCATCACCGATCTGCCGCTGTTGTCCAAAGTGGACGTGCCCGTGGCCGTAAATCCAGATCGACGCTTGCTCCGAGCCGCGCGCGCTCGAGGTTGGCAAGTTCAGAACTGGTGAGCCATAGCTAGCCTTTGACGCGCACGGCCCAGGTCAACTTGACCAGGCTCTTCAGCACGTTGGGCACCCGCTTCATCAAATTGATCGACGGCGGGCGCTTCTCGAGCACCCGCGTCGGAATCTCGAGCACGCGCAGGTCTCTTCGATACGCGCGGATCACGAGCTCACTCGCGAACACGTCCTTGTCGACCACGCAGGCCTCGACGACCGGCACCAGCAAATCGCGGCGGAAGCCCTTTAGCCCGTGCGTGTCGGTACCGCGAAAGCCCAGCACCAGCCGCAGGATGCCCGTATAAAACAAGCTCGCCGCGTGCCGGAACAGCGGGCGCTCGTCCTCCGCGCCGCCGATGAGCTTCGAGCCGATCACGAGATCGGCGCGGTCCTGCTGGAGCAGCTCGACCGCGCGGCGGTGAAAGTCGGTGTCGCAGAGGTCGATTTCGTCGGCCAAGACGAGCTCGCCCTGCGCGGCGAGGATGCCCATGCGGAGAGCCTTGCCGTAGTTCGGTTCACCCGCCGAGATGAAGCGCACTTCCGGATATTTTTCGCCGAGCTCGCGGGCAATCGCGAGCGTGCGATCGCGCGAGCCGTTTTCGGCCAAAACGATTTCATAGGCCCAGCCGAACGGCGCGAGTCGCTCGCGCAGATCGACCACCGCGGAATGCAAAATCCCTTCTTCGTTGTAGACGGGAATGACAATCGAGATTTCGGGTTTCATGGCTCGGCACGACGGAGCTCGCTTGCGCGCTCGGCCGCTGACTTTCCAAAGGAAATGGCATCTTCCATCGCGGAGTAGTTCCAGTCGCCGTAGCGCCCGCTCGAGACGATGCGCGCCTCTGCCAAGAATGGGCGAATCACGTCCAGTGCGCCGAAATACTCGTGATCGAAGATCACGTACGCGTAGTCGATGCGGCGGGCGCGGGCGAATTCGATGTCTCGAGGGGTATCGATCACGCCCATCTCGATCAGACCGCGGGCCACGCGCGGCAGGAGCTCACCGAGATCCGGACGCGAGCGATCGGCGAGCTCGACGTAGAGCCCTGCTTTGCCGGCGGGGGCCAGGGCCTGCGAGAAGTGCGAGTAACAACCGACTCGATAGAATGGGTAGCGTTCTTCCGGCACGTACGCCCAGTGAAAATCTTTGCCCGACTCGCGCCGCAGCGCGACGTCCAAATAGTCGAGGTGCGAGCAACGCAGCTTCGACGCGGCTCGACGGACGGGCTCCGGCAGCTCGTCGATCAAGGACAGCAGCCGTGGCAGCGGGATGGTGTTGATGAGCACGTCGAAGTCCACGTGCTCGTCGGCGAACACTAGGCGGCGCGCCGCGAGCTCGATGCGGAGCGGGCTGCGACCGAGCTCGAGTGAAGGCACACGGCGCGCCATCCCCTTCGCGAGCTCGCCGATGCCCAGGCGCGGATAGATGAAATGCGTGTTGTAGCCGAGCTCTCGGTCGTTCAGCCCGACCGCGCCGGCAATCACGTCCTCCAAGCGGGGCAGGGGCACGAAGCGTTGACACCAGCTGCTCGTGATCTCTCGCGGGTGAACCCCCCACAGCCGAGAGTTGTAGGGGATCATGAAATGCCGGCTGATCCCTGGCCCGAAGTGAGTCAGGCAAAACTCCTCGAAGTTCGAGGGCACGGGCTTGTGTTCGGCGAAATGCGCCGCGATGAAACCTTGCACGCACTCGTACGCCACCTGGGGCGGTAAGCCGAAAGTGTTGGCTTGGAACGGGTAGCGCGTATAGACGCCATTCGACCAAATCACGCTCCGCCGCTGGACTTGTAAATGGTCCGGGCCGATCCAGTCCAGCACCTGATTGCGCAAGCTGTCGGACTTGAGGTGCAGCAGATGGCCGGTGCGATCGAAGCGAAAGCCGTTGTCTTCGATGGTCACTGCGTGCCCGCCGGGCTCGTCGAGCTTCTCGAAGATTCGGTACGGCACGCGGCGATCGGAGAGCTCGATCGCCGCGCTCAAGCCGGTCAGGCCTGCGCCGAGGACGGCGACTGGAACACGCGGAGAAGTGGCGGCGGAAGGCATTGCCGAAAGCGGCGGGAACCTATCACTACTCCTCGCCCGTTTCAGGCAACGCGCGTCTTCTCGCTCGCTATTTCGCCATTTGTCGCCAATTTCCGGCTGAGGAACGCGCCTGCACCGCGTCCCACAGACGGTTTTCCGAGGCCGTGGGGTTCTGGCTGCGGCTTGCTCAGGGCAGCGCGGCTCAGCCGGGCGGCGGTGCACAGTTCCCCGGCGAGCGCCCTCATTTTCGAGATCAGCTGACCTCTTCCTGGACACGAAGGGCTGAGCGCGCCTTCGAAGTCGCCGAAGTGGCCGGTGCGCGCGTAAACGGGCGGACCGCTAGGCCTCGGTACGTGCCGCGGACGGACCAGTGGACTCGGTTGCAGGAGAAAAAAAGATGTCGTCGCAAACCAAGATTGGGCTTCTGCTGGGATTATCTGCGGCTTTCGTCGCTTGTGGCGCACAGCCCGATGGCAGCACTCCCCACGTCGGCAATGCGGGCGGCACGTCGGGCAGCGCTGGGACCGGCCCGAGCAGCGGCAACGCGGCCGGCACCAGCAATACCGCGTCTGGCGGTAGCCCAGCTACGGGTGGAACGAGCGACGCCGCTGCGGGCTCGAGCGGCATTGCTGGCTCGACCACGGCTGCTGGTTCAAGTGGCATGGCCGGAACCAGCTCGGTCGAAATGGCTGATCCGTGCGTTCCGCTCGACTCGCTGAAGGCGCTCCCGCTCGCAGTGGACGGCCCCTTCATCCCAGGCGGGTACTTCTGGGATCGCGCATTTCCCGACAATGCAACGGCCATCAGTCACGCGGCGTGCGACGCGCGGCCCGACGCTGCGACGCATTACGGCAGCTGCCACAAGTGGTCTTTCCTGCCGTCGATGCTCGGGCTCGATCCGACGAGCATGACCATGAAAACCTACGGCGGCGTGTTTTGGCTCGCGGGCAGCGCGTCGAACTGGGGCACTGCTGCGGGCATCAACGTCGCGCCCGGCGCACAGACGGTGAAATTCAAAGCTTGGGGCGCGGTGGGCGGCGAGGTCGTCACGTTCAGCGTGGGTGGGGTCTCTGGCGCGACCTGCCTCGATAGTGTCAACTTCGGCACCGCAGGCGGAATGAAACTCACCTTGACGGCGACGCCGACCGATTACGTCTTCGACCTGCGAGGTCAGACCTATCCCAAAGGCGTGATTGGCGCATTTTCGTGGTCGACCGAGAACGCCAGCACGACCGTGCCCGTCGTGTTCAACGTGGACGACATTCGCTGGACCGCTGACGCACCCTGAGCCCGGCATGCCTGGAGCAGCTCGGTGCGGCGCTGGTGCTTCGCCCAGCTCAGTGCGCGTCGTTCCAATTGGGCCCGTGCCCGACCTCGACCGTCAGCGGCACCGCGAGCTCGAAAGCGTGCTCCATGGCCGCCTTGATCTTCGCTTCGGCCTCAGCCACTTCCGCTTCCGGCACCTCGAACACCAGCTCGTCGTGCACGCTCAAGATCATGCGCGCGCCGGGGCTCGGCGGATCCTTGAGCGCTAGCATCGCGAGCTTGAGCAGATCCGCGGCGCTGCCCTGAATCGGCATGTTCATCGCGATGCGCTCGGCGGCCAAGCGCTCGGCGCGATTGGCGCTGCGGATCGTGGGCAGGAGGCGCCGTCGCCCGAGCATGCTGCGCACTGCCTCGCCTGCGCGCGCTTGCTCCAGTGTTTCATTCATGAAGCGCCGCACGCCCTCGTAGCGCCGGAAATAGGCAGCGATGAAATTCGAGGCTTCCGCGCGCGGAATGCCGAGCACTTTGCTGAGCCCGCTGTCGCCCTGACCGTAGATGACGCCGAAATTGACGGCTTTGGCGCGCGTGCGATGCTCGCGCGACAGCTCTTCCTCTTTGACTTCGAAGATCTCGAGCGCGGTCCGCGTGTGGATGTCTTGCCCGCTCTGGAATGCGTCCAGTAGCACCGGGTCGCGGGACAAATGCGCGAGCACCCGCAGCTCGATTTGCGAATAGTCCGCGCTCACCAGCAGGTACCCTGGTGGCGGTACGAAGGCCTGACGGATCTTGCGCCCAAGCTCGGTCCGAATCGGAATGTTCTGCAGATTGGGATCGGTCGACGACAAGCGCCCGGTCGCAGCCACGGCCTGTTCCCAAGACGTGTGAATGCGGCCAGTGCTCGGGTTGACGAGCTCCGGTAACGCGTCGATGTACGTGCCCTTCAGCTTGGTGAGCTGCCGGATCTCGAGGATCACCTTGGGCAATTGGTGCAGGTCGGCCAGCGCCTCGAGCGTCTCGGCATCCGTCGAGCGCGACGTCTTGGTGCGGCGCACCGGTTTGAGTCCAATTTCGTCGAACAGGAGCGTTTCGAGCTGCCTCGGTGAGTTCACGTTGAACGGCTTACCGGCGATCGCGTGCGCCTCGCCTTCGAGGCGTTGGATCTCGCGCTCGCACTCGCGCCCAAGCGTTGCCAGGTGCGCCGTGTCGACGAGTACGCCGCGTTCCTCCATCCTGGCCAGCAGCGCGGCGAGCGGCAGCTCGACCTCGCGTAGCAGCTTATCGAGCCCCTCTTCCGCAAGGCGCGGCTCGAGCCGTTCGCGCAGATGGTGCACGAAGACCGCGCTCGCGCCCACGAACTGGCTGGCTTCTTCGATGGTGATCTCGTCGAAATCCAGCGTCGTGCCGCGCTTTCGTTTGGTCAGCGAATCATAGCTGAGGGGCACGACTCCGAGCTCGCGCTGCACGAGCGGCTCGCGCTCGTTGCGGCTCTCCGGATCGAGCAGATAAGCGGCAAGCTTCGCGTCGAACGCGTAGCCCCCGAGCTCGAGGCCAGCGTGGCGCAGCACCACGTCGGCTCGCTTCAAATCGAAGGCGGATTTGCGCAAGCTCGCGTCCGCGAGCAAAGGCCCGAGCTCTGCCCGCACGTCAGCCAGCGCGATTTGCTTGGGGCAGCCCATGTAGCGATGGCCGACCGGCACATACACGGCTTTTCCGGCTTGCCAGGCAAAGGCTAGCCCGACCAGCGCACCACGCACGGAATGCGGGGTGCTGGTTTCGAGCGCGATCGAAAAGCCGCTCGCGCTGCGCAGCGCGCGCGCCAAATCGGCGAGCTCCTCTCTCGTCTTCGCAACACTGATCTCCGGGGCGCCGAGGGCCGCCGCGGGCGGCGTGCTCTTGGGCAGAACGCCGACGCCCGGGACGGCCGCAGCCGCGCTTGCGCCGCTGCCCGCGGTTGTGGGCTCGGGCTCGTTGAACAAGGCCTGCAGCTGACGCTGGAAACCGAGCTCGGCGTACAGCACCTTCAAGGCCGCGACGTCACGGCCGCCGTAAGCGAGGTGCTGTTTGTCGATCGTGATCGGACAGTCGCTTTTGAGTGTGACCAGGCGCTGACTCAAAAACGCGTTTTCACGATGCTCGATCAGCTTGTCGCGCAGCCCCTTCTTCTTGAGCTGCTCGATGCCGGCGTACACGCCCTCCAAATTCCCGAACTCAACGAGCAGCTCTTTGGCGGTCTTGGGGCCGACCGAGGGCACTCCGGGAATGTTGTCGGAGGTGTCGCCCGTGAGCGCCAGCAAATCGCGAAGTTGCTCGATGCGCACGCCGAAACGCTCCTCCACCTCCGGTACCCCGAACACGCGATCGCGCATCGTGTCCCACATGATCACCTGTTCGCTCACGAGCTGCATCAGGTCCTTGTCGGCGGCGACGATCACCACCTTCAGATCGTGCTCGGTCGCGCTCTTCACCGCACTCGCGATCAAGTCATCGGCTTCGACGCCGTCTTGCTTGAAGATCGGGATGTTGAAGGCGCGCACGATCTGTTCGCAGCGGGCCATCTGTTGCTTGAGATCCTGCGGCGCTGGTGGTCGATTCGCTTTGTACGCGTCGTAGATCTCTTTTCGGAACGTGACGCGCCCCGAGTCCATGGCGATCGCGAGCAGGGCGGGTCGGCACTGCCGCACCAATCGTTCGAGCATGCTCACGGTGCCGTGCACGGCGTGCGTGGGCTCGCCGCTCGGGCTCGAGAGTGGGGCGATCGCGTGATACGCGCGCAGCACGTAGCTACTCAGATCGACGATGTACAAAACATCGGGTGCTGCGGCTGGAAAGAGCTGCGTCATGGCGGCGTCTTAGCCCGAGACCGCGTCCGTGACCCGTGTTCTGAATTCACGCGCAATTCCTGCGGCGGCCGCGTGGCCGGTGGCGCGGCCCCCGAGCTTGCCGCCCCCAAGGCAGCCGATAGCGAGGGCAGGGGACACGAGCTGGAAATGTGCCGCTGTAAGCGGCGCCAAGTCGGTGCGTGTGCGGCTCGTAGTCATTGTGTGATTTCACGCCTGCGCCGCTGCCAGATCTGGCTTCACGAGCCGAACACCGCTACTCTCGAGCCGTGGTGCAGAACACGCAGCTGGCGGCTCCGCAGGGGCTGGTCGCGGGGAAATACAAGCTCACGCGTTTGCTCGGCCGCGGCGGGATGGGCGCCGTTTGGGAGGGCACGCACACCTCGCTCGGCACGCACGTCGCAGTCAAGTTCATCGACGCCGAATACGCCGAAAGCCCCGAGGCTCGCAGTCGCTTCGAAAATGAAGCGCGCGCCGCGGCGAAGCTACGCAGCAAGCACGTCGTCGAAGTGTACGATCATGGGCTGACCGAGGACGGTCGCCCGTTCATCGTCATGGAATATCTGCAGGGCGAGCCGCTCGACAAGCGGCTCGATCGCCTGGGCCGCCTGCCCGCGAAAGACACCGCACACATTTTATTGCAGGTATGTCGCGCGCTGACGAAGGCGCACGCGGCCAATATCGTTCACCGCGATCTCAAACCGGAAAACGTATTTTTGGTTTGGGACGACGACGAGGGGATGGATGTCGCCAAGGTCGTCGACTTTGGCATCGCCAAGTTCACCGACGCGTCGATGGGCTCCTCGTCGTCCACGCGCACGGGTTCGGTGCTGGGCACGCCGTATTACATGAGCCCCGAGCAAGCGCGCGGGCTGCGCAACGTCGACTATCGCTCCGATCTTTGGTCGGTCGCGGTGATCGCCTATCGCTGCATCGTGGGCACGCTGCCGTTCGAGGGCGAAGCGGTGGGCGATCTACTGGTGAAGCTCTGCACAGCGCCCATTCCCGTGCCTTCGCAGATCGCGCCGGACGTTCCGCCGGGTTTCGACGCTTGGCTGGCCAAAGCGCTCAGCCGTGAGCCGGCACAGCGCTTCAGCTCGGCGGCGCAATTGGCGGAGTCGCTCGCGGCGGTGTGCGGCCTATCCGTGCGCGGCTCCTACGCCAGCGCCGAAATCCCTCGCGTCTCGGACGGCGGCACCGGTCCGTACGGCGCGCTCAGGCCCGAGCCTTCGACCGTGGGTCGGCCCGAGATAGTCTCGGCCAATCAGCTTTCGCCGATTGCCTCGTCCACCGGCGCGCCGACCTCACAGACCGCGCCCAGGCTCGACAAACCGGCGAGCACTAGCGTCGGCGCGGTGGTCGCGGCCTCGTTGGCCGCGCTGGTCGTGCTCGGCATCGGCGGCGCGATCGCCGTCAAGAAGTTGAGCGCGAGCAGCGAGCCGCAAGCGGCGACGCCTTCGTCAGCGCTTGCGCCGCAGCCGGCCGTTCCAAGCGCGCCCCCCACGGTTACGCCGACCGCCTCCGTTCAGCCCAGTGAACCGAGCGTCTCCGCGAGCGCGCCAAGCCCGTCGAACGCGCAGCCTTCCGCGCTTCCTGCAGCAAAGGCCGGGTTGAAGCCGGCTCCGCGCGTCGCTGGCAAACCCGTGCCCGCCAAGGGGCCCAGCGAAAAGCCCGCTGCTCCGCACAGCAACGATATCGGTTTCTAGACGAGCGCGGCGCGCCTGCACTCGATGAAGCGCGCTGTTCGCTCGCGCGATGCCGCACAGCTGTCCATCGCGGTCGCCCCATGCTGAAGAGGGGGGTGATGGTCACACGGCTCGAGCGAGTGCGGCCCAGCCTTCGGCGTCGCGCCGCGACCTTCCGGCAGAAGCCCATGCTCGCGCGGGCCGGCGGAGGCGGCGGCAGGGAGACCAGACCGAGGCAGAGTGCCGCAACGGTCGTTCTGCTAAGTCCATGGAATGACGGTCGTTTACGGTGACCTACATCATCGTGCAATGTATTACATTTCGATGACAATCGGGCTTTCGGCGGGTGTTAGCGGTGAGGGCGTCGCATGCAAATCGTCCTCCTCGCGCTTTATTGCACCGTTCTGATCGTCCTTTGCACCTACGGCGCGCACCGCGCATCCCTGGTTTTTCAGTGCCTGCGCTACAAGCGTCGGATCGAGCGCGCCGCGCGCTCGATCCCGGTGCCGGAGAGTGCGCTGCCCACGGTCACCGTGCAGCTTCCGCTGTACAACGAAGCGACGGTCGTGCGCCGCTTGCTCGACGCTGCGGGCGCCCTCGACTACCCGCGCGAGCTGCTCGAGCTGCAAGTGCTCGATGACTCCACCGACGAGACCGAGACCATCGCCCGCCTCGCGGTCGACGAGCTCCGCGAGCGCGGCATCAACGCCGTTTACCTGCGCCGCCCGGATCGTCACGGTTACAAAGCCGGCGCGCTCGATTTCGGTTTGAAGCAAGCGCACGGAGAGCTGGTCGCCATCTTCGATGCCGACTTCGTGCCGCAGACCTCGTTCTTGCGCGACATCGTCGGTCACTTCACCGATCCGCGCATCGGCATGGTGCAAACCCGCTGGGAGCACATGAACCGCAACCATAGCTTGCTCACCAGCATTCAAGCCTTGATGCTCGACGGCCACCACATGGTGGAGAACCGCGCGCGCTTCGGCGCGGGCAATATGTTCAATTTCTCCGGCACGGGCGGCATGTGGCGGCGTCAAGCGATCGAAGACGCGGGCGGCTGGGAGCACGACACGCTGACGGAGGATCTGGATCTTTCGTATCGCGCGCAGCTCGCGGGCTGGCGCTTCGTGTACCGCGGTGACGTGCTCACCCCCGCGGAGCTGCCGGAAGACATGTGCGCGTTCCGCGCTCAACAATACCGCTGGGCGAAGGGCACCGTGCAGACCGCGCGCAAGCTGCTGAAGCGCGTGGCGACCTCCGAGCTCACGCTCGCGCAGCGCATCGAGGCTTGCTTTCACATGTTGCCGCACATCGCTTATCCGATGACGGTGCTGCTCACGTTGCTGCTTCTGCCGGCGCTCGTGTTCATGCCGGCGAGCGACGTGCGCACGCTGCTGCTCATCGATCTGCCGCTCTGCATCGGCGCGACCGGCTCGCTCGCGACCTTCTACGCCATGGCGGAGTCCGCGCAGGGGCGCTCGGCCTGGGGTGCCATCAAGCGCCTCCCCGCATTGATCGCGCTCGGCGCCGGTCTCGCACCGCACCTGACCTCGGCCGTGTTCGACGGCATGCGCTCGATGGCCGGTGAGTTCGTGCGCACGCCGAAGCGCGGCGAACAGCGCGGGCGCTATCGGCAGTACGCCAAGCTACCGCTGGTCGAGATGGCGTTGGCGGTCGTTTGCCTGGGCAGCGTGCTGGCTTCGATCCGCACTGGCCACTATTTTGCGACGCCGTTCGCCGTTCTGTTCATGTCGGGCTACAGCTATGTAGCCGCGCTCGTCGTCCAGGAGCAATTCGGCGGCAAGCTCGCCGTCGCGAGCGCGCCGGAGAGCGTGCCCAGCCCCGCTTCTGCCGATGTTTCTGGGATGGCTCGCGCTGCGTGAGCGGCCTTCGCAGCCACTGACCGGGCTCGGTGTTTCGGCGCCGAGCCGGTAAGCCGGCATGTAGCCAAATTGGGGCAAAGCCTGGCGAACGGGCGCGCGGGATGCCGCTCTAGGACTCCGGCTCGCGCTTACATATGGACTTCCTGAGGTGCGTCGGTACTATCAGTAGCTATCGGTGGCCCCTCGACGTTTCGGGCGGGCGGCCGAGTAGGGCGCCCTTCATGACCAAGGCTGAAATCGTTCAGGCCGTGTACTCCCGTTTGGGAGGGTTTTCGAAGAAAGAATCAGCGGACCTCGTCGACCTCGTATTCGAGACGATGAAGGAGACGCTCGGGCGTGGTGAGAAGATCAAGATCTCCGGATTTGGAAACTTCGTGTTGCGCGACAAGCGTCAACGCCAAGGCCGTAACCCCCAAACCGGCGAGCCCATCACCATTACCGAACGCCGCGTGCTCAACTTCAAAGCCAGCCAGCTCCTGAAAGAAGCGCTCAACGACGGCGTCTCCGAAACGGGTGCCGGCGTGAGCAGCAGTGCAGCGGAAGCCGCGGTCATGAGCCCGGCAAAGGTTTGACCTTGTCCGACTCCGACAATTCCCAAGTCCCCGTCAAGCTCTACTACCGCATCGGCGAAGTGTCCGAGATCGTCGGGGTAGAGCCGCACGTGCTTCGGTATTGGGAGACCGAGTTTCGCTCAATCCGCCCGCAGAAGTCGCGCAAAGGTCAGCGCATCTACTCGCGGCGCGACGTCGATCGCCTGTTGAAGGTGAAAGATTTGCTGTATTCGCACGGCTTTACCATCGCCGGCGCACGCAAACGCCTACGCGAGGGCGGCGCCGAGCCGACGCAAGTCGTCAGCGCGTCCGTGGCCCCCGCCGCGCCGCGACCCGGCGAGCACCTGCGCTCCGCGCTGACTGAAATCCGCCGCGATATCGTGGCGCTTTTGGCCGAGCTGGATGGCGGCGGGATCGGGGTTGAAGTCGCCAACCGCTCCCAGGGCGCAACGGCGGGCTGACGCCGGCGCGCGCCTTTTCCGAGCGCGCTCGGACGTAATCTTTCCTGGCTCCGCTTGACGCGCCGTTGCCGCGCGTTCACATGCCTGTCGCTATTGTTTAGCTGGAGGATCCCCGATGGCAGAAGGTCTGAATCGCGTCTTGTTGTTTGGTAACCTCGGTGCGGATCCCGAGCTCAAAATGACGAACGGCGGGCAAGCCGTCTTGAAGTTGCGGCTTGCCACTTCCGAGTCGTATCTCGACCGCAACAAGGTCCGTCAAGATCGGACGGAGTGGCACAGCGTCGTGGTTTGGGGAAAGCGCGCCGAGGCACTCGGAAAGTTTCTCACCAAAGGGTCGCGCATCTTCGTCGAGGGAGGACTCCGCACCTCGAGCTACGAGGACAAGGACGGTAAAAAGGTCTATCGGACCGA
>Ga0068855_100007057_pt1 | contig 13626 bp, 14 predicted proteins | sample KBSCornC52_FD_66592 | JGI IMG/M metagenome (GOLD analysis project Ga0068855, IMG submission 66592) | Corn rhizosphere microbial communities from Kellogg Biological Station, Michigan, USA - KBS Corn C5-2 | ecosystem: Host-associated > Plants > Roots > Rhizosphere > Soil ... | reverse complement strand
AAATGCCTTTAAACGCAGCTACGCGATTGCAACGCACAATTTTGGAGAGGTTTTTATCCGGATTATCATAATTTGTGTCATTAGCTTTGCTTTTTCGATTGTTGGAGACCTCATCATTCATCAGATTCCAACCTTCGCTTTTATCTGGGTCTTTATTTCGATTCTCGTCAGTTGGTATCAGCTCTGTTATTCATTTACTCTCTATCAACAGGCGAGAGTGCATACTGACTTAAATAAGCCCGTTTCGCTTTTGTGGGTGTGGGTGATCTCTGCAGTTGGCTGGATCATATTCTTACTTCTCATGTTTTTCCTCATTAATCTGAGCACACAATTAGTAAAGTCTGGCGAGTTACAAAAAATAATCCAGTCGTATGAGAAGCAAAACAAAATGGCCCCAATATGGTAAAGTCATTGTATTATCAGAGCGAAAGGGAAGTAAAATCGCTATCAATAATTCTTCATACCTTGACAAGCTTCGGGATTTTCGAATAATCTTCTGTTCTTTAGTTTCTTTAGAAATTTTTTATGTTTTCAATTTTACGTTCCGTTTGTACCAGGGGTGAGATTCGGACTCACGATCTTCTCTTTATGAATGAGATGCTCTAACCAACTGAGCTACCCTGGCATGACTGTATTAAGTATAAAGTATTATGTAGGAAGTATAAATAGCTCCTACTCTATTACTTGTTTTGAGATTTGATTTTTGAGATTTGAATTGTGGTTGAGTATATCAGGTTAGCCACATTTAAATCAAATTTGTGCTATAATACATAGACACGCGGGGTAATGTACGGTGCATAAAGGGCTCATAATCCTTTTGGTCGAGTCCGACTCTCGACCCCGCAACACAAAAATCTTCTAACTTAATTAAAAAAATACTCCCACCACTCTTGCCAATGGGGTTTTACTGAAACATTTTCAGTGTTATGCAATTGTTGATCTCGTGGCATCATTTCAGTCGGAATTAAGACGACTTTTTCTCCTGGTTTAATGAGAAGTAGTTTGTCACGCGCTTGTTCTTCGACAAATTGCTTCTGCGAAACCACTTTTAGCTGCTGTTTCAATTGTTGATTTTTCGTTTGTTCTTTTTGTAAATTGGATTGTGCTGTTGTTAAAAAGGATTGTTTCTGCCATAAATCAATAATTGAATGCGTTAAATTGTTGATTATTAACAAACTTATAGCCACGATGAGGAAGAAAATTGTCTTTTTCATAAGTATTTAACATTTTCAGGCTTGACTAACGCCCACAATATTTGATATTATGGGACATACCATTATGAAACAAATTCGGATTCGCGACGCCCATACAGCTTTTACTAATTTTCTGCGAGAAAAAAAACACTCAAGCGCTACTATTCTAGCATATGGGAAAGACATTGATCAGTTAGCAAAGTTTTTGGAGGAAATGCAGAAGAACAATGTGCATGAAGTAAATAAGGATGATATTCAAGCATTTCTGACCAAAATGTCAACCAATGGCTATACACCCAAATCTGTTTCGAGAAAATTAAATTCTACCCGAACTTTTTACCGTTTTTTGAAGGTAAATGAATATATTACTGATGATCCTTCTCTCCTCGTCTCTCATCCCCGCTATGAACTCGCCCCTCCAAGAATTTTAAAACAAACGGAATACCGTGCTCTTCGAGACGCAGCCAGAAATGATCCCAGAATGTCGGCAGTGATTGAATTATTACTACAAACAGGTATTCGTATCGGCGAACTGGCTGAGCTCCGTTTATCTGATATGAAAGAAGATGGATTAAATATTCGACCTTTTGAAAAACATGAAGAAAGAGTGGTTCCTTTAAATAAATCAGCCCATGATGCATTAAATCGTTACCTGCAAATGCGTCCGGATGTAAAGAATGACCATATTTTTATCACCAAATCCGGTAAGCCATTCTTGGTCAGAAATATCAGAACAGCAATTGAGCGTTATTTCCGACTGGCAGGCATTGAGGGTGCAAAGGTTAATGATCTTCGTCATACCTTCGTCGTCCACCATTTGAAACATGGCGCATCCCTTGTTTTATTGTCCAAAGTTTTAGGCCACAAGCGACTCTCGACAACTGAACGCTATCTCGAATACGCGACTGAACGAGGCAAAGATACCACTCATTTAAGCGAATTATAACGAGTGGTTCCGGATGGAGTTGAACCATCTGCATCGATCTTATAAGGATCGCGTTCTAACCGGTGAACTACGGAACCATGCAGGTATTATATCAAAGCTTCTGAATATATCCATCGCTATAATCAGCAACAACCTTAATAGCCTCGATTATTTTCTCTTTCAAGACCGTGTCACAAACTCGTAAATTACAAGTTCCATGACCGTATCCCTTTTCATCTATATCTATTCTTCTACTCTTCTTTATATACGGTTTCGCAAATTGACTTTTAGGTATATGTAAAGCTGTGCTCCAATACTCAATTTCTGAATCTATAACCATATCTTGATATAGATGAAGCACTATCTTAATCTTTTCTTTTGGAATTTTCAGAGCATGTATCATCCAATGAAGAGAGAACTTTATTACCGTCGGGTCTGTATTACTTATAGTCACTTGGCCTCTCTCTGTCTTGCCTCCTTCTCCCCAATAAAGAAAAACACCTGCTAAAAATAACTCTTTTTGAGAGAATGGCAACACTTCTTTCTGCATCTCTTTATAATATATCTGCAATCTTCTTTCTCTTTTTAAACGCATTGTCTCACGAAATTTTTCAATTCGATCTTCGTTTTCGTCTTTCAATATTCGTATTTGTTCTCGATTTAAGGGATATTTTCTTAACCAGACGCTTAATGTGCTTTTACTTACTCCTAGCTCTTTTCTAATTTGACCATAACTTTTGCCCAGTTTACGTAACTCTAAAACCTTCCTTTTTAATAAAATATTCGCCATATTGAACCTTTGAATTGTTAAGTTAGAAATCATTTTCAATAGTACATACCTTCAGAAGATAAATCAATAGCCCTCCGCAAAACGCCTCTTGCATTTTTCCATGATTGCACTATAGTCAAGGTATGAATAATTCAGCAGCAGATATTAATAAGAAATTAGCCTCAGAAGCAGTAATTCAGCCTCACGCAGCTCTTAAAAGATTTGCGAGTCATCCGGATGCTATTCCGAGCCATGCCAGAGGCATGGCTCTTTTGGATAAAATTGATGAATTAATCGCCGAAGACGAACTGTTAAGAACCAAGACTGATGTTGCACAGAATAAAGTCAATCTGGTCAAAGAACGAATTAATCAACGTACATCAGCTGTGCCTGAGTACAATCAATACATGGATGAAGTAACTGTCATGGCAAACAAACTCCATGCGGCTGTAGAAAGGCATAGCCTATCAGAAGCAGAAAATATACCCTTTTATCGCCTTCTTAAGGAAGAAATACTAAAAAATGCCCCAATGACCCAAGATTAAACAGCAAACATCAATTATAGTCCTATAATATTGACAGCTTCCTCTAATTATGTTATTATAGGCTTTATTGGTTCGTTAACCTTACTCTATGTTTTTACTCTCAAAAGATTACTGGGAAGTACGCGGAACTGCTAAAAAAGGCAGAGGCGTTTTTGCTACCAAAATGATTCCCGCTGGCACTGTTATTGGCGATTATATCGGAAAAATCGTACCAACCAGTGAAGCAGATATCTATGATACTGGACGACATTTCTATCTTATGTATTATCATAGAAATGCCTTTATATACCCTCTTTTAAACCGAATTGGTATACATTTACTCAATCATTCTTGTACCCCAAATGCTTGGATGTATACGTATAAAGGCCATACATTATTTTTCAGTATTCGGGCTATTTTCCCAGGTGAAGAAATTACGCTCAATTACCTTTTAGAGCCGCAAGATGAAGACTGCAAACCGTGTAAACATCTTTGCCAATGCGGAAGTGATTTCTGTCGCCAAACCATGCATCTTTCACAAAAAGAATTAGATCTGTGGTGGAAATTTGATCAAAGAAATATGAAAAAAACCAAAAAAGCCAAAGTAAAACCAGGACACATGCTTCCTTTTTTGTCTAAATATCCTAACACTATTGCAGATAATAAGGTGTATACGTTATTTGGAAATCCCAAAAAACAACCTGCAGTAGTAAGGACTAAATCTTTACCATCTGTAAAAGCATTAAGGAAGCAAATTCGAGAAACAGGCAAAACATTACGTTTTCCTTCTCTCAATCTGCACGTCTTAGGCGTCAAAGATAATTCACTAATTACCAGAACTATTAATTAAAACTTATCACTGATTTAAATAATTTTATATTCTTTTTCGTCCCTTTATTCCTAATTCTTAATTCATAAATCATAACTCTGTCTTATTTCCCATGCGCTAGTGCGATTCCCCACACTTTCCTTACTCCATTTCGTTTCAATACATTGGCGGCTTCTAACATCGTTGCGCCAGATGTCACTAAATCATCAACTAAGAGAATATCTTTATCACTAATATCTTTTTCATACTTTTGCCTAAAAGAGAACGCATCTTTTATATTCGCCAATCTATCTTCTCGTTTCAGAGAAAATTGAGATGACGTATTTTTCACCCTATCCAAACAATTTCGTACATCATTATGAAACTGCTTTCCTATTTCGTTCGCAAGTAATTCTGCCTGATTATATCCACGTTTTCGTAAACGTTCAGCATGCAAAGGGATTGGAACCAAGATACATTCTTGAGAAACAAATTGCACAAATGCTTGTTTTTGAATCAATCCTTCATAAAACAACTCTCCCAATGTCGTTTTTATACTTGATAGATATGGCTGATATTTAAATGCTTTAATCATTTTTCTTACAGTAGGATTATAGACCAAACTTGCCGACACACCGTCAATTACATATTTGCCAGAACACCTGGGATGCGTGATTCCATCAATTGCCGGACGATTGCAGACTAAACAATTGTCTTCTTGCTGAAACGTCAAGTAGCTGAAACAATTCGAACAGAGAAAGGAACCAAATGTGCGACAAACTGCACAACGTTTGGGGAAAAGCAGATCAAGCAGATCCATATAATCAGTGTAACAAAAACTAGCAAGGCAATGGTATAATCTGTGCTAGTAGCTCGAATATAGTATCTGGTATCTAGAAGAGTCCTAAATACTAAATACTAACTTCTAGATACTAAAATGGAGGAGTCGCATAGTTGGCCCATTGCGGAGGTTTGCTAAATCTCTGAGCTTTTAAAACAGCTCGCGCAGGTTCGAATCCTGTCTCCTCCGCCCACTCAAAATAATTGCAAGCGGTGATATAATGAGTACATGTCAAATCAAACAGCCTTACTCGTCATGGATGTACAACCTGGGATTCTGGATCGTATAGAAAATAAAGATAAGTATCTTAAGAAAGTAACTACTACAGTAGCCAAAGCACATAAAAACCATATTCCTGTCATCTATGTTGTCGTTGGTTTTCGTCCGGGTTTACCAGAAGTCAGTTCACAAAATAAATCTTTTGCAGCTATCAAACAATCTGCATCTCCTATGATAAATCCGCAACCAGCGCTCACTCCTACAGAAGCTGACGTTGTAGTAACAAAGCGCCGTGTTAGCGCCTTCACTGGCAGCGACCTGGAAGTGATATTACGGGCTCAAAATATTCATCACCTTGTATTGTCCGGCATTGCCACCAGCGGTGTAGTTTTATCCACGCTTCGTGAAGCAGCTGATAAAGATTACCAAATCACTGTTCTTTCCGATTTATGTGTTGATTTTGATGAAGAAGTACATAACGTATTGATCAATAAAGTATTTCCCCGTCAAGCTGAAGTTACGACCAGCAACGAATGGAAATCTTAATCCTCCTTTGGTTGAATAAATCCTCCCTCCATAGTACAATGCAACGTAGTATCTAGAATGTGGCATCTGGTATCTAGAAAATTTCCTAGATACTAACTACTAGCTTCTAGATACTGCCTTGGAGAGGGCGCCCCTAAAGGGGCTACTCTCATGATATATTTAAACATTAAGGAGAGGTCGCATAGTGGTCGAGTGCAGCGGTTTACTAAACCGCCGAATCGCAAGATTTCGCGAGTTCGAATCTCGCCCTCTCCGCTTTTATTCTTGAGCGTATTTAGCCTTGAAAATCCTCTGTTTTAGAAGAAAAAAATAGACAATATTTGACAAGTGGACGTATAGATGTAATGCTGAGTACATGGTAAATCAAGAAGTAATTTCATATATACAAGCAGAAATTGTAAAAGGAACAAGCCTAGAACAAATCAAGAATAATTTACTCGCTAATAAGTGGTCTCAGGGAAATATTAACGAAGCCTTTGCACAATTGAACCTCCAGCAGGCTACAAACCAACCATTACCTCCTCAGATTTTCTCCAATACAGCACAACCTACTGTGGGTACTGTGAATCCGGCTTCTAATTCAGAACATAATTCAGAAATAAGCAATAGTCGCGTGAACACCAAACCGCCAGTACCAATACAGATTGTTTCAGGTTTATTGCTTACATTTGGGTTACTAGGCTTTGTGGGATCAATTAGCTGGGCTTATATATTAAATTTGCAGATGAGTAATTTAATGTTCACACTCTTGCCATTTCTAGCATACTTGCTATTAAGTTCGTTATCTTCAATTGTTTTGTCACGTTTCTTTGTCAGGTTAAATTACACCTCATGGATAGCGGTTGTCGGCTTAGCATTTATAGGAATCATTAACACAGTTGTAAATGCTGTAGTTTTTGTTCAGTTACCCAACATCGCTACAGTTGTTGTTGAGGCTGTTTGGATAGGGATTTACTTCTACCTGAGAAAGTACTTTGTCAACAGATCTGTATCTGTATTAGGCAAGGTTGTGTTATCAGTATTATTCCTACTTGTGCTCTTTATTCCAATTTTACTAAGCATATATATGAAGAGTGAATCTGCGCATATAGTAAACACTATCAAAGGCAACATCCAATCCACTATAAAAACGCCATGCGTTTACCAAAGAGTTCCAGTGATGCAGATTGGCTACCTAGATGCAAATGGAGTGTGCAAACCTGCTCCACAATCTTCAGATTTTAATTTTCCAAGCCCATCGCCATTACCAACGCCTACACCTATTGTGGCAACATCGTGGCAGACTTACAGTAATAAGGATTTTAATTTCCAGCTAGAAGTTCCTGCGGGTTGGAATGTGAAAGTATATCCACCAGCAAATGGACTTAAGACAAGCTCTGATCTGCAGTACAATTGTGATTCAAGTTATATAGTAATTGATAAGAAGCAATTACCAAATTTAATTCCAACTAACCAATCTCCATGCGGTACTCAGTACGAAATAGCAGGTTATACCTTTTATATAGAAGTAGCGCCAATTTCACAATTGGATAATGCATATGAACAATCGACTAATCCTTCAAATGGTTTTAAGCAAATACAGATAGGCGGTGTTACAGCCTATGCCAGTTATCAAAGGGTCGATTTTGAGAATAAAGGTTACTATTATGAATTCTGGTTGAATGATTCTGAAAATCCTTTTTCAGGTGGCAAGTTGTCATCGGTAGATCAGCAAATGATTTCGACATTTAAGTTTTTAAAATAAACTCTATTCTTAGAGAACTGTTTGTATTTGTTGTATCATCACCTCTGGATCTTCTATTATCTCTAACCAATCAACCGTTCGAAAATCATTCCATCCTCTCCGCTTCACACCGTTTCAAAACGGTCACTTTAGTAGCTTCAATAAGCGAGATACTTTCGAAGGATTTTTCATCGTATGTTCAAGGAAACACGTACCATTGAGCATTCTGAATTGTCTCGTACAATCAGTAAACGGTTGCAATCTTCATTTAAAAAAGGTCTCTTGAGGAACTACCTGTAGTGTAGGTATATCCTTAAAATGCTTTATATTTTTAGTAACTAATACAAGCTTATTTTCTATAGCTGTAGCAGCTATAAGGGCGTCTAAAAACAGTAGACCGCTGGATAGGTTAAGTTCTTGAAGAAGAGTAATGGCTTTTTTTGAAATATTTTTATCGATATAGATTTCATTTACATTCTTGTATATTTTTTTTACTATTGCCAACTCTTCCTTGTTTCTCGCGCCTTGAATCAACTCGGCAATAGTTACAGTTGAGACATATGGTTCTTCTTTCTCAAGAAATTGCCCCGTTTTACTATTACCCCTTAGGTGATCCACTAAAAAAGTGGTGTCTATTAAGTATTTATTCATTCCTTGTACTCATTTTAGCCCTCAAGTTTTCTACCCATTTGCCGCTATCTTCAATGTCAGTTCTATTAGCCCAAGCCCCTCCACTTTCTTTTATCCAAGAAGTGTTTTTCTTTACCATTTGGAGAGGAACAATCATGGCTTTAGGTTTTCCAAATTTAGTTACAATGAATATATCATTACCAATTTCTACTTGGTTAACAATATCTGCTAACCTATTCCTTGTGTCTTTAATACTTATATTTTGTATCATACAATATATATTAATTAAATGAGTACGTATTGTCAAGGGGTAAACTTTGTACATATTTTGTCCAATCAGTCTCATGCTCCCCAGCTTTCTTCATTGACAAATAAACTATCGATTCTCTACTATAAATATACTGTCCATGAAAAAGCTTTCTCTGTTTGTTTGTGTAATACTCCTTACTGTAGGTATTTTTTCATCACCTCACGTCGCTCTCGCAGATGACTGTACCAATACTCCACCACCGGATGCTCCCAATCTTTTCCAAATCAATCGAACCAAACAATCTGCGAAGCTTTTTTTCTCTCCTGTTCCAAGCAATGATTCTATAACTGGCTACACTATTTCCTATGGTTTTCAAGCCGGTGATGATCGCTATGATATCTCCGTCCCTTATGGCTCTTCAACAGGCGTTATTACGTACACTGTCAATAACCTGGATCCTCTGGTAGCATATACATTCAGAGTACGCGCAGATAATGGATGCGCACCAGGTGTGTGGAGCAATTATCGAAGTGATGGATTTCATCCAGCCAAGTCAGAGACTGCGACGACTACAACAACCAAAGGTGGATTACTCGTCGCAGGAAGTTGGGAAATGCCAGCTATATTAACTGGAGTGTTTGCAGTATTAGCGGTCGGTGGTTTGCTTCTTTTTCTCTAACCAGTACGCTTCTTGTCGACAAAGATTTTTCTCATCTGACTTGTTCTTCAAGATATATTTCACTGCTTCTTCCAGATAAATTGTGTTTTGGGAGCCTTTCACTAGAATAATTGCATCTTTCGGCAAATGCTCATGCAAATACTCCCCTGCTCTGACTGCTGAATCAAACCAACGAATTTCTTTCAGATTTTTCTTTTCATGTTCCACTTGTTGGATTACAAACTCACGCGTCAATGGACCGACACAATACAAATAATCAACCACTTTGGCTATTTCCTTCGCAACTCGCTCATGCTCTGCTGCTGCTTCATTGCCAAGTTCACGCATGTCGCCAAAGAGAAAGACAATTGGCCGCTTAGTTTGCCTTTTTAATTGCTGCAATAACTCAAGGAACGCCAAAACAGCTTTAGGTGAGGCATTATACGAAGAATCAATAATGGTAGTATCATGAATACCTGTAAAAACACTCGACCTCCCTTTCGGAAGATGGAAATTCTTTTCTAAAGACGCTTTAATTTGTGGCAAAGAAAGATTTGCCGAAATACCAACTAGAATAGTGGCTGCAAATGTCTCTCGATATGCTTCAGGCAATAAGATGTCTTCAAAGACTAGTTGCAATATATTTTTTACTTTATCTTGGCTAATGACAAATGAAAAACTCGTTTTGTGGGGAGATACAATATACTCTTTATATGAAACAACATTTCGTTCAAATGTTCCGAACGAGATAAGGTCAGTACGTGAAACTTTCTTTTCAAAAGTGTCCATCAAATCAGCAACTCTCTTATCATCCCTATTATATATTCCAATTTTACACTGTGATTTCGAAATAATTTTAGTATCTTCATCTGCCATACGATCCAGCAGAAATTCAAGTTTATTTTCTACGTTTTTCCCTTGTAACAGTTTCTCAAACTGCCCTAAATGCGGAGGCGCAATATTTAATTCGATGGCAATAGTAGGTTTCACAATAGTCAATAAATACTCCATATTTTTCGGTGGTGTTGGTTCATCAATTCCCATTTCAACAATGATATATTTCGTATTTTGTAAATAATTTATACCAAATGGTACTCGCAACAAGAGACTGAACCAATTCCAGAGACTTAGAAAAAACGTATCAAATCCTAAACTCTGCACTTCTAAGCCAAGTAGTCCTAACGGCACGCCGGTCTCTGAATTACCTTTGATTAATTTCGTAGGAAAATTGTCTTTCAAAACAGAATAAATCGCTTGGCAGGTGGAAGATTTCCCTACAGATCCGGCAACACCAATGATGACTGGTTTATGTTTTTCAACTGCAAGACGTGCCCAAAAACGAAGATAACTAAGTACAAGGAGAATGAGGATCTGTCGCATGTTCGTATTATACAACTAAAAAGAACACACCGATGACGATAAATAAAACTCCAGAAATTTTAGCCAATAAGTGTGGATTGATATTTTTGAGAAGCAGTTTACTTAGATAGATAGTTATTATAGAAATGGCAATCAAGCCTACCATTGCGCTAAACAAAACAGATATTGGATTATATTTCGTGGCAAAGAGAGCAGTCGCAATTTGGGATTTATCGCCAAATTCAGACAGAAAGATTAATGTTAAGCCAGACCAAAATGGTGATTTCTCTTTAATTTTAGTGTTCCCCGCTTCTTCCTTCACAGATCGCAGTGACCATAAACCAAAAAGGATAAATATTATGCCAGCTATGAATTGCACCACACGCGCTGGTAATAGTTGACCGAATAGCGCGCCTACTATGATGGCAATTCCATTTCCAAGTAGAAATCCAATAATAACACCTAATAAAAGATGAAAATGCTTGCGAGTTTTATTCGTCAGTAAAATGATTGTAAGTTGTGTTTTGTCTCCTAAATCAGAAATGAAAATAGTCGCAGCAATGAGCAGGAATGTTTGCAGCATATATTCAGTATATTATACAATATATGGTATGAATGAAGCACCTTCAGGCAAACGAGACATAGAATTTAAATATGAACCTTCTCCAATCGAACCACAACGGTTGCGTCAAATTTCCGCAGCTCACGTTCTTCTTGAATCTCCTACTCGTAAAGAAAGTTGGTTAAATCTAAGTTCACAAGTAGAACCATGGGAAACTGGTGTTGAATTAAGTGATAATATCCGTAATGTAGTAACACACTATGTTGAGACGAAAATTCCTCGGATAAAAGAAAGAGTCCCTAGGTTTGCACAATTAACAGACTCAAGTTTGGTAAACGCCTTGACGAACAACTGGTTTGAAGAGGTTGAACAGATCGGAGGAAAACGATCAGAGGTCCTTCTCACTGTCATGGCACACGTGGTCAAACGGATTGAGACACATACATATAAAGAAGTACTCCAACATGCAGGCGATGACCAGTTAGAAGCTCTTGGACTAAATCCAAATCTTCGCGATCTGACAATAAGTCTATTGGATATTGCACCCACGGCTGATCCATTATTTATACGCTTTAAAGCAATGAGCCATTTGACTGGTGAACTCGATGAAGCAGCAACGAAAACAACATTTTTTTTGCCTGATAATAAAAACCCATATACTTCTCCCACTTTGTTCCCTAAAGAGAATCTATTTTTAGCTGAACGATTTAAAAAACTTGTGGAAAAACCTGCTCCTTGGCAACAGGAACAAGGTGGCGAGCTCTTTAAAGAATATATTGCAGAACTGGGCAAGCTCTACGCAGAGCATGATGTAAGAAAAGCCGAAACACAGCAGGAGACAGTGGAAAATCTTTATAACAAACTTTTACAAGCTGAGTTTCCCATTACATTTACCCCAGCAACTGGTGGATACATGAAAGAACCATATCTTGACCCTGAACTAAAAGTCTCTCTCTCCACTAAAGATTCCCAAGAAGAAGATATACTTTTCGACCAAGCAAAAAATGCGATGATTGGAAGTCTCACTGTTATAGGTGAAGAACGATTCAAAGAGAAGATACAAGAGACCAAGGCACGGGGCGTTATTGTTATTGGAGGTTTTGGGGCTAATTTAACTGTCTCAGCAGTTGCTCAAGAAGACTCGCAGGTTCTTCTCTTTCTTAATGAACAATTGCGTACCTATGACCGAAACTTTCATAAATATATAAGCACGATTAGCAACACAGATGAAGCATTCAAGAATATACCTCCAGAATATAGAGAGAAAAAGATGGAATTTATGAGCCGAATGAATACCATTCTCCATGAATATTCTCATTCAATTCATCCAGCTGATACCGAAGAAAGTAAACGCCTTGGTGAAGAACCACATACAACAATCAATGAGATGAAAGCTGAGATTATGTTTCGTCCCCTCCTGCCTTCTATTATTGAAAAGAAAGGTGTGGAAGGAACGAAAGAGCAATGGGCAATTGCAACTCTGGCGAGTGCTTTGCAACAAGTACATGATCAGCCAGAAGACGCTGATGATGACTATTTTGCAGCAGGTGTTTACTCTTTAAACACGCTCTTTAAAGAAGGTGTTGTGATTCAGGAGGAAGAAAAATTTCGAATTACTGATTATGATTCATATTACGCTGTGTTAACAAAAGACGCATTAGAAATAAAAGCGTTATATGAAAATGCAGACATGACAGAAAGTAAAGCTAAGGAATGGATCAAAACGCACGCGACGCCTTGTGAAGAATTAAAAAAAGGAATAAAACATATAAAATCTTTAGAGACTTTATAACCTGCCTCACTCTAACTAATTATGCTGCGGAGGGAGGGGGATTCGAACCCCCGGTCATCTTGCGACGACACACGCTTTCCAAGCGTGCGCACTAGACCGCTATGCGATCCCTCCAAGTTAATATTTAGAATCTGGTATCTAGTATTTAGCAAGAGTATTTAGCAAGAGCTAATTCCTAGATACTAAATACTATCTTCTAAATACTCGCGTGCTTCTCGCCATACTTTTTTATCACTTTTAAAGGTCAACCGACCTTCAACTTCTTCCATAGGTAACCATTCAACTTTCTCCATCTCGAAATCATGTTTGGTAATATCTCCACCTATATATTCCATAATGAAATAATAGACTGTTTTTTTAATCTTCTCGCCTTCAAATTTGTACCAAAACTGCGTTGGGGTTAAAGCTTGGATTATCTTCCCTTTTGCTCCTGTCTCTTCCTCTACTTCCCGAAGAGCTGCTGTTTCTTTCGTTTCTTTTTCTAAATTACTTTTTGCTTTTCCTTTTTCGCTTTTTTCTTCTTTCTTATCACCGATCAAGCCTTTAGGGAATACCCATCCATGATGATAGGAGTGTTGGGCTACAAGAATTTGTATGTCTTGACCCAAAATCTTCTCTTGTTTATATACAACACCACCGGCTGAGAATTCAAATTTCATATTAAATAGTTGTTGAATTATACCCCATTTGCTTGACATTTGCAGGCAGATTCGGAAGAATGGAAGAACTATGCCAGTAGATGTCGCACCAGAAGCACCCCAACAAAGTAAAACCAACAATGTAGTAAAGGAAGCTGAACAAATTGTGCACACGAAAACAAGTCCTCT
>Ga0068855_100007053_pt1 | contig 13629 bp, 19 predicted proteins | sample KBSCornC52_FD_66592 | JGI IMG/M metagenome (GOLD analysis project Ga0068855, IMG submission 66592) | Corn rhizosphere microbial communities from Kellogg Biological Station, Michigan, USA - KBS Corn C5-2 | ecosystem: Host-associated > Plants > Roots > Rhizosphere > Soil ... | reverse complement strand
GCGACGCTCGCCGACCACACCGAGCTCGGAGCCGGCTTCGCGATCGCGATGCGCGACCTCGAGATTCGCGGCGCCGGCGACCTGCTCGGCGCCGAGCAGTCGGGGCACGTCGCAGCGCTCGGTTTCGAGCTCTACGTCGAGATGCTGCACGAGGCGGTAGCGGAGCTCTCGGGCCAGCGGCGGCTTGCGGCGCGCCCGGTCCGGGTCGATGCCCGCGTCGACGCGTTCGTGCCGGCGGGGTACATCGCTGCCGAGGCGCTGAAGATCGACCTGCACCGGCGGATCGTCCTGACCGAGACCGAGGACGAGCTGCACGAGCTGCGCATAGCCACACAGGACCGCTACGGCCCCCTACCGGAGCCGGTCGAGAACCTCTTCGCGATCCAGGAGGCGAAGCTGAAGCTCGCCCGTCTCGGCGCCGACTACCTGGTCTTCCGCGGCGGCCGCGCGTCGGTCGGGCCGGTCGTGCTCGGGTCCGGCGAGCTGCGCGAACTGCGCGCGCAGGTGGACACCGCTGTCTACTCCACAGGCAACCGCGAGGTGACGTTAAGAGGCGATGAATTTCAGGGAGCCCTCGATTTGGTCGATGCTATGCTGGCGGCGCGCCAGGCGGCCTAGCCGGCGCTTTCCTATGAGAATGGTCAAAGTTCTTCTCCCGCTGATGGCCGTCGCGGCCCTCGTCGCAGGTTGCGGCGGCGGTGGTTCGAGCCTCAAGAGCAACGACGTCGCGGTCGTCGGAAACGCGCATGTGACGAAGAGCGACTTCGCGTCCGTCATGCAGACCGCGAAGACGAGCTTCGCCCAGCAGAACCGGCCGTTCCCGAAGCAGGGCACGACCGACTACCAGAACGTGGTCGGACAGGCGGTGACGCTGCTCGTCCAGGAGGCAGAGCGCGCAGAGAAGGCGAAGTCGATGGGGATCGACGTGACCGACGCCGACGTCCAGAAGCGCCTCGACCAGATCAAGAAGCAGTACTTCGGCGGCAGTGAGACGAAGTACAAGGCCCAGCTGAAGAAACAGAAGCTGACGGACGCGCAGGTGCGCGACGAGATCAAGTCGCAGCTGATCTCCGAGAAGGAGTTCAACAGCGTCACGAAGGGCGTGAAGGTCTCGGACTCCGCGGTGCACGATTACTACGTCGGGCATCCGCAGCTCTACTCGCAGCCGCAGTCCCGCGACGTGCGCCATATCCTCGTGAAGTCGAAGCCGCTCGCCGACTCGATCTACTCGCAGCTGAAGGCAGGGAACGACAAGACGTGGTGCACCCTCGCGAAGAAGTACTCGCAGGACCCGAGCTCGAAGTCGAACTGCGGCAAGTTGACCGTGACGAAGGGCCAGACGGTTCCCGAGTTCGACAAGGTGTCGTTCAGCCAGCCGACCAAGAAGATCCACGCGCCGGTGCACAACAAGCAGTACGGCTGGTTCGTGATCGAGCCGCTCACCAATGTGAAGCCACGCTCCTCGACGCCCGAGAAGCAGGTCGCGAACTCGATCAGGCAGCAGCTCCTGTCGACCGCGAAGAACCAGGCCATGACGAACTGGGTCGCAGACCTGACGAAGAGCTACTGCTCCGGCTCGAAGATCAAGTATCAGACCGGCTACGCGCCGAGCCCTGACCCGTGCGCGTCGACGACGTCGACCGCGACCACGACCGGTTAGGTCTTTTGGGCCTCGGGAAGGCGCTCGTCGAGCTCCAGGAGCTGACCGAGCGGCTTCGGCGCGAATGCCCCTGGGACCGCGAGCAGACGGCGCGGACGATCGTGCCCCACACGGTCGAGGAGGCCTACGAGGTCGCGGACGCCGCGCACGCAGGTGACGACGCGAAGCTGCTCGACGAGGTCGGCGACCTCCTCTTCCAGTGCGTGTTCCTCGCGCTGACGCTCGAGGAGAAGGCGAGTGGGAGCCTCGAGCAGGCGATCCGCGCGGTGACCGGCAAGCTGATCCGTCGTCACCCGCACATCTTCGGATCGGCCGAGGCGGAAACCGCGGGCGCGGTGCGGCGGCGCTGGGAGGAGATCAAGCGCGAGGACGAGGGCCGCGAGGGGATCTTCCACGACGTGCCCGAAGGCCTGCCGGCGCTTCTCTACGCCCGCAAGGTCCAGCTGCGGGCGCGCTCCGTCGGGTTCGAGTACCCGGACCTCGCCGGTGCGCTCGCCGACTTCGACGACGAGCTCCGTGAGTTGCGGGACGAGCTTCCGCTCGACGACCCCGCGCACGAGTCGGAGCCCGAGCCGCGCGTGGCGTCAGAGCTCGGCGACGTGCTCTTCGCCGCGGTCAACGTGGCGCGACGGCTGAACGTCGATCCCGAGCTCGAGCTGCGCTCGGCCGCGAAACGCTTTCGCAGTCGGGTGGAAGCAGCGGAAGGGCTGGCGGCCGCCGACGGCAAGGACTGGACGCAGCTCCCGCTCGCAGCGCAGGACGCGTACTACGACAACGCAAAGGGGAACGAGAGATGAAGATCGCCGACGTCCATGCGCGCCAGGTGCTCGACTCGCGCGGCAATCCAACCGTCGAGGTCGACGTGCGCCTCGACTCGGGCGCGACGGGCCGTGCGATCGTCCCGTCCGGCGCCTCGACCGGCGTGCACGAGGCGGTCGAGTTGCGCGACGGTGCGGCTGCATGGGGCGGCAAGGGCGTCGGCAGGGCCGTCGCGAACGTGAACACCGAGATCGCGGGGGCGGTGCGCGGACGCAGCGCCGGCGACCAGGCCGCGCTCGACCGGGCGCTGATCGACCTGGACGGGACCGCCAACAAGGGTCGGCTCGGCGCGAACGCCATCCTCGGTGTCTCGCTCGCGGCCGCGAAGGCCGCCGCGGCCGGCGCCGGGCAGCCGCTGTGGCGTCACCTCGGCGGCGACGCCGCGACGACGTTGCCGGTGCCGATGCTGAATGTGATCAACGGCGGCGTCCACGCCGCCAACTCGATCGACCTGCAGGAGTTCATGCTCGTCCCGGTCGGCGCGGACAGCTTCTCCGAGGGGCTCCGGATCGGCGCGGAGGTCTACCACGAGCTGAAGAAGGTGCTGTCCGAGCGCGGGCTCGCGACCGGCGTCGGCGACGAGGGCGGCTTCGCCCCCGACCTCGAGTCGAGCGAGGCTGCGATCGAGGCGATCCTCGCGGCCGCCGAGCGCGCGGGTCACCGCGATCGCGTCGCGATCGCGCTCGATCCTGCCGCGAGCGAGATCTTCTCGGACGGGGTCTATCGGTTCGAAGGCCGCGAGAAGACGAGTGCGGAGATGCCCGCGTTCTGGGCCGGCATCGTCGACCGCTACCCCGTGGTCTCGATCGAGGACGGCGCCGCCGAGGACGATTGGGACTCCTGGGTCGAACAGACGCGCCTCCTCGGCGACCGGGTGCAGCTCGTCGGCGACGACGTGTTCGTCACCAACCCCGTGCGCTTGCAGGAGGGCATCGACCGCGGTGTCGGGAACTCGATCCTGATCAAGGTCAACCAGATCGGGACGCTGACCGAGACGATCGACGCGGTCCGGCTCGCGCAGTCGAACGGCTACTCGGCCGTCATGTCGCACCGCTCCGGCGAGACCGAGGACGCGACGATCGCCGACCTGGCGGTCGCGCTCGGCACCGGTCAGATCAAGACCGGAGCGCCCGCGCGGAGCGACCGGGTCGCGAAGTACAACGAGCTCCTGCGCATCGAGGAGCAGCTCGGGCCGCGCGCGGTCTATCCCGGCTGGGACGCCTTCCCGCGAGCCGGCCGCTGAGTGTCCGCGCGCCGTAGTCCTTCCTCCGCGCGACGCCGTCGCTAGGCTGGACGTCGTGGCTGATCGCAGGAGAACGAAGATCGTGGCGACGATCGGTCCAGTGTCGTCGACGCACGACGCGGTCCGGGCTCTCGTCGACGCAGGCGTCGACGCGTTCCGGCTCAACCTCTCCCACGGCACGCATCACGACCACGCCGCGCGCGCCCGGGTCGTCCGCGAGGTTCAGGAGGAGACCGGCAAGCCGCTCGCGTTGATGGCCGACCTGCAGGGGCCGAAGCTGCGCATCGGCGACCTCGAGTCGCCGCGGACGCTTCTGAAGGACGAGGAGATCTACGTGATCGGCGAGCAGCACGCGGTGGACAGCGAGCTGCCGGTGGCGCCGGCCGTGATCAGCGAGGTGCTGCGCCCCGGCCACGACGTCCTGATCGACGACGGGCTCGTCCGGCTGCGGGTGCAGGACGTGGAGCAGGGCCGTGCGCGCTGCCTCGTGATCGTCGGCGGCGAGGTCAAGTCCCACAAGGGCGTCAACCTGCCGGGTGTCCCGGTGCCGATTCCGTCGCTGACGAAGAAGGACCTCGATGATCTCGACTTCGCCCTCGGGCTCGGCGTCGACTTCGTCGCCCTCTCGTTCGTTCGGGCTGCCGCGGACGTCCGCGATCTGCAGGCGATCATCCGCCAGCACGGCTCTCCGGCCCGCGTGATCGCGAAGATCGAGAAGTCCGAGGCGGTGGAGGCGCTCGCCGAGGTGCTGCAAGAGGCAGACGCGGTGATGGTCGCGCGCGGCGACCTCGGCGTGGAGATCGGCGCCGCGACCGTGCCGCTGCTCCAGAAGCGAATCATCCTGCGCTGTCTGGAAGCGGGGAAGCCGGTGATCACGGCGACGCAGATGCTCGAGTCGATGATCGAGCACGCGGAGCCGACGCGCGCCGAGGCGAGCGACGTCGCGAACGCCGTGCTCGACGGCACCTCCGCCGTGATGCTCTCCGCCGAGACGGCGACGGGCAACTACCCCGTTGAGGCGGTCGAGACGATGGCTCGGATCGCGCTCGCGGTCGAGCCGTCGATGGGCTATCGCCACCAGATGCCGGAGGCGGGGGAGGGCGCAAGTGTCGGACAGGCGATGTCGAACGCAGCCTGCGACCTCGCCGAGTCGCTCGGCGCCCGCGCGATCCTGGTGCCGACCTTCACCGGGCGAACCGCCTCCGCCGTCGCGCGGCTGCGTCCGCGCAGGCCGATCCTCGGGCTCTCGCACCATCAGACCGCGGTCCAGCAGATGGCGCTCGAGTGGGGCGTGACTCCGGTGCTGATGCCGCAGACCGACGACGTCGAGGACCTCTGGTCGCGCACGATCGAGTCCGCGCTCCGCACCGGTCTCGTCGACTCCGGCGACCGGGTCGTCCTGACCGCCGGCACCGCGGTCAACCTGCCCGGCTCGACGAACGTGATCAAGGTCGACGTGGCCTGACCAGGGTTCTGGCCGCGCACGCAGAAAGCGGCGGCGTGCTCCGGCTCAGGCTTCGTCCCACCCGTCTGCTCGCGATCGGCGGGGTCGTGCTCGTCGCGTTCCTCTACTGGAAGCCCGCCCACACCTACTTCGCGACGAAGCACGAGCTGAGGGTGCGGGACAGCCAGGTCGCCTCGTTGCGCGCCGAGAAGGCGAACCTCGAGCAGCACATCGCGCAGGCCGGGACGAAGGCGCAGCTCGTGCGGGAGGCGCGCCAGCTCGGGCTCGTGAAACCGGGCGAGCGCCTCTTCATCGTCCGGGGCATCCGGGCGTGGCGCAAGCATCATTAGAAGGATGGACGAGGAGATCGTCGCACGCCAGCTCGGCCGGCCGCCGCGCGCGTTCAGGCGCGTCGCCGTTCGCTGCCCGTTCGGCCGGCCGGCGGTGACCGAGCAGGCGCCGTTCGACGCCGACGGGCGGCCGTTTCCCACCCAGTACTACGTCACCTGCCCGCATCTCGTAGCGGCGATCTCGCGGCTCGAGGCAGCGGGTGGGGTGGAGCGCTGGACGCGCGCCGCGCAGGAGGACGGGGAGCTCGCCGCCAGCCTCGCGGCGGCGCATGCGGCGCAGCGGCGGCTGCGACCCGAGCTCGACGCCGGGATCGGCGGCTCGACGCGCACGGGGAGCCTCAAGTGCCTGCACGCACACGCCGCGTTTGCGCTCGCCCAGCCGGGCTACGAGCTCGGCGACCGCATCCTGGCCGAGCTCCCTGCCCCGTGGCCCGACTCCTGCTGTACTGCCTGAGTGGATTTGGAGCTCGCGCGCCAGCAGTGGCAGGACGGGAACCGGCGGGTCGAGGGCGCGCGCGCCGACCGCGTCCGCTACGCACGGCTGACCGAGCAGGTCGACGTGCTCGTTGCGGCCCTGCGAACACGGGTGGGCCAGGTGTTCACGCTCGACGAGCTCGCCGACGCCTACGACGGCGCCGACGAGTGGGCGCACTCGACGCTCGACGATGCTCAGCCCGATGCACCGCCGACGAGCGAGCCGGGCACGCTCGCGGACGCCGCCTTCCACGTGTATGCGCGCGGCGCGTTGGACTATCGCCCGTGAGGCGCCGTGTCCTCCTGGCGGTCGGGATCGCGGTCGTGTTCGTGGTCGGGATCGCGCTCGGCGAGGCCCTTCACGACCGCCCGGCCCCCGGCGGCACGCAGACCCTCGTCCGGACGCTGCGGCCTCTGGCGCTCGCGCCGGCGGCGCGAGAGACGGTCACGATCACCGTTCAAAACCCATAATCCGGTTTAGATACACGGAGCTTTGGCTACTTTTCGGGGGTGAGCTACCCGGCAAGACGAGCACCCACCGGTGAGTCGGATTGGCTTACCCTCGGCCAGGCCGCGAAGTTCCTCGGCGTCGCCCAGTCGACGATCCGCAAGTGGTCCGATCAGGGCCGGGTTCCGGCCTTCTACACCCCCGGCGGGCATCGCAGGTACCGGCGGCGGGACCTCGAGACATTCCTCGACCGCTCCGGCCCAGGTGGCCGGACGACAGGCCCGCTCGTCCTCGTCGTCGACGACGACGACCGCCTGCGCGAGTTCATGCGCGTGAACCTCGAGCTGGAGGGGTACACGGTGCGCGAGGCTGCGAGCGGGGAGGAGGCGCTCGAGGCGCTCGAGGACCAGGCGCCCGAGCTGGTGCTGCTCGACGTCGTCATGCCGGGCATCGACGGCTGGCAGATGCTGCAGCGGATGCAGGAACGCCACGGCTCGATCCCCGTGATCATGTTCAGCGGCCAGGTCGATGCGAACACCGCAGGCGACACCGAAGGGCGCGGCGCGCAGGGCTTCCTCGGCAAGCCGTTCGACCCGCAGCAGTTGATCGAGCGCGCGAAGCAGCTCGTTCCCGCATAGCCCGCGAGCTGCGCGCGGACCATCACCTCGAGCACTGGATCGTCGACCACCGCACGGGGTGGCTCGACTGGCTCTCGATCGGCCTGTCGCGGATCGGGCTGCTCGGGGCCTGTTTCGTCGCGATCGCGATCGTCGTCGCCGTGGTGCGGAGGCGGCCGGCGATCCTCGCGCTCGTGCTGGTCGCCGACGGCGCCGCCGACCTGCTCGCGACGCTGATCAAGGACGCGACGAGGCGTCACCGGCCGTTCGTGCATCAACTCGGCCCGACGACGTCGACCTATTCCTTTCCCTCGGGTCACTCGGCGACCGCGTTCGCGTGTGCGACCGTCCTCGCGGCGTTCGCGCCGCGTCTGCGAGTGCCGCTCTTCGCGCTCGCGATCCTGATCGCGCTCTCGCGGCTCTACAACGGCGACCACTATCCGACGGACGTCGTCGCCGGAGCGTTGCTCGGGGTCGGCGTCGCCGTGTGCCTCCTGCTTGCGTTGCGCCGGCGCCGCGGCCGTGACGCCGTGTGAGCGCGCGGGTCAGCGCCGCCGAGCGCGGTGGGTGCGCTCGTGTGCGTGCGCGTGCGGGCGGGACGCGAGCAGCGCGACGATCGCGACCGCGACGAAGTTGCGGAACGTCGGCTCGGGCCAGCGCACCTGGGCGGTGCCGTGAAACCACGACGGGTCGGCGAGAAAGACGACGCCTGCGATCACGACCTTGCCGAACCAGGAGACGACCAGGAAGACGGTCGCGAGCACGATGCCCCAGAACCCGAGCTCCGGCAGGCCGACCGACGATGCGAGGTCGAGGACGTTCCACGCGATCCAGAAGAGCAACGGGCCGAGCAGCATCGCGCCCAGAAGCGCAGCGACCACGACCGTCACCCCGCCCGCGACGAGCGCGCCGATCCCGGCGACGCGGAGCAGCAGGCGAAGAAGCGGATTCACCCCGTCGAGTCTATGCCGGTGCAGGCGTGACCTCTCAGCCCGGATTCGAAGCCTCGGCCGCGCGGTGCTCGGCTACTGCCGTGCGTACTCCTCGGCAGCCTGCGGCTCAAACTCGAAACCGACGAACTGCTCGTCCCCGAGGATCTCGGCGTCGTGTCCGGGCTCGATCACGTACGCGTCGCCGGCGGCGAGCTCGAGAACGGTGCCGTCCTCGTGCGTCACGCGCATCCTGCCCGATTGGACGACGCCGATATGCCTGTGCCGGCAGCTGTCTGTTCCCGCAACCGGCTTCACGCACTCGGACCATTTCCAGCCGGGCTCCATGGTCAGGCGCGCGGCGGTGGTGCCACCCACGTGCACCACGTCGACCCGTGTCTTGTCAGGAGTGCGAGTCTCGTCCGGGGAGTCGAAGTCGCGCTTCTCCACACCAGCCATTCCCAACCTCCTTGATTCGACGCACCCGGCTCTCGCCGGGTGATGTGCGGAATCGGGCGATCGTTTCAACTCGCACCGCGGACGTCAATCAAGACAACGGCTGCCGCCCTTGAGCGGGCGATGTCCGGGGCGAATGAGAACTCGGGTTTGAGTCGTTGCTGCCGCGAGGTAGGCGCGGCGTCGGCTCCCTTATAGGCTCGCTACCTCTCAGTCGCGGCTGCCCGTGCGCCGTGACGCTCTGAAAGGGGTCGATGTTGATGAAGAACTACCTCGCGCCGCTGGTCGTTGGTGGCGTACTCGCGAGCGCAACGGTTGCGAGCGCACTGGGCGTCGGCTCCTCGCCGACCCTGCTCCACGGCTGTGTAAATCGTGCGACCAGGGTATTGCGCCTTTCGACGTCGTGCTCTGCCCGTGAGTCGAAGGTGTCTTGGAACCAGCGCGGACCGCGGGGTGACCGCGGGGCAAGCGGTCCGGTTGGAGCGGCGGGCCAAACCGGGGCGACCGGCCCAGCAGGGCCCATAGGGGCGACCGGGCCGGCCGGCGCCGCCGCCAGGCTGGAGCACCAGGGGATACCGGGCCGCAGGGCCCAACCGGACCGTCGGACGCGTGGGACGCCTTCGGAGGCGGGACCGGACCACTTACCACGACCTATCAGACGATCGCGACCGTCCCCCTTCCGGCAGGGAACTACCTGTTCTGGGGGTCGGCCATCGTGGTTGCGAATACGGCTGCTGCGCACGAGGTGTATTGCGTCGTCGATCTACGACAGAATGGCGGCACGGCGGCGTTGGATCTCGCGCAGGCGCGTGAGTATGTCGACACCGACGCGCAATCTCAGTCGTTGTCCATGAACGCCGGAGGTGCGCTGCCGAGCTCGGGCACCGCAACCCTCAAGTGCGCGACGACCGACAATTCGACGAACGGGCCTTCGATCGCCGCGGGTGAGGTCACGGTGAGCAAGGTCGGGACGCTGACTGTCGAGTAGACGTTCGGACGAACTCGGCAGACGGTCTCGCGGGATCTCGCCTGTGCCAACTGTTGGCGTCCGTGCCACGAGGTTGCGTTCGTGCACGTCGTCGTCAACCACCTGCACCTGCGCGAGCCGCTGACGGATGCGACCGTGGAGGTAGCCCGCGAGACCGTTCAGCGTGTTGTCGAGGCGCGGGGCTCGCGGCTCCCGTCGCGAAGGTCGACGCCACGCACCTGATCTGGGTCCCGATCGCGCCTCGAGCGGGCGACTCTCGTGCTAGCCCGCCGCCTGCTCCGCCGCGTTGCTCGAGATCAGCGCCTGGAACGCGGCCTCGTCGCGGATCGGGTCGAAGTCGGAGTCCTCGGCGGCGAGCGAGCGGAACGGCTCGTTGCGGTCGATCGCGAGCCGGAGGTGCTTGATCGCGTCGTCCGTCCGCCCGGCGAGGCTCTCGCAGCACGCGAGGTTGTAGAGCGGCCCCGCGTACTCGGGATGAGCCTCGATCACCTCCCGTCCCCGGTCGGCGGCCTCGGCGTACTTCCCCGACTCGTAGAGGTGGTGAAGCGGCATCCAGAGCTCGCCGCCCTGGGCCTCGTAGGCCTTCCCCGGTGTGCCGCCGAGCGCGACGAGCGTCGTCCCCGGCTCCTCGGCGAACGCGGTTCGCCTGACCTCGGGGCGAACGAAGACGAGCGTGCCCGCGGGTGCGTCCACCTGCTCTCCGTCGAGCTCGAACCTCGCGCGGCCGCGTTGCACGAGGTAGAGCTCCTCCTGCAGGTCATTCTCCTGTGATTCGTCGTGCTCGTTGATCAGCCGGTCGCCGACCTCGCGACCCGTGAACGCGTTGACGCCGAAGGACGTGATGCCGAAGTGGAACCGGACCGGCCGGTAGGGACAGCGCCCGTCGCTGATCTCGTCGATCTCGTCGATGCGCGCTACTGCGTACTCGCTCATTCGGGTCGCCTCCTGCACGTGGTGGTCGTTGAAACCGAGCTCGCCCGTCGAGCCTAATGAGGTCGTGCCGCCGCGTGCCCGACACGTGTCGCCGAGCTAGAAGCGAGACAGGACGCCGTCGAGCGGCGGCGGGACGCACTCGAGGTCGAGTGCCTCTACCAGGAGGACGGCATACCGCTGCTTCCGGTTCCACATGAAGCCGTGCAACTGCTCCTCGAGCGTCCGGGTCCGGTGCGCCGGCTGCTTCTGGTACGTCCGGAACGCGCGCAGCTCGCCTTGCTCCGCGAGGACGCGTTCCATCCCGACCGGCCCCACCGCGCGCGTCAGCTCGTCCTCGAGGTCGCGCGTGCAGGCGTAGAACCCGACGCGCTCGAGCCCGCTGCGGTCCTCGCACGCCAGCGCACGCAGGAAATGCCGTTCCTCGCCGACGTCGTAGAGCCCCGCGACTCGGACGTCGCGGTGCTGCTCGAGGAGACGTGGCAGGTTCCCGTAGCCGCCCATCGGCACGACGCCGACGCCCTCGGTCCGAAGGTCGCGGCCCCGCCGACGCGCAAGGGTCTCGACGGCGCGGCGGTCGCTCGGGCCTTCGACCAGCACCACTCCCCGCAGTTCCATGCCTGCATCAGATCAGTGATTCGCGCTCTCGACGACCGGAGAAGCCTCGGTCTGCTCGACCCCGCTTCGAGAGGACGGGCACGTGACGGGTCAGGGCGGCCCGTGACTCTCGCCCGATCCGGAGCGCGAATCCGCGAGATCGATCCCGTCCGAGAGTTGGCGCAGACGTCCGACGCGTGCGGCGTCCTCGTCGTCGGTCGCGAGCTCGAGCGCGCGGCGCGCCTGCTCGCGGGCATCGCTGGAACGGCCGAGGGCGGCGTAGTCCTCGGCGAGCTCCTCGTGGAAATAGCCGTCTGCCACTCCAGCCTCGGCGGCCCAGGCGACGCAGCCCTCGAGCGCCGCGGCGGCCTCGTCCGCGCGCCCGAGCGCACGCAGCGCCTTGCCGATCGCATACCGGGCGGTCGCGCGCGCGTAGGGGCGCGGGTCGTCACGCTCGCGGGAGGCGAGCGCGAGCTCGAAGGCCTCGAGTGCGCCCGCAGGGTCGCCCGCTTCGTATCGCGACCAGCCCACGTTGTTGTAGAGCGGGCCGAGCCAGTAGCGGACGCCGGGATCGTCTGACGACGCGGCGATCTCGACGGCGCGTGCCGTCCATCGCTCGCTGTCGCCGACGATCGCAAGCATGTGAGCGGCGTCGACCGCGAGCACGTCCTCGCCGCTTGTCCGGGCCTGCTCGAACGCCGCCTCGAACTGCGCGAGACCTGCCCCCGGCCGCCCCGACGAGCGCTCTCGACGTCCGCGCTCGAGCAGCACCCGCGCGTCGGCCCCGCCGAGCGCCTGCGCCTCGTCGAGCAACGAGTCGCACAGCTCGAAGCGGTCGCGTAGGCCTTCGAGGCGCGCGAGCTGCGTCAGCACCTCGGCACGGCCGGCATCCGTCGTCTCCTGCTCGAGCTGGGCACGGAAACGCCCCTCGCTCGCATCGAGGTCGTCGAAATCCCACAACGGACGAAGCCTGTCGCCCAAGGCCTGCGAGCATAACGGCCCGGACGACGATCACCGTCGACAAAGACGACGGTGAGCTCGGAGACGCGGAACGCGATCCGACCGGGCCCTCAGAACGCTCCGCAGGTGCCGAGCTTGATCTCGGTGATGCGGCTCGTGGGCGACGTCGGATCGACGCCCGCCGGCGACTCGCCGAAGGTGAGCCCGTCCGTGGCGCTCCACTGACTGGCACCCGAGCGTCTCAACGACCCGTACGCGCGCCGCAGCGCTCCGAGCGTGCTTCCGAGCGTGATCCCAAGCGCGGTCTCGAGGTGGGGTGTCGTTCTCCCTGCAGCGACCCGGTCGCGTGGCGAACCTGGTGTCGAGATCGGCCAGCCTCCGTCGACATAGCGGTAGCCCGTGAATCGGTCGTGCCGGAACTCGACCACGAGGTCGTGCCATGCGACCTCGCTGAACCTGGGGCCGCATCCTGTATTGACGCCTCGTGCGTTCGGCGCACCGAGCGATCGCTGCAGTGACGCGACAACCTGCGCCTTCGGCGAGCCGAAGGACACGGGTCCAAGGCCGTTGACCTCGAGCAGCGGCAGGCCGGGGTTCCGCGCGGTCGCCGTCACCGGCGCGAGGAAACCGAGGATCAGCAGGGCGAGCGATACGGCGAGCGCGCGGTTCACGGCAGGAGGATGGCTCGCTCGGACAGCCACGCTGCTAGGAGAACAGGTGACCCCAGTGCGTGGCGATGATCAGGAGCAGGCCGCCGCAGGCCAGCATTCCTCCGGCGACGGTCATCCTGAACCGGTTCGACGCCAGAACGATGCCGTGCCAGGTGTGCGTCCTGTCCACCTTGGTGAGCGAAGCCGAAACGATCCATAGTCCCGCGATCAAGAAGAGTAGGAAGGCGACCTCGGCGAGTCTCACGCCGCTGCTATGCGAGAAGGCGATCAGCAGCATCACGTTGACGCAAGCCTAGTCGCGGTCACGCGTGGGCTGCGAGCTCACGACGACTCAGGCGTCGGAACGGGTGGATGACGCGCGGCACAGGAACGGCGGCGCCGGTTTGCGCGCCATAGAATCCCCTTTGTTGCGCTGCCTTCTCGCAGCCGTTCTCGCCACGCTCGCGGGTCTGAGCGGTGCGGGCATGGTCGCGGGTGCCGCGCCGAGCGTGATTCGTGTGACCCTGACCGCGCAGAACCATCGGCCGCGCGCCGGCAAGAGTCCCTCCGTCCATTGGTGGTACTGCGTGAAGATCACAACGGCCGCAGGGGAGTCAGTTGCCTCGACGATCCACATCCGGATCGTCTCGGGCGGCACGTTGGTGAGGAGAATCGCTTCGATCTCGCTCCGGAAGGGCTACGACCACTGGTGCCAAGCGATCGGCGGTGAAGCCAGCATCTTGAACACGTTGCCGGTAGGGCGGAAGCTCATCTTCCAGGCGGTCGTGACAGCACAGGGCGTGACGGTGAAGCGGGATTGGCCGATCGTCGTCCGCCGAGGCTGAGGAGCGCCGGCTGTGCGAGTGTGTGGCGATGACGCCCGACCGTCGACCCTGGTGGATGCCTTGGCTGCGGGTAGCCGTTCCGGGTGCGTTCGTTGGCTACGGCGTGTTCCTGGTCTCGCATTCGGCGATCCTCGGCTTCGTTGCCGGACTGGTCGTCTCGGTCGTCTGCTGGGTCGTTCTCAGACCCGTAGCCCGCTGACGCGGGCGATCGGTTGCCGG
>Ga0068855_100007038_pt1 | contig 13645 bp, 16 predicted proteins | sample KBSCornC52_FD_66592 | JGI IMG/M metagenome (GOLD analysis project Ga0068855, IMG submission 66592) | Corn rhizosphere microbial communities from Kellogg Biological Station, Michigan, USA - KBS Corn C5-2 | ecosystem: Host-associated > Plants > Roots > Rhizosphere > Soil ... | reverse complement strand
TTCAGCGGAGCGGCTTTTGGCTACGGGCTTGCACGCGAATTGTCCCACGGTCAGCGCGCAGCCCCAAGCCGCTCCGCTCACAGCTCCTGGCGGGTAGTCTTCAGTAAAATTCCTTGTACCTTGCGACAGCCTTAAACCCCAACGAGTTTCCGATCTACCATGCTTGTAAATCCATTCGGTAAAGCAGTAACCGTCCTCGACGGCAGCGTGACCATTCACGACGAGTCTGTCATCGCATCTCCCGCGATGGACAAGCTGGCTTACACCGCGGTGTTCGGAGAGCCCGACGACCGCGAAGACGCGCGTTGGCTGATCTGGGAGATCGGTCAGGCTGTGGGCGTACAGCCGTCGTCGATTCACGATCTCTACCTCGCGCGCGGACGAGGACTTACCGGCGGCTTCACGGTCCCCGCGATGAACATTCGCGGAATGGCTTACGACACCGGCCGCTCGATCTTTCGATGCGCCGTAAGGCTGAAGGTCGGCGCGCTTATCCTGGAGATCGCGCGATCGGAGATCGCATACACGGATCAGCGTCCCGCCGAGTACGTCGCGGTCATGCTCGCGGCGGCGCTGCGCGAGGGATTTCGTGGGCCGGTTTTCATTCAGGGCGATCACTTCCAGGTCAACGCCAAGAAATTCGCCGTCGATCCTGTCACCGAGGTGAACGGCGTGAAACAGCTCGCCCGCGAGGCGATCGCGGCTGGCTTCTACAACATCGATGTAGACACATCGACGCTTGTGGATCTGTCGAAGCCCACGCTCAAGGAGCAGCAGCGCACGAACTATGAGCAGGGAGTCGAGCTCGCGTTGACGGTGAGAGAGCTGCAGCCGAAGGGCGTCAACATCTCGATCGGGGGTGAGATCGGCGAAGTTGGTACCGAGAACTCGACGGTCGAGGAGCTCGTCACTTACATGGACGGCTTCAACGAGACGCTCGCGAGGCGCGCTCCTGGCACTGAGGGACTGTCCAAGATCAGTGTCCAGTCTGGAACGACGCACGGCGGCGTCGTACTCGCCGACGGAAGCATCGCCGATGTGAAAATCGATTTCGACACGCTGGCTCGCCTCTCGAAAGTCGCGCGTGAGAAGTACGGATTGTCCGGCGCAGTCCAGCACGGTGCCTCGACGCTTCCCGACACTGCGTTCCACAACTTCCCGCGCACGGAAACCGCCGAGATTCACCTGGCGACGAATTTCCAGACGATGTTGTTCGACAACATCCCTGACGCGCTGCGGAAAGAGATCTACGATTGGCTGAACGTGAACGCGAAAGACGAGCGGAAAGCAAGCGACAGCGACGAGCAGTTCATCTACAAGACTCGAAAGAAGGCGATCGGTCCATTCAAGAAGAGGTTCTGGGATCTGCCCGCCGACGTAAAGGCGCGTCTCGCCAAGGCGTACGATGAGAAGTTCAGCTTTCTCTTCACGCAGCTGGCGGTGGTCAACACGCGCGAGACGGTCGATCGTTTCGTGAAGCCCCTCGAGCACCACAAGCCGCAACCGCACCCCGACCTCGTGGTAGTCGAGGCGGCTCCGGACGACGCGGATCTTAGTGACTGACGCTCCCCGCAAGGCGAAGGACGCTCCCGCCTCAGTTCGTGAGATGATCCGGAGGGCGGGGCACGAGCTAAGGAACGCTTTGAGCGGTGTGTCGGTAAATGTCGAGGTCGTGCGTAGCAGAGCGGGCCGGGAGGCCGCAGCTGGCGAGCTGGCGTCGTTCGCCGGCCGTGCGTCGGCCCAGGTTGAAGAGGCGAGCGCCCTGACGGACGGCCTGCTCGCACTGGTCAGCTCGGTGCTGGCAGCGCAGGCAGCCGGGACCCTCAAGGAAGCCGGGCATGGCGCTGGAAGTCGAACCGAGCTAATGATTTATGGTGACACCGCGCCTTCGATTGTGTCCGACATAGAACGCTTGGCCAGCCGCATCGGCGTTGCCGTCGAGCAGCATGGTCCGAACGTTATATTAACCGTCTTGCAAGAAGGAAAAAGCCATTCCAAAGACTGAAATGAAGCGCGCCAAAATAATGATCGCGGACGACGACCGTTCTATTACAGAAGGGTTGAGCGCCATTTTGCGGGACGAAGGCTATGAAGTCGCGGTTGCCGTTGATGGCCAGAAGGCCCTCGATCAGCTCGCGGCTGAGGCTTTTGGCGTAGTGCTCGCCGATCTCAAGATGCCCAAGGTCGATGGGCTGGCTCTCCTGAAGGAGCTCCAGCTTCGCGCGATCCCGACCGAGTGCATAATCGTGACCGGTCAGGCAACGGTCGACTCAGCCGTGCAGGCGATGCGTGAAGGGGCATACGACTACGTCGAGAAGCCGCTCACAGCCGACAAGCTGAACCGTCTGAAAGCGCTAATCCCGAAGGCGCTGGAAAAATTCAACGTCCAGCAGAAGAATCGCGAACTGTCGTCGAAGCTCGAAGGACTGACACACTTCGGAGAGCTTACCGGACAGTCCGAAGAGATGCGCGCTGTCTATCAGATCATCGACGCCGTCGCTCCATCCACCGCCAGCGTACTGATTTTCGGCGAGTCCGGCACCGGCAAGGAGCTCGTCGCGCGTGCGATCCACTCCAAGAGCGAACGGGCCAAGGGTCCGTTCTTCGCGCTCAACTGCGCTGCTCTTCCGAAGGACATCCTCGAGAACGAGCTATTCGGGCACGAGAAGGGCGCGTTCACCGGCTCCACCAACGAAAAGCCCGGTGCATTCGAGATGGCCGATGGCGGGACGATCTTCCTCGACGAGGTCGCGGAGATGCCGCCCGACATTCAGGTGAAGCTGCTGCGCGCCATCGAATCCAGAACGATCCGGCGGCTCGGCGGCAAGAAGGAGATCGAGGTCGACATTCGAATCCTCGCCGCGACGAATCGCGATCTTCAGAAAGCGCTGGCGGACGGGGACCTGCGCGAGGATTTGTACTATCGTCTGGCCGTGGTGGAGCTATTCCTGCCGCCGCTGCGCGAGCGAGTCGGCGACATCAAGCTGCTGGCGAACGAGTTCCTGGTTCGCTTCGCGGAACAGAACGGCAAGCCGATGACCGGCTTCGACGACGCGGCGTGGGAATGGATTCTCTCCCACAACTGGCACGGCAACGTCCGTGAGCTGAAGAACGCTGTCGAGAGAGCCGTGATCATGAGTCGCGGCGACAAGATCAAGGCGGCGGACATCATGCCGAGGCACCTCCGTCGCGGCCAGGAAGTGAGCGCGCCGATGACGGTGCCGCCCGGAGCAACGCTTGCGGACACGCGGCGGCAGCTCGTGCTTCGCGCGTTTGCGTCCACCAATGGCGATTATGCGCGCACTGCCACGATCGTGGGGATGACGGCGGCGGACGTTCGTGCCGAGATTGCATCGCTTCTGAATGGGGCGGCGAGCGAGGCGCAGTCGACTGGCGCAACGAATGGCGCGCAACATGCGCCCAAGGCTTTCGAGTCTCCGGCAACTGGCGGGAAGAGTGTGAAGGCTCCCGTGAAAGCGGTTGCAAGTCCGGCCAAGGTCAAGCCAAAGAAGCGCTAACGAATCGGAGGGATGGGGAATGGACGAGGACGATTTTTACGATGACGACGAGCCGTACTACGGTGGACCGTACGTCATTGTCGAAAAACGCGACGCTGGAATCGGCCCCCTCCTGATCGGGCTCGCCGTTGGCGCTGGACTGGCGCTCCTTCTCGCTCCCCAGAGCGGCGAAGAGACTCGTCAGGTCATCGTGCGGCGCGCGAAACGGGCGCAGGAAGCGGCTCAGGACCTCGTCGAGGATGTGAGCGGCGTCGTGGTCGACAAGTTCAACGATGTCCGCGCCAGCGTTGAGGAGCGCATCGAAGCGACCCTCGACTCCGTCGACGACAAGAGGCGACGCGTATCGAGCGCGTTCCACGCAGGGCGGGCCGCGGCTCGTGAAGCGCGCGGTGAGCTGGAACAGCGCATCGCCGAAAGCAAAGCGGCGTACAAAGACAGCTAGTGCCTGAGCGCGGGCTACCCGCCCGGCTCGGTTGGCTTCTTCGCGATTACGCGAAGCGGGTCTGGGACAATAGCGGCGAGGATAACGTTTTCTTCCTCGCCGGCGGAATCGCGTTCAACATCCTCCTGGCGGCCGTCCCGTTCTTCCTGCTGTTGGCTACCAGCCTCGTCTATCTTCTCAACCAGTCTCCAGACACGACGTCGGCCGAGGTCCTGACTATCGTCGACAAATTCCTGCCGCCGCATCCACCCGGCGATTCGGGACCGGCTGCGAGCATATTGGACGAAGTCATCAAGCGACGCGGCTCGCTCGGTGTGTACAGCGCCATTGGGTTCATCTGGTTCTCGACCCGCCTATTCGGATCGCTCCGGACGGTGCTGGCGGCGATTTTCGACATCGACACCGATCGCGGGATAATCGCGGGCAAGATTTTCGACATCGAGATGACGCTGGTCTCGAGCCTTTTGCTCGTCGCGTACACGGCGCTGAGTGCTTATCTGGCGATCGCGACGACGCGGGGTGTGCTCGTTCTCGCCGACCTGGGATTACGGAAGGAGCTGATGGGACAGCTGGAGTACAACCTCGGGCAGCTGCTCGCGTTCTCGTTCATAGCGACGATGTTCTTCTCGCTGTACAAATTCCTGCCGCACCGCAAGATACGCTGGAAGACGGCGCTAATCGCCGCGCTGTTTACGGGAGTGCTGCTGGAGGTGGCAAAACGGGCTTTTTCAGCCTATGTGCGCTCCTTTAACCCCGGGTCCTTCTATAGCGGCACGGTCGCTGCACTAGTATTGACGGTTATCTGGGTTTACTACGCCTCTTTCATCTTCATCATAGGCGGCGAAGTAGCGCAGGTGTACGAGCTTCGCCGCGTTCGGAAGAAGCAGCGCGAAGCATTTGAGGATTGAGTATCATTGGCGATGGTGCCGGATCGTCCGGCGAACACCTTTTCGAGGGGGAGGGGGTATCGTGCGCAAGTTAGCGGTAGTAGCGGCCGCACTGGCCGTTGTATCGATCTCGGCATGCAAGAAGACGGGAGAGGGCGAGTATCAGGTCGAGAAGCCGGTTGTCGGCACTCAGACCGACACCATACACACGCCGACGGTCGACGTGGGGACGCAGACCACGACGGTAGCGGTTCCGAAGGTCAAGATGGATTCGGCGAAGATCAAAACGCCGACGGTGACGGTGAAGAAGCACTAACTCACTTACTGGGCGCGAGCGCCTCCGGTAAAGGGATTCAAGGCCCCGTCAGAAATGGCGGGGCCTTTTTCTTTGATTGCGGACTCAGGATTAACCGCCATCTAGGATCGGCGATTAAGGGAGGACTGAGGATGTGCGCGGAACGCCTCTCTCCGCAGCCCTCACTTAATCGCCGATCCTCAATGGCCGTTAGTCCTGAGGCCGCAAGAATCCTCGGTCCGCAGTCCTCAATTAGTACGCGGTTCGCAATAGTAGTTAGTCCGAAATCCTCAGCAGTTTGTTATATTTCGGGTGCCCCAGGTCCCGGAGGGCGCGAGCCCGCTAACTCCGTCAGGACCCCGAAGGTAGCAGCGGCATGCGGTGTCTAGCGTTGCTCCGTAAGACCTGGGGTACTCCCGCCTCGCAATGTCTCTCGCACTCGCCCGCAAATACCGCCCAAAACGCTTCGCTGACGTAGCCGTCCAGTCCCACGTATCCAACACTTTGCGTGGGGCGATCGCCAGGGGACGCGTCGCGCACGGCTATCTCCTTTGCGGACCGCGAGGAGTCGGCAAGACGACGCTTGCCCGCGTGCTGGCAATGGCGCTCAACTGCGAGAACAAACGCGAGGACGGAGAGCCATGCGGCGAGTGCATCTCATGCCAGCGTATCTGGAGCGGGTCATCCAGTCTCGACGTCGTCGAGATAGACGCCGCGTCGAATCGTGGCGTCGATGACGCGCGCGATCTGCGCGAGCGCGCCATGTACGCGCCTTCCGGAGACGACCGGTACAAGGTGTACATCGTGGACGAAGCGCACATGCTGACGCGTGAGGCGTGGAACGCGCTGCTCAAGATTCTCGAGGAGCCGCCGCCGCGCGTCATCTTCGTCTTCGCGACGACCGAGCCGCAAAAAATCGCGCAGGCAGCCGCGCCCGTGCTCAGCCGGCTACAGCGCTTCGATCTCAAGCGCATCGGGCCCGCGGACATCACACGGCGGCTTTTGACCGTGCTTGCCGGCGAAGGTGTCGCGGCGTCGGAGGATGCGCTGTCGATGATCGCGCGCGCTGCGGACGGCTCGATGCGCGATGCGCTGAGTCTCACCGATCAGGTGATATCGATCGGGGAAGGCGCGGTGACGGCGGAGCGCGTTCGTGAAGCGCTGGGTCTCGTGCCGGAAGACGAGTTTCTGGCGATCATCGACATCATCGCCGGACACCGCGCGGGAGAGGTCTTCGGTGCGGTCAACAAGCTGGCCGATGCAGGCGTCGACTTCGGCGTTTTTCTCTCGGGGTTCGCTGATATCCTGCGCGCTCAGCTCACCGTCGTCCTTAACGGAAAAGCGGACGGTGTGTCCGCGACGGCAGCGGCAGCTCTCCGTGAAAGGCGTGACCTCTTCACCGCGGGGGACCTGTTGCGGATGTTGAGTGCGGTGAACGCACTCGAGCCGACGTTCAAAAAAAGCTCGCAGCAGCAGCTGCTGATCGAGATGCTGCTGGTCCGGATGGCGCTCCTCGATCGCACCGTCGCGCTAGAGGATCTGCTCAAGGGCCTTGGGGGAGAACCGACGTCGGCGCCTGGGGCCGAAGTATCGAGTGGAGCTGTGCGGACGCAGCCCGCAGCATCGGTTGCGCGAGCGACCCCGCGGCCTGCGATCAAGCCTGGTTATCCGCCCCAGCTCGATGCGCCGAACATGCTCCCTCCGAACGTGCCGCCCAAGCCAGTCGCTTCGCCGGCTAACGAGGGCCAGCTGCGCGAAATGAAGCGCGCAATGGAAGCGACGGCACAGGATTCGAACCGCAGTCGAATGACGCCGGAAGCCCTGAAAGAGGAGCGCATCGGCATGCTTCGCCAAAAGGATCCTGCGCTCGGCGCGGCTATCGACGAGCTCGATCTCGAGCTTCTCGATTAACTTCCAATCTCGACCTCACGAGGCATGGCAGACTTCACGAAGATCTTCGAGCAGGCGCAGCAGATGCAGGCGCGCATGCAGCAAATGCAGTCCGAGCTGGAGAAGCAGACCGTCACCGCAGCGGCAGGCGGCGGCATGGTAACGGTGGACGCCGACGGCAAGGGAACGATCACTCGGGTCAGGATCGATCCGAGTGTGGCTGACCCGAAGGACCTGGAGATGCTCGAGGACCTGGTTCTCGTGGCCGTCAACGAGGCCCAGAAAAAGGCGGCCGAACTGGCCAAGGATGAAATGAGCAAACTGACGGGCGGTCTCAACCTCCCATTCAAGCTGCCCTTCTAGCGTGGGAGCCATTGACGATCTGGCCGCTGAACTGTCGAAGCTACCAGGAATCGGGCGCAAAACGGCGCTCCGCCTGACGTACCACCTTCTCAAGCAAACACCCGAACAGTCGAAGCGGCTTGCGACGGCGCTCATGACGCTCGCGGAGAAGGTGCGTCCGTGCCCCCAGTGCTTCAACCTGACAGAGGAAGACCTGTGCTCCATCTGCCGTGACGCCCGCAGGGACAAGGGAGTCATCTGCGCAGTAGAGGAAGCATCCGATATCGGGGCCATCGAGCGGTCTGGCGAATTCCGGGGCGTATATCACGTCCTGGGGGGTCGCCTGTCCCCATTGGATGGCATCGGACCCGAAGATCTCACAATACCGCAGCTGGAGACGAGAGTGTCGGCAGGAGTCGTCCGCGAAGTGATAATTGCCACGAACCCGAGCATTGAGGGCGAGACGACCGCGCTTTACGTCCAGCGCAGACTTGCTCGTTACCCCCTTACGGTCTCTCGGATTGCGCGGGGACTTCCGGTCGGAGGCGATCTGGAATACGCGGATGGCGTAACCATTGCCCAGGCGTTGACCGCGAGGAGGGCAATGACATGAGTAAGCAACGCGCGAGCTTCGTCGCGGTCGGGTTTCTGGGCGGAATCGCCGCCGGAACCCTGATCTGGAGCCGGATGCAGCGCCAATACCGCCGTAACCTGTTTTCACCCCACACTTTCCGACGCGTTGCCGCGCTTGGTTACCTCCGCGCGCGTCCGACCGTAAATACCGCCCAGCTGCTCCGGGAATACGTCGCCTGGGAGCCGCGCCCGCTCCTCCGCGATCGCGGAGTGAAGATGTTGAAACGCCTCGAGGCTGCGCTGTGATCGGGGGACGATGACTGCCGGCACGGCGAACTGGTCGTTCACGCAGGACGACTTCACTGCGATAACCGAATCCTTGCTCCGCTTTCTGGGCGAGACCAAGTCGCGCTGCGCGCTCCTGGTCGACCGCTCCGGACAGCTCGTGACGACCGTCGGCGACGCGCCCGGCCTCGACACGACGGCGTTCGCGAGCCTCACGGCCGCCGACTACAGCGCCAACGACCAGTTGGCGAGGCTCGTTGGAGAAAGCGATTTCTCGAGCCTGTTTCATCAGGGTGAGAAGGAATCCATTTACGTCGCGGACATCGCGCGGCGGCTACTGCTGGTAATAATCTTCGATTCGCGCACGACCGTCGGGCTCGTCCGGCTGAGAATGAAGGACGAGATCGAGGAGTTGACGTTGTTGGTCGATCGTGTATTCTCACGCGGTCGCAACGGCGTCGCGCCTGCGGAGCATCTGCTCCGTGGCGCGGACGACGAGATCGACAAACTCTTCAACTGGTGAGGAAGAGCTAGACGTGTCGATGATCAACTACGCTTCGCGCGAGATCAATTGTAAGATCGTTTACTATGGTCCCGGGCTTGGCGGCAAAACCACGAATCTCGAGCACGTTTACGGCAAGGTGAAGCCGGAGACGAGGGGCAAGCTCATATCTCTGGCAACAGAGACCGAACGCACTCTCTTCTTCGATTTCCTTCCGGTCGACCTCGGAACGATCCGCGGATTCAAGACGCGCTTCCATCTCTACACAGTGCCCGGCCAGGTGTACTACAACGCCAGCCGCAAGCTCATTCTCAAGAACGTCGACGGCATCGTGTTCGTCGGTGATTCCCAGGCCGAGCGCATGGAAGCGAACCTCGAATCCATGCAGAATCTCTACGACAACATGTCCGAGTACGGCTACGATCTGACGCAGATGCCGTTCGTGATCCAGTACAACAAGCGCGACCTGGCCAACGCCGCTCCCATCGAGGATCTGCAGGCCGCTCTCAATCCCGGTTGGGAAGTCGAGGACGCCAGCAAGCATCGCGTGCAGCCCGATCCCTATCACGCGGGGCAGAATCTCGTCGAACAGCTTCCAGGCGGAGAATGGGTGGAGAAGGCGCCGTACTTCGAAGCGATTGCTGTGAACGGCGATGGTGTGTTCGACACACTCAAGGCCGTGAGCAAGCTGGTGTTGAAGGCGCTCGCCTAGCGGGCGGAGGGGGCCTCGGGTGAATCTCCCCAACACGATCACGGTCGGCCGCATCCTTGCCGCGCCCTTTATCGCGGCGCTGCCATTCATAGCTTCACCGAGCGCAAGGCTCGTGGCCTTTCTCCTCTATGTTGTCGCGGCCGTGACCGACTACTACGACGGGATGCTGGCGCGCACCCGGAACCTGATCACGGACCTCGGCCGACTTCTCGACCCACTCGCGGACAAGCTGTTGCTCTTCGCGACGCTGATTCCGATGTTCGTTCTGATGGCGCCCGTCAACGACGCGCTCGTACCCACACGGGCGCAAAGTATCGATGCGGCACGGCTTCAGTTCATCACCCCGTTCGGCCAGGTTGGGCTGCCCTGGTGGATCGTGGTGATCGTCATCGGGCGCGAAATCTTCATGACGATCTTTCGCCACGCTGCGGCGCGGCGCGGCGTCGTCATCTCGGCGATCGGTCCCGCCAAGTGGAAAACAGGATTTCAGTCGGTCTGGGTCGGCTCCGCCTACTTCTGGTTTTTTGCGGCGACTCTTGCGAGAGCAGAAGGTTGGACGAGCGCCGCGTGGGTGGCGTTTGCCAACTTCAACGGAATCGTCGGCACGCTTACAATGATCGCATCGGTTTTTCTCACCGTGTATTCACTCGTTCTCTATCTCCGGCGCTACGCCGTGGTGTTCGCACCTTGAACGCGATCCAGGTCGAGCTGATCACCATCGGTGACGAGCTCCTCCTCGGCTTTACAATCGACACGAATGCCGCGCACATCTCGCGCACCCTCGCCGAGGCCGGAGTCGAAATAGTTCGGCGGACTACGGTCGGTGACGACCCGGCTCGGATCGCGACTGCCGTGCGCGAGGCGCTCGACAGAACCGGCGCCGTCATAACCACTGGCGGGCTCGGTCCCACCAGCGACGATCTTACTAAGCCGTCGATCGCAAAGATCTTCGGTCGCCGGATGAAGCTGGACGAGGAGATCGCGGCCGCACTCGAAAAGCGGTGGAGGGCGCGATTTCCCAACGCCAACTTTCCCGCCACCAATCGGACCCAGGCCGAGATCCCCGAGGGCGCGCGAATACTCAGCAATCGCCACGGCACGGCGCCGGGGATTTGGCTGGAGGACGAAAACGGTCGTTGGGTCGCGATGATGCCCGGGGTGCCGCGCGAGATGCGCGGCATGCTGGCCGACGAGCTCCTGCCCGCGATCAAGGCGCGCACCGAAGGCGCTGACACAGTGGTTCATTCAGGGACTCTCCGTACGACGGGGATCGCGGAATCGGCCATTGCGGAGTTGCTGGGGCCGAATTTCCTGGGTGAACCGGGCACAGAGTTGGGATCCCTACCCCTCGCCTTCCTGCCCGGAGTCGCGGGCGTCGATCTTCGCGTCACGGTGAAGGGCCTTCGGCGAGATCGTGCGGACGATCTGATAAAGCAGGCGATTCTGAAACTGCGGGCCCGGGTATCGGCGTACGCCTATGGAGAGGACGACACGGATCTCGCAGCCGTCGTGCTCGACAAGCTTCGTTCAGCCGGGTTCAAGCTCGCCGTCGCTGAGAGCTGTACTGGCGGAATGCTGGGGGAGCGAATCACGAACATCCCCGGGTCGAGCGACGTGTTTCTGGGCGGCGTCATCGCCTACGACAACGAGGTCAAAGTGGAAGCGCTCGGCGTTCGCAGGGAAGACATCGAGCGCCATGGTGCCGTGAGCGAGGAAGTGGCACTGCAGATGGCGGCGGGAATACGCAATAAAATGGGTGCCGATGTCGGGGTTGCGGTGACTGGCATTGCCGGACCGGGCGGTGGAACGCCCGACAAACCAGTGGGACTGGTTTGGATTAGCGTACAGGGATCCGACGCGAAGGCACGGCGCTTCCATGTCGGTGGAGACCGCGCCGAGATAAGGCAGCGCGCTGCCCAGGCGGCGCTGGAGATGGTGCGGCGAACGCTCTCAAACGGTTAAATTGGACAGATGAGACACTCGAAAAAGAAGGGAGAGGATACGCCTCTTCCGGAGGAGACTGCGACGGACTCCTCGGACGACTACGCGCCCGGTGGTTCTGCCAGCCAGGGTGACGGCGAAGGCGGCGATCCGCAGTTCAGCGGTTCGTCGGACGCTGGGGCAAATGCCTCTGGCACCATCGGCGCAACTGATCCGGCCGCCGAGACCACCCGGACGGACTCTGATTCGACCACCGAGCGCGATCGTTATCTGAGATTGGCGGCCGAATACGACAATTACCGAAAGCGCTCCGCAAAAGAGCGCCAGGACGCCGGCTCGCGCGCACAGGCGGATCTCGTTCGACAAATGGTCGAGGCGCTCGATGACGTGGCGCGGTTCGCCCACATCGATCCGGCTACGACCGATGCCGTAACGATCGTCCAGGGCGTGGACATGGTCGAAAAAAAGTTGCTCAAGGCGCTCGGCAATGCTGGTCTCGAGGTTATCAATCCGGTCGGCGAGACCTTCGATCCCGCCCTGCACGAGGCGGTCGCAACCGAACCCACTTCTGCGCGTGAGGACGATCACGTCGTGTCGCGCGTGTATCAGCCTGGATACGTCTTCAAGTCACAGCTTCTTCGACCCGCGCGCGTTGTCGTAAAGCAGTGGAACGGTTGACCGCGCTCCCGCGCTGATAGCAAATGGCACCCACGAAGGATTTCTACTCCGTGCTCGGCGTAGGTTCCGGCGCCTCCCAGGACGAAATCAAGAAGGCGTATCGTAAGCTCGCGAAGAAGTACCACCCCGACGCGAACGCGAGCGACCCGAAGGCAGCCGAGCGCTTCAAGGAGATCTCGGAAGCGAATAACGTCCTCGGTGATGTCCAGAAGCGGAAGCAGTACGACGAGATGCGCCGGCTCGGGGCGTTCGACGGCGGCTTCGGCGGTTTTGGGGGCGGATCGTCGCGCGGCGGGGGAGCCCGCGGCGCGGGTGCAGGCGGCCAGACGATCAACTTCCAGGACTTCGACATCGGAGGCCTTGGAGGACTAGGCGATCTCTTCAGCTCGATGTTCGGCGGTGGCGACACGCGCGAGAGCGCCCGTCAACGCGGACCCGAAAAAGGACAAACGGTCGAGGCAACGCTCGACATTCCATTCCGGACTGCCGCTCGCGGCGGAAAAGTGCCGATCGAGCTCGAGGTGAGCGAAGAGTGTCCAACGTGTCACGGCACGGGTGCCGCGCCCGGCGCGTCGCTCAGGATCTGCCCCGAGTGCAACGGTCGCGGCGTGATTTCGTTTGGACAGGGTGGATTTGCCGTCAATCGCACGTGTCCCGTGTGCCTCGGTCGCGGTCAGGTTCCGACCGAGCCGTGCCCCACGTGCCACGGCAGCGGGGACGTACGCGTAAAGCGAAAGGTTCTGATCAACGTCCCTGCAGGCGTGGATACGGCGTCGAAGATCCGGTTGAAGGGACAGGGAGGGAAGGGACCGCAGGGCGGGCCAGCCGGCGATCTCATCATCACATTCAATGTGCTCCCCGACAAGTTCTACCGGCGTGATGGGCTCGACGTGATCGCAACTGTCCCGCTCAACATCCCGCAGGCGACGCTCGGCACCAAGATCAGCGTGAAGACGCTGGACGGAAAAAAAGTGGCGATCAAGATTCCGCCCGGGACTCCTTCGGGGAAGCGATTCCGCGTGCGAAGTCAGGGAATCCAGAAGGGCGAGAAGAAGGGCGATCTGATCGTCGAGGTCTCGATCCAGGTTCCGGAGAAATTGTCCGAGGAACAGGAACGGATGATGAAGGAATTCGCCGAATCGGGTGGAATGAAGTACTAGGCGACACTCGCGGGAGATCGCGCGATGCCCTGGCCGACGGCAGTCCTCACCTCTGCCGGAATCAAAAACAAAACGCGAGAATGGGTCAGTCGCTCAAAACGCCGCGCGTGGTATTTCGATTGCACCCGCAGCGTCGCATGTCAAAGCTCCATCATCCAACCTGCGAAACACCCTGTGCTCCGCAATTACGGCGAGGATTATCATGGCTCACCCCACCACCCTCAACCCCACAGCTAGCAGGATCGTAAACACTTTCTCGACATCTCTACTCTTCGCGGCCGTCCTGCTCACGGCCTGCGAGTCCGACCGGCCAACGGCACCGCCCGCGTCAGCCGTCCGTGCCGGCGGAGCAACCGCGGACCTCGGTGTTGTAACCGATGCGCCGGCCTGGGTCGGAAATCTTCTCGCCGGCCGTAACGT
>Ga0068855_100007030_pt1 | contig 13655 bp, 13 predicted proteins | sample KBSCornC52_FD_66592 | JGI IMG/M metagenome (GOLD analysis project Ga0068855, IMG submission 66592) | Corn rhizosphere microbial communities from Kellogg Biological Station, Michigan, USA - KBS Corn C5-2 | ecosystem: Host-associated > Plants > Roots > Rhizosphere > Soil ... | reverse complement strand
CGTAGTCCTGGGCTTCTGGCTGGAGGACAACGCCCTGTACAGCAGCGAGCCCTTCGTTGAAGCATTGGAGCGGGGGTTCGCGCGATTCGTCACCTTCCTCGGGGCGAGCAGGCTGGACACCGCCGGAATTGACGAACCGAGGCTGCGGCGCCGGCTGGGCCATTCTCATAAGTCAACCCGGACGGGGAGAGAGTCCCGCCGGGCGGAGTAATGGCCCTCGCTACCGCTGAATCTGGCCGCCGGTTTCCATTTGGCGGGCCGTTTGTATCCGCAAAAATAACCTGCAAAACCGTCCCCGCGAGGGTCCGTTTTGATTGACATTCACCTGGCCGTGTGATATCTTATGCCTACCACTCCGGGGGCGACGGCTCCCGCAGGTTCACCCCGACGTGGACACATTTTCCCCGCATTCCCGCCGATGCAAGAGCTTACCCGCAGGCGACAGCGCGTTCTCCGCAGCGCAGCGGGAACGGCCCACGCTGGAGCCCGACCCTGAACTCATAACCCGCATCTTCCAACAATGGTTTTATGTGCGGCCCCGCCACCGTACGTCCTGATCGGAACCCCGCCGTTCGTTCATAGACCCGAAAAGAGAGCGCCGACGCGGCCAACCGGCAAAACCATTTACCGGACCGCGCGGACGTACGGCACAGGGAGGTTCACTGGATGTCCACCCGTTCCACCAACCCCTTACGCGACGATGACTGGCTGGAGTCCCGCCTTCAGGTCCTCTGGGACTCGTACTACAGCGACATCAAGCGCGTTTATCCCATCAAGCCATCCTTCGGCCCCCGCGCTCGCTACCGCTACGGCTCCATCTACTCCATCGGCCGGCAGTGCCACATCCTCATAAACCGCCTCTTCGCGCACCCGGATGTTCCCGACTACGTCGTCGATGCCACCCTCGTCCATGAGCTGGCGCACTACGTCCACGGCTACGGTTCCGGCCGCCCGAAGCTCTACACACATCCGCACCGCGGCGGAGTGGTCGACAAGGAGATGGAAAAGCGCGGCTGCCTCTTCCTCGAGGAGCAGGCGAGCGCGTGGCGCAGAGAGAACTGGCAGACGTTCTACTCCTCCCAGACGCCTGATGTTACGGCCCGCCGACTGGAGCGCGAGAAGCGCGAATCGACGGCATGGGAGATGTATCTCTCCACCCCCGGCTTCCGCACCGAGGAAGCTATTCGGTCCCGCCTCGCAGAGCTCGCTCCCCGCTTCGGGCATGCGGAGCGACCGTTTGACGTGGCCTGGCTGCTCGCCTCGCCTCGCCGCAACGGCCTCTCCTACTACTTCAACCGGGAATCCAACGTCCGCCTTCACGCAACCCTCGCGGATGGCTCGGTGCCCGGCGACGTGATCGATTATGAGCTGTGCTACTGGCTGGCCCTCTTCGCCGTCGGCAACAAGTGGGAAGATATCGAAGGGGCGATGCGCGCTGCCGGCGCCTGGTCGCGCGCGCAGAAAGCCATCCAGTGGCGCCGGAAGGTGTGGCCGAACTACCACATCCATAACCATCCGCTCAAGGCCAAGTAAAGGCACTTATATACTAGACTCACCTAGACACGAAACAGCCATCGGATAACCCCGATGGCTGTCATTTTGCGGGAACGACTTTGAACCGCTTTGGCTTGTGTTTCGCCTGCTTCACTTTGGCAACTTCGGCGTCGTACTCTTCTTTCGGTACGGCGAAGATGCGGCGGGCGAAGTCGTCAAACCGTTCTACCTCCTGCGGCTTAGCCTTATCCGTCATTGTCGCCTCCATCGTTAACGATAAGTTGGCCGACCTGTACGAGATGGGCACGATATTGGGCAAGAGACATTGTGCACGAGATGTATTCTAAGAATTGTTTCTGACTCGACATGCACATCTGCCGCTTCATCCCGCTGACCTCATTTTGGTAAAGATCGCTTCCATCCGGGCGATGTGAAACCTTGGTGAAAATCCCGGTTTGGCGTTCGCCGTCATAGAACCAGTAATACTCATGATCGTTCTCAGCCTTGCGATACCCTTTGTCTGAAAGTGCTTTGCGAACTTGTCGCAGGCTAGGTGTAGGCATCGTTTATGCATGAAACGGCTGGAGAAAACTGACCAATTTGTCTCGTAACAATAAGGCGTCCAGCGTTGCAGAATCCTGGTCTAAAGCCCCGAACCGCAGACGCAACTGAACAAGGTCGTCTAGCGCGCTCTTCTGCGATTCGGCTATTGAATCTCCATAACCAAACACCCGATCAAAATCCATGATTGTGGTGGTATACCCGCCCACGTTCCAATACGTCACAATTGTCAGTGGTTTGACTGCAATGAACTTACCGAACACCCGATTTATCAGGGTTTCGATCTTAGCAACTTCGCCGAAGTCTGGATCGCGCATTCCCCATCGGGACGCGACATAGGAATGCCATACAACCGGGGTTGCAGCTAAGTCTATTTCGTATAACCGTTCACTGGCCGTCCGGATTGTAGGGCTAATCCAGATTGCAGTCCCACTGTGGCAGATGGTTTCACTCGACATTTTGCTCGACTTTCAACTTAAGTTCCAGCAATCCCTTTAGACTCTCAGGTGGAAGCGAGTCCAACGCAGGCAGCCTATTGCCATACGCCGCTTTTAATCGGTCCGACACTTCCGCACACGAATCAACGAACTTGATAAACCCATCGTGGCTTAATGCCAGCGAACACAAATGCTGAACGACCTGTTCGTTGTCCGTTTGATCGAATATTACCCCGCACTTGATCGTGATGTCTGAACCCTTGAGTTCCATTCCCCATGCGTTCATAAAGAACATGGGCGGCTGTTCGGGCACCGTGTAGAACTTCGTAGCCTTTTGCTTTGGCTTAGACGCCATAATCAATCCTCGTGGCTTGCGGGACTAAGAGTTACTAAGTGGCTTTCAACCAATTCGGCATAGGTGAGTCGCTTACCTGCAACCTGCCGGACCGACTTTTCAAAACGCTCTCCATCCCTGGATTGTCGGCTGTTGAATCGGAAAATCCTCCTGCGCAAGATAGCGGTGGAGGTGATGCGGCTCAACGTGCGTGTACGTGCCCTTGTAAGCCCGCTTCAGTATACTCCAGTAGTTCTCCATCCCGTTCGTGCAGGTTTCGCCCTTGCGATATTGCCCGATGTTATGGTTCACGGAACTATGTGCATAGACCGTGCCAAGTCCTTTGTATACAGCCCAAGTATCGGTATATACGTCTGAACCCTTCTCCACGTTTGCCTTGATCGCCCCTTGGAGTGTGTCCTTCGTCGTATCCTGAATATGCATCGTATGCACGTCACCGCCCCGCTGACGCATCCCGAAGACGATTTCCTTGCCGACATCGCCGCGACCGAGGTTCTTCTTCTTGTCCTTGTGCTTGTTCTTCTCCAGTCCGCCGATATACGTCTCATCCGCCTCTACTTGGCCGGAGAGTTTGGCGAAGGAGCCAGTTCGCATCGCAAGGCGGATTCGGTGCAGCATATGCCACGCGCTCTTTTGCGTCACACCGATGGAACGCGCCACTTCGCAGGAGGAAATACCGTTCTTCGCACTACAAATCAACCACATCGCGACAAGCCACTTGTCCAAACCGAGTGCGCTATCCTCGAAAATGGTTCCGACCTTTGCGGAGAACTGCTTCACGCACGCCTTGCACTTCCACACGCGGCGAGTCGAGAGGAAAGACACCTCCACGCAACCACATCGCGGGCAGGCTATTCCATTCGGCCATCGGAGCCGAATCACATAGGCAAGGCATGTATCCGGGTTGGAGAACATGACGATTGCTTCTTGTAGGGTTTTCGGTGTAGTCGTTTCCATCGCTTCTCGCCAAAGAGTTCGTTATACTTACCTACTCGCTCGTTTGGTTCCGAAGCGGAAACGGAATTACGACTATTTACGGCTCAGGTGAGTCTAGTATATAAGTGTCCAAGTAAATTCATCGGACGGCATGCGTGCAGACGGGGCCGGGCAAATTGCCCGGCCCCCTTTGCGCGTCCAGGTATTAGGTGTTGGGTGTTAGGGTGTTGACGTCATTCTGAACGGAGTGAAGAATCCGGCCACCGTGCCTGCCAGGAGAAAAGCGCCGGATTCCTCGGTCGCCAGGGCTCTCTCGGATTGACGTCGAGTGCAAGGGCCATCCCTGCAGTGGCGCTCCGCGCGCTGAACCGGCCTGACGTGTACGGGCGAATAACTCGCCAACGGAACTTCCATCCCTGGCATCAGGGCTCGTTGGCGAGTTTTTCGCCCCTACGACCCGAACACCTGAACACCCAACACCTTCTACCTATCTGACCTCGACTTCTACCTTTTCGGCGGCGGTGCCGTTGGCGGCGTTGAAGGCCTTTACCTCGATGGTGTGCCTGCCGGCGGTCAGCGGCGTGGTCGCGACGGTGAAGTTCTCGGTGCCGCGGTCGAAGATGCCATCCTGCGGAACGGCGGCGAACCACTCTCCCCCATCGACGCGGAACTGGACAGCGCTGATCGGAATGAGCGTCTGGAGCGCGGTGCCTTCGAGGGTGACCGTCCTGTCCGGGCGGATCTGGGTCGAGGCGCGGAGCAGGTAGACGGTCGGAGGCGTGTTGCAGACGGTGAAGGGTTCGGAGACGGCCTCGGCGATGCGCGGCTCGACCGGGTTGCTCGGCCGATCCGTGGTGACGACCTTCAGCATGTAGGTACCGTCCGGTAGCAGTTTGGTGTCGACCGCGCGCGAGGTCTCCTTGATGGGCGCGGCTGCGACGGCTGCGGGAGCCGGGGACGTGGTTGCGGTCGCCTGGAAGTCGGAATTTACTTTGCGCGCGCGCTCCAGGATGGCGTCGCGAAGGCCGGCGGGCAGGTCCGGATGCTTGTCGAGCTCCGCCTGCACGGTGGTCACCGAGGGCGGTCCGCTGCCGAGCGGCACCGATGCGGGACCCGTTTCCACGGACGGCTTCGCTGTCGGAACGGCGGTCGTGACGGGCTTCGTCTCGGTCACCGGTTTCGCGGCGACGCCAGCCGGCAGCGGCTGCCAGGTCGCGCCGTTGTCCTTCGAGTAGTAGAGCTCGTAGGTGAGCGTGTCCTTGTCGGGGTCCGACGCGTCCCACTTCACGGTCTGCTGCTTCGCCCAGCGCTCTCCGCCAGCGGGCGCGGTGAACGCGATCTTCGGCGGCTGGTTTTTTGGCAGGTAGGAGATGGAGACTTCCCGCAGCGTCGGGCTGACCGCCGCCGATTCGCTCTCCATGGTGACGCGGTACTGGATGAATCGGGCAGGCGGGCTCTCGATTCGGCCGCCGTCCGGCTGAATCCGCGGGTCGGTCCAGGAGGACCACGTGGCATCCGGCTCCGCGACGTTGCCGGTCCGAGTCTGTACCCGCACATGGGTTCCGTCCGGCGACTGAGCGGTCCAGCGCACCGATCCCCACCGTGCGGTCTGCTTCGCGTCGTGCACCACCGATTCGTAGGTCCCGGTCCGCTTCGGCGTCGAAGGCGCGGCCGTGTAAATCTCGGCTACGTTGCCTGTTCCCGCGAAGACCGTGCCATTCCCCATCACGGCGAGTGAGAGGATGTCGATGTCGATGTGGTTGCCAAACGGAATGGCTGTGTCGTCCGGCCGGATGGCCAGGATGGAGCTCCCGGCGGACGCGTAGACCGCGTCGTCGCTCGCGACCCGAAGAGCCGTGAACGCGGCCGGGGACTTGTCGTATACTGTCTTCGCCGCGCCGTCCGGGCCGATTCGGTAGACAACGCCGCGCGGGGCGGTCGCCGCATAGATGTCGCCGCGGCTGTTGACTCCGATGGCGCTGATGGACGCTTCCGCGGCATCGTAGAGCACGCTGCCGCGCCCCTCCGGGTTCACGCGGTAGACGATCCCGTTGCTGCTGGTACCGGCATAAATGTTGTCTGACTTATCGACCGCGAGGCAGAGCACATGCTCTTCCGGGGTCTTGTAGAAGAGCCCGGCCTTGCCATCCGCGCCGATCTTGTAGATGGAGCCGTGGCCGCCGCCCGTCCCGACATAGACGTTCCCTTTACTGTCGCGGACGACGGCGAGAGCGTACTTTTCGTCGGTCTTGAGCGCGACGGTGGAGGTGCCGTCCGGCGCGATTCGGTAGACACGGCCGTTCGGCCCGGTCGCCGCCCAGAGCGTGCCATCCGGCGCGGCCAGAAGCGCGTGGACCGAGATCTCCGGCAGCTTGGCGAACTCCTTCATCTCGCCGTTCGCATCGAAGTGGAGCACCTTTGCCGCCGTCCCGGTGCCCGCATAGAGGCCGCCTTTGCCGTCCGGAACCAGCGACCATACGAAGCTCTCCGGCGAGGTCTGGAACTTCTTGAGGCTGCGCGTCAGGGTGAGGTCGCCGCCCGTGGTGACGCTCAGGCCGCGCGCGTCGCCCTTTGCAAAGTCGGCGCGAGTCGTCTGCCGCCACGTGGCGGGCTGCCGGCCAACGGGCTTTTCGTTCGCCTCGGCTGGCGCAGCTGCCGTTGCGGTGGGCGCGACCTTCTCGTCAGGCGTCGCCGAATCCGGCTCGGCGGTCTTCCCATCTTTCTTTGACGGCTTTGCGGGACGCTTGCCGTGGGCAGGTGCCGGGGACTTGTCCTCCGGCTTCTTCGCGGGCGCGGCGGGCTTCGCGTCGTCCGGCTCGTCGGCGCTACGAATCGCTCGCAGGCTGGTTGCAGTGGACTGGAGGCGCAGGAGCGAGCCGGTGCCGGAGAAGAGGTCGTTGTTGGCGTCCGAATCGGTATTCGATTCGAAGGAGCTGAGCGCCTGGCCCGGAGTGGCTGCGCCGACCGACGGAGCGGCGGCGCCGGGCGTCTCCAGTGAATCGTGGCGCTGCACGTTGATGGTGAGGAGCTGCTGGCCGGAGATGACCCAGTCGGTCGGCTGGACGACCTTCACCTCATCGCGCTCGAGTCGCACGCCGCTCGACTTCGCGGACCGCATGATGGCGTCGAGAGAGGGCGGAAGGTTGGAGAGGCGCTCGCCCTCGACGTTTACAGCGGTCGACGGGAGCAGCAGGCGCACCACGATGTCGTTGTTCTTCTCGCGCTCGCCGTAGCGGGTCACCATCTGGCGAATCGAGACGGGGGGCGCCTGTTCCGCGCCGCCACTCGATTGCGGACGCAGGATGATTCCGCCGAGGCTGATGCCGCCGCCGACCGCGCCGCCCCTCACCTGAAGGACGTACCGGCCGGTAGGCGTGTTGGCGGGGATCTGAACGCGGACGGTCTTCGTGAAGGCGGGCTGCTTGTAGGGTTTGATGACGAGGCCCACTTCCGCAGTCTCGCCCGGCTCGAACTTGCCCTCCTTCAGGAAGATCCGCTCGACCTGCGCCGTCTTGCGCCCGCTCTCGATCTCCACCTTAACGTCCGCGCTCTTGATGACGACCGGGTAGAACGGGTTCGAAGTGAAGATTCCGAGCAGGTCGTCCAGATCGGCGGTCGCGGCGTTGTCGATCCCGCGGGCGTCATATACGGTGTTCGTCCGGGTGATTTTGCCGAAGTCCTCGGTATCCACCGTCGTCGTGACCTGCGCCATCGCAGCGCCCGGAATCGACCGGACGTCCGCCACGGCCGCGCCGACGGTCCCGCTCACCATCGCGGCATAGAGGTTCGGGTGGGTGACGACCTGCACGTGGTATGTGCGGCCGCGATTCGTGCTCAGATCCTGCACGTCCACAGTGACTGGAATCGTCTTCGGCGGCTTGTGCAGCACGCCGCTGACCGAGTAGTTTCGGTCCTGCGCGGACGACCCGACGATGGGACCGGGGCTCCATATCTTGTGGGAGACGTTCAGGAGCGGCATGATGTCGTAAACGTAGGCGGACGTCAGGGCGGTCGAGAGCGGCCCGATTCCCATAAAGGGGTGCCCGAATCCGAGAATCCTGTCGCCGCGCCGGTAGGTCACGGTGCCCGTCGCGCCGGCCGAGAGGTCGCCGGTCACGAGCATCATCGCAAACATCGCGCCGGGGACAATAGGCGCGCCCTTGAAGCCGGGCTTGCGAATCGCGACAGGGCCATCCTGGGCGAGCTGAACATTGTATGGGTCGAGCGCCGCCTGGAGCTTGTCGCGCATCGGCTTCGAGAGAGTTGGGAACGACATGAGCGTCGAGCAGGGGTGCAGGACCGCGGTATCGCCGGTCGAATGGAGCGGGCTCTTAAGCGGCACGTTGGAGACGAGCTTCGTGACCGTGCGATTGCCGAGGTGAATCGGGGTGGAGAGCGCGATTGTGCGCGGCTTCCCGTTTCCCGGAACACTAAGGCTGGCTTGGGATGAATCGCTGAGCTTTGGGTCCCACGCTTCGAGCATATCCTCGATGGGCGTCACGTAGCCGAGCGGCTCCTTTGCCAGCGCCTCCCCCTGCGAGAACGCTCCAATCACTTTGCCGTTGACGTAGACCGGGCTGCCGCTCATCCCCTGAATCAGGAAGGCCTGCCGCTGCGTGATGGGTCCGCCCGACAGCCGCACGAGAATCAGGTCGTGGCTCGGCCCACCGGCGTTCTTCACGACATCGACAATGGTCACGCCGAACTTCTCGATCTTCGTGCCGCGGAAGACCGTGAGGCCGTAGCCCATCATCCCGGGCTTGATCTGGCTGACCGGCAGGATGTCGTCATAGCGCGGGGCGCTGTAGAGCGCCGTATGGGAGGCCGCGAGCGTCGGGCGGCACGCGAGACCGAGGGTGGCGATTGCGAATGCGGCCAAAAGGCGCGAAGAGCTCATGAACGGCAATTCCTCCGATTTCGGGAGCGTAACAGCGACCGACAGCGGCCGCGACCGCCCGGCCGGCAAACCGGGCGCTTCCTTAGCAATACGAACCTTTGCGGCGGCGCGTTGCAGCCGCTTCCGTCCAGGCGAGGTCCGCAGCGCTACTATATCATAATTGCGTGCTGCGCATTCCGCCCATTCCGATCAGCTGGATGGGGAGAGTTTCAGCCCGGATCGCGCAAGCGGGCACGGACAACCTCCAGGCACGCTTCGGGCGTGCGCACCCCGCACCGCATGTCGGGCGGTCCAAGAAGCGGGTTATCGAGCAGGTGCTGGCGGTCACAGGTGAGCAGGTACTCGGCATTGCACTCATGCGCCGCGGCGGCGATGCGCGCATCCGGGCGATATGCCGTCAGCTCCTCGCACCACGTCACGGTCTCCTCATTTGGGTCCGGGGTGATCGCAAACCCCGAGCGCTCCAGAATCACCGCCAGGTGAGCCACAAGATCATCGCCGAACCGGCGCAGGATCCGCTCGACCTCGCGGGTCACGTCGCGCGAGAGGCGCATATCGAGCAAGCCCGCCTCGCCCCATTGAAGGAGCTGCCGATACGGATCATGATCGTCTCCCATGACAGCGCGAATCAGCGCCGCGCTGTCCCAGAAGAGGATCGGCTTATGCATCCGGCGACTCGCGCATCCTCCGCAGCTCGGCGAGCATTTCGTCCAGCGACGCCCCGCGGGCGAGAAGCCGGTCCCGAAGATCGTTGCAGAGGCTGTCGATCTCGGAAACGCGCGGACTCAGCAGCAACGCGCCGTCCCCCAAATCGTGGACCGAATACTGTTGTCCGTCGCGGATGCCGTTGGCCTCCCGAACGGATTTCGGAATCGTGATCACGCCGCGTGCGCGCAGCTCCGTCGTCGGTACTGCCATGCTGCTTCCTCCTTTGATTCTGTTGAGCAGAATTACTGATCAACAGAATACTGCATCTCTGTATGACTGTCAAGCGCCGGGAAGCAACGGAGCAGTCGCCCACTTCATGCCCTTCTGACGAGCAGAGGCCGCGATCCCGCGAACGGGTGCGCAGCCTCTATTAACAATGGTACCAGCGCGCCGGTTACCTGGATTGGCCGTAAATCTCTTCCGGCGTCTTCATTCGCTCGGCGACCGTCTCCAGCTCACGTCCGTCGTCGCCGACGCGGCGGAAGAAGCAGGAGCGATATCCCTCATGACAGGCAGGCCCGACCTGCTCGACCTTCACCAGCAGGCAGTCCTGGTCGCAGTCCACATATATACCTTTCAGATGCTGGAAATGGCCCGATGTTTCGCCCTTTACCCAGAATTTCTGACGGGACCGGCTCCAGAACGTGGCATTGCCCGTTTCCAAGGTCGCTGCGATGGATTCGCGGTTCATGTAAGCGACCATCAGCACGTCGCCGTTCTCCGCGTCCTGAACCACGGCCGGAATCAGGCCGTTCCCGTCGAACTTCAAGCCATCGATAAAATCCACAGTCTCCCTCTCCTGCCGGGAATCGGATTAGCCATTATGAACAGTATGAACATAATAACGTCAAAGGCGAAACCACGAATGGACACGGATGAGCACGAATAACGGCAAAGGAAGCTATTCGTGTGCATCGGTGTGCATTCGTGGTTACAAAGCCGTTTCCCCATTCCGTTCATAATGACATGATGGCTAATCGCCTTACCGGCTATCTTACGCACACGTTGTGGTCTCGCAGGTGGGCCTTGATCTGCTGGATGGTGTAGTGGCCGTCGTGGACCATGGAGGCGATGAGGGCTGCGTCCGCCCGTCCGTCGGTTACGGCTTCCAGGCAGTGGGCGGGCTCGCCTGCGCCGCCGGACGCGATGACGGGAATCGTGACCCTCTCGGCCACCGCCCTGGTCAACTCGATGTCGTAGCCGGCCTGCGTGCCGTCTCGGTCCATGCTCGTCAGGAGTATCTCCCCTGCTCCGAGCTCCTCGGCCCGCTCGGCCCATTCCAGCGCGTCCACGCCCGTGGGCGTCCGTCCGCCGTGGATGAAGACTTCCCACTTCGGAGCGCCATTTGTCGTTGCCACTCGCCGGGGGTCCATCGCGACCACCACGCACTGGCTCCCGAACTGCGCCGCCGCCTCGGAGATGAGCTCCGGCCGCTGAATCGCCGCCGTGTTTACTCCGACCTTGTCCGCTCCCGCCTTGAGAATCCGGCGGAAGTCGTCCGTCGTCCGAATCCCACCGCCGACCGTAAAGGGGATGAACACCTGCTCCGCCACCCGCGCCGCGAGATCGTAGATAAGCTCGCGCTTCTCGTGGCTGGCGGTGATGTCGAGGAAGACGAGCTCGTCCGCGCCCATCTGGTCGTACCGCGCGGCGAGCTCCACCGGATCGCCCGCGTCACGCAGGTTGACGAAGTTGACGCCCTTTACCACGCGCCCTTCGCGGACGTCCAGGCAGGGAATGATTCGCTTTGCAAGCATGTGGAGATCGATTCGATGGGCGGACAGAACAGAAAATCCGCTCAAGGCGAGGGCCTTCAGCGGACCATCAGTGTCCGAGATTATACCATGCGGAGTATGGGACCAGCCGATGGAACCAGCGCCGCCTGGTCGCTCGTAAATTCTGTTAATGTCCCTAAAATATTACGCGGTGGAAGTGTTACCGTAACTACCAGCTGCCGTCTGAAAGCTTAAGCAGACACTTGCGGTGCAACGCTCTTCCCTTGATTCCGCTTGTCCCCGTAGCACCGGAACCACGCATGAAAGGTCGATGCTCGTGGTGCCAACCTTCCGTACCTTCGCGGGGGCTTCCCGACCCGTCCGCCGCGAAGTAGCTGTTTCGCCCGCGTTCGCGCGGCTTCCCCCTCCCCTGATCATCATCGGAATGCATCGATCCGGAACGAGTCTGGTCTCCGGGATGCTTTCGTGCATGGGCGGATTTATGGATCCGGCATGGCCCCGCGTAACCGGCGCGGATGCCATCATTCCGCCGGGACCGCTGGTGCGCCGAAACGGCTATGGCGAGGCGACTGCATTCCGGCTTCTGAATGAGCGGCTCCTGCACTGGGCGGGCGCGGAGTGGGATAATCCCTCCGAATTCTTGAAGCAGCGCGACGGCGCCGCATTCGAAGCGCGCTGCCTTCGGGCCATCCAGTCGGCCACGTTCACGACTCTGCGCACCGGCTATCTCAGCAAGGCGCCGTCGCGCCGGCCGGCAGCGTGGGGTTGGAAAGACCCGCGAAACAGCCTCACCATCCCCTTCTGGCTCGAGGCGTTTCCCGACGCCCGAATCCTCCACGTGCGGAGGAATGCCGACGCCATTGTCGACAGCTTAATGAAGAGGGAGCAGTCGAGGGAGCGGACAATCGTTCGATCGAGTATGAGCGCGCGAATAATGCGCGTCGCGGCCAATCCACGGCTCCTTATCGACAGGATGGCAAGGCGGCTCGCTCCAGACAGCAGGCGGCCGGCGCCTCATGCGCCTCTGGATCGTGACCGCGCTTATCGCCTTGTCGACGAGTATGTCTCGGAGTGCCTTCGCTACCGGGCGCTCGGAAGCCGGTATGAAGAGGTCCACTATGAGGACATCCTGATCGCACCGCGCACGCTCGCCTCGCGGATTGCGGAGTTTGGAGGAGTTGCCGCCTCCGGCGAGTCGATCTCGAACGCGGCGTCGTTCGTCACCCAGCCGGATTCGTCCAATACCGTGAAGTCTTCGCAGCGGAGCCCGTTCTCCGCGGAAGAGGCGCCACGATGACCGGCGAATTGAATGACTCAATCAATCCACCACCGAAGACAGGCCCAACAATGATCAAACAACTGGTGCTCGAGATGGTGCAGGCAGTCGTAAGCTCACCCTCCAATGTCCGCGTGGACGAATCGGTGAACCACGACGCGACGCTCTACGAGGTCTACGTGGACGCAAATGACATCGGCTACGCGATTGGCAAGGAGGGCCGCGTGGCCAACGCGATCCGCACGGTGGTGAAGGAAGCGGCAAAGCGGAACGGCATGAAGGCCTATGTGGATGTCAAGGGCTTCGTGCCGGCGCCGGAGGCCGCCGCCGACCATGTCGCGGCCGGCTGAGCCGGGCACGTATGTCCCGGCCGGTACGGCCTCCGAATAGCCCACACCAGCACTAACCGAGCGGCAATGTTTGCGTCTGGCCGGTATCGGCCGCGCGCTTGCCCGCCTCCAGAATCTCCTGCGCGTCGCGGCTCACCTCCACCGAGCAGAACCCCTCGATTGGCGCGCCCGTATCGAGGCAGTGGATCAGGTACTCCGGTCCGCTGCGCATCGGCGATTCCAGAGGGCGCGGCTCGATGGTCTCCGCGGGCTGGTTTGGTTTTTGCAGGATGAGCTGCTGTCCCGAGACCGCGAGGCTGCCGTCCGTCCCATAGGCCACCGGGTTGCTCGAGGCGTAGCCCACGGTCTGGGTCCAGCATGCTTCCGCCACGCCGAACCCGTGCGGATATTTCATGAGGATGATGGCGTTGTCGTCCGGAACCGGGTAGTCCTTCACGAACACGCCCCGGAATCCGGTAACCTGTGACGGCAGGCCCATGAATCGCGCGCACATTCCGGCACTGTAGCAACAATAGTCCATCAGCGCCCCCGCGCCGTTCTTCTCCTCGTCGTAGAGCCACTGCCAGAAGTGCGGGTCGCACCCGATCTCCTTCGGACCGTTGTGCGCCGAGCGCTGCTTGAAGTAGAAGAGCTTCCCGATCTCGCCCGCCATGATTCGTCGCTCCAGCTCCTGAATAGTCGGCTGCCAGGCAGTCGGCCAGTTGATCAGCAGCCGGATTCCGCTCCGCTTCGCCGCCGCGACCATCCGATTCGCCTGCGCGAGGGTCGCGGCCATCGGCTTCTCGCTGATGACGTGCACGCCCTTCGCCGCGCATGCCTCGACGATGTCGGCCGCGACATTGTTTTCGGAGGCCGCCTGAACGATATCGAGCTCCTCCTTCTCGATCATCTCCTGCCACGAATCA
>Ga0068855_100007026_pt1 | contig 13664 bp, 12 predicted proteins | sample KBSCornC52_FD_66592 | JGI IMG/M metagenome (GOLD analysis project Ga0068855, IMG submission 66592) | Corn rhizosphere microbial communities from Kellogg Biological Station, Michigan, USA - KBS Corn C5-2 | ecosystem: Host-associated > Plants > Roots > Rhizosphere > Soil ... | reverse complement strand
GAGTGCGCAAGGCCCGCGATGTGCTCCCGCAGACGTGGCCACTCCAGCGCCGCTCCGCTGGACTCCGCAAGCGCCCCGGGGATCCCCAACTCGCCCTGGTCCAGTTCTTCTGTAAGTTCCTCTGTCATCGTCCTATATGGATGCTACGCGCATCGCTGCGCCCCTTAGCCTACCTGTCGCCCGTCACAAACTTCCGCCACCGGAACCGTTTTGACCTAACATGCGTATGAACTTTTCGTGCGCACTTGGCGCCGAGGTGACATGGAATGACCTGCCCAGCCTGCTCCGCTCCCGTTGAAGGTCAGTTCTGCTCCCGCTGCGGAGCGCGAATGCAGCAGCCCGTCGGCTACCAGTACCAGGGGCCGCCGCCACAGCAGGCTGCTCCCCCAAACGCGGCCCCGGCCGGTGCTCCCTATGGCGCCGGATACGCCGCATCACCGCAGCCCTACACCTACCCGCCGGCACCTTACACCGGACGCGTGCAGCACCACGTCAAAACGCTCGGCGTGCTTTGGTGCGTTTATGGCGGCTACCGCGTTCTTACCGGCCTCGGTGCGTCCTTGTTCCTGATGGGCCTCGCTCACAACAACGCCTTCTGGGACCGCTTCAACCCCGACCACGGCTTCCCGTTCGCCATGTCCCCGATGATGGGCGGAATCGCTGCGTTGGTGCTTGTGCTCTCCATCGGCGCTGCGGCACTTGCGTTCTTCACCGGTTTCTCGCTGCTCTACCGCAAGAGCTGGGGGCGCACGCTGGCCATTGTGGCCGCGGTGCTCTCGCTGATTAAGATCCCGGTCGGCACCGGCCTCGGCATCTACACGCTTTGGGTGCTGGTCCCGGGCCATTCCGGCATGGAGTACGAAACCCTCGCCGACCATAGCTAGAGCTATCTTTTTATCGTGCCTGACGTGAATTCAAACCGACCAGGCGTGAACGGAATCCTCGAGAGCTCCCTTTACGTCGGGAGCCCTCTCCGCTCCGCAGAGTTCTACGAGCGCGTCTTCGGATTTCACGTCATCGAGCCAGAGCGCAGCACACTGAATCACAACACTCGACTTTGCGCGATGCGCGCGGGCGACCGCAGCGTCCTGCTCCTCTTCAGGAGTGGAGCTAATCCCGACACGGACGCCACAGGTGCAATCCACCTTGCCTTCGCCATCTCTCGATCGGAACTCGGGGCGTGGGAACGCTGGCTTACCGACCAGCACATCGCTATCGAATCGCGCATGACCTGGGACCACGGCGGAGAGGCCCTGTACTTCCGCGACCCCGACGGCCACCTGCTCGAAGTCGTCACACCGGGAGTCTGGAACATCTACTGACGCCGCTGAACTACAACAGCACCTTTGCCGCATCCTTCGCAAAGTACGTCACGATGAACTCCGCGCCTGCCCGCCGTATCGCTATCAACGACTCCAGCATGGCCCGCTCCCGCTCCAGCCATCCGCGCTGGAACGCCGCATGCAGCATGGAGTACTCCCCGGACACCTGGTACGCGCCCATGGGCACGTCGAACCTCTCCCGCGCCGCGCGAATCACGTCGAGGTAAGGTATCGCCGGCTTCATCAGGATCATGTCCGCGCCCTCCGCCAGGTCGAGCTCAATCTCACGCATCGCCTCACGCACATTCGCGCCATCCATCTGGTAGCTGCGCCGGTCGCCGAAGTGCGGCGCCGAGTCCGCCGCCTCGCGGAACGGCCCGTAGAACGCGCTCGCAAATTTGGCCGCGTAGCTCAGGATCGGCGTGTCCTGCAACCCGGCGCCATCCAGTGCCGTGCGCATCGCCTGCACCCGGCCGTCCATCATGTCGCTCGGCGCAACTACGTCCGCGCCCGCCTTCGCCAGCGATACCGCCGTCTTTGCCAGCAGCTTCACGGACGAGTCATTCTCCACCGTGAAGTGCTCGTGCCCGTCGTCTCTGGGGCTGCGCGCCACAATTCCGCAATGCCCATGCGACGTGTACTCACAGAGACAGACATCGGCAATCGTCACCAGGCCATCCAGCCTGCGATTCGCCTTCAGCGCTCGCAACCCTTGCTGGACGATCCCGTCGTCCGCCCACGCGCCGGTCGCCTGCTCATCTTTTTCCGAAGGCAGCCCGAAGAGCAGCAGCCCGCCCAGCCCAAGCTCTGCGCATGACTCTGCCTCCTTCACCGCCTCGTCCACCGACAGGTTGAAGACGCCGGGCATCGACCCGATCTCCTTGCGCACGCCCTCGCCCGGACAAAGGAACAGCGGATAGATCAGCGCTCCGGGCTCGAGCCGCGTCTCGCGCACCAGAGCGCGCAACGCCTCCGTGCGCCGCATTCGGCGCATCCGTGTCACAGGAAAGTCCATACCTTGAGTCTAGCGCCAGCTTTAGTACCGCAGCCTTTCCCGCGACGGAACCGCTGCCGTGCGGCCGGAACACTACCAACTAGTAGCGCGGCGGGTGCAGGTCGCACACTTGCGACAGCCCAAAATTCCGCTTGCGCGATTCGGCCACACATGCGATAACTACGTCATGCGTACTACGTCACACGAAGTAGAAGGCCATTATTCCGACCCGCCACTCCTCGTCCTCGCCAGTCTGGCGGAGGGCCCCAAGCATGGCCACGCCATGCTCGACGACATCGCCGGCATGTGCGGCACCCGCCTCGGTCCGGGCACGCTTTATGGAGCCATCGCCCGGCTGGAGCAGCAGGGCTGGATCGAACCGCTAGCGCCGGAGGATCGCCGCCAGCCCTATCGGATCACCGCTGCGGGCCTGCAGGTTCTCCGCGGCCGGCTGAATACGTTGGCGCGGTTCGTCAGCGCGGGCCAGGCGCGGCTGGAGCCGTTATGAATCGCCGCTCCGCACGTGTCCTTACGCGCGTCTATCCGCGCACCTGGAGAGAGCGCTACGCACGCGAGTTTACCGATTTTCTCGAACAGCGCGAGGGCGGATTTCGCGTTGCCATCAACGTTCTCAAAGCGGCCATCTCAGAGCGAATGTTTCCCACCGTAGGAGGAACCATGCAGCAGGACGTCGTTTCCTTTGGCAGCATTCTTAAACAGCCCGGCGCGTTTCTACCCTTGGCCTTCTCGCTCGGCGCGCTGGCTACTGTGGCCGTGGCTGCTCTCCTCGCCGGCATGCATGGCACACACCTGGGCGGACAGCCCGACGAAGGGAGCGCGGCCCACATCTGGCAGTTGCTGATGGTGGCCCAGATACCCATCGTTCTGTGGTTTGCGTTCAGGTGGCTCAAGCGGGCTCCGCGTCTCACCTTCCGTGTGCTCGCGCTGCAGGCTGGCGCATGGCTGGCGGCGTGCGCGCCGGTTTACTTCCTGCACCTGTAAAGGGCAGGCAAGCTGCTGGCCCGGTATAGAATCGCGGCATCGAATCGCAACTCCGGCTGAATCCTGCCAGGTACGACGAGGTGGCACGATGAAGAGCATTCTTGCCTTGCTGCTGGCCTGTTTTCTTTCCGCTGCCGCTTCGGCGCAGTCCGGATCGCTCGCTCACAACAGCAATCTGCGGTCCGGGCCCACTCCGGATAGCCGGAAACTCGGCTTGCTGCCCGCGGGCACGGCGGTCACCATCATTTCCAGGTATCCACGGTTGGGCTATGTCCGGGTCCAGACCACGGAGAGTGGCGAGACCGGCTGGGTGTGGCAGAAAAACGTAACCGGGCCTGAACCGCAGGCGAGCGTCCTGCATGCTCCGAGCGGCGCCGCAGTCACCGAGGCTCCCGTCGCCAGGGCTGGCGAGACCGGCGTTTATCCCGTCGCTCAACTGACGCCGGGCAAGGAAGACCCGACGGTCACCCAGAGCAATCTCGTAAACAACATCTGTAACAAGTCCTGGTCCACTGAATCAGTCCGGCCCGCGACCTCTGTCACCAATAAGATCAAGCGCGACACCATGCAGGACTACGGGTTCACAGACGCCGCCAACCACTACGAGCTCGATCACCTTCTCTCGCTGCAGAACGGTGGATGCCCCGACTGCAAGGAAAACCTCTGGCCGCAGGCGTACGGAGACCAGAGCCACCCCATGACGCAGGCGCAGCGAAGTGCGTGGAACAAGAAAAACCCCGGATCGACCGCGATCCTTGCAGGCGCTTTGGAGAAAGACCTTGTCGAGAATCACGTGCATGACGAAATCTGCCTCGGTCTGCCCAACGCCAAGATGAGCAGCTACGCCAAGAAGTATCCCGCAACCATTTCTGTAACTCTCAAGCGCGGGCAGGAGATTCTCGCCACCGACTGGTACGCCTGCTACCGGAACATCATGGACGGTAATAAACCCTGCAACTGATCGGCGGCCAGCGGAGCGCATAACAAAGGCGGGAGACCTCCCAGAAGGGTCTCCCGCCCGTCAGGTTCGCGCACACGCGTTGCCGCATGCGCCCGTCCCATCTTCGTGGCCTATCTCGTTCCCCGAGCAGCCAGAAGCGTTTCTAGAAGCTGTCAGGCAGGATAGACGCGAGTCACCGCCATTCGTCTGCCTCAATTGTCAAAAGAATGTCACTGCCCTCGATCACCTGCTGCCACAGCGCGACGTGGTCACCGTGCCGTACCCGAAAAGGTGAGTCCGGTCTACTCCGCCGCCCTGCTCACCATCTGCCCGGCTTGCGCCTCAATGGGATTGGTCGCAGCGGGCACCGTAAACGTGAACACGGTTTCGCGCTCGGGCTGGCTGGTCACCGTAATCTCGCCGCCATGCGCGCTCACAATAGCCTTCGAGATTGCCAGGCCCATTCCCGTCCCCGCCACCCTGCTACGCGTTGATTGCCCGCGGAACTGCCGCCCGCGATAGAACTTCTCGAAAATCATTCCCTGCTCCAGCGGATCGATCCCCACGCCTCGGTCCGTAACCGAGACCGCGACCATGTCGCCCTGCGCCTGGGCCGACACCAACACCGGTTCCGCAACCGCCGAGTACTTCATCGCGTTCCCCAGCAGGTTGCCTAGCACCTTCTGCATCCATCCTGCATCCACGATCACAGACGGCATGCCAGTGGCCGCCGAGATCTGGAACTCGCGCCTTGGCTGAACCGCGCGCGCCTCCTCCACTGCCGCCTCCAGCAGCGCGGCGACAGGCTCCGGCCGCAGCTCAAGCTGCACCTTGTTGGCATCAAGCTGCGCCATCTCCACCGCCTGAGCGATCAGGTGATCCAGCCGGTCCGACTCTTCGTCGATCACCGTCAGCAGCTCCTCGCGCGCCTCGCTATCCAGCCCGTGTTGCGAGAGCAGCGCACTCACTGAAGCCTTGATAGAGGTCAGCGGCGTCCTTAGCTCGTGCGTCACAGAATCCAGCAGCGCCGTCCGCAGGCGCTCCGTCTCCTTTGCGGCCTCCGCCTTCGCCGAGGCCTCCAGCGCCTTAGCCCGCTCAATCGAGAGCGCCACCACTCCAGCCAGCGCCTCCATCGTCTCCCGCGAAATCGCAACCGCCTCCACCAGCAACACGCCCACCGGCCGCACGCCTTCGCGCAACGGGATCACCGTTGGATATCCATTCTCCGGCAGCAGGTACACCGGCATCTGCATCACTTCGCGCAACTCACGCACCAGCTCCGAGCGCGGCGGCTCCGGCGAATCTCCCGCGCCCTCTATCTCCGGGCGTGTCCACGGCCTCGAAATCCGCTTCGCATCGGAGAGATAGATGCGGTCGCCTTCGGCCATATACAGCGTTACGGCTGGGCTGGAAAACGCACTGGCTACGCTCATCGGCATGGAGTTCAGCAGCTCTGCCATATTTTCCGGCTGCAGCAACTGTCGTCCCAACTGATACAGCATCTCGGACTCGCGACGCCGCATGTTCGCCTCGTCGGATTCCTCGCGGATGCGCGCCGCCAGGTGGCTCGCATACATCGCGGTCGCCAGAAACGCGAACAGCGCCACCCAATTCTGCGTGTCGCGAACAGTCAGGGTACCGACCGGCGGCAGGAAGAAATAATTGAACAGCACCGTCGCCACGAGCGACGCGCCCACTGAGTACCGCAGTCCCCAGGTTCCGGCCAACACCAGCACCAGCACTAGAAACGCCAGTGCGACCGTAAGGTGGTTGGCATGCAGCCCGAACAGGAACAGCGCCACAATGGCCGCCAGTACATTGGCAATCAGCAGCCAGCGCCCGGCCTCGACCATGTTGCGCGAGTACACACCGAGGATTCTAGACCGTCGTTCCCGGTTTCCCCAGCTCCCAATTGGCTAAAGCAGCGCGAAGACTCCACACTCTGCCTATGCCGAAGCGCTCGACTATGCGGCCTTATCCAGCCTCTCCTCTAGCATCTTCAGCAGCCCGCGTTCCTCGTCGCGGAGGTCGTGGATATCTTTTTCCAGTTCCTTCTCCACCTCGTGCGCCACTTCTTTCTTGACCGCCTGCACCATCGCCCCGCCCATGTAACTCTCCAGCACCGCTGGATGCACATAACACTTGCGGCAGACCGAGGGTGTATTTCCGAGCCGGTTAGCCACGCGCTTGATCGCTTCCACCACGTTCTTCTTCGCCTGGCTCTGCGTTTCGGCCGGCTCAAACTCGTGCAGCATCGCGCACGCCAGCACGGTACCGGCCCACGTGCGAAAGTCCTTCGCGGTAAAGTCCTCGTCTGTTATCTGGCGTAGGTAGTCGTTCACGTCTGAAGCGTCGATCGAGTGCCGGTTCCCCTCAGTATCGATGTACTGGAACAGCTCATAGCCGGGCAGGTCCTGGCATCGTTTGATAATCGCCGCCAGCCGCCTGTCGCGGAAGTCGATCACGTGCTCCACGCCGCTCTTGCCTTTGAAGTCGAACGTCACCGTCGCGCCCTTCACCGAGACGTGCTTGTTGCGCAGCGTCGTCAGCCCGTAAGACCCGTTCTCCTTGGCATACTCCTGGTTGCCTACGCGGATAAAGGTCGTCTCCAGCAGCCGTATGATCGCCGCCAGCACCTTCTCCCGCGGCAGGCCGGGCAGCCCCAGATCTTGCTCTACCCGCTTGCGTATGGAGGGCAGCGCCGCACCGAACAGCAACATGCGATGGAACTTGGTGTCATCCCGCACCTCGCGCCAGCGGGGATGGTACCGGCTCTGCTTGCGCCCGCGCGCATCCCGCCCCGTGGCCTGGAGGTGGCCATTCGGGTTGGGGCAGATCCACACATTCGTCCACGCCGGCGGAATCGCCAGCGACCGGATCCGCCGCATCACCTCCGCATCGTGCATCGGCGAGCCGTCAGGCCCCACATACCGGAAGCCTTTGCCCTGCCGCTTGCGCTTGATGCCCGGCTTGGCGTCCGACACATAGCGCAGCCCGGCCGCTTTCGCCGACTCCACAGGGTCCGTCACAATTTCTATTGCGGGCAATCGTTTGCGTGATTTGGTCGCTAGAGCGGACGGTGCAGATACAACGGAGCCCATTCCAAGTGTGATGCAGGAAAGCTCCACCCCATCACCCGGGCTTTGCAGCCCAATGAAACTCACCGCGTGTTGAATCGAAACGGCCTAGTTCTGAGTCGGCCGAGCCATCCTGAGGCAAGCGGAGCCGGCGCGTCTCACCGGGGACTCGCAGCACCCGCAGTCGTCTGCCGGGCGTCTCGACCGCACAGCAATGTTCGACCTTGAGGCGAGGCTTGGCACGCCGCAAACATTTGACATACGACACAAATCGTACTACGGTCATTGGCACGGCTTTCATAGCTCTTGTATGCGGGAATCGCAGTTCAGCTTCTTTGAATAATTCGAAGCCTATCCGGCCAGCAGCATTGTGATATCCGAGCCCCAAAGTAGTCTCAACTTAGTCGCAGAGTGTGAGTGCATGAGAGCGGGACCTGTGATCAGAACCCTGTCGAATGGCGTGCGTGCCGGAGTTCTTGTTTTCTGTTTCGTAGCGCAGTGCCTCGGGCAGCCTACGAAATCCACAACACTGAGCGGAGTAGTCCTCGATCCCTCCGGTGCCCGCATCGCGAATGCCTCCCTCCATCTGCACAGCAATAGCGTCACGCTCGATACGACCACCGATTCCACCGGCCGCTACATACTGAAGGCGCCGCCTGCAACTTACGACCTCACCGTAGAGGCGCAGGGCTTCCAGCCTTACTCGCGCGCGGGAGTTGTCATCTCCACCCCCACCATTGTTCTCGACGTCAGCCTCAAAATCGCCAATGTAGCGCAGGCGATGGACGTCTCCCCGGACGCTGCCCTCAGCACCGATGCTTCGGAGAATCGCAGCGCGCTCGTCTTCAAGGGCGATCGACTGGATACCTTGTCGGACGACCCCAGTGTTCTGCAGCAACAGCTCCTCGCACTCAGCGGCAACGATCCGTCCAGTCCTGCACAAATCTACGTGGATGGATTCTCTAACGGGACTCTACCTCCCAAAGACAGCATTCGCGAGATCCACATCAACCAGAATCCCTTCGCCGCAGAGTATGACCGCTTCGGTCTCGGACGCATTGAAGTATTCACCAAACCCGGCGGCGACAAGCTTCATGGCAGTTTCGACGCGTACTTCGGGGCAAGTGAACTCGATGCAAAGAACCCTTACGCGGGCGCTGAGCCGTCCTACGTCAACGACATGACCAATGCCTCGCTCAACGGTCCGCTTGGGAAGCAGACTTCCTTTTATCTCTCAGCCCAGCGATCTGAAATTCCCGCGAACGCCATCGTCAACGCCACCACGCTCGATGCCAACCTGAGCCCCATCGCTATCTCGGAGCCCATCTCCAACCGAAGCGTATCGCAGAATTATTCTGTTCGCGGCGATCGCCAGTTCGGTAAAACCGATACGGTGATCGCTCGCTACATCTTCGCCAATATCACGCAGCCCAATTATGGCATTGGCTCCCTCGTACTCCCCAGTCAGGCTGCTGCAAGCGGGATCCGGACGCAAACGCTGCAATTAACGGACACCCACATCTTCAACGCGAAAGTCGCGATGGACGCCGCCTTCCAATACATCCGTCGGCGCCAGCAGCTAAACGGCATCTCTTCGGACCCATCCATCGTCGTGCAGGGAGCCTTCTCCGCTGGAGGCAGCCCCTCGCAGGTCCTACGGGATAATCAGGATCGATACGAGATTCGCGACTATCTCTCCATCTCACAGGGCAATCACTTCATCCGCACAGGCGCGCGTTACCGCCTTACTCGCGACGCCAATTTCAGTTCTGCCAATTACAACGGCCAGTTCGTCTTCTCCAGCCTCACCGCTTTTCAGATCACTCAGCAGGGCCTTCGCCAGCACATGACCGATCAACAGATCCGGGCAACGTGTGTCGTTGGCACAAACGGCATCCCCACTTGTGGCGGCGCGTCGCAATTTTCCATCACTACGGGCAATCCACGCGCGAGCATCGGTACCAGCGACCTCGGCGTTTACGCGGAAGATGAATGGAAAACGAAACCTCACCTCAGCTTGACCTTCGGTCTGCGAATCGAAACCCAGTCGGCGATACCGGACCATTTCGACATCGCGCCGCGCATCGGATTTGCTTATTCCATCCAGCGCAAGCAGTCCAAATCACCGCTGCTCGTCCTCCGCGGCGGCGTGGGCCTTTTCTTCACACGCTTTGACTCGACAGACCTTCTTCAGGCGCAGCGCCAGAACGGCGTCAATCAACAGGCCATCCTCGTCAGCAATCCCGTTTACACCTGTGCTGCTGCGGCCGCGCTCCCTTGCCTCACACCCAGTCTTCCCGGTGCAACGGGCCAGGCTTTATCTCCCACCATCTATCGTGTCAGTCCGGACCTGCGTACTCCGATCAACATGCAGAGCCTCCTAACGGTGGAGCGTAGCTTCGGCAAATACGGCAGCATCTCCGCTAACTACTATCACCTCCGCGCAACTCACCTGTACGAGTTGCTCAACGTCAATGCTCCTGTTCCGTCCACCGGCCTTCGCCCGTTCGATGGCACGCAGAATATCTATCAGTACTCCTCTCAAGGCATCACCAAGTGGTATCTGTTCAGCACCAACGCAACCTTCAACCTCCGGAAATATGCCAATGTCTGGGTCTACGCTTCAGCCGGACATCGTGAACAGGACGCTTTCGGCGCCGACCAGTTTCCCAGTAACTCCTACAATCTCGGCGCCGACTTCGCCACGCCGGCCACATACGTTCCTCAGCAACTCTTCGCAGGCGTCAATGCACATCCCGGCAGAGATACGGCCCTCAACCTCTTCATCGGCACGTACGGTCGAGCTCACTTCAACATAACTACTGGGCAGGATAATAATGGCGATTCCATCTACAACGACCGGCCCGCCTTCGCCACTGACCTCACGCGAAAATCCGTCGTGCAAACCTCGTACGGCAACTTCGATACCGATCCTCTAGCCGGCCAGACCATCATCCCTTTCAACTACGGCCACACCGCCGCACTGCTCTATACCGAGCTGTCTGCAAGCAAAACCTTTCGCTTCGGCCCGCGTCCCGCCGCCGAGACACAACAGCCCGCACCCGCAGGCAAGGCTCCGGCATCGTCTCCCCGCCCGTATCAACTCCAATTTGGCATTGAGGCGGACAACGTGCTCAACAACGTCAATCCCGGACCTCCCGTAGGTGTGCTGACATCGCCTCTTTTCGGCCGCTCGCTCACACTCAACGCACCTTACACCCAGAGTTCAGGCGCCAATCGCACGCTTCTGCTGCATGCAAAGTTCTCCTTCTGAATTCCGAATCCCCTCATCACGCAGGTTGGCATGAACACCCACAGTGTCAGATATGAGTAACGGCGCACTTCGACTCAAAGGTTGCGGTCGCGTCATCCGGCGCAGCATGGCCCGGCAGACGATCCTTGCCGTCTTGCTAACGGCTGCCATGCCTTGCCAGCCTCTGCCTGGGCAGAATTCCGGGAGCGCCCAGCAGACCGTGGACCCCGACCTCATGGCCCAAGATGCGGACCCCGGCTGGGAGGCTGTGACCGTCAAGCCGAGCGATCCCAACGACGTGATATCCCATATCAACATCAGTGGGCGACACGTAATGATCGAAAACCAGTCCCTGGAGTCGATGCTGCGGTTCGCCTACGGCGTTCAGCACAGCCAGGTGGTGAGCGCGCCGGAGTGGATGAAGTCGGAGCGATGGGATGTCACTGGAGTTCCGGACGCCCCGGGCAAACCCAACCTGCCACAGTTCCAGAGCATGATGCGCAAGCTCTTGGCCGAGCGCTTCGGACTGACGCTTCACCGGGAGCAACGCGCGATGTCAGTCTTTGCGCTCACGCTCGCCAAAGGCGGTCCCAAGCTCGCAAACAGCACCGGCGATCCAAACGCAGGACCAGGCAGTGGTGGCAGCGCATTGAATGGAATCGAGCTCCATCACTACACCAACACGTCCATGTCCGCACTCGCGCTCATGTTGATGATCTACACAGATCGCCCTATCGTGGACCAGACCGGATTGCACGGCCGCTACGACTTTCAATTGCAGTGGACGAGAGACGAAGCGGCCGCGACTGCACCCGACGCGCCGCCGGGCCTCTTCACGGCAATGCAGGAGCAGCTCGGACTGAAGCTGGAGCCCGCGAAGGCACCGGCTGACGTCCTCGTGATCGACAAAGTAGAACGGCCCGGCGCGAACTAGACCTTCCATCTCAGACAGCAAGACGCGCGCCGCAACTGCTCCCAATGTGCCCTTTGACATATTCCCATAACGGTATATATGCTGCATCTAACGATCACGTCTCCGCAGGCCATCCAACGGCCACGGAGCGGGAAAGCAGGGAGCCATGTGTCCCTTCTGCATAGCCACCTCAATATGGATTGCGGCGGGTGTTGTCCCGGCCGGAGCTGTCTCCGCGCTCGCCGTCGCGACACTATGGAGTAAGAATGCGCGCAGGCGCGAACACGGAGGAAACGATGACGAGCAATGAGCAGGTCGCAGGTTTCAAGAAGCCCCCGGTCGTCTCGGCCGAGGAATGGCAGAAGGCGTGGGAGCAGATGCTCGTGAAGGAGAAGGAGCACACCCACGCACGCGATGCACTGGCCGCCGCACGGCGTCGAATGCCCTGGCTCGCGGTCGAAAAGGAGTACATCTTCGAAGGGCCGCAGGGCAAGCTCTCGTTGCTCGATCTCTTCGAAGGCCGTCGTCAGCTCGTGCTCTATCGTGCCTTCTACGATTCTGACGTCTACGGCTGGCCCGACCACGCCTGCGTCGGTTGCTCAATGTGTGCCGACCAGGTCTCGCATCTCTCGCACCTGCACGCGCGCGACACCACGCTGGCCTATGCCTCGCGCGGCTCACAGCAGAACATTACGAGCCTGAAGCAGCGCATGGGCTGGGATCGCATGCCCTGGTACACCCTCACCGACAGCTTCGACAAAGACTTCGGTGTCGACCAGTGGCATGGGCACAACGTCTTCTTCCGCGACGAGAACGACAAAATCTTCCGCACATACTTCATCAATAATCGCGGCGATGAAGCCATGGGCACCGTCTGGAGCTATCTGGATGTCACCCCGATGGGCCGACAGGAGGATTGGGAGGACCTGCCGGAGGGCTACCCGAAGACCCCGCGCTACAAGTGGTGGCGCTGGCACGACGCCTACGGCAAAGAAGATGGCAAATGGAACACCGTCGTCGACAACGCCACCGTTACGCTGAAGCTATAGACCCGCACGCCTGGGCACACCGAACGACATCCGTCAGATGTGGCCCAGGCGAACGCGCTCCGTCGCGCGTCATTTTTTCGATGGAATCTCGAAATCGAGGATGGCTGTGGTTGCAACCGTCACCGGCTCCCCATCCTGCTCGTACGGGCGGAAGCGCCAGCGTCCCACTGCGTCCAGCGCAGCCTCGCGAAGCAGCGGCGGGCCACTCACGATGCTCGCGTCGATCACATTCCCATGTGGTCCCACCACCGCGCGCACCTTCACCTGGCCCTGCACGCCACCGGCAATCGCTTGCGCCGGATACGTCGGCTCGGGGCTGTATATCAGACCCGATGCCATCGGACCCGTCGACCCAATGTGCACCATTCCCCGCACTTCCGGCTTTACCGCGGCAGCGGGCGGACTATTCCTCGCAATCAGAACTGGGTCTTTCGGGTGGAACACGGGCGGCGGCACCTGGCTGTCCGCTTGGGCGGCGGCGGCGTCAGGATGCGCGAACACCTTGCTCACGTCGGCCGAACCCGAAGCACTCCGCTGCCGCGCCACGCCCGCGGGCGGCGATACAACCGCGACTTCCTGATGCGGCCGAGCGGGCGCGCTCATACTCGGGCTCGCTGGAGGATTGAGTCTCGGACCATTTTGCGGTGGCTCCGTTCTCTCAATCCCTTCTGGCGTGTTCGTCGCTACCCTCGGGGGTATGGAGGCTTCGATCCGCTCCGCGTGCGTGCGGGTGGCACGTCGCAAAGCCCTGCGCGAAGCGTGAGTCGGTTGAACCTGCGGCGGGAGGACTACGCGCTCCACCGGCGCTGCCGCCGCAGGAACAGCGGGCGAGGCGGCGGAGGGCGCAGGAGCTAACCCGGAGATCTGCCGAGTTGTAGCTTTGGAATCGTCCCTCCGGATCAGCAGCCCACCCACCACAATCACCAGCACGGCAACCATTGCAGCAATCCAGCCCGGATGGAAACCAGCAGACCGACGCCGCGAGAATCGTTCAGCTCCGGCGCGCAGCCTCGAGTGTGCCAAGACCGGTTCGGCCGCTACCACCGTCGCATCAGGCGAAGGCAGTTCCCGCCGCGTGTCGAGCTGCGGAGAGATCGCAACCGCCTCGTCGCCA
>Ga0068855_100007021_pt1 | contig 13667 bp, 9 predicted proteins | sample KBSCornC52_FD_66592 | JGI IMG/M metagenome (GOLD analysis project Ga0068855, IMG submission 66592) | Corn rhizosphere microbial communities from Kellogg Biological Station, Michigan, USA - KBS Corn C5-2 | ecosystem: Host-associated > Plants > Roots > Rhizosphere > Soil ... | reverse complement strand
ACGGCGGTGAGGGCTGGACGAAAAGGCCCCGAAGGGGGCGAGGACATGGATGTCCTCGCCTTTTTGACTCGGGCAGGATGCCCGATCAAAAAGCCCGGCCAGCCCTCACGTACCCTCCGGTGGCGTAGCCACCGGAGGGCGCCGCGCAGGGTGCCCTCTCTTTTTGGTTACTTTTTCTCTGGGCAAGCAGAGAAAAAGTAACTCGTGCCGCGGCAGCGGCACGAAACACTCGCCAAAGGCGAGACACATGTGCGCCAGCACGACTACCGAGCGAACCAGTCACTGGATTCCAGCTTTCGCTGGGATGACGAGCATGGTGGATTCCGGCCTACACCGGCATGACGAAAAAAGGAAACGGTGAGCCGAGCCCCAGCCCGTCACCCCAGAAGGGAGCGGGAACAGCGCGGCAGACGCGCAAGCGCATCAAAAGAAGAAGAAAAAGCGAAGCGTCTACGCCAATCAGGCAAAACCAATCAGGCAAAAATGCGCCACCAAAGGCGCCAAAAACTCAGGGCACCGACGCCCTCGTCGCCCCATCCACCCGACTCCGCAACGCATCATGCAGCAGCACCGTCACCCGCAACCCCAGCGGATTCTCCCGCACATGCGCATCCCCACCATAAATCTGCGCACGCTCGCGGATCGTCTCGATCCCCTGCCCGCTGGTGCCCAGCAGCGACATCGCCTTCTTCCACTGCTCCTGCGCCAGGCGCATGCCACCATCGGTCGCCGACGCGCGATGGCAATCCATCCGCATCACCACCCAGCGCATGCCCTGGCTGTGGCCACCGCGGATCACCAGATCCACATGACGGGTCGGCTGGCGGCTCAGCGCGTACACCAGCGACTCGCCGGCGAGGCGATAAAGCGTCATGTGGACATCGGAAGCCAGATGATCCAGATCCTGGCCGACCAGTTCGCATTCGTAGGTGGCGCCGATCGCCGCCGCAGCCATCGCCACCGGACCATCGCGCAGCTGCACCGTCGACGTCTCGCCCTGCTCGCGCCACACGCGGGGATACAGCGCATTGGTAAGGCGGTGCATCTCGTGCTGGGCTAAGGCTGCCTGGCGGGAATAGGCGCGCTCCTCGTTGGCCGGAATGCGATCGCGCAGATGATCGAGCAGACGATTCTGCATGTCGCGCATGGACTGGCGCACCTGTTCCAGCGCTTCGGCCGCATGCTTCATGCGCAGCTCTTCCTGGTACAGGCCCTGCTGCGCCAGCAGCAGGCCGTATTCGCGGTCGACGCGCTCGCGCTGCGCGGCGGCTTCTCCGCCGGCGGTATGCGCCAGGCGCGTGCCGAGCATCAGCAAGGTGGAAATGGCGAAGGCGATGATCGCCTGGGCCTGGATCACCGACGGGTCGCGCACGATGGTGGACGTCAGCGCCACCGCGCAGCTGGCGGCGGCGCCACCGAAGGCCGCACCGCGCCAGCCATGGCGCATGGTCAGCCAGGCGACCGGTACGAACATCGCGATGCGGCACACCTGCATGGCGTCCGCGTTCTCGCTGGCATAGCCGATGCCGGCCAGCGCGGTCAGCGGCAGCAGCAGGCTCATCGCGCCGTCGCGCAGCAGGCCGCTGCGGCGCAGCGTCGCCCATGCCACGCCCGGACGCGTGCCGGCCAGCCAGCCGCGCACGGCGAGCGCCAGCGGTGCCAGGGTCAGGGCGCCCAGGTAATTACCCAGGAAATAACCGAATACGATGCGCGCCGTGATCGTCGGCGCCGGCTGTCCCGCGGGCATGTGCACCGAAGCCAGCGCGGCGACATTGCCCGCAGCGGTCAGCACCGCACAGGCCAGGGCCGCGATCAGGACAGCGGGGATATCGACGCGGCCATCCGGCTGCATGACGCTCATGCGCCGGCGGAACCAGGCCATGAAGGGTGCGCACAGCGCGATCGGCGGGAACGCCGCGAAGCTGGCCCAGGCCCAACCGTACAAGCCGTGGCTGAGCCAGGCCTGGTAAGCGACCGGCATCGCCTCGCCCAGCACCAGGGCGGGCCAGTAACGCATGGGCACGAGCAGCAGTGCGGCGAGGCGCAGGCTGGCCGGCAGATTCCAGTTGGATACCGAAACGCTGCGCAGCAAGGCGTACGCGGCGGCATAGCCGACGGCCACCAGCAGGTGGCGCCACCATACGAACCGGATCGATTCCTCCCGCATAGCCTCCCTCCCCGTCGTCGCCATCGTCCTGCGACCGTTTTCGTCGGCCGCCTGTGCCTGTCGCTGGATCGTCAGCCCTGTGTGGGCCGTCTCCCCGACGTCCCGGGCTTCAAGTTGCAATGATCGAACGAAAAACCCTGCGCGTTACGTCGTCGGACCGGTAACAAAGAAGCAAGTCTTGAAATGTGTGATGTGCTTCACGCTCGAATCGTTGAGCGAGCTGGGCGAGAGATCGAGCCCAAGAGGACCCCACCGCGAAAAGCTACCGACGTCCGGATGCGTATTTTGCCACGCTGCAACGGCCGGCGTCAGTGTGCATCCGATATCTGTCCTGCGGATGACGTAAGAAAAAAGCGTGCCATAACCGACGGCTAGACCATTGGTCATAGGAATAATTCCAGTCAGCCCCTGTTCGCCGTGAAAGGACGTCTATCCGCATGGGCGGATGCAAGTCTCCTGAAAGACTGGCCGTCAGATTTCCCGCATTTCCCCAGGAATTCACGCGGCGGCCACAGGAAATACGAACGCCCTGCTCTGTTCACGATTAACGACGAGCCGACGCGATGGTGGACACAAGGCCAAAAACGACCCTGCGCGGCACTTTGACCGAGGGTTCAAAGCGGGCCTGGGGCGCCCCTCAGGCCTTGCGATGCAGCCAGGCGGCAAAATCGATCGGATGCGAGTCGGCGTGAAGGCTGGCCGGAGCGGGCACGAAACGATGCCGCCGCGCGCCGGCGGCATCGGCGAACAAGGTGAATTCGCGTGGCTGCACCGTCACCACATCGCCGACAGCGAGCGCGTGCGTGGTGACATCGGCGGCATTCCATTCGGCATCCAGCACCAGTCCATCGCCGTGCATGGCCAGGCGGGCGCGAGCTACAGGGCCGGCCAGATCCAGGTGCAGCAGCCGGCCGTTCCATCCGGCCAGGCCACGGGGAGCCAGGGAAAGATGTTCCGGCCGCAGCCAGGCTTCGACTTCGTGGCCGGCGAGTTCGGCGGGCAACTCGCCATGAAAAACATGTCCGCCGAGATGGAGGCGATCGCGCTCCACATGCCCACGAATGCGGTTGGCGCGGCCGACGAAGCCGTGCACGAAGGGTGTCGCCGGTTCGCGGTAGATCTCGCCCGGAGCGCCGACCTGCTCGATGCGTCCGCGATTCATCACCACCACGCGGTCGGCCAGCTCCAGCGCCTCGTCCTGGTCGTGCGTGACCAGCACCGTGGTCAGACCAAGCGAACGCTGCAGTTCGCGCAGCCAAACGCGCAAGGCGCCGCGCACCTGGGCATCCAGCGCGCCGAACGGCTCGTCGAGCAGCAGCAGCGACGGCTCGACGGCCAGCGCGCGCGCCAGTGCGACACGCTGGCGCTGACCGCCCGAAAGCTGGGCCGGATAGCGGCGTCCGAATTCCTCAAGCTGCACACGGCGCAGCAGATCCTCGACGCGGGCAGCGATATCGCGCCGCGAAGGACGCCGCGCGCGCGGCCGTACGCGCAGGCCGAAGGCGATGTTGTCGGCAACGGTCATATGCGGGAACAGCGCATAGTGCTGGAACACCAGGCCGATGCCGCGGCGCTGCGCCGGCAGGGCCAGCAGATCGGTGCCGTCGCGCAGCACATCGCCGCGGTCGGGATCGTCCAGGCCGGCGAGGATGCGCAGCAAGGTGCTCTTGCCGGAACCCGAGGGGCCCAGCAAGGCTACGAACTCGCCCTCGGCGATATCGAGGGAGATCTCGTCCAGCGCAGCGAAAGCGCCGTAGCGGCGAGTGAGTTGGCGGATCGAGAGGCTCATGCGGAAGACTCGGGACGTCGTAGTGAGTGCGCCAGTTCGCTGCCGTGGCGCCATTCCATCAGCCATTTGGCCAACAAGGTGACGAGACCCAGGCAGGCCAGCAGCGAGGCCAGCGCGAAAGCGGAGGCGATCGCGCTGTCGCTGCCGCCGTTGTAGACCTGGTCTACCTGCAGCGGCAACGTATTGGTGAGGCCGGGCAGATGGCCGGATACCACCGACACGGCGCCGAACTCGCCCATGCTGCGCGCCGTGCACAGCAGCACGCCGTAGAGCAGCGCCCAGCGGATCCTGGGCAGGGTGACGCGGAGGAAGATCTGCCAGCCGCCGGCGCCAAGCGTACGTGCCGCCAGTTCCTCGTCGCTGCCCTGCGCCTGCATCAGCGGAATCAGTTCGCGCGCCACGAACGGAAACGACACGAATACCGTAGCCAGCACCAGGCCGGGCCAGGCGAAGATCACGCGCACGCCATGTGCCTCCAGCCAGCCGCCGAACCAGCCGTGCACGCCGTACACCAGCACGTAGACCAGGCCGGCAACCACCGGCGAGACCGAGAACGGCAGATCGATCAGCGCCGCGAGCAACGCCTTGCCGCGGAACTGGTGATGCGCCAGCAGCCACGCGGCAGCGAGGCCGAATACGGTGTTGGCCGGCACCGCAATGGCTGCCACGGTGAGCGTCAAGCGCACCGCGGCGAGTGCATCCGGATCGGTCACGGCGGCAGCGAACACGGCCCAGCCCTTGGCGAACGCCTCGGCGAAGACCACCAGCAGCGGCAGGACCAGCAGGCCGCCGATGCCCAGCAAGGCCAGCGCGATCAGTACAAGATGCCGCCAGCGCCCGCTGCGCGAACGGCTGCTGGCGTGGCTCAGTGCGTGGATCGCTATGGCGGACATCAGGTCACTCCGCTCCAGCGTCGGCTCCAGCGCTGCAGGCCGTTCACGGCAAGCAGCACCAGCAGCGACATCGCGAGCATCACGCCACCGAGCAAGGCGGCCGGCGCGGTGTCGTCGCCGGCATCGATCTTCTGCACGATCAGCAGCGGCACGATCTCCGTACGCATCGGCAGATTGCCGGAGATGTAGATGACCGAGCCGTACTCGCCCACCGCGCGCGCCAGCGCCAGCGCGAAGCCGGTCAGCAGGGTCGGCGCGAGCAGTGGCAGCAGCACGCGGCGAAAGCTCTGCCACGGCGAAGCGCCGAGGGTGAGCGCGGCCTCCTCTACTTCGCGCTCCAGGCTCTCGATCACCGGCTGCAGCGTACGCACCACGAACGGCAGGCCGACGAAGACCATCGCCAGCAGCACACCCAATCGCGTGTAAGCGACCTGTACACCGAGCGGCTGCAGCAGATGGCCGACCCACCCGTTCGGCGCATACAGCGCAGTGAGCGCGATACCAGCCACCGCCGTGGGCAGCGCGAAGGGCAGATCGATCAATGCGTCGCACACGCGACGCAGCGGGAAGCGATAGCGCACCAGCACCCAGGCCAGCAGCAGGCCGAGCAGCAGGTCGATCGCCGCGGCGACCAGAGCGCCGCCGAAACTCAGCTGCAATGCCAGCAGCACGCGGCGCGTGCCCAGGTGGGCCCACCATGCGGACGGCCCCAGGCTGGCCGCCTTCCAGGCCAGTGCGATCAGCGGCAGCAGCACGATCCCGCCTAGCCAGGCCAGCGTGATGCCGAGGCTGAGGCCGAATCCCGGCAAGGCGCGGCGGGTCATGATGTCAACGCCCTGCTTCGCTGAGCTGGTCGTAGACGCCGCCGTCAGCGAAATACGTAGCCTGAGCCTTGCGCCAGTCGCCGAACTGTTCGGCCAGGGTGAAGGTTTTCACCGGCGGGAAGCTTGCGGCGTATTTCGCTGCCGCGGCGGCATCGCGCGGCCGGTAGAAGTGCTTGGCGACCAGGACCTGGCCTTCGGGCGAATACAGGAACTTGAGATAGGCCTCGGCCGCGGCGCGGGTGCCATGCTTGTCGACCACCTTGTCCACCACCGCGACCGGGGGCTCGGCCAGAATCGTCAGCGAGGGCACCACCACGTCGAACTTGTCCGCACCCAGTTCCTGCCGCGCCTGCAGCGCCTCGCTTTCCCAGGCGATCAGTACGTCGCCGATGCCGCGCTGGACGAACGTATTGGTGGCGCCGCGCGCGCCGGTGTCCAGCACCGGCACGTGCTTATAAAGCTGGGACACGTAGGCCCGCGCCTTGTCCGCATTGCCGCCGGGCTGCCGCTGCGCCCAGCCCCAGGCGGCCAGGAAGTTCCAGCGCGCGCCCCCGGAGGTCTTCGGATTGGGGGTGATCACCTGCACGCCGTCGCGAATCAGGTCCGGCCAATCACGGATGCCCTTGGGATTGCCCTTGCGCACCAGGAAGACCACGGTCGAGGTATAGGGGGTGCTGTGTTCCGGCAGGCGTGACTGCCAGTCCTTGGCGAGCAGGCCGCGGTCGGCGAGCACATCGATATCCCAGGCCAGCGCCAGCGTGACCACGTCCGCTTCCAGGCCGTCCTGCACCGCACGCGACTGCTTGCCTGAGCCACCGTTGGAGGTGGTGATGCGCAAGTCCTTGCCGGTCTGGCGCTTCCAGGAAGCGGCGAAGGCGGCGTCCGCCTCCTTGTAGAGCTCGCGGGTCGGATCGAAGGACACGTTGAGCAGGCGCACGTCCTGGGCGTGGGCGGCGCCGAAGGCGAGTACGGCGATGGCGAAGAGCAGGGTCGGGCCTAGGCGTTTCAAGGTCGGGCTCCGGCGGCGGATACGGATGGGCGGGGAAGCTTGCGCACCCCGCCCTGGCGGCTTTGTCCCATGCACCGCATTCAGAGAGCGTCAGCAGGTTGCTAGCGCCCCGTTCGGACGGATGGGCTTCTGAGGCAGGTTGCCGGGTTTTGCCGGGTCGACGAAATGATCGATCCGCATAAGCTCATGCGTTCGGCCGTATAGACATCCACATGCGCGCATCGCCAAGCGGGATCCTGCGCAGACCGCAGCTCGAAGCCGGCTCAAAGCATGTAGCTGCCCAGCACGGCCAGCTTTCCCACCGCCTGCCTGGCGCGGACACGCAGGTACCAGGTGCCCGGCTGCGGGCGGGCCATGACCACCGCTTCGTTATTGCCCGGCTTGTCGGAGCTGGCATCCGCATCTGCGCCGTTCGCGGCCGGCGGCACGGTGGTTTTCACATACAGCGCCGCATCGCCTGTTCCGCCCAGGGTACGCAGATTGAGGTAACGCACACCCGGAGGAACCTCGATGGCATAGAGCAAGCTTTCGCCTTCCGCAATGGCCTGATCTGACATAAGCACGCCTCGCCGCAGGCTGATGACAGGCAGCTCCTCACCGCTTACCGCTCTGGCCACCGCCGCCCGGGCGTCGAGGATGCCGCTGCCGATCGGCTGATCCGGCGTGACCGGAAAAGGGCGGGCCGTTTCGACCAGCAGTTTCTGCAATTGGCCCGGAGTGAGCGACGGCAAGCCTGCTTGCATGACGGCGCTGATGATCAAGGCAGCGGCACCGGCGACATGCGGCGCCGCCATCGACGTGCCGATGTGACCGGCATAGCCGGGCTCAGCCGGCCCCCTTGCCCCCAGATTGATGGTGGACCAGACGAATCCAGTGGGATCGCCTTCCTCCGCCTCGTCGCCTCCCGGAGCCGCGAGCGCAATACCCGAACCCGTATTGGAATAGAAGGCTTGCCCACCGGCGGAATCATTGGCGGCGACGGCGATGGCTCCGGGGCAACTCGCCGGAACCTCCGAGCTGACGTCGGCAGCGGAGTTCCCCGCAGCCGCCACCACGATCACACCGCGGCGATTTGCTTCGGCGATGGCACGCTGAAAGCTCGGTGTCTGCGTACAGCCGCCGGAAATGGCCGCACCCATGCTCATGTTAATCACCTGCGCGGGCTGCGCGTTGTCAGGCACGCCGTCGACATGTCCGCCTGCCGCCCAGACGATGGCGTCGACGATATCCGACACATCGCCTCCGCAATGGCCCAGCACGCGGACAGGCAACACTTTCGCCTTATGCGCGATGCCGGCGCCTCCCAGTCGGTTGTCGGTCAGCGCAGCCACGGTGCCCGTTACATGTGTGCCGTGCCAGCTGCTCGAGTCTCCCCCTGGCGATTCCTGGCAGCTCGCATATCGTGGTTCGTTATCCCAATCACCCGGATCCCATCCGCCTGGCACGCGGCCATCGCTCTCCCGCCCGGAAACGAAGGCATCCGTGATGAAGTCGTAACCAGCGTCGGCCAGCGAGGTGTCCAGATCGGGATGCCGCGTGATGCCGGTGTCCAGTACAGCAATGGTGGCGTCCTTGCCATCAGCGAGTTCCCAAGCCTGGTCGATATGGGCGCCGCCTGGCGGTCCCTTGTAATGCCACTGGTGGGTGGCATAGAGCGGGTCGTTGGGCGTTGCTGCGGAAGGCATGGCGAGGCGGGAGGACGACACGTCGCGTAACGCGCGCATCCTGAAGTCGCGCTCGACATGCAGCACGGCGGGATCCGTTGCGATCGCCCGCATCAGGCTGCGTGCCTGCCCATCGTCGAGCGGGCGCGAAACACGGATAAGGTCGCCACCCACCGCAAGCTTGCGCACGTAATGCGTGGACAACGGCGCGGCATGGCTGCCTTGGCCATGGCCGACGAAGGCCCTGTCCAAATTGGCCCGGCCGACAGCGGCAATCACGTTCTGCACGACTGCCTGAGGGTTGTGAAACTCCGTGCTGTCCCGACGATAGGTGACGATGAAGCGCTCGCTCATGGCGCTGTCTCGCAATCCGGACGACGTCGATCGAAGCGTGTCCGCAGCGGCACGCGTCTGGCCGAACGGTGTCAGCAGCGCCAGCGTAGCGCCCAGGAGCGAAAGGCAGGCGAGATGTCTTTTCATGCGAATGACCTCGGAAAGGAAATCGAGCATTGCTTCAGAAGAGGCGGCCACGGCCGGGCGCAGGCCCGAGACGCCCGGTCGCCGCGCTGCATGCGCACGGCCGGGCCGCCAACGCGGTAGCGCGCTCCCGCGAAGAGAGCGCGCGATGTCTTACCAGCCGAAACTCACGCCCAGCGTGCCGCTGGATTCGCCGCCGCCGGCAATTGACCCACCTAGCAGGACAGCGCCGTTGCCTGGAAGGCGCCGCGCGAAGCCGACTGCCAGCGCACCTTGTCCGTGATAGCCGCCGACGGCCGCACTGACCCGGCTGTCCGTGCCGGCTGCCGAGGCGATCGCACCGGCCATGCCGGCCAGTGCCGTGCCCATCGCGCCGACCCGATTGAGCCGGGTGCCGAGTGCATTGAAGCGGGTGCCTACGTCCGATTTGAAGGCGTCGAAATCGGCGTTGGCGACGAGACTGGCGGTGCGTTGATCGGTATAGGCCTTAGCCTCACTCGCGGCTTGCCGGGCGGTGCCATCGGAGTACTGCCTGGCGGTCACCAGCGCCTCCTGGACCTGACTGACGTTGGCTGCGTCGGTGGGTGCAGCTCCCTTGGCTACGTTCGGGACGATGGCCGGTGCGGCGGCAGCCGCAGGCACTGCAGGCGCCGCTGCGGGCGATGTGCTCGCATGCAGCGCGGGTGCCGCCGACTCTGGCAACGGCAACACGCTTTGCGTGGAGCCGGCCAAGGAGCGCAGGTTCAAGTCCGCCCCTTTGACGGTCTTCACTCCCTCGAGCCGATTCACCCGGTAATCGAGCTCGCCGAGCTTGCCGTCGACCGCGCTGAAGGCGTCGCCGACGTTGTAGTAGCGGTTGCCCTGAATGGCATACAGCGGACCGGACAGTCCGCCGCCGGTCATCATGGCGCCGCCGCCAAGCAACTGCGCCATCTGATCGCCGTGCTCGAACAGCTGTCCGCCATTGACGGCTTCCTTGCTGCCGCCGGCGACCACACCGGCGCGGACATGGTCGAGCGTGGTGCCGGCAGCGCCATCCAGGGTGATCCGCGCCTGCTCCGTGTTGTCGTAACGCACTACACGACCAATGACACCGCTGCCATCGACGGCCTCGTACAACTGGCGCAGATTGACCGCGTCAGTGTCTGCCGTGCCGGGCGCGACATGAATGATCTGGCGTTCCTCGCCGGCTTGGCCGACCGACACGGCATCCGCGCGATCGGCGTGCGAATGCGCACCGAGGGCAATGCTGCGGGCCGTCTCGGCATAGCTGCCCGTTCCCAGCGCCAGGCTTTCTTCACCTTGCGCAACACTGCTGGCGCCCACGGCAGTGGCGCTGTCACCCGAAGCAGTGCTGGCGAAACCCAGGGCGCTGCTGAACTCGTTCGAGGCAGCGGAGAGCACGCCTAGCGCCAGCGCATCCACCTCGGCCGCCTGTGCGCGGGCGCCCAGAGCCATCGCGCCGGCGCCAGAGGCATCGGCCAACGTCCCCAGGGCCACGGCATCCTCATCCACCGTCGAAGCGGCCGCGCCGATCGCCATGGAACCGGCGCTCCGCGCGACTGCGCCGTAACCCAATGCCATGCTTTGCGCGTCCAGCGCATTCGCCCCGCTGCCATAAGCGGATGCTCCCTCGCCCGCCGCATAGCTGCCGGCGCCGGATGCGGTGGCATACGGACCATCCGCCAATGCTTCGTCATGGCCACCCGCGGCACCGCTGGCCTTGAAGCAGCGGCCTGCCTCGCGCAGCTGCGAGAGATTGATCGCATCCGCGTCCTCGCTTCCTGCCGCCACATGCGTGATCTGGCGGTCGTAACCGCTGCGCCCCACCGAGACCGTGTCTGCGCGATCAGCGATCGAGCGTGCGCCCAACGCCACGGCGCCAGCAGCGGGTGCATACGCGCCGAAGCCGAAGGCGCTGGCGCGATCAGCCGTGACGAGCGCGGCGCTGCCCAGCGCGGTCGCGGATGCGCCCTTCGTCATCGTGGGATGTCTGGTCACGCGCCCATCACCGTAATCGGTACTGCCGGCCCCGCCGATAGCAACTGACTGTCGCCCCTCCACGCTGGCCAGAAACCCCATGGCCATGCTCGCCAAGCCGTTCTGGCCGATCCGTGTGCCGGTGCCGATAGCGATCGCGCTGGGCGAATCGGCCGACACCACGGCCTCATGGCCGATCGCCACGCTGTTCCAGGAATCGCGTTCGATCCGGCTCGATGAGCCCAGCGCCGTGGCATAGAACGTATCGGCCACATTGTCCGTGCCGATGGCGACGCTGTGCCTGCCGCGAGCGATCGAGGCGCCGATGGCCACGTCACCAAGGCCTTGGGCGGAACTGCCATAACCGAGTGCGGTCGACTGCGCGCCCGAAGCAATGGCCCCCTGGCCGAACGCCGAGCTGGCGGCGCCGCCGGCAAAGCTGCCCGCTCCCATCGCCGTGGCACCGCTGGCCTTGGCCTTGCTGTTGCGTCCCGCGGCCGTCGTGCCCTGGCCCTCGGCAGATGCATCGTCATCGCCGTTCTGCGTGCCGGTTGCCTTGAAATAGTGGCGCGCCGTGCCGACGGCGGCGGACAAGGCATCGAGCTGTGCCTTGTTCACCGCATCTGTCGCCTCGGTGCCAGCCGCGAGCTGGACGATCTGGCGCACGACGCCGGCGCGGCCGACCGATACCGTGCCGGCCCGGTCGGCGACGGAACCGGCGCCCAGAGCCACGGCATTGCGCGCCGTCACCTCGCTGCGGGCGCCAAGGGCGACGCTGTCGGCGGCGCCCTCGCGCACCTTCGCGTCGTAGCCGAGCGCGGTTGCCGCGTTCGCGCGCGCCTGCGCATTGGCCCCGAACGCACTCGCCGCCGCGGTCAGCGCCTGCGCGTTGGCGCCGGTGGCGGTGCTGTTGGTATCGGCTGCGCGGGCGTTATTGCCGAACGCGGAAGCCGCGATCTTGTCTGCCCTGGCGAGCGCGCCAAAGGCGGAGGCGCCGCTGGCCAGCGCCTGTGCGCCGCTGCCGATGGCGGTGGCATCACGGCCGCGCGCGATGCCGCCGCCATCGGCATGGCTGCCGTCCGGCGCCGGCTCACCTCGCTCTTGTATCTGGCCGGGGGCTTTGGCTTTCGCGACCACCTGCCTGGCCTCCTCGGCCAGCACGCTGCCCGCGAGCAGGCTTCCTGCCAAGAGGAGAGGCACGCCGAAGCCCGGGCGTGGACAACGCGAACCTCCGGCGTTGCCGGACACCGGGGCGATAGCCGCCAGGGATGCCTTCGAGGATTTGTTTTGAATGCTGTTCATACGTCGCTCCGTGACTCGTGAGAGGCAGAGACATAGGCCGCGGTCTTCTTCAGGTCGCCGGCCTGTGTCAGCTGTGATCAGCTTTCCGCATGTCGGGGGCTGCATCACTCACGCTTTCCAACCGGACATCACCTGCCTGTAACCGGTAGAAAGTGTTTCCACCGATAACCGCGGAGCACGGATTCGATAGCTGCGGGCATTGAGATGGGAAAGCGGTGGCATCGCGGGTGGAGAGAAACTCACACCGCGCACGACGAGGATGTCGCTTTTTACGAGCCTTCCTAGTTGAGGAAGGAGCAACGGCGGCCTTACCGAAAATCAAGGCGCGGCATATGGCGGCGCGAAAGATTCGATGCGGCGCTTCCAGGCGATGCCACGCGACAGGCTGGCGCCCGCCCCGGCCCACCTGGCCTACGAAGTCGTACCCGCAATAAAGGCATAGCCGGCACCGCGGACGGTGACCAGGGGCAGCACCGGCACACCCAGCGCTTTCGCCTTGCGGCGCAGGCGATAGATCAGCATGTCCAGGCGATGCGGATCGAACTCATGGTCGTCGCCATGCCATCCGCCGATCAGCGCCTCGCGTGTCACCGCGGCGCCGCCGGCGGCGAACAGCTGGCGCACGACGCAGCGCTCGGCAGCAGACAAGGCGATGACCACGCCGGCGGGAGTTACCAGATTCCAGTCATCCGTGGCCAGGCGCCACTCTTCCGGATGCATACGCGCATTCGCATCGACCTGCCGCGCGGCGATGTCCTGATGCGATGCCCCGTGCAGCCGGCGCCCGACGCTGCGCAGGCTGGCGGCGAGCAGCGCCATGCCCGCGGGTTTGCGCAGATAGATATCCGCGCCGGCCATGAGCGCGCGGATCTCGTCGTGTTCCGCGGCACGACCGGTCAGCACCACGATGCCGATATCCGAACAGCGTCGCAGATGGCGCGCCACGGAAAGGCCGTCCTCGTCCGGCAGGCCAAGGTCCAGCACGGCCAGGTCGAAGCGTTCGGCCAGCATGCGCCGATAGAGTTCGGCGGCTCCGCCCAGACCGACCGCCTGAAAGCCGAACTTCCTCAATCCTGGTACCAGCACCTCGTCGCGCAGCTGGCGATCGTCTTCCAGCACGGCCACCCGCCACGCGGCCCGCTCATCCCGTGAAGCCATCGCTTCCATCTGCGCCGCCGTCATCCGTTGTCGCGGGCTTTATAGCAGCGCGACAGGAAGCTCAGGGAATCGACTCCGGACGCCACACGCCAGACATGCACAAATCCGGCTATTCCCAAAGGCAAAGTCTGAAAAGCAGTGCGATCACACTCCGCCTCCGCTCACGCCTTCCGGCACAGAACGCGGGCACAAAAAAACGCGGCAGCTCGCGCTGCCGCGTCTTTCACCAGCAGACGGCTTAGCCGACTGCCGCGTCCTTCAGCTTCTTCAGCGGACGGATCTTCACCTTCACCGTGGCCGGCTTGGCGGCGAACCACTGCTCTTCCTTGGTGAAGGGGTTGATGCCCTTGCGCTTCGGCTTGGCCGGCACATTGACCGCGGTGATCTTCAGAAGACCCGGCAGC
>Ga0068855_100007020_pt1 | contig 13667 bp, 14 predicted proteins | sample KBSCornC52_FD_66592 | JGI IMG/M metagenome (GOLD analysis project Ga0068855, IMG submission 66592) | Corn rhizosphere microbial communities from Kellogg Biological Station, Michigan, USA - KBS Corn C5-2 | ecosystem: Host-associated > Plants > Roots > Rhizosphere > Soil ... | reverse complement strand
TTTGATGCAGGCCTGCGGCGGCGCTTACAGCCCTGAAGTCCGGCGAAAATATTTCATCTCGGGCCCGCAATGGGCCGCTGCGTATAATGGCAGCGCCCTCTTTCATGCGCCCACCCGGCCCACGATCGGATTCGAGGAAGTGATCCGGAAATACGGCGAGATCGGCATCCAGCATTGGTGCACACACGATACCGATGTAATTCCCACGAGTGCGTTGGGCCGTCCGCAACAGGGCGAGATCCTCGGGCGCATCAAGGCGGCTCTGGACAAGTACGGCGTCCGCTGTTCGATGGTGACTGCCGAAACCTTCTACGACGCCGTGTGGGCGGCAGGACCAGCAGCCGAATCGCCTACCGTTCGCGAATACGCCAAGTTTCGGGTCCGGAATAACGTCGAGATCGGTCATGAGTTGGGCGCAAACTTTGCGGTGTATTGGCCCGGCTCGCTCGGCTACTATGTTCAAGGCGCGGTGGAGGAAACCAGCACTCTGGGCTGGTACGCCGAAGCTCTGAACGCCGCCTGTGACCATGACATCGAAGTCGCGCGACAGAAGAGCCGCCCAACGTTGAAGCACTGCCTGGAAGCCAAACCATTCGAGCCCCAGGCTGAGATCCTGCTGCCCACCAGCGACGCCATGCTCGCGTTCATCTCGTCCGGGCTTCTCACACATCCGGAGATGGTGGGCTTAAATCCCGAGTATCTGCACGAACTCATGTGGGGCGCTGCGCCCCGGGCCGTGCTGGCGCGGGCGTTGCTGGCAGGCAAGCTTTTCCACTTCGACATCAATGACGGCTACCGCCTGAAACACGATGTCGATATCGGCGTCGGCCTGGTGAACCCACTGGACTGGCTGAACGTCCTGATCCTGCTTCGGAGCCACAACTATACGGGCCCGTTCAACCTCGATTACAAGCCCCCGCGAACCACCAGCCAGTTCGGAGTGTTCGAGGTCAGCTTCCCGTCGGCCATAGATCGCTTTATCACATTGTGGGAAATGGCGGGCGAGGCCATCGCGGACCCGATCATTCGGGAGGCCACCGATGCGCTTAAGGCGGGAGCCGCATACTCGGGAGAGCCACGGGACGCGGAGGCCATCACGGCCGCCCATCGCGAGCTTCTCACGCTGCACGAGGTGATCGCCCACCGCTTGGTACAAATCCTCTTAGGCGCACATCGAGGCCGGATGTTCGCAACGTGAAATGAACCCACGAACGCCCTCCGCATCCAGTAAAAACATTGAATCCTTCAGGTAGATAAGAGGATGCGTCAATGCGACTTGACGTTCGCGTACGGAAACAGATGGTTTTCGGACAGAAGGCGGTTGGTGCGTGACAAGGTTGTTTTCCAACCTTAATCGGCTTAGGCTCTCGGAGGGTTTTCCGCACAGACAACGATGGCTGGGGTGCGTAGCGTTTGCAGTTCGCCCTCAAGTATCCATTCCTCCCCCTCGACGTTGAATCTCTGTGCCCACGCCATCAGCGTCGGCGTGAGTTGACTCTCAGCCGGAGAGGGAGGATCGGCCTCCTTGTGGTGGTCCGAATGCACCTGCCAGGTGTCGAATCGCCAGCCGCGGCTCCAATGTCAGTCCTGCCATTCGCCACCCAGCGTATTTGGGATAGACTACTTGCCGAAGCTGGTCAAAGCACGCCGGGACCATTCTCTTGACGGCTTAATGAATTCCCAACGTGCGGCCGCGAACTGGTTGTCCAATCCCTCGTCGCTTGAGGCTAGGAACGCGCCTGCCGTTAAGCGGCGTGGTGGAATGCCTTGGGATTTGGCTGGAATCGTTCCTCGAATGGCACGCCTCATTTTGCAGCGCTAGCTACTCCTGGAGGGGTCAAGAATGACACCAACGGCAGTAGATAGACTCTCATTCATGATATCGCCCTGCTTACCTCGCTGCGCTGTAGGTTTCCTGCCGGTTTTCGCGGAGAGACACGTACTGGGCTGGGTGAATCGACCGGTCCTCTCCGCACGGGGTAGCGGGTCTATTTGAAATCAGCCTTCCCAGAACTCACCTGCCTGTAGAAGTAGCTTCCGGATGCGCCGTGCCGCGAGAAGGGGAGGAACCTCGTGTCTGGAGAAGGCGCAAGGCAAGTGCTCCCAACCAATCACGGCGCTGGGCGTCGCGCAAGAACATCCACTCCAGCAGGCGCACGGAAGCGGGAGTTTCCCAGGTCGAATCACGCTCTCGTTGGCGCTGGATTATTCCCGTCAGGGTTTCTCGCGGGCGCTCCCGAAAAGCATCGAGCATCGCTGTCTGGTGAACGCAAGAGATGGTACAGAAGGGGGCACATTCTTTTCGGACAGCGGATTCCCGTACGATATCCTCGCGCCGGTAATGCTCCAGCGGGATGGCGGGACGTCCCCGCTGCTGAGAACAGTAATGAACCAAGCCGTCTTCGCAGATGTAAAGAAACCGGCCGCCGGCTCTGCAGTGCCAATCGTTGGGCAAACCCTGGAGAAGGTTCCGTTGAAACACGTCCAGATGGGCGAACGTGAAAAGCCCACCTCCTAAGCGATTGATTCGGTCATAGACACCGCGCTGCTCGGAATTGAGCGGCTGTAACTGGCCCTTTTCATCATGCAGGACTCCCACAGTACTGGTGAACCCAAGACCACGCGCTCGCCCGGTTATTTCGAAAGCATCCTCAGGGCGTTGAATGTCGCTGCCGAGTACGGAGTTGATAGTGACGTCGAACTCCGCATACTCAGCGAGCCATTGAAGCTTGCGATCGAGCACCTGCAGGCTCTTCTTCGAGACTTTATCAGGTCTGACATTGTCGATGCTGATCTGAAGGTAGTCAAGCCCGGCACGATTTAAGGCGCGGATGCGATCCGGCGTGAGGAAATAGCCATTTGTTATCAAGGTGCAGATCGCATGGCGTGACCTTACACGACGAATAAGGATGTCGAGATCGGGGTGCAGTGTAGGCTCACCACCGCTGAAGGTAATGATGCTCGTGCCGAGATCGCCAAGCCAATCGATCCGCTGCAGCATCACTGAAACGGGTACGGGCTGCGATGTCTTGTCAAACTCGTTGCAGTATGTGCATGAAAGATTGCACCGCCGGATTGGTACCACCTGAGCCAGAATGGGATGGTCAGTTGACGCCATTGCGCTTGCAAACATGCGTGCTTCGCGCCAGCGACGATTGAACTTGCGGAGTGTCCGCACGCCCTCATTGTATTGCGAGGAGCGGACGACAGGGCTCCGCTGTTCCTAAGCGGTGTCCCAATAACTGCAGGTGCGAATACCGCAGAATAAAGTGGTGCCGCGATTGCGCTCCTCCGAGTGGCTTCTGCTCGCCTATTTTGTGTACGTCGCGCTCATCTCGCCTTTCTTCATCGTTCCTTGGAAGCCTTGGATTCTGGCGGCAATCGTAGCCCTATTTCTCTTTAGGCTTGCCCGCAAAGAATCCTGGTTCCGCGATCTTGCCCCGCTTCTGTTCGTGCTCGCCGCGTTCCGGGAAATGAACTGGTTCACGCCGCCGGTGCACAATCATCACCTGGAGCAAACCTGGATCGTCTGGGATCGCTGGCTGCTCAATGATTTCGCCATGCGGGCGGCCATCGAAAGCACAGGATGGCTCCTGCCGGTTTTCCTCGAGCTGTCTTACGCCCTGGTGTATGCTATTGCGCCGGTAGCGCTGTGGGCGCTGTTTGCGAACGGCCGCCGAGACCGTGTCAATCTTTTCTGGCTGGCCTATCTGGCGGGTACGCTGGGTGCATACGCGCTATTTCCATACTTCCCTTCCGAACCACCCCGCACGGCCTTTGTTGGCCAGGATGGACCGAATATCATCACCTATTTGGAACGATTCAACCTGTGGATCGTCGGCCATTTCGGCATCCATTCGAGCGTCTTCCCGAGCGCGCACGTGTCCTCTGCGATTTCGGCTGGGTGGGGGCTGCTGGCCACGCTACCGGTAGCCCGGCGCTGGATTGGATGGGGGATGGTGGTATATGGGCTGTGCGTCGGCTTGGCGGCAGTCTACGGCCGCTACCACTATGCCGTGGACGCAGCGGCTGGAATGGCGGCCAGTTTTCTCGGGCTGGCGGCCGTGCGGGTTGCCATCTACCGGAATGGAATTGCGCCCAACAAATGAGGAAGCTCGCCAGGCCGGAGCGAGGACGTGCGGAATCTTGTGGCGCGAGTCAGAAACAAGGGATCGAGCCGATTCGTCAAACAATCGCCATGACGCCGAGGACAAACATTGCTGTTCCCGCGACGCGTGCCACGATGGTGCCTGCCGGTCCGATCTTCTCGATCAGAACGAAACCGGTCAGCGCTGCGACCCAGATGAGGTTCATGATTCCCACCACAAAGAGCACGCACATCAACGCCCAGCAACAACCGAGGCAGTAGGCGCCGTGCCGGAAGCCCATCAGTAAGGCCCCGTCTAATCCATCGCGCCAGTTCGTCATTAGGAATCCGAGCGGACTCCGGCAGTGGGTCAGGCATTTGCTTTTCCAAGGCGTCAGTTGATAGGCGCCGGCGGCCATCAGGATCGCGCCGGACAGCCGGCCGCTCGAGGACGCCATCACTGCCGACAACATCGCCGCTTGGTGCAATCCCCACTGAGCGGCGGTGGCGCCCGCACTGAAGCTGGCCCATACCGAAATGTATCCGAGCGCGAATGCCAGCGTGGTCAGCGGCAAACTCCGCTTGCCGCGTCCCGCCCGCGTGGCCGCAAACAGCAGTAGCATGGGCGCCGCGGATGGGGCCATCATGCCGACCATCATCACCGCCCACATTGCGAAGGTGAAGAAGAAGTCCGCCGGCGCCCACGGCATATTCGTGTGCATACCCATCGCCGCCATCATTTTGTCGTACTCCATACCAGCCGACATCTGGCGATCGAGATGAAACAGATATGCCCAGGCTAGTAACGTGCTGAGAACGATGCACCCCAGGATGAGGAATCGGTCGCGACGGGAAAGAACCACGGCCGGCGATGATGGACTAAGCACCCTGCCAGGAAAACGGCGCGTACTGTCCGTTGTTCTTTCCGGTGACATCGTCCCATGCGAGGCCCAGCGCATGCACGTGACTCCTGGAGGCATGCGCGAGCGCGAAGCGATCCGAGGCCGGATGACCCGTGTTCTCGAGGTGTAATGGCTCGGTGGCCGCAGGATTGATGCCCATGGCGCCTTCGGCGGCCATATCTACCAGCTTGGATGCCTGGACTGACCACTTGGCCCCGTCGCGATCGAAGCGAATCGGCGCCAATTCCACACCCAGGAATTTGCCGATGAGGCCCGAGAGAGCGGACATCGGCCCCCCAGCGGCGCCGCTCGCAATGGCTGTAATGGCATCACGCTGCTCGACGCTTGCCCGCTCATCGGCGATCAGACCGACGGACCAGTTTCCCTTCCCCATTGCTTCAGGGGTGAAGCCGAGGACAATGAAACCTAGGCCATCGAGCGGGATGTCACCATAACTCCCGCGATCGACCTGAAACGCCATCGCAAATGTGCATGATCCTTTGCTCGGGCTCACCGCCATTTGCCCGGGTACGCAAGGACACACGAAGTCGCAACTGCAGGTCTCATAGTATTGCCCGCTCACCTTCCATGCCGGCGTTGCCATAGTTACTTCCCTCGCTGCACATTATAGTCTGACGGATTACCCCCGCGTAGCCGCGTAGTGCGCGCAGCCGCCAATATCTGGTTAGGAGCCAAGCGAGCGGGTAGCTTCCGTTATTGCGTGATACCGCTGAGTAGCCTTAAGTGCGAGCTGACAGCCTGCTTCACCGAATCTACAGTCTGACCAGTGAAATCTTCAGAGATACTTTCTTATACAAAGTGATTTGCATCAAGTGGGCTGAGCGGATATACTTGATAGTGCAAAGTACACGTAAATACAAATCTTAGGCGGAGACACAATGAGAATCATCCGAGCGACCCATCTGGGCATGTGCTTCGGAGTGCGCGACGCGATCGCGCTGGCCCTTTCCAGCGCCGAAGCTGGCCCGCTCACTATCCTCGGTGATCTGGTCCACAACCCGACCGTCCTCAGCGCGCTCGCGGCCAGGGGCATTGCCGTTGCCAACGATGTCGCGCAGGTGACGACCAGCAACCTGATGGTCACCGCGCACGGTGCGTCGGCGCGGGTCCTCGCCAGCACTCGGGCACTCGGCTTGAAGGTCGTCGAGGCGACGTGTCCACTCGTACGCGTGGCCCATCGAGCCGTGGCGGCGCTTGTCCGCGATGGGTACCACGTGGTGATCATCGGGCAGCGCGATCACGTGGAGGTGCGCGGGTTGACCGGCGATCTCGACGACTTCGACGTAGTGCTCGATGAGGAGGGAGTGTTGGCGCTCGAGGAGCACTCGCGCATCGGTATCGCCGCGCAGACGACGCAGCCAATCGAGAAGGTGCGGCATCTGGCCGCGTCGATCCAAAGGCGGTTTCCACGGTCAGATGTCCGCTTCCTCGACACGGTGTGCAAGCCGACCAAAGAGCGACAGGACGCCGCCGTCGAGCTGGCGCGCGCATCGGACGTCGTAATCGTCATTGGTGGGAAGACCAGCAACAACACGCGTGAGCTGGTGAAGACGTGCGGAGGCTATTGTTCCCGTGTCCACCACGTACAGACCGAGTCGGACCTGAGCCCGGCGTGGTTCCGCGAGGCGCACACCGTAGGTATCACCGCCGGCACGTCGACTCCTGATGATGTCATCGATCGCGTTGAGGGGCGCATCCGCACGTTCCGCCGCGGACGAGGGCTCGACGCGTTGGGCATGGCGGAGTGTGCCTGATGAGCGCGCCGCGAGCGCGCACGGTGGATGCTCGTCGTGACATTCGCCGCTGGCATGGCCTGGGTCGAAGCGGCCTGCGTCTACTACCTTCGCGTCATGGTCGATCGCGTCGAGCCCTATCAGCCGGACCCATTGCCGATCCGCGGCATCCTCGGGGAGGTCGAGCTCGTCCGGGAGGGGGCGACGCTGCTGATGCTGGCGATGACGGGCATCCTCGCCGGCCGAACGTGGCGAGCGCGACTGGGCTACACAGCGATTGCCTTCGGCTTCTGGGACATTCTGTATTACGTCTTCCTGCGCATCATCTCTGGTTGGCCCGCGTCCCCGTTCGACTGGGACATTCTGTTTCTCTTGCCGCTGCCGTGGTGGGGGCCGGTGCTCGCGCCTGTCTCTATTGCTTCACTGATGATCGTGTGGGGCACCCTCGTCACCCAATGGCACGACCGCGAGCCGGCGACTCGTTTTGCGCGGGCTTGGTGGGGTATGAGTGGGGCCGGCATCCTGATTGCGCTGGGAGTATTCATGGCCGATTCGATTCGTACCCTGCCGGGAGGGCTCAACACTGTTCGTCAGGTGCTGCCGACGGCTTTCAACTGGCCGATGTTCGACACTGCGCTTCTGCTCATGGCCACGCCGTTGGCCCACACCGGCTGGCGATCATTGTCGAGCCGCCGATGCGATACAGCCGGTATGCCAAAACGGCAAATCAGAGACTGAAGGCCGCATTTGGGGAAGGTTTCGGATCTGCGGTAACTCGCTCCTCGTACTGTCGACGGCAAAGTCCTGTTGACGTCGTGCCTCGCTTTGCGGTCGTAAGTCGCTAGCAGTTTTATCATGACAATGTGTTCAATTGGCCTGCCATCATTAAGACACCCAAAGACGTAGACCATGCGGAGCACGCCTAAGCAATATTAGTTGGAACCTGTTGGTGTGAACTTTTGAGCGCGTCGGCCCCCGATATCGCCGAAGTACAAGCTGCCGTCTTGCGCGATGGCCACGCTGTGGACGCCAGACAACTCGCCGGGCTTTCCGCTGGTGCCATAGGGAACGACCCAAGATGCCTTATCCGGCCTTCGGCATCTAGTGACCTGCCTCGATTATTTCAGCCAGTCATAGCTGAGGATTTCAGCACTTCGGCAAACTCGTTCGGCGTCCGGTAACCCACAGCCTGGCGAGATGAGTACAATGGCGAACGGCCCCATAGCAGTCTGGGATCTTCTCCCGAGCATCCATCAGATTGCGAAACCAGTTTGCGTTCAAGCACTCGTCTCGCAGGCGTCCGTTGAAACTCTCCACGTGGCCGTTCTGCATCGGTCTTCCCGGCTGAATGTGGATCAGTTGGATCTTCCGCTCCTCGCACCAGCTCAGGAAGTGTCGGCTGGTCAGCTCTGGACCGTTGTCGCAGCGAATCGCTTCTGGTTTTCCCCGACGTTCGATCACGCCTTCCAGCGATCGCGTCACCCGACGGCTCGATAAGCTGGTATCGACTTCTAAGGAAAGGTTTTCTCTAGTAAAGGCATCCACCACCGCTAAGACGCGAATGCCTCGACCAGTGCCCAGGGTGTCACAAACGAAATCCAGCGCCCATTCTTGGTTCGACCGCACCAGATGCGAAGCCATAGCTAGGCGCGACAGCCGCTTGCGCTTCCGTAGCGTAGGTCGGGAGAATTGTTCCTTTTTTTTTAGAGACGTGCGGGGTCGCCTCCTTCCTGCCGCTAGTTATCTAGGGCAAGGCAATGGCCGAAGAGTAAATGGACTGGTATCAGGCAGATGCTTGGTTTTTGTGCGTTTTGCGTGTGGTGCAAACGCACCAGGTTGGTGCTTTCAGGCCGCGATGAAATTGCGGGGCTTAACAGGATGAGCCGGAGGAGGGCTCCAGGGAGCCAACGTCAAGATTGCGGCTGAAGGTATCTCAAACTGCTGGATTTCGCCCTGCGCGATCGTCGGACGATAAGATCCGTGGCCGCTCATGAATTGCGAACCTGCAAGGGAAGTTTCAGGGTAATTCTCGTGCCGTGATCTGGTTGTGACGTGACCGTCAGCCTTCCCTCTACCGAAAGCGCGCGTTCCTCCATGCTGATCAATCCGAGGCCGCGGCCCTTGACTGATTTCGGGTTGAAACCGGCGCCGTCGTCCTCGATTGTTAAGACGACGGCTCGCTTCTTGAAATCGATACGGACCGAGACGCTCTTGGCGCGGGAGTGCTTGGCTATATTCTGTAGACCTTCCTCTGTGATCCGATAGAGGCAGGATGCCACTTCACCGGGCATTGAGGCCTTTAGGTCACTGGCCTCGAAGTCCACCGCGATATCTGGATTGTTTCCGGAAAACTGGCGACACAAGTCCTTCAGCGAAGCCACCAAGCCCAAATCATCGAGCATGGACGAGTGCATCTGGTGCGCGATATGTTGGGTTTCTTGCGACGTCTTGACCACGCGCGCCCGGATCTCCTCAAGCTTCGCTCGCTGGTTCTCGGAAGGCAGGGTGCCGGCTGTAAGCTTGCTAATTTCGCGGGCCAGGGAACCAAGCTGATGGCAAATATGATCATGCAGTTCGCGAGATACTCTCCGGCGCTCGTCTTCCTGAGCCCGCATGAGACTGGCGGCCAAGGCGCGTATTTCGTCGCGGCTAGTCGCCAAGTCTGTTGCAAGCCGCTCTTCGATTTCATGGGCGCGTTTAGCCTCGGTGATGTCATGAACCGATCCAACCAGATGGGTACAAGCGGCTGTATCGTCAAAGACAGGTGCAACGCGGACTTCCCCGCTCAACCGCCCATTAGGGTACTCAAATGTTTCTTCCCAGCGCACGATGGTCTTTTCTTCGATCGCCTGATGGAATTTTCCCAGAACCATCGCTAGAGACGGCTCTGGGATGACCTCGTTTACGGTTTTCCCGACCACTTCTTCTTGGCTGAGTCCGGTGACCCTTAGAAAGGCTGCATTGATAGAAAGGATGCGGAAGTGCCCGTCGGGCTCGACGGCAAGATGGAAGATGACATCTTCGACAGTGTTGTAGATCGAGACAAGTTGCTGCTCCGTGTCCCGAAGTGCGTTTTCAAATCGCTGCCGCGCCCACGCACGCGCGACGTGAGTGGCGATCGCTTGGGACACGCGGATTTCGTCAGTGTGAAACTCGTGCGGAGCATTGTAGTAAAGCACGAATTTCCCGATCAGCCCGCCGTTGGCCATGAGCGGAATCAAGGCAATAGCCCGAATTCCTTCCTTTGTAAGTACTTCCAGATCTGTTGAAAAGCGGGCATCCTGCAGTACGTCGGAAACGACAATCGGCCGCGCTTCCACGGCGCCACGCCGCCAGGGGGTGCAACCTTCTACAGCGGCGCGGTACTCTTCTGATAAGCCGACCGACTCCTTAAACCGCAACACGCCATCTGGGTCAAAGATCTGGACGGCGGCACGGTCGACGGAAAGGAAATACCCCAGCCCTTGAACTGCTGCACGGTAGATCTCATGTGGCCCTTTGGCCTGACTGATCGTGGCAGCCAGATCCAAAAGTAATTCTAGTTGTCGAACCTTGCTGTGCTGTTTCTGGGGAGCCCGCTTTTGCCCGCTAATGCTCATGGTAATACGTCGTATTATCTCGTCTCGACGCGATTATTCCAACAAATCTCGGTGATTAAGCTTGTATAGTCACTGTACCTCACGCGGTACCCGTTCGCGATGCCCCGCCTGTTTGATGCAGGAGGAATCGATTCGTAACACTTTTCTAACCGACTTTCAACGAACTGATTGCTCGCATCGAGTCGGTCGATCAAATCCAGGCGGTCCCCTTTCCTGGCGATCTGTAGCTCGTGATCGTTAAATGACCATATGCGTAAAATGGGGATTCGCGGAACGGAAAGGGACAGGGATACTCCTTGGCAATGGTTAACTCCCTGTAGTAGAGCGGTTTACGGACATCCTGACTATCATTATAATCGGGCTAAACGATTCGCCGCAGCGGCCCCAACCGCGCCCACCAGCCCGCAGAGGATCTAGCGACGTCCTTCGCCAGGCTCCGCCGTCGAATAGCGCATTTGGCGGCCTGATCGCGGGTCGCGATCGCGCCAAGTGCCGATTGACCTCGCTCCGTCGCGGCATGGGCCTTGGTCCGCCGGCATTCCCGCAAGTCTTCTATCTCCATACCGCTTAGCATCGTAATCAACGTAGCGCTCGGATGGGATATGCGATGCCAAATCCAGCCGCAGATGCACTTGGCGGGGCTTGGTGGAAAGAAACGAGCGGCCAACCTCACTTCAATCCGGGAAGATCGGTAACACTGCGTGGTGTTTAGCGCGCACTGAATCGGCCTCCAGCCCGAATTTATCAGTCCAGAACTGCATCCGTCGTATGTTTTCCTGTCGGAAGATATCGACAACGTCGGCCCGAGTCAACAAGTGTGCGGCAACTCGTCGGAGAACCCGCGGAGAGTTCCAAGTACATATTCCCAAGCAGATTTCCGAAACTAAAATCAACACAAGAACTGGATTGATGTATTCCATGGTGCAAACCTTGGCTTGGTAGAGATGCTTAGGATCCGTGTCCGATTCAAGACTTCGCCACTACCTTCAAGGTCATGTCCACCCAAAAGGGGTCCGCGGGCCTGTTCTGGCCGCATGCCCCAAGTAAGTTTCGTCCCCAGTCCGCCATGCTTAGCAAGATCACTGCTTAGTATAGTTAGACCCTTTAGAACAATACTGTACGGATTCTCCTGGCGCGGCTATAATCGTGCTGAAGCATGCGCCTCCGTACCGTCAATCTTGCCTTCAAGCCGGCGGAAAATCTAGCCCTTCGCCAGACTCCGTCGAATACTGGCCGATCGCACGCTTGAAGCCTTACAAGCGCAATCCACGGAAGCAGCCAATCGACTGAGCCGATTGGCCTGGTTGCGTCTCTTTCGCGTGCCCATGGGTGCCATTACTTCTTTGGGGACTTCGGGTATGGCTAGATCTTCAGTAGTTCAAACCCACCTGATTCCATACATCTTCTCCCGAATTAGGTCATCGTTCTTCTGGGAATCCAAAGAGGCAGCAATGGAAACCGGGTTAGACTGCAGAAGTTCGCCAATCGGCGCCAACTTCATGGGCGAAAATGATCCGCGGTGAATCGTTCGAGGTTGGGTCGCACCGCGCCATCGAAAGTATGACATGCGGCTCAATAACGCGAAAGTTGGGGGTTGGTCAAGATGTCTTGCTCTTGGGGGGCTTGTTGTTGATGGCGTTGGGAAATCCTCGACTTTGCTTAGGCGAAGATGAGCTTCCCCGATTGACGGCAAGTGTTGGCGCTGGTGTCAATACCCCGCTCGGTAAGACCGCGGAGTTTACACACCCGGAGGGAACATTTGCCGCTGGTCTGGGCTATCGCTTGAGCAAAAATCAGAGTGTCCTGCTGCAGTATTACTTTTCGGGGTTGCCCTTTAACAGTGCGATCATCGATCAATTGGGATTCCTGAAGCCGAGATCCAATCTCTATTCGGTTACGATCAACCACAAACGTGAGTTTCGAATCTCAAACGCTACGCGTCCATATGTGATCGGCGGGGCTGGATGGTATCACCGTGTAACAACCATAACAAGGCCGCTTGCTGTTTCCGAGGTCCTTTGTTCATCCGGCATAGCCTGGTGGAGTGTCGCTTGTCCAGCGGGCACAGTGCCGTTGGACAAAGTAGTGGCTGGTTCAACCTCTAACGCGCTTGGGTTTAACGCGGGCGCAGGAGTGTCGAGCAGGATCGGAAGGACCCCAGTCAGCTGGTACTTGGAGATCCGATATCACTATGTTCCCTACGATGGTGTGTCGATACACGCGGTTCCAGTCATGGTCGGGCTCACGTGGTAGCTGAATGCCGTGGACGCCGGGTCGCGCGGTGCTCTGTTCGCGGCCTCGAAGCCGTTCAGGCGGCCCGCCGGCTCCGGCCGGAAGTCGTCCTGATGGATATCGCCATGCCATTGCTGCGCGGATTCGACGCCACGCGTCGCATTAAGAGGTCTGCCCGGAAACCAGGGTTTTGATTTTTCAGTATTTACGAAGAGTGTCATGGCCCGGCATGTTCCAACCGCCGCCACCGCCTTTACGTCTTACGATCTGCTTAGTGACCGTGAACGCGAGGTATTGGTCAGGCTGGCTGAAGGCGAGTCATTGAAAGAAGTGGCGGAACATCTCCATCTCAGCGCAAAAACGGTGGACGCGCACAAGGTCAGTATTATGCGCAAACTCGAACTTCACAACCGATCGGAACTGATTCGTTACGCCATCCGCACCCAACTCATCAAGGCTTAACGGGACGGGCACGAACGAAAGCGCCTCAATGTGTGCCGCCCGCACGTGCCGCGAAACTTGGCGCTCTCGCCTGTGGGCGGCCAGGGATTTGCCAGCGCCGCAATTTATTCAGAAGCGATTTGTAGCAGATGTGAAGTTCCCTGGCCGCCTGTTTGCGGTTCCATTTCACCTGCTCCAGGGTCCGCAATAGCAACTCCCGCTCCGCCCGCTCAGTAGCCTGCGCAGCGACCTCGCGAAGGGAGTGCGGCTGTTCAGGAGTGGAATGAGCGTCGGGCTCACCTGCAACGTGGAGGTCGGCTAACGCCAACTCTAAGTCTGGCAACAGCACGAATCTGCGGATCATGTTCTCCAATTCACGGATGTTGCCCGGCCACGCGTAACAGGCAAAGGCTCTTCTTAGCTCCTCAGGCAGTTCGCGACTCGGGCGACTGTAGTGCTCGGAGAATTGTCTCTGGAAGTGCTCACACAACGGTGACAGATCCTCGAGTCTTTCACGGAGAGGCGGAATCGCCAGCCGGATGACGTTGAGCCGGTAGAACAGATCCTGACGAAACTCGCCGCGCGCTATCAATTCCTCCAGTTTCTTGTTGGTCGCAGCCAGAATGCGCACGTCTACCTGCACTAGGCGGGT
>Ga0068855_100007017_pt1 | contig 13674 bp, 9 predicted proteins | sample KBSCornC52_FD_66592 | JGI IMG/M metagenome (GOLD analysis project Ga0068855, IMG submission 66592) | Corn rhizosphere microbial communities from Kellogg Biological Station, Michigan, USA - KBS Corn C5-2 | ecosystem: Host-associated > Plants > Roots > Rhizosphere > Soil ... | reverse complement strand
TATGGGAGGCGATTCGCGATGCGGTGGCGGCGCCGGGTGGCAAGCAGCCGGTGTGGATGAAAGCGCCCGCGACGCCGGAGAATGTGTTGGCTGCCGTGGGAAGAAGGCGGGAGATTTAGATTCCGGCGAGCTCGTTGGGCGGCGTGCGACCCGAAGCTTCGACCTACGTGGTTCCTTATTGCAGCGCCCTGATCAGCCAGGTCGCAAGGTCGAGCCGGTTCGCCACGTGCACATTCAAGTTGCGCATCACGGCGGCGTACACGCGCGGTGACGTGTTTTCGAGTTGATCGAGGCTGCCCCGGTCGAGTTCGAGCAGCCGGGCGGGGGTGAGGCACACCGCGTCGGCCGTGCGTTTGCGCGCCAGCAGCAGCGACATCTCGCCAAAAATGCTGCCAGGGCGCAAGGCCGCCAGGCGCGCGTGCGAAGCGGGTCCGCCGCTCGCGATGCGGATTTCAATGTGCCCCTCTTGCACGATGTACATCGACGAGGCTGCATCACCCAGGCTGAAGAGCGGACCCGCGGGCACCTGCACCGGGCGCAGACTCGCCTTCAGCTGTTGCAGATCATCGTCATTCATGCCTTGCGTCAACGGCGTCTGGGCGAAGTCGAAGCACGCGGCAGTGTCGCAGTCCGGCCATTCCTCGGCGAGCAAGGTGGCCTCGGCGTGCTCGAGCGCGTGATCGAGGTCGGCGAACCAGCGCCCGTTCGGACCGGGTGAGCTCAGCCCCAGCGCGACCAGGTTGCGGCCTCTGTCAGTGTCGGCCACAACGCCCGCCAGCAGCACCGTGATCCCGGAAGAATTCAAGGCCTTTGCGCCGGCGCCGATGATTTCGCACGCGCTCGCGTCGACCGTGGTCACGCGACTGAGGTCGACCACGCAAAAGCGCGTGCCCGCCGGGGTGGACGCCAGCCTTTGTGCGAGCTGGTCGGCCGTGCCGAAGAACAGCGCCCCTTGCGGCCGGAACACCGCGATCTTCGCTTCATTGAGCCACAGCCAGTTCGCCTGTTGCGCGGGCCAGGCCCGCCGCGACCTCAAGTGGCTGGTGGATTGCGCGCTGAAGCTCGTCGCGGCGGACAGTTCAATCGACAGCAGCACCATCGCCAGCACAGCGCCCGTCATCAATGCGATGGGCACGCTGCCCCAGAACAGCGCGGCCGCCACCACGAACGCGATGCCAAGGGTCCAAAGCGTGCTGCGATTTCGGCTGCGCGCCGACCAGGCGCTCTTGACCAGGCGCACGGTGGACTGGTTCATCATCGCGACGCCCGACATCACCAGCAGCGCGGCCAGCACCGCGATCGGCAGCACCGTCAGCCAGCGCCCGGCAACCAGCACGAAGATGAACAGCACAGCCGCCGACCCGGCCGCCACCTTGCGCAGATCGCCTTTCATGCGGGCCGCCGCCAGCGTCAGTGACGCCGTGGTGCTCACGGGCAGCGCGCCGAGTACGCCGCAGACGATGTTGGCACAGCCTTGCGCCACCAGCGTGCGGTTCACGTCCGAGCGGCGGCCCAGGATATTGCCGACGCTGGCCGCGGTCATGGCCGCATTCATGATGGCTTGCATAGCGAGCAGCGCCGCGTACGGAAGCACGTGCAGCACGGTGGCTGCGACCCAGCCCGGCGTCACGACGTTCCAGGTGCCTGCGACCGTGTGGGCGGCTGTTCCGAGCGGCTGCAATGGTTTCAGCGTGCCCCCCAGGCCGTTGCTTCCCAAAACCTTCGAGAGCAGGTAATAGGTGAGCGTGCCGGCCAGCAGCGCGACCAGGGCGGGCTGGCCGAGCCGCTTGGAACGCTGAGCCAGGACCATTGCAACGATGGTGACCAAGCCGACGACCAATGATCCGGGCTTCGCCTGTGCCCACCAGGCGCTCCACGTCGATCCGTGCGCGGACTGCACGCCGGCGATCGGTCCCAACTGCGACCAGATCAACAGCAGCCCGATGCCTGTGACGAGTCCGGCAATCACCGGGGAGGGCGTGAACTTGATGAAGCCGGCCAGCCGCAGCAAGCCGGCCGCGAGCAGGATCGCCCCCATCAACACGACGGCGAGCGACATCGCCGCCCAGGTCTGCCACAACTCGCCGCCGTGGCCCATGAGATCGGCCGCCAGCGAGGCGTAGATCACCGTGGTCGACGCAGAGGGCGATGCGATCTCCGCGGGCGCGCGCGCGATCGCCGCCACCACCAGGCCGCCAACCGTCGCGGCGACGAAGCTGCCGACCACGCTCATCTCGATGGCGCCCGGGCCGAGCGGGCCCGCCGTGAGCAGGCCGCTCGCCAGCAGCATCGCAAGGCATAGCAACGCGGCGATGAACCAATCAGAGAGGGTGCGCATGGCACTCCAGGAAGGCAAAGGCTTCCCCGCCGGCGCCGCGTGCATTGCGCTCAGGCCTCACTCGGCTCGCCAATCGTCCGCACCGGCAGGGCCTGTTCGATGTGGTGCTCGGGCGGCAGGTTCGGGGTCGCTCCAGTCCTGGCCGGAAATTGAAGGAGGGTCGTCCAACGCTGCGCTCATCGGAGTTCTCCTCGTTAGGCTGCGGAAGCTTCGACTTATACAGCTATACCTGCCGGTCGTCGATGGTGGCGCCGCACATCGCTGCGATGCGCCAGGCGCCGAAAGCCGCGCTCCGGCCTGCGCCGCAGGGCGCTCAAAAACTGTGGCGCAACCCGATGTCGAAGCCGCTGGCCGAGCCGCCACGCACTGGCGTTGGGCCCACGTCCGCGCCGTTGTTCACCGGCAACTGCATGCTGCCCTTGTTGCTGATGTGCGCATAGGTGGCGTAGATCGCCGTCCGCTTGGAGAACGGATAAACATAGCCAAACGCCAGCTTGTTGGCGGCGCCCTCCCCGACGTCATTGCGCTTGACGCGCGTGAAGGCGACAGGGATGGTGCCGGGCCCGGCATTGATGAACGCCCCGACCTGCCAGAAATCCGCCTTGGTTCCATTGCCAAGTCCCGCAAACGGCAGGCCCGTGCTGTGCCGGCCGGCCTGAAGCAGCAGCCGGCCGCCGCTGAAGTTCCAGGAACCACCAAGCACCGTCTGCTTGAAATCACCCGCGGCGACATTCTTCGTGCGGGTCTGTCCCACTGCGACGTCCCAGTTGCCGCCGCCATAACCCAAGCGCGCGCCGGTGACGCGGCCGTCCGAGCTGTTCGGCGTGTTGCTCGCGTTCTCGCCCAGGGCGAGCATCGTCTGCAGGTGAAAGCCCTCGCACTCGTATGCATAGCACTGGCGCGTCAGGTACTGGATGCTGTTGGATGCGCGCAGCGCCGTCGTGGGCGATGCGCCCTGCGTGGTCGCGCCGCCGAAGCCCACGCCCGTTCGAAACGGATCGTAGGCGAACAGGATCCAGAACGTCGGAACATAGTCTCGCCCCAGGCGCACTTCGCCCCATGGCCCGGCCAGCGACACGAAGGACTTGCGATTGAACGCCAGGCCGCCGGCCACGGTAGCGCCCGACGTCTGGTTGTTCGTGTTCGTGGCCTGTCCGTTGCCGCTGTCGTTCGAGACACCGGCCTCCAGCTCGAAGCCCGCGGCCATGCCGCCTCCCAGGTCTTCCTTGCCGCGAAAGCCGAGGCGGCTTTGCTGGTTGGAACCGGATGTCACCAGCGTGCGAGAGCCGGTGCCTTCGCCCCGGTAATGGGATATGGCAACGTCGGCGACGCCGTAGATCGTCAACGTCGACTGGGCGTTGGCCGCACCGGCGGCGAGCAACGCAGCGGCTGCCGTGAATGTCATCTTGTTCATGCGATTCTCCTGGGTGGTTGTGGGGTGTGGCAGGCGTACGGCGGCTTCAGTCGTCGGCGGTGATGCCGGTGTCGGCGACGATCTTTTTCCATTGCTGCAGGTCGTGCAGCACCGTGGCGCGGAACTGCTCGGACGACTTGGTGGGCGGCGGCTCGATGTTCATCGCCGTCACCTTGGCCACCATGTCGCTCTTTTGCTGGATGCGGTTGATGTCCGCGTTCAGGCGCTGGACGATCGCTGCGGGCGTGCCGGCGGGTGCGAAGACACCGAACCAGCCCACGGGTTCGAAGGAGTAGCCTTGCTCCGCGAAGGTCGGCACGTTCGGGGTGCGCGGCAGCCGCACCATGCCGGTCACCGCGATGGGCCGCACGCGGCCTGAAGCGATGAAGGGCAGGGGCGCTGCGGGATCGGTGAAGCCGATCTTGAGGGTGCCCGTGGTGAGTTCGGCCAGCAGCTGCGGCACCTGCCGGTACGGCACGTGGGTCATCTGCATTCCGGTCTGCCGTTTGAGCCATTCCATGGTGAGGTGGCCCGACGACCCCACCGCCCAGCTGCCGTAGGTGAACTTGCCCGGATTGGCCTTCACCAGCTGCACCAGCTCCTGCAGGTTCTTCACAGGCAGGTCGTTGCTCACGCTCAGGACGACACCGCCCGCGGCGGTCTGCGCCACCGGCACCAGGTCCTTCGTCACGTCGTACGGAATGTTCTTGACCAGCGCGGGCGCCATCACCATGTTGGTGGCGTTCGTATAGAGCAGCGTGTAGCCGTCGGCCGCGGCGCGCACCACGGCCTGCGTGCCGATGATCCCGCTCGCCCCCGGCTTGTTGTCCACGATGATGGTCTGCTTGAGCTCAGCGCCGAGGCGGATCGCTATCTCGCGGGCCATCAGGTCCGTGCCCGAGCCGGCCGAGGCCGGCACGACCAGCGTCACGGGGCGGCTGGGCCAGGCGTGGACCTGCGCGAGCGCGCCGGAACACAGCACGAGCGCGACGCCCGCCAGGGCCGCGCGGCGGCTGATTTCAGGTTTGTCCATGATCGTTGTCTCCTGGAAGCGGCTAACAGGCAGGGCCCAATGTAAGCCATAAAAGTATTTTTGTCGACATCGCAAATGAAGACACTGTCGCATGCGGTACACACGAAGGCGCCTCAGCGTGCGTCAGTAGGGGGAATCGCCCAGGATCCCCGCGCGTTCCATCTTGCGGGGCTGGGGCCAGTAGTCCATCACGGCGTAGTGCTGCGTGGCGCGGTTGTCCCAAAGCGCGACGCTGTCAGGTTTCCAGCGCCAGCGCACCTGGTATTCCGGGATCGATGCCTGGCTTTGCAGGTACTGCAGCAGCAGCGCCGCCCCAGGGTTCTTGTCGATGCCGAAGCGCACGTTCTGCGGCGTGTGAAAGTCGATGAAGTGCGTGGTGTGGCTGCCAACGAAGAGGACCTTCTCCCCCGTTTCCGGATGCGTGCGAACCACAGGGTGTTCCACCGGCGGGTGGTCGCGGCCGAACTGGCGCCGCTGTTCGGGAGGCATGACGGCGCCGAATGCGTGCTCCACGCTCGAATGCGCATGCAAGTGGACGATCTTGTCCTTGATGTCCTGTGCGAGGCGCGCGTATGCCTCCACCATGTTCACCCAGATCGTGTCGCCTCCCACCTCCGGGCACTCGATGCAGCGCAGCACCGAGCCGAGCAGCGGCGTGGAACGCCACAGGCCGTCCGTGTGGTAGTTGTTCTCGTACGGGTTCTTTTCGTCGCTGCGGTAGATCCGAACCAGGCCGGGGTAGTCCGGGTCGCTGGCTTGCACCGGATGGGACTCCAGCGGCCCGAAGCGGCTCGCGAGGGCGACGTGGTCCGCGCGGGAGAAGCGGTCCAGGTCCTGGCCGCGGAAAAACAGGACGCGGTGCTTGAGCAGCAGTTGGCGCATCTGCGCGAAGAGCTGGTCATCCCGCGCTGCGTCGCCGAGATTCACGCCGGATATCTCGGCGCCGATGTTGACCGTCAATCGCTCGACCTTCACGTCAGTTATCCAGCCTGATGCCGGCGTCCGCGACGATCCGCTTCCACGTCTGGAAGTCCGCGGTGACGACCCGGCCGAACTGCTCGGGCGTATTGACCGTGGGCGGCGAAACGTTCAGCGACGTGATGCGTGCGACCATGTCCGGTTGTGCCTGGATGCGATTGATCTCGCCGGCCAGGGTCTGCACGATCTGCGCCGGCGTGCCTTTCGGCGCGAAAACGCCGAACCATCCCACGGTCTCGAAGGGGTAGCCCTGCTCGCCCATCGTGGGCACGGACGGTGAGTGAGGCAAGCGCGTCGCGCCCGTGACGGCGATCGGCCGCACTTTATGCGTTTCGATGAAAGCCAATGGGGCCGCCGGATCGATCCAGCCGAGCTTGAGTGTGCCGGCGGCGAGTTCCGTGAGAAGTTGCGGGGCCTGGCGGTACGGCACGTGCGCTATGTCCATGCCGGTCTTGCGCTTGAGCCACTCCATCGTGAGGTGCCCCACCGACCCGATGCCGGAAGTGCCGTAGGAGAACTTTCCCGGATTGGCCTTCACGTGCCGCACCAGTTCCGTCAGGTTCTTCGCCGGAAAGTCGTTGCTGGAAAGCAGGAAGATGCCGCCCGAGACCGTCTGCGCCACAGGCACCAGGTCGTGCAGCACGTCGTAGGGCAGCGTCTTGACGAGCGACGCGGCCATCACCGTGTTGCCGGCATTGGTGTAGAGCAGGGCTTGGCCGTCGGCGGGCGCGCGCACCGCAGCCTTCGTCGCGATGGCACCGCTGCCGCCCGGCTTGTTCTCCACGATCACCTGCTGCTTGAGCACGGCGCCGAGGCGATCCCCGAGTTCGCGGGCCAGGATGTCCACGCCCGAGCCGGGCGCGCCCGGCACGAACATGGTGATCGGCCGCGAGGGCCGCCATGGCTCCTGCTGTGCGAACACGGCGTCGGCCGTGGAAAACGCCACCACCGTGGCGGCGGCGCGCTGGATTGCGGATCGTCTGTTCATTGCGTACTCCTTATGCGCCAACGATGGCGCTTGCGCCACCGTCGACGACGATGACCTGGCCCGTGATGTGCTGCCCCGCCGCTGTCGCCAGCAGCAGGGTCGCGCCTTTGAGATCCTCGTCGCCGCCGAGCCGGCCCAGCGGCGAATGCTTCTTGACGTTCTCGTCGCCCCATTCGGCGAGCAGGCCCTGGGTCATCTTGGTCGGAAAGAAGCCCGGCGCAATGGCATTTACGTTGATGCCGTACTTGCCCCATTCGCACGCAAGCGCGCGCGTGAAGTTGATGGCTGCGGCCTTGCTCGTGTTGTACGCGACGGTCGTCATCGCGGGCGGGTTGCCGCCCAGACCGGCCACCGACGCCACGTTGATGATGCGCCCCGAGCGGTTCGGGATCATCCATGCGCGGCCCGCGGCCTGGCTGAAGGTGAACAGGCTGCGCGCGTTCAGGTTCATCACCTTGTCCCACGCGTCCAGCGGATGATCCTCCGCCGGCGCGCCCCAGGTCGCGCCCGCGTTGTTCACCAGGACATCGAGGCGCCCGAATGCGGCCAGCGTGGCGCCGACCACGTCGCGCGCTGCGCAAGCGTCAGCCGCGTCCGCGGCCACGACGCGCACCTCGATACCGCGCGCACGCAATTGCGCCGCCGCTTCCTCGAGGTCGCCCGCCTTGCGCGAGCTGAGCATGACCTTGGCGCCGGCGTCGCCGAGCGCCGTGGCCATCTGCAGGCCCAGGCCGCGCGAGCCGCCGGTGACGAGTGCCACCCGGCCGTCCAGGCTGAAGAGTTGGCGTAGTGAATCGTGCATCGTCCTGTCCTTGTGTGGGATGAGGTTCTAGAAGCAGTCGGCCGGCGCCTTCAGGCTCGTCATGTCGCGCGCGGCGACGACGGCCACCCAGGCATCGGCCTTCGGCAGTTCGTGCGCAAAGAAGTAGCGCATCGCGAACTGCTTGCCGGTGGCGAACGGGTCGGTGCGTCCGTTCAAGCGGGCCGCGATGTCCAGCCAGAGCCAGGCCAGCACGACATGCCCGAAGGCCTGCAGATAGGGCACGGCATTGGCGACGGCTTCTTCCGCGGTCGCACCTTCGCGGCTTGCGCGGGTCGCGTGCTCCAGCCGGCGCGCCGAGGCCGCGAGTTGTGCCGCAGCGCCGGCAAGTTCCACGATGGCCTTCGCACGGCTTGCCGTGGCATCGATGCGCGCGAGCAGCAGCGCAAGCGCCGCCCCATCGTCCATGCGCACCTTGCGTCCCAGCAGGTCAAGCCCTTGCACACCGTGCGTGCCCTCATGGATCATGTTCAGCCGGTTGTCGCGCCAGTACTGCTCAACCGGGAAATCCCGCGTGTAGCCATAGCCGCCGTGCACCTGGATCGCCAGGCTGTTCGCCTCCAGGCACCACTCGCTGGGCCAGCTCTTGGCGATGGGCGTCAGCAGTTCCAGCAGCAAACCAGCTTCGCTCGCGTGCGTGGCATCCGCGGTGTGCTGCTCGTCGACCAGGCGCGCGCAATAGAGCTGCAGCGCCAGCGCGCCTTCGGCATACGCCTTTTGCGCGAGCAGCATGCGGCGCACGTCGGCGTGTTCGATGATCGCGACCGGCGATGCCGCCGCGTCCTTGCCGTTCGCGCCGCTGCGCCTTCCCTGGGTGCGCGTGCGCGCGTACTCCACGCTCGCTTCGTAGCCGGCCAGCCCGAGCATCGTCGCGCCCATGCCGACGCGGATGCGTGCCTCGTTCATCATGTGGAACATGCACTTGAGGCCCTCGCCGGCTTCACCCACGCGCCAGCCGACCGCGCCGCCGCTCTCACCGAAATTCAGCAGGCAGTTGGTGGTGCCGCGGTGGCCGAGCTTGTGGTTCAGGCCGGCGAGCGAGACGTCATTGCGCCGGCCCGTCAGCCGCCCTTGCGCGTCGACGCAATGCTTGGTGACGACAAACAGGGAGATGCCACGCGTGCCGGGCACCGTCTTTCCATCCGGGCCCGGAATCTTCGCAAGGACCAGGTGGACGATGTTTTCCGTGAGCTCGTGGTCGCCGCCGGAGATCCACATCTTGTTGCCGGTGATGCGATAGCGCGGCCCGAGCGGGTCGCTCTCGTAATCGTCGCCATCCGGCACGGCGCGGCTCGCGATGTCGGCCAGCGACGAACCGGCCTGGGGTTCCGACAGGCACATGGTGCCGAACCAGCGCCCGGAGAGCTGGTTCGCCGCGAACACGCGTTTCTGCGCTTCCGTACCATGGGCCATCAGCAGGTTGGCGTTGGCGGCGGTGAGCGTCGCGTAGTTCGAGATCGCGATGCTCGCCTTGCAGAAGAAGGCGTTGGCCGCCATTTCGATCACGAAAGGCAGGCGCATGCCGCCGGCATCGTCGTCGTGCGTGGCGGCCAGCATGCCCGACTCGACGTAACGCGCCATCGCATCGTGCGTTTCGCGCGGCAGCGTCACGCGCGCGCCATCGAACTGCGGTTCCTGCGTGTCCACCAGCCGGTTGTGCGGCGCGAACTCGGCCTGCGCCAGTTTTTCGCACATGTCGATCACGAAGGAAAAAGTCTCGAGCGAGTGGTCGGCAAAGCGCTCGCGGCCGAGCAGGGACTCGACGCCCAGCCAGTCACGCAGCAGGAAGTCGACCGTGGCCCTCATCGCGTGGCCCTGCCCTGCCCCGCGCCCGGCGCGGGAAATACCTCGAAGACGCCGGCGGCGCCCATGCCACCGCCCACGCACATCGTGATGCAGACGTACTTCACGCCGCGCCGGCGGCCTTCGATCAGGGCATGGCCGGTCAGTCGCTGTCCGCTCACGCCATAGGGATGGCCCACGGCGATGGCGCCGCCATTCACGTTCAGCCGATCGGAACGAATGCCCAGGCGGTCGGCGCAATACAGCACCTGCACCGCGAACGCCTCGTTCAACTCCCACAGCCCGATGTCGTCGATCGAAAGGCCCAGGCGCGTGAGCAGCTTCGGCACGGCGAACACCGGCCCGATGCCCATCTCGTCCGGTTCGCAGCCCGCCACCGCAAACCCGAGGAAACGGCCGAGCGGCGCGAGGTTCTTTCGCTGCGCATAGCTGTCGCTCACCACGACGCACGCACCGGCACCGTCACTGAACTGGCTTGCATTGCCGGCCGTGATCACGCCGCCGGGCAATGCGGTGCGGATCGACTTCACCGCGTCGGTGGTCGTGCCGGGACGAAGGCCCTCGTCGGCATCGACGGTCACCTCGCGCGTGCGGATGCCGAGCACGGAGTCGGTGTACGCCATGGTCGTCGTGACGCTGAACATCTCTTCCTTGAAGAGGCCGGCGGCTTGCGCCGCGCAGGCCTTCTGCTGGCTCGCCGCGCCGTATTCGTCCATGCGCTCGCGCGGAATGCCGTAGCGCTGCGCCACGGTTTCCGCGGTCTTGAGCATCGGCCAGTAGATCTCGGGCTTGTGCTCGTTCAACCAGCCGTCGCTGAACATGTGCATGTTCATTTCGTTCTGCACGCAGGAAATGCTTTCGACGCCGCCGGCCACGAACACATCCGCTTCACCGGTCATGATTCGCTGTGAAGCCAATGCAATGGTCTGCAAGCCGCTGGAGCAGAAACGGTTGACGGTCGTGCCCGCCACGGTGACTGGAAGGCCGGCGCGCAGCACCGCCTGCCGCGCGACGTTCCATCCTGTCGCGCCCTCCGGGTTGGAGCAGCCCAGCAGGACATCGTCGACGGCGCCGGGCTCGATGCCCGCGCGCGCCACGGCTTCCTTGACCGCCAGGCCGCCGAGCGTGGCGCCGTGCGTCATGTTGAAGGCGCCCTTCCAGCTCTTGGCCAGCGGTGTGCGCGCGGTGGAAACGATTACGGCGTCGGTCATGGCGAATACCCTTTGAAATCTGCGTTCAGCTGAAGCTGCGGCCTTCGGCGGCCAGCCGCGCCAGCAGCGGCGCGGGCTGCCAGAATGCGGCGTCATCGTGGGGATTGGCGGCGAACTGCTCCATCGCCTGCACCACGTTGTAAAGGCCGCGGCTTTGCGCGTAGTGCATCGGTCCGCCGCGCCAGGCGGGAAAGCCGTAGCCGGCGAGGTAGACGGTGTCGACGTCGCTCGCGCGGCTGGCGATGCCCTCCTCCACGATCTTTGCGCCCTCATTGACCAAGGCGTAGACCAGCCGGTGCACGATCTCGTCGTCCCCGACCGTGCGGGGCGTGATGCCCAGCGACTTGCGATGGCCGTCGATCATGTCGCGCACGGCGGCGCTCGGGATCGCGCTGCGCTTTCCGGGCGCATAGTCGTACCAGCCGGCGCCGGTCTTCTGGCCGTAGCGGCCTAGCTCGCACAGCAGGTCCGCAGTTGCGCTGTAGCGCATGCCCGGCTGCTCCACGGCCCTGCGCTTGCGGATCGCCCAGCCGATGTCGTTGCCGGCCAGGTCGCTCATGCGAAACGGTCCCATGGCGAGGCCGAATTTCTCGATGGCGCCGTCCACCTGCTGTGGCGTCGCGCCCTCATCAAGCAGGAAGCCGGCCTGCCGGAAATACTGTTCGATCATGCGATTGCCGATAAAACCATCGCAAACGCGCGAGACCACTGCCGTCTTGCGGATCTTCTTGGCCAGCGCCATCACGGTCGCGAGCACGTCATCGGCGGTCTTTGCGCCGCGCACCACTTCCAGCAGCTTCATCACGTTGGCCGGACTGAAGAAGTGCATGCCCACCACGTCGTGCGGGCGCTTCGTGAACGAGGCGATCCGGTCGACGTCGAGAGTCGACGTGTTCGACGCGAGGATGGCGCCGGGCTTCATCAGCTCGTCCAGCTTGCGGAAGACTTCGCGCTTGACGTCGATGTCCTCGAACACCGCTTCGATCACGAGGTCGGCGTCGCGAATGGCTTCGTAGTCGAGCGAGGACGCCAGCAGCGCCATGCGGCGCTCGTAGCTTTGCTGCGAGAGCTTGCCCCGGGCGACCTGCGATTCGTAGTTCTTGCGGACGAGCGCGATGCCGCGCTCGAGCGCCTCTTGCTTCATTTCCAGCAGCGTGACGGGGATCCCCGCATTGAGGAAGTTCATCGCGATGCCGCCGCCCATCGTGCCGGCGCCGATGACCGCGACCTTGTCCACCGCACGCAAGGGCGAGTCGGCAGGAACGTCCGGAATCCGGCTTGCAGCGCGCTCGGCCAGGAAGGCATGCTGCAACGCGCTGGCGGTCGGCGTGATCATCAGGTTGTCGAAGATCTCGCGCTCCGCGGCCAGGCCGTCGTCGAACCGGCGGCGCACCGAGGCTTCCACCGCCTCCACGCACTTCAGCGGTGCGGGCAGGTTGCGGCTGGCCGCCTTCACCGACGAACGAGCGAAAGCGAAGTAGCCATCGGCATTCGGGTGCGATGCGGCTCGGTCGCGCAGGCGCGGCAGTGGCCGCTTCTCGCAAACCGACCGCGCGAACTTCACTGCGGCGTCCAGCACCTCGGCCGTGACCAGCTGGTCAAAGAGCTTTTGTCCCGGCAATGCGGCCAGCACTTCGGCGGACACCGGTTCGCCGCTTGCGATGATGTTCAGCGCCGGCTCGACGCCAATCGCACGGGGCAAGCGTTGCGTGCCTCCTGCGCCGGGCACGAGGCCGATCTTCACTTCAGGCAGCGCGATGGCCGCGCCCGCCTGCGCGATCCGGTAGTGGCAACCCAGCGCCAGCTCCAGGCCGCCGCCCATGCACACGCCGTGGATCGCGGCGACGACGGGCTTGCTGGACTGGTCCAGCAAGCGAATGAGCGTGGGCAGGTTCGGCTCTGCCAGATTCTGCGGGCTGCCGAATTCACGGATGTCCGCGCCGGCTGAAAAACCCTTGCCCGCGCCTGCCAGAACGATGGCCGCAACCGTGTCGTCCTGCAAAGCGCGGCCGATGGATGCGGCCAGGCTTTGGCGCAGCGCAAGGCCGAGGCTGTTGACCGGCGGTGCGTCGAGTGTGATGAGCGCGACGCTGCCGCGCACTTCGTAAGGTGTTGCCATGGGGTTGCCTTTGTCAGTCCGCGGCCTTGACCATGTCTTCGACGACCTTCTTCGCGTCGCCGAAAACCATCATGGTCTTGTCCATGTAGAACAATTCGTTGTCCAGGCCGGCGTAGCCCGCGGCCATGGATCGCTTGTTCACGATCACCGTCTTGGCCTTGTAGGCTTCCAGGATGGGCATGCCGTAGATCGACGTGCCCTTCTGCAGCGCGGCCGGATTCACCACGTCGTTCGCGCCGAGGATGATCGCGACGTCGGCCTGGCCGAATTCGCCGTTGATGTCCTCCATCTCGAAGACCTGGTCGTACGGCACTTCGGCTTCGGCGAGCAGCACGTTCATGTGGCCCGGCATCCGGCCCGCCACGGGGTGGATGGCGTACTTCACCGAAACGCCCTTGTGCGTGAGCTTGTGCGCCAGCTCCTTGACCGCATGCTGCGCGCGGGCAACCGCCAGGCCATAGCCCGGGACGATGATCACGCTCTGCGCGTTGCCGAGGATGAAGGCCGCGTCGTCGGCACTGCCGCTCTTGACCGGCCGTTGCTCGCCGGCGCTCGCAGCCGCCGTGGAACCATCTCCGCCGAAGCCGCCCAGGATCACGTTGAAGAATGAGCGGTTCATCGCCTTGCACATGATGTAGCTGAGGATCGCGCCCGAGCTGCCCACCAGGCTGCCCGCGATGATCAGCATGGCGTTGTTGAGGCTGAAGCCGATGCCCGCCGCCGCCCAGCCCGAATACGAATTCAGCATCGAGACCACCACCGGCATGTCGGCTCCGCCGATGGGGATGATGATCAGCACGCCGGCGGCGAACGCCAGCGCCAGCATCAGGAAGAATGCCGGCCAGTTGCCGCTGAACGTGAAAACCAGGCCGAGCGCGAAGACTGCCAACCCGATGAACAAGTTGAGCATGTGCTGCCCCGCGAAGACCACCGGTGCGCCCTTGAAGATGCGCAACTGGTAGGTGCCCGA
>Ga0068855_100007013_pt1 | contig 13677 bp, 9 predicted proteins | sample KBSCornC52_FD_66592 | JGI IMG/M metagenome (GOLD analysis project Ga0068855, IMG submission 66592) | Corn rhizosphere microbial communities from Kellogg Biological Station, Michigan, USA - KBS Corn C5-2 | ecosystem: Host-associated > Plants > Roots > Rhizosphere > Soil ... | reverse complement strand
ATCCGGCTCGGCGACAGAGTGTTGATTCAGGGGGCGGGTCCCGTGGGTTTGAGCGCGTGCGCGCTGGCTGTTGCGAGCGGGGCGGGCTGGGTCGGCGTGGTCGAATCGGCGGAGAACCGGTGGGAGCCACCGAAGCAGCCAGGCGCGTCCAGGCATTGAGCATTACGACGTCCGCTGCCGCCACGAACCTGTCAACCGGTTCGCGATGATAGGTGGACCAGGTGGCGGATGCGGACATCTGACGGCGGGCGGAGCACTTGTGCTCCGCCCGCTCTTTTCTTACCGCAGTCGCAGCAGGGTCATGAGGTGATTTAGGAGGCGGGGCGGGCCGTAGAGGAAGTGGCGGTTGGTGCGGAGATTGTCGAGGAGCCAGGGGATGGCGACGGTCTCGCCGGTGAGGTAGCGGAACTCGCAGCCGGCCTCGAAGCAGACACAGAGCGCGGCGGCGATGTCGATAATTCCCTCGCGCAGACCAACCGCCGCGGAGAGGTTTCCGCGCGCGGTGTAGAGGAGCTCGATGGCGATGGACCCGAGGGACCGAATCCGCCCTTCCACGTCCTCGGGATTCAGCGTCTTCAGCGCGTTGGACGTGAAGCAAATGGTGTCCTCTACGTGCAGCGAGTCACGGTCCGTCGCGCGTACCGGCACGCCGTTGCAGAACGCGCCCTGCCCTCGCACCGCCCAGAAGAGCTCGTCCAGCCTCGGCACGTAGACCGCTCCGAGCTGCGGCACGCCCTCGTGGATCAGTCCCACCGAAACGCACCAGTGGGGCAGCCCCATGACGTAGTTCGTCGTGCCGTCGATGGGGTCGCAGCACCAGAGCGGCGCGTCCGCCGGACCCCGTCGCCCGTACTCCTCGCCGAGAAATGCATAGCCGGGATAGAGCGCGTTCAGCTCCGATTCGATGAATCGCTCCGCCTCCCGATCCGCCCGTGTCACCAGGCTCTGATCCGCCTTGAACTCACAGTCCACGGCGCCGCAGAGGTCGAGCGCCCGCCTCCCCGCCTCGACAACGATCCGCTTGACCTCCTCAACATCAGCTAACACACGCAGCTCCTGACTGGGATTCACTTCAAACCACTGAGAAAGGCGAGAACGGCAATTCAACCACGGGGAACACGGGGATCACGGGGGAAAACCAGATGTCCTTTCCCCGTGCTCCCCGTGGTTGAATCTCTTGTGCCATTCTCGCCGTTCTCCGTGTTCTCCGTGGTTAACCCGCCGTTTAGACGTTCGGGTTGAGGGATTTCCACCCGCTGACGGGCGGGAGGATGCCGGCGGCGATCACCTCGTCGCGCAGCTTGCAGAGGTGGCCGTAGCTGGTCTGGAGGGCGGCCATGTCCTCGTCGTCGCCGTGCGGGATGGTCCCCACAAGGCCGTCCGGTGTGAACTGCGTGTCGGCGGCCATCATCACGTTGGCGTAGGGGCCGTCCTTGAAATAGAAGCCGCAGGGCCACGGATAGCCGCCGTTCCGGATTCGGCCACGGAGCATTTCGACCGTCTGGTGCGAGGGCGACTGGTAGGACGAGCGGCCGCGGAGCTTGATGATGCGCGCGCCGCCGCCGGTGATGAACTTCTTGATGTCGGCCCACTCCTCCGCGCTCAGTCCCCTGCCGTTCACCGTCGCGCCGTTCAGGATGTCGTTCAGCTTCACGCCCTGAATCGCGAGATTCCCCTTGAACACCGCCATCTGCTCGCCGTGCCCGCCGTAGGTGGTGCAGCCCGTCACCGAATCCTGCTGCACCCCGAAGTGCTGTGCGAGCTTCGTCTGGAGGCGGGTCGAATCCAAGGCGGCGAGGGTGGAGACGCAGCCGGGCCAGAGACCGCTGTAGAGGAGGGTCGTGAGGCCGGTGATGTCGGCGGGATTGAAGATGATGACCGCGAACTCGGCGTTCGGGGCGTACCGCCTGATATCCTCGCCCAGACCCTTCGCGATCTCGCAATTGCCGCGGAGCAGGTCCTCGCGGGTCATGCCCTCTTTGCGCGGCGCGCCGCCGGACGAGAGGATGTACGACGCGCCGTCCAGGGCCTTCGCCACGTCCGTGGTCCACGTGACCCGCGCGCCGGGATAGGCGCAGTGGTAGATCTCTTCGGCGGCCCCTTCAAGGCCCTGCTCGAACGGGTCGTACATGGCGATGTTACCGGCTACGCCGGTCGACAGCAGGTCCTGGACCATGTTGGACCCGATGGCCCCGGCCGCGCCCATCACGGCGACTTTCTTGTCGGTAAGATACATGATTCGCTCCAATGCGTTATGCAAGCCGGCCCCCACGTGTAAGCTCAGTCCGGCGGACTCGCGCTAATCGTCCAGGTCAGCCTGATTGAGGAATTCGGATTCGTCATACATCTGGTACTTGCGCGTCACCGCCGGGTCCGTCGTTACGAGGAGAATCCTGTCACTCGCTGGATCGCTCCGCTCGATCGTGACGATTCCGTCGCGGAGCATCTGCTCCAACCCATCGGTCTCGGCGCACAGCGATTCAACCATGTCAAGAATGGAATCGGCTTCAGCAATCAGCCTCTCACTTCTCCATTCCCTGACGTACCGCCTACCTGCGCCGTTCACCGTACGCCATATGTCCCGAAATCGCGGCTGAACATACTCGTTGAGCTGATCGGCGAAATCGGACGGCAGCGCCAACGTGCGAATGAGCTCCTGGACATCCACCAGATCCTTCGCCCGATCGGGACTGGTCATCCCCGACGCGAGCTTCAGTTCGACAAGCGCAGGGAGGTTTAGGAATTTGATTCCATCCAGCTCCTGAGCAACGGACGTGGGATTCGGGAACGCCACGGGCTTGGGGCGACCGTCGCCGGGGTACTGCCCTTCAACAATGAATTCGATGCTGACGCCGGTTGCGGCATCCCGGAGGTTCTTCGCTCCTTCGAATTTTGGCCGGTAACCTCGACCGACCAGATTCTTGTGAATCTGTTTCAAACCCTCGGCCGATACCAGGATGACCACGTCCTCGGTGAATCGGCGGACACCGTGCTCGAACATCGCCATAGCGCCGGCCACCGCGTACGGAATGCCGAGCTCGTCCAACCGCTTCGTGACATCGCGGAGCGTGCGGAAAACCTGGCTGTCCTTTTCAAAATGGCGGCTGCTGTCCAATCGCGCCCACTCCCTGTCGGCAGACAATCGCTCTTCATATAGCGCGATGGCGTCTCCGTAACGTGGCCGGTGATTCCGCTCCCGAAGAGGGGAGCCGGGTAAACGAGTAGACTTGCCCATGGTCCACCTGTGGATTAGGCGATTCCGAGCGCCTTCTTTACGAGGGCGGGGATGTCGTGGGTGGTGTCGGCGACGGGGACGCCCGCGGAGTGGAGCGCGTCCACTTTGGCCTGCGGCGTGCCTGTCTTGCCGCTGATGATGGCGCCGGCGTGGCCCATCCGCTTGCCGGGCGGCGCGGTGCGGCCCCCGATGAAGCCGACAACCGGCTTGGTCATCGTCTTGATGTACTCCGCCGCGTTCTCCTCGTCCGATCCGCCGATCTCCCCGACCATGACAACTGCTTTCGTGTCGGGGTCCGCCTCGAACAGCGGGAGCACGTCGATGAACGTGGTTCCGATGATAGGGTCGCCGCCAATTCCGACGCACGTGGTCTGGCCGAGGCCGTTCTGCGTCAGCTCGTCCACAATCTCGTAGGTGAGCGTACCGGAACGGGAGACGAGGCCGACGGGGCCGGGGATGAACGTGTCGCCTGGCATGATTCCCATCTTGCACTCGCCGACCGAGATGAGGCCGGGGCAGTTGGGGCCGATGACGCGCGACTTGCCGAGCTTTACGTAGCGCATGACCTCGATCATGTCGCGCTGCGGAATCCAGTCCGTGATGGTTACAATGACCTCGAGGCCAGCATCGCTCGCCTCTAGCACGGCTTCCGGGGCGAACCGCGCGGGGACGAAGATGATTGAGGCGTTCGCGCCCGTCTCGGCGACAGCCTGCTTCACGGTATTGTAGACCGGGACCCCGTGCTCGGACTTCGTGCCGCCCTTGCCTGGCACCACCCCGCCAACGACCTTCGTGCCATAGTCCATCATCTGCCCGGTGTGGAACGATCCCTCCCGCCCGGTGATTCCCTGCACGATGACCCGGGTATTCTCATCTATGATAATGCTCATGTCGCGTGTCCTCGAAAAAACTGTGGCTCGCTGCTGTTGGTATTTCCCGTGTGACGGCCCGGTTCGAGCCACAGCCATTATACCCGCCGGAACCCTGCCCAAAGCCGCCGCGATTTGACGGATTCGGTGTCACGGTGGAACTTCACATCCGTGAATAGTTAAGGTATATTAAGTAGGTGATTCGGGGTGGCGAGGTGTTGCCCGCGGCCGCCGGAGCCGTCTGAATCCATGGAGTTCCGCGCGGGCTTCTCCGCGCATCCGGTTGTAACAAACCGGCATGATCAAGCGACTCAAAGGGTGCGGCCTTCGGTCCGGACTGCCGCGGCCCCTCAAATACGCATTGCGAGGAAGGTTTCTCTCAACGATGGCATCTGCTCAGACGGCAATGGACCTGGCCCCCAGGCGCAAGGCGCGCCGCAAAGCCCGCCCGCTGCCGATGATACTCGCGGCCGCCGCGATCGGCGGTCTCGGATGGTTTGGCTGGACGAAGACCCATCCGGCGGAAGATCCGAGCTCGAAGCTGCTCACCGCGCCGGTCACGCGCGGAGACCTGACCGAGACTATCACCGCGACCGGCAGCGTCACGGCGCAGACCGGCGCGCAGGTAAAGATCGGCTCGCAGATCACCGGCCGAATCAAGCGGCTCTTCGCGGACGTGGGCAGCGAGGTGAAGGCGGGCCAGGTTATCGCCGAGCTCGACCTGCCCGACATTCAGGCGCAGCTCGATCAGGCGGTAGCGAACCTCTCTCTGGCACAGAACAAGCTCCAGCAGCAGCTCTCCGGACAGGGGATGCAGGTGACGCAGACCGCGGACGCCATCCGGCAGGCGCAGGCCGACCTCCGCTCCGCGCAGGCGAAGTATGATGCGGTGAAGGCGGCGTCAAACCAGCAGAACGCCCAGACCCCGACGGACATCCGCCGCGCCGAGACGGCCCTCTCGGCATCCAAGGCGGCGCTCTCCACCGCTCAGTCGAATCTGAGGCAGGTGCAGGCAAGCGCGAACCTCCAGATCGCGAACGCGCAGGACCTGCTCACGCAGGCGAAGGCGAACAACCAGAACGCGCAGTCCAACCTTACGCGGCAGCAGCGGCTCCTCGACAAGGGCTTCGTCGCGCAGCAGGTGGTCGATGACGCGCGAGCGCAGGCGACGGTCAACCTGTCGCAGGTGAAATCGGCGCAGCAGAACATCGAGCTCGTGAAGGAGAAGGTCGCCGCCGACGTGCAGGCCGCGCGCGACCAGGTGACGCAGGCGCAGCAGAACGTTGAATCGGCGAACGCCGCGCTCGTGTCCGCTCAGGCGGGAACCTACTCCGACAAGGCGAAGCAGGCCGACGTGCAGGACGCCTACGCGCAGATTCAGCGCGCCCGCACGGCGCTCAACACGGCCCGCAGCAATACGACCCAGAACACCCTGAAGGTCCAGGACATCCAGCAGGCGCGCGATTCCGTGAAGGCCGCGCAGGCGCAGGTGGACTACTGGCGCGCGCAGGTCGACAAGACTCTGATTCGCTCTCCCATCTCCGGCACGGTGCTCCAGATGGCGGCGCAGCAGGGCGAAACCCTCGCGGCCGGCCTCAGCGCCCCGACCCTCATCGTCGTCGCCGACCTCAACCGCCTCCAGGTGGACGCGTTCGTCGACGAGACCGATATCGGCAAGGTGAAGCTCGGCGAGCCGGCGGACGTCACCGTGGACGCCTATCCGCGCCACGTCTTCAAGGGCCACGTCTCCAAGGTTGCGTCCGGTTCGACCATCCAGCAGGGTGTCGTCACTTACGACGTAACCATTGCGCTGGAAGATGCGCACCGGCGGCTCAAGCCGGACATGACCGCGAGCGTTACTCTGCGCACCGGCGTCCGCTCCAACGTCCTTCTCGTCCCCTCCGAGGCCGTGAAGATGGGAGTAAAGGGGTCGACCGTCAACGTCGTCGTGACGAAGGACGGGAAGACCGAGACCGAAGAGCGCAAGGTGAAGACCGGCGCGAGCGACGGCGTGAACACCGAAATTCGCGAAGGCGTGAAGGAGGGCGAGGCTATCGTCCTGGCGGGAATGGACGACGGCCGCCGGCGCATGGGCCCGTCCAACCCGTTCGGCCCGAGCAATAACAGCAACAACCGCAAGAGCAGCGGCGGCGGTGGCGGACGACGGGGCGGATAGGGCCCTCACCCCCCGGCCCCCTCTCCCAAAAACGGGAGCGGGGGAGCACGGCGCCCTCACCCCGGCCCCCTCTCCCAAAAACGGGAGAGGGGGAGCGAGACCCGCATGGTCAACCGCTCACCGGGAGGGCGTGCCCGGAGCCAGGGCGTTACCCGCTCAGCCGAGAACGGTAAGGGGACCGATAGCGCGGCCGCGCGCTAAATTGGGGCAGTGAAAACCTGACAGACAATACACACCCTCAGTAGATCGATGAGCGTATCGGTTTAGCTCCCCCTCTCCTGTTTTGGGAGAGGGGGCCGGGGGGTGAGGGAATTCATGATCTGGAATCGACTACAAAACAAGGCCGGTCGCAATGGGCAGGGAGAGGCGAAGCTGCCGCTCCTCTGCCTGCGCGATATCTACAAAATCTACCGGATGGGCGACCAGGAGGTCCAGGCGCTCGACGGGCTCGACCTCGACATCAGCGAAGGAGAGTTCGTGGCGATCATGGGGCCGTCGGGGTCCGGCAAGTCCACGCTCATGCACATCATCGGGTGCCTGGACGCGCCGACGAGCGGCTCCTACCGGTTCGACGGCGTCGAGGTGTCGGACATGGACGACTACGAGCTTGCGCGCATCCGCAACCAGAAGATCGGGTTCGTCTTTCAGGGATTCAACCTGCTGGCGCGCACTTCGGCGCTTGAGAACGTCGAGCTGCCGATGCTCTATGGACGCAAGAAGGATCGCACGGAGCGGGCCATCGCGGCGCTGGAGCGGGTGGGCCTCGGGAATCGAATCCACCACAAGCCGAACGAGCTCTCGGGCGGCCAGCAGCAGCGCGTCGCCATCGCCCGCGCGCTGGCGTCTGACCCCAAGCTCATTCTCGCCGACGAGCCGACCGGCAATCTCGCCTCCATCCAGAGCGAGGAGATCATGCAGATCTTCCAGGAGTTGAATGAGGAGGGGCGCACCATCGTCATGGTCACCCACGAGCCGGACATCGGCCGCCACTGCCAGCGGATGGTCGTGATTCGGGACGGGCAGGTGGTCGAGGACGACGACGTGCACGATCGAATCAGGGCGACCGAGGCGCTGGAGCACATCGCGGCGGATCGCGAGCGCGAGAAGCAGCGCAAGGCTGAGAAGGCCGCGCGCGCCGCCGAAGCGGCCCGGCTTGCCGTTAGCCCCCTCCCTGGTTACGAAAGCAGGGAGGGGGTTGGTGGAGGTGAATCGGAGCTTCAGGAGGCGGGAAGGCAATGAACCTGCTGGAGAGTTTGCGCGTCGCCCTGCGGGGCCTCGCGTCCAACAAGATGCGGACCGGGCTGACGATGCTCGGAATTATCATCGGCGTAGGTGTCGTGATTCTCGTTGTCGCCATCGGGCAGGGGGCCGCGGCACGCGTGACCGAAGCGGTGAACTCGCTCGGCACGAACATGCTGTCCATCTGGCCGGGGTCGTCGCGAATCAAGCTGAGCGCCGTCACCGTGGGGAGCGCGAACAGCGCGAATAACAGCGCGACCACGGCCACGCAGCCGGCCGGATCCAACGCCGCGCAGTCGACGAATCGGCTCACCCTCGAGGACGCGCGTAACATCGCGAAGAACTTCCCGAAGACGGTCGAGGCGGTCGCGCCGCAGGTCCGCGATAACGTTCAGATCAAGCTCGGAAACAAGGATTCGACCACCAACCTGACGGGTTCGACGGTCGAGTACCCGTATGTGAACAATGCCGATGTCAGCAAGGGGCGATTCTTCACGGAATCCGAGCTCGACGGCAGCCAGAAAGTCTGCGTGGTGGGACCGACCATCGCGGACAAGCTGACCGGCGATCCGGACACCGACCTGACGGGCCAGAAGATATCGATCAACCGGCAGGAGTTCCTCGTAGTCGGCATGATGGCGCCGAAGGGCGCGGGAGCGTGGGGCCAGGACCAGGACGACCTGATCCTCGCGCCCATTACGACCGCCATGCGGCGAATTATGAATCGGCGCTACATCAACTTCATGGCGGTGCGATGCGTCAGCCCGAAGATGATGCCGCTCGCGCAGGAGCAGATCGCCAACTACCTCCGCAACCGTCACCACCTCCAGCCGCCCTTCCCCGACAATGACGATTTCAACATCCGCAGCCAGACCGAGCTGATGGAGCGGCAGCAGTCGGTCACCAGCACAATGACCTCGCTCCTCAGCGCCGTGGCCGTCATCTCGCTCGTCATCGGCGGCATCGGCATCATGAATATCATGCTCGTCTCCGTGACCGAGCGGACACGCGAGATCGGCATCCGCAAGGCCATCGGCGCCACTCCGCGCGACATCATGCTCCAGTTCCTCATCGAGGCGGCCATCATCTCGCTCATCGGCGGGCTCATCGGAATCGGGATGGGCGTGGGAATCTCGCTCCTCATGAAGACGTTCGGCTGGAACACGATCGTGAACGTCGCCGCCATCGTCATGGCGCTGGTCGTCTCGGCGGGCGTGGGAATCTTCTTCGGCATCTACCCGGCGAGCAAGGCGGCGGCCCTCCACCCCATCGAGGCGCTCCGCTTCGAATAATCTCGACCGGCGCCTCAACAGGCTCAGACCCGGATTCGCCCCTTCCTCCGCACATGGAGGAGGGGGCGTTTTCGCCCCAGATGGCGCCACGGGACCGAGGCGCAGGAGATTGCACGGCCAGCGCGAAACTGATTCGCTGTTGAGGCCGGGTCTCCTGGTTTCTGCTCCGGGGAAGTTCAGTTGGCGAACACTCGGCTGAAGACCGAGAAGGCGCTGGTTCGAATCCAGCCCCCGGACCCAATTTCAACTCGAACGACCATGGATAATGAACAGCTCCCACCGGACACCGCTCGTGTGAACCCGGGCTACGCTACGTGGCAGATCGCGCGGGCGCGGTTGACGGCGGATGAGCACGAGGATGCCGACACGCGCGAGCGCGCTCGCACGCGAATTGACAAGTGGATAGCCGTGCTGGATGGTATCGTGAGCGGACGGTCGGAGATCGGCTCCCGGACACCGGTGCACGGGGTTCCCGCCTGGGCGACCCTGGAGGTTGTCACGGGTGGGTTTGCCACCGGCGCGCTGGTGGCCGGCGGTCAGTTGCTGGAGCATGAGCGCGAGCTTCTCAAGGAACTCGGATTTGGGGAGACCCGCGACGCACGGCTAGCCTTGAACCGCTTCTTTCTTACTGATGACGGTTTGTTGGAACTGAATCGGCGTCTGGCGGCGGGAAATTACGAGGTCGACGTCCCGGAAGAGGGAGCACTCCTTACCGCGGCGTGGCTGATCCGGCATGGCGCGCCCGATGCGGCTCGAACTCTTGTCGGGGAGATCGCGCCTTTCTTTCCCACACTTCGGTTCTACCCCGCTCCGTCAAACCATGCGCGAAGCGCCGGCGCAAGAGTGTTTTTGCAGGACGTCGGGACGACAGTTAACAGTCTTCAGGCTGTCCCCCCGAACCTGCGCATTCTCGCGCAGAAGGAAGCCATCACTTGCTGGATTCCGCTCTACGACCGTACTGTCAGCCTGTTCCTTGAAACAGTGGATGGGACGACCCCTGATCTAGAGCGAAACGGCGCTGGAAAACCGCTCCCGGTTCAGAACGGCCGGTTCCCGGTGGTCGGCGGATGGCCGTGCCAGCGGTATCCAGACGGCTGGGCCGCGCGCGGACAGGCGCTGTTGGGCGAGTATGCAGCGCTCCGGCAACGCCATACGCTGTCCGGAAAGCCCGAGGATAGGGGCGCGAGCTTCGCGCAGCTCAGAGACTTCCTTGGTCGCTGCATCACAGATCCGAAGAGTCTGAGCGGCCGAGAGGTGGGCCGGATACGACTCGCCCTGGCGCGGCACGTTGCCAGGCATGGCGTACCCGGGTCGGAATCATGGCGTGCAGTACGCGCCAGGCAGGCTGACCAGGCAGCGGCGCCCACCTACAAGGAAGTGTCTTCGGTGCTACTCGGGCGGCTAAATGCGTTCCCTCAGGACGCGGGGTTGGAGGACGTCGAAGGCGTTCATGGACCCGTGAGCGCGACTGAAGCGGCTGAACATCGCCTCCCTATTGGAACCGCAATTCCTCACAGTCTCCGCCGCAAGGTGCAGAGAAGCCTGTGGGCAACGCCGCCCACGCTCGTGGAACGAGGGATCGTGACATCGGGCGAGACGCTGGCACGAGTGCTGCCACAGGTCACTGCGGGAATTCGGGCCGCGGGCATTGCCGACCCGCCGTTACGAGGCCTCTACTCGGCGGTATATCGCGCTTTCCGAAGGCGTCGCTCATTGTTGCTTCTTGATCTCCAAAGCCAGGTAAGGGTTGAGGAGCTGCCGTGGGTGGCGGCAATTGAGCCGTTTCGCCAAAGCGACATCTCGACGCAGGAGGCGGCCCTCGCCGCCCTGGAAGAGACTGCTGCGCTCACGATTCGCTCGTTCCCGCACATGATCATTCCCAACAAGCTGCTCCAGGAATTCAAGGTTCTGGCAAAGGACGCGGCCGTGGACATTCCATTCGTCGAGGAAGTAGCCGCTGACATTTTCATGGGGGCCTTCTCCTCTACGTTTGTGCGCGCGGCGAAGATGGCGGGAGAAGTTGTCGACGGAACGCTCTACGCCCGCTACTACGCGATCGATTACCGCGGGATCAGAGCGCTTCCAGACCGGCAACCCGCGCAAAGATGGTGGCAACCGGATATCAAAACGGGCCCTTTTGCTACGATATGTGCGGACCGGGCTGGTGTCGCGCTCGGAGGATGGGACTCCGCGACCAACGGGATGATTATCGAGCAGGAGCAGATCATTACCACCCAAAACCTCGCCGCGCTGTTCCATCGTCTGGACCTGCGTTCTCAAATCGATCAAGACGAACTCACCGAACTCTCCAAACGCTGCTTCACATGGATATGTGCTCGCCTTCAACGGAACACCGAGCGATGGCACGCTCGCCTGATTGCAGTCAAGAACTGCGCGTACGCCTGGCGGCAGATGATCTTCTACCTTGCGCTTTTGGATGCGGAGAGGGTTCCGGTGTTCATCGAGTGGGCTTCAGTGAATCTGGCTGTGCAGCGCGAGGCGTTCCGCACAGGGTTTGCGCCTGCCCTGGAGGGACTTAGAATCGCCGCGGACGGCCATATCCTCGATGAAAACGCGATCCAGTCGGACGGCGTACGCCGGTTCCAGGGATGGTCGAAGAGCAGGCACTGGCTGTTCGAACCGGATTCCGAGGCGGCCAATTCGTGACGAGAACCTGGCGCGCGGATGTGGGGAATCTTCTTCGGTATCTATCCCGCCTCCAAAGCCGCCGCCCTCCACCCCATCGAGGCGCTTCGCTTTGAATAGCCTGTAACCTTCCTCGAAAAAGTTCGGTTTGTTCAAGTAATTGCGAGAAGAGCGGCCGTCAGGTCTTGACAGACGCTAAATATCGCAATACAATGACAACGTCAGATGGGGCAGTGCAGTGGGCGCTGTCCTGCGCGTTTCATTCTTTGTTCTCACTGCCGCCGTTGGCAAGCGTGACCCTCACGTTCCTCAGCGTATCCGTGGCTTCGTTTCCCCTGATCAGCCACTCTTTGAACCCGCTGAGATTGTGGATCCCGCCCCACTGCAGCGAGAACCCAACCGGTCGCGCCGCGGCCACTTTATTCTCAGGGAGGCAAACGATGGACCCCCGCAAGCGAGCGTTTACGCTCATCGAACTCCTCGTCGTCATCGCAATTATCGCGATTCTTGCCGCTATCCTCTTCCCCGTCTTCGCCCAGGCCCGCGAATCGGCGCGAAAGACCTCGTGCCTCAGCAACACCAAGCAGGTCGGCACCGCGCAGATGATGTATTCGCAGGATTACGACGAAACGTACGTCCTGTACGCGAACTATGGTTCGCCCCTTCTCCGCGACGACGGCTCCGTATATCGCGCCTACCAGCCCTGGACCCAGCAGGTCCAGCCGTATGTCAAGAACAAAGACATGTTCCTCTGTCCGGATGAGCGAGATCTCAGCGTCACTATTGGATCCGGGAACAGCGCGCAGAAAGTGCTCTATTCGGGCTACGGAATGAACTACGGGTACCTGGGCAAGTATACGCCCGGCGCTAACTCGGACCCGAATCCCTGGATTCCGCTATCCCTTGCAGCCGTTAACAAGCCCGCGCAGATCGTGTTCGCGATGGACTCCGTCGGACGCGATTACGCCGACGCCGGCCACGCAACGGTTTGGACTCCCTTGGGCACCACGGTCGCCCCGCCGGACGCAACCTTTAGCGCGAACGGATTTTACGAAGGTGGCTGGGGTTATCCCTGCTCCGACATTACGACGTACTACGATTATCCGGGATACGGCGGCGCTTCTTTCCGTCATACGTCCAGTGGATTCAAGGCGGGCCAGGCCATCGATGGGGGCGCCAATGTAATCTTCTGTGACAATCACTCGAAGTTCTACAAGGTCGGCGGGCTCGCGGCCGGTACGAACTATGCGCCAAACAAGCCCTGCAACCAGGTCCAGGTAGTGAATCCGGATGCGTACCTGTGGAACCCATCCTACTAGACGGAGCGATAGACTCGTGAAGAGAACATGTGCGCTCGTGATCGCGACGTTCGTGGTCGCTGGTACTCTTATCGGCTGCAAGCCGAAGAATGATGGGATCGATGCTCCGGCAGGAGCAAACAATCCCACGATCCCGCTCCAATCGGCGCCGCCGCAGAAGGCGATGCCCTCCGCTGCGGGCGCGGGAGGCGCGCCTTCTGGCGCCCCGCAATAAACCGCGCGGTGATCTCTAATCGCGCACTGATACGGCAGGCAGATATCGGCCGCCTGACCGCTCTAATGAGCGGTCAGGCGGCTTTCCTTATGGTCGGTGGATACTCGGCGCATACTGATCGCAAACTTATCCGTGGCAGAAGGTCGATCCGCGGCGCCCGTCGAAGCGTGGCGAAACTCTTATCGAGGAGGGCAATCCTTATGTTGACGGGCGAATCGAGACTTGCGAGGCGCGAGCTCCTCGTAGTAGCCGTTGCGAGCGCAGGGGCGGGGCTGGCAAGCTGCGCGCATGGGCAGGCGCCTCCTCCGACGGACGTTGTCGTGGAGACGAAGGCGGGGAAGGTGACGCTGCGGCCCATCAAGCACGCGTCGGTGCTGATGATGGTGAAGGGCAGGAACTGGTACATCGACCCAGCCCAGCTCCCGCCGGGGAATTATCCGAAGGCCGATGTTATCTTCGTCACACACGAGCACCCGGACCACTACGACCCGAAAGCCCTCGACATGTTGCGCACGCCCACAACCACTGTCGTGGCGAACCCGCGCGTGGCGGCGATGGTGCAGGGCGCGCAGGCGATGAAGAATGGAGATACGAAAGATGTGCTCGGAGTCCGGGTGGAAGCGGTCCCGGCCTACAACATGGTCCGCACCCAGTATCACCCGAAGGGGCGCGACAACGGATACATCT
>Ga0068855_100007010_pt1 | contig 13678 bp, 8 predicted proteins | sample KBSCornC52_FD_66592 | JGI IMG/M metagenome (GOLD analysis project Ga0068855, IMG submission 66592) | Corn rhizosphere microbial communities from Kellogg Biological Station, Michigan, USA - KBS Corn C5-2 | ecosystem: Host-associated > Plants > Roots > Rhizosphere > Soil ... | reverse complement strand
ACCAACCGTTGCCCAGTATCTGAATAGCGGAAGCACGGACACCCGTCTCGAAGCGGTAAAGCAACTGATCAACATCGGCGGACCGCAGACAATCGATCCACTGCTCCGCGCCACCCGCGATTCCGACCCTGAAATTCAGATACGCGCTACGGACGGACTGGTGAATTACTACCTTCCGGGCTACGTGAAAACCGGGCTCGGATCGTCGCTGGTCCGCGCAGGCAATTCGATCAAGGCGAAGTTCGGCGATACCAACGATCAGGTGATCGACGCCTTCGTGATCGTGCGGCCGGACGTGATTTCGGCGATCGGGGCGCTTGCGCGCGGCGGATCCAGCATGGATGTTCGGGCCAACGCGTGCCGTGCGATCGGAATTCTTCGCGGTCAGGCGGCGCTGCCAGATCTGTTCGAGGCGCTGCAGACGAAAGATAACAACGTGATGGTGGAAGCACTGGTCGCGATCGAAAAAATTCGTGATCCTTCGGCCGGGCCCCGCATTACTTATCTGCTGCGCGATCTCGATGACCGCGTTCAGGCCGCCGCGATTGATACGGCGGGGGTGTTGCGCGATAAAGACGGGCTGCCCACGCTGCGCGGCATTGTGAACAAGCCCCGCAGCAAGAAGTCGGAAAGAGCGGCTCTCGCGGCAATTGCTCTGATGCCGGAGACCCAGGATCGGCAACTGCTGTCGGGCTACCTCAATGCGAAAGATGAAAAGCTGCGCGCCGCAGCCGCCGAAGGACTCGCGCGAATCGGCGATCCGGCGGACGTTCCCGCGCTTCAGAAGATGTGGGACGCCGAAGACGAAAAAATGTTGCCGCGTCTCGCAGCCGCTTTCGGACTCGTTTTGAGCGGAAAACTTGACCTGAGCGAGCAGGCTCCATTGCGCTATCTGATCAGCACCCTGAATCAGGCGGCGTTCCATGACGTGGCTTACGCGTACCTGGTGGAAGCGGCGCGCCGGCCGCAGGTGCGAGCCGCTTTGTATGCCCCGATGGAGCAGGGGTCGCGCGATGAAAAGATTTATCTCGCCCGAGTGCTGGCGGCCAGTGGCGACCAGAGTTCCGTTCCGTATCTGGACAAGATCAGCCGCGACAGCGATCAGCAAGTGGCGCAGGAGGGACTGCGAGCCCTCCGGAGCCTCAAGGCACGGCTGCATATCTGATCCCGCCGATCCGACGAGGGCGGCTACAGGCGTGAAGATCTGAGGCACGAGATATAGACTCGGGTCGTGATACGAACACCTGTACTGACGCTGCTCCTCACGTGTACCCTGGCGGCTGCGCAGGCCCGCTTCGACGTAGTTGTATACGGCGCAACATCGGGCGGCGTGATCGCGTCGATTGCCGCGGCGCAACAGGGCAAATCGGTAGCGCTGCTCGAGCCGGGGCGGCACGTCGGGGGAATGATCTCTGGCGGCCTTGGGCGAACCGACATGGATCGCCAGCAAAACGTGATCGGCGGCATGGCGCGCGAATTTTTCGAGCGCGTCGGAAGGGCATACGGGCAACCCGTCGTCTGGCTTTTCGAGCCGCACGTCGCGGAGCAAACGCTTAACGCGTGGCTGAACGAGGCCGGCGTTCACGTTATCTTCGGGAAACGCCTCACGTCCGTAGTCAAAAAAGGCGCGCGCATTACGATGCTCGAGACCGCGGACGGCGACCGGTTTGAAGCGCCGGTTTACATCGACGGCACCTATGAAGGCGATTTGATGAAGCAGACGGGCGTGGCTTATTCGGTTGGCCGCGAATCGCCCGCGAAGTACGGAGAATCGCTGGCGGGGCGACAGGACATTCTGCCGGGAGCCCATCAGTTTCGCGCGCCCGTTTCGCCTTACGGACCGGATGGAAAACTCCTGCCGTTCATAACGCCCCAGGCGGATGTGCTGCCTACCGGGCAGGGCGACGGCCACGTGCAATCGTATTGTTACCGGCTTTGCCTCACTGATAATCCCGCGAATCGCATTCCGATCGAAAAGCCCGAAAACTATGATCCGAGCGAGTTCACGATCGCGCGTAATTACATAAAGGCGCTGGGCGATTCGGTTCGCGTGAAAGATTTTCTGGGTATTTCGCGCCTGCCCAACGGCAAGAGCGATGTGAACAGCACTGGCGCGGTTTCAACGGATGTGCCGTCGCTGAGCTGGAGATACGTCGAGGCGAATGAGAACGAGAGGCAGCGGATTCGCAAAGCGCATCTCGATTGGGCGCACGGGCTGCTCTATTTCCTGGCTCATGACGACAGCGTGCCCGAGGGTCTGCGGCGGCAAATCGGGGAATGGGGCCTTGCGAAGGACGAATTCTTGGATACCGGCCACTGGCCGCATCAGCTCTACGTCCGGGATGCGCGTCGCATGCTGGGCGCGTATGTGCTGACGCAGCGCGATCTGACCGACCAACGGTCAAAGGCGGACTCGATCGGAATGGCCGGCTATAACATCGACATTCGCGAAGTGCAGTGGATTGCACACCGGGTATACCGCTTTCCGCGGGCCGACGAGGAGGTGCTGATGGAGGGTTATCTCAGCTTCCCGGTAAATCCGTGGGAGATTCCCTATCGGGCTTTGACACCGCGGGAATCGGAGTGCGCCAACCTGCTTGTCCCGGTTTCGATATCAGCGTCCCATGTGGCGTTCGCGTCCTTTCGGATGGAGCCGCAGTTCATGATCGCCGGGCAGGCGGCCGGCGTCGCCGCGGCGCTTGCGTCGGCAAATGGGAGTCCCGTGCAGAGGATCGACGTGGCGCGATTGCAAAACATCCTGAAGGATTCGCGTCAGATCCTCCATCTCCAGCCCTGAATTCGGGTGAGACAAATCGGTCGATAAGGGCACTCTATCGATGCATGCCCGAATCGGAAGATTTGAGTTGTATCTGTAGTAGTGTCGAATTCGATGAGGACTTCAGATATCCCATTCCGGAGCCCCAGCCGCTAAAAGAACTGCCCCTTCTCGACTGGGCAGAGCTTGTGATCGGGTAAGGTAACCACCAGTAGAACCAGACCGACCACAACGCGGGCGCAACTAAACGTGGCTGTTGCTCAGTCGAATGGAATACTGGAGGGAAAATCGTGGTACGAGCGGTTTTCCTGAAGGGCGAACGGCGACATATGCGCCCATCCGCCCCGAAGAGAACAATCCCGATTGAACTGCCAACGGTATAGTTGCCGGGTAAGCGAATTTTCTCAACGATCCAGGCTTCCGTGAAGTCGATGCTGTGAATCCTTCGGCCCTTGAACGCTCTGCTCTCTCGCTCGCCTTGACGTATCCATACCTTTCTCGACCGCGGCGTCGCTGGCAGCGCCAAATCCTGTTCCCGCCAGGCGGGTGTATGATTGCCCTATCCGGGAGAGCAGAATCAAGCCCGGCTACTCCGGGCGACCCTGCCTGACCGGCTGAAGGTCGTCTATTATGTGCATGTATTCAGTCACGGCTGCTAACAGCCGCGATGCAAGACAAAGCGAGGATCTCGTGATCACTCGGGCTCCTCATGGCGGTTCCAACTGGATGACGGAACCAAACAAACCAGACGTGGCAGTATGCGTACGGAATACGGCGGTTCTCGCCGTGCAGCTTCCACATGAAATCACTCGCGGGGCATCGTTCGAGCAGTCTCCTCATCCTGACGAGCACGGTGACCGGGACTTCCTGAACTTCCTTGATGGCGAGAAAGAGCGGATAGCCTTGAACCGTCTGCCTATGCTGACGAAAATCCGCGTACTGCACCTGTTTGCGAATACGCCAACTCCGCCGATCGTTCAGCGCGCCCAAACCAGGGGCGACGACGAACCGGTCGCCGCCGAAGTCACAGCCGCAAGCCGGTTCAGCAGACTAACGAGATTGGTCGGCTCGTCCTGGTAAACCGATGACCGGAAGCGCGAGCGTTCGCGCGCTCGCGCTTCCTTTGCGTGTAGCGATAGTAAAGAAAATCTGGCTCCTCAGGTAGGATTCGAACCTACAACCCTTCGGTTAACAGCCGAATGCTCTACCGTTGAGCTACTGAGGAGCAATATAGGCGGGTTTCTTCAATATTACACCACCGGCGCCGGCGGCTTCAATTTCAGGGCAGCGGTCGGGAGGGTACCGGCGAGCGCGCGGAATTTGGCCAGCCCCTCGAGGTGCTCCGGACCAAGCCTGTAGTGAATGTGCCTGGTCAAATACTCGCGGGCCAGCAGCTCGGGAAAACCCCGCTCGACTGCCGCCTGCCGGACAATCTCTTCAATGTGATCCCGCCCCCACTGCCAGGAGCGAATGAATGCTTCGCGGTTCGATCCGCCAAGCTTCTCCGAACGCCCCGCCCACACGGCGAAAACCATCGGCAGGCCGGTCCAGCGAACCCATTCCTCCCCGAGATCGAGCGTCGTGATGCCCAGTTCCGCCGGTTCCAGCCGCAGGGCCGGGTCGCCAATAACCAGCGCTGCGTCGGCCCTCGCCAACATGCGCTCCAGGACGGGTTCATGGGCGAAAACCTCGGGAAAACACCGGTAGCGTTCGCCGAGAATGATTCGCGCCAGCGCCACCGATGTCCGCGACCCGGAATCGACCGCGAGCCTCCGGATGGAATCGGCCGGAACCCTCGAAACCAGCAGGATGCTGCGCACGGGGCCTTCACATGCGATGCCCACATCCGGAAAGAAATCGAGCCCCAGCCGGTCCAGTTCAGCGCTGGGAACGAGCCCGATATCCGCCTCGCCACTTGCGAGCGCCGCGGCGCATTGAGCCGGAAGGTCGAACCGGAATTCGAAAAGGCCGCGCTCCGGCCCATGCTGAAAGCCCCAAATCAAGGGCCAGGTATTCAGGTAGCTAACGGCGGATACGCGCAATTTTCATCTTACGAATCGCTTGCACGCGTCAAACAGCCGCAGCGCCGCCGGGAGGCGATTGCGTTGGCAGGTTCATCGACTTTGAAACGGTCAACTCTTTGACGCTAAGACGGTTTACCGTGAGCTCGTCTATCCTGAGCGATTTGATCGCGGCTTTTTCGGCGGCAATGGCGCGAATGGCGAGCCGTCCGATAGCCAGCGCGCCGATAGCAAATGCTCCTACTGCGAAAGCGCCGGTTGCGAAGGCGCCTACGGCCGTGGCGACCCCGGCTCGGAATTTCCGATGACTTCGGGACGGGAGAAAGGATTTCATACGTTCGCCCGATCCGAGCTTAGCAGGCGGAAGGGCAAGCGGAACGCCATCCGGCACGGCGGCGCCGGCTTTTAAATAAGGCGCCTCTGCCGGAAAGGGCTTTGCAGATCAACAGGATACGACTGTGTTGGGTTCGTTTGGTTACGGCTCTCGACCGGTGAAAATTACGGCCGCAGGAGCGTGACTGGCGCCGGTTGGGTCCTTCCGAAAATAGTCCGACGGCGGGAAGCAATGGCTTTGTTTTGTTTTGGCCGGTTTCCACAGTGGGTTCGTTTTTTCGAGTGGCCAGGCAGCGGCGCGGAGCGCTGCGTTTTTCATCTCGGGGGTGAGAGCCCTCGCCCGCCGGCGCTCATCCAGGTTTCGTTTGGTTGGGTTCGTTCGGTTACGCCGGGCTCCATTTGAGGAGGCTGGTGACCGGACGGGTCAGCGGGTCATCGTAGTGATTCGGGCTGACGCGAACGGCATAACCCAGGCGACCGGTCTGCGCCGGCACGATCTCCCGTTCGTATATGGCGACATCCGAATCCAGAATGGCTTTGTTTGGCAAAACCACCACCTCGGTCTCTTCAAGACCGCCGCTGGTCCCGATCCGGCCGATCACACACTCCACGCGGAGATCCGAGGCCTGCAACCCAGCCAGCTTGATGTTAGCGCGCACGGAGACCGGTTTGCCGCTCATTACCGGCCCGGAGGGCGCGGGGCCCATATCCACAAAATTCACCTGGGGCCATATTTCAAGCACCCGACGGTTCCATGCCGCCCGTTGCCGCGCCTCGGCGAAATCACCGTGGCTCATGCGTGACCAGTTCTCGTACGCCTGCGAGTAGAGCTGCTGATCGTACTCGTTCACCATCCGGCGCGCATCGAAACGCGGGGTCAGGTTCATCATCGAGTCTTTCATGCGGCGCATCCAGTCTGACGAAAGACCGCTTTCGGCCGGCGCATAAAACAGCGGCACGATTTCCCGCTCAAGCAGGTAATAGATGTTGCTGGCGTGGATCGCGTCCTGATCGTCGGAGTACGGCTCGCGATCGCCAATGGCCCAGCCGCCGGACATCTCGTAGGCCTCGTCGAACCAGCCGTCGAGGATCGAGAGATTGAGCACTCCGTTCATGGCCGCCTTCATGCCGCTGGTCCCGCAGGCTTCCTCACCGCGGCGCGGGTTGTTGAGCCACAGGTCGACTCCCTGCACGAGTTCGCGGGCGACCTTCATGTCGTAGTCCTCGACGAAAACGATGTGTTTCCAGAGGTCGGGATCGCGCGAGAGCTGGACAATTTCGCGAATGAACGATTTACCGGGCTGATCTTTGGGGTGGGCCTTGCCGGCGATGATGATTTGAACCGGCCGCTCGCGATGGCAGAGGATTTTTTTCAGACGGTCCACGTCGCGGAACAGCAGAGTGGCGCGTTTGTAGGTGGCGAAACGACGGGCAAAGCCGATTGTGAGCGCATGCGGATCGAGCACCTCGGCGGAATAGCGAAGCTCCGTTGCAGCGGCTTTTCGACGAAATGCGGATGCGGTCTGGCGGTCGCGAATGAAGGCGATGAGGCGCCGTTTGCGGCGGCGATGCACTTCGAGCAGTTCCTCATTCGGAATATCGCGAATCTGTTTCCACATCTCGAGATCGTCCCAGCGGCTGCGCCAGTCGGGCTCGAGGTACTGATCGTAGAGATCGGAGAGATCGCCATTCAGCCAGCTCGGCATGTGGACGCCGTTGGTGACGGAGGTGATGGGCGTCTCCCAGACAGGCAGGGTTGGCCAGAGCGAATGCCACATCTCCTGCGACACCTCCCGATGCAGCCGGCTGACTGCGTTCCGGTAGGCCGAGGCATTCAGGGCCAGGATCGCCATCGAGAGCGGCTCGCTGGCATCGGAGGCGTTACGGCGGCCGAGCGCCATAAAGCGATCGAAATCAATACCGGCATCCCGGCAGAACTGGCTGAAGTAGTGGTAGACGAGGCCGGGGTCGAATAGATCGATGCCCGCGGGTACCGGCGTGTGGGTGGTGAACACGTTGTTCACGCGGGTAGCTTCGAGGGCCTCCTCGAACGAGAGATTCTGTTGCTGGATGAAGAGCCGAATACGCTCGAGGGCGAGAAAGGCCGAGTGGCCTTCGTTCATGTGGAACACGGTGGGTTTAAGACCCAGCGCCTCGAGAGCGCGCATGCCGCCGATGCCGAGCACGATCTCCTGGCGGATGCGCGTATCATTGTCGCCGCCATAGAGCTGGCTGGTGATACCGCGATCCTCCGGGCGCGTGTTCGCCGGCGTGTTGGTATCAAGGAACAGCATATTCACGCGGCCCACGGCCAGCAGCCAGATGCGGATGACGACGGGTCCGGTGGGTAGTTGAACCGTTACGGTGTGCTGTTCTCCATTCGCGTCGAGCGCCGGCTGCACGGGAAGGGAATAAAAGTCGTTTTCGAGATAACGCTCCTGCTGCCACCCATCGGCATTCAGATATTGCCGGAAATAGCCAAGCTGGTAAAGCAGTGCGACGCCGACGAGCGGAATATCGAGATCACTCGAAGACTTCATGTGGTCGCCCGAGAGCACCCCGAGGCCGCCGGAATAAACGGGCAGGCATTCGGTTAACCCATATTCGGCCGAGAAATAGGCGATGAGCTTGTCCGAATCCGGACGGGTACGGCTCATCTGCGCGTCGAAACGCAGACAGGCGAGCTGGTACTGAGCGAGATAACGCGGGTCAGACGCGGCGCGCTCGAGCGTGGTCTGGGAGACGCGCCCCAGCATCACGACCGGGTTATACCCGCTCTCCTTCCACAAACCAGGATCAAGCCGGCGGAACAGCGTCCGAATGGAAGGCTCCCAGGACCACAGGATGTTCCACGCCAGTTCCGTCATCCGCGACAATTGCGGCGGCAGCGCCGGCCGAACGACAAATTCCCTTACCGGAGTGATATTGAATGGCATGCGGAAAAACGTGCTAAATAGTGCAGGACTATTTCTACTTAGTGTAAGCGAATAAGGTCAGCCAAGGGGCGCGGCCCAGGTTTCAGTCTGTGCCGAGCGGAACACAGCCTCGATCACCGCCATATTGGAAAGAGCGTCTTCGAGAGGCACGGGAACGGGCTTTTTTTCGCGAATTGCGGCGGCAAACGCGTCGCCCTGCAGCGCGTACTGATCGCACACGGGGAAGGTTTCGGTGCGGATTTCCGTTCCAGTCTGAACCGTGATGCGGGTGGGACGGTCCGGAGGCGCATTGAACGGAATTTCGATTTCCACGCGGCCGCGGGTTCCATGAAAATGCATGCGCTGGTACGGATTTAATTGCGTGCTGCAGGTGAAAACGGCCTGGCCTTTTGGAAAATCGAGGATCGCGGAGGAGAGCCGGTCCGTGCCGAATTCGGGATCGCGCTCAACCAGGCCGATGACGCGCCACGGCTCGGCCCCGAACATCCAGCGCGAGGTATTGATGGGATAGCAGCCGATATCCATGATTCCGCCACCGCCCGTGGCCGGGAGGTTGCGGATATTGCGCGGGTCGCGATTATCGTAGCTGAAGAAGCCGCTGACGGCGCGAAGCTCGCCGATTGCGCCTGAGCTGACGAGTTCGCGTGTGCGCAGCCACTGGGGGTGGACGCGCACCATGAAGGCTTCCGCCATAACAACACCCGTGCGATCCCGCGCCTCGATCAGTTGTTTCGTCTGTTCGACGCTCATCGCTATGGGCTTTTCGCAAAGCACATGCTTGCCGGCTTCGGCGGCCCGGATGGACCATGGCACGTGGAGATTGTTGGGCAGGGGATTGTAAATGGCGTCGATTTCGGGATCGGCGAGCAGGGCCTCGTAAGTGCCGTAATGTTTCGGGATCCGGAGTTCGCGGGCAGCGGCTTCGGCGCGAGCGGCGTCGCGCGAGGCGATGGCGGCGATCTCGCAATGCTCCGAGGACTGCATGGCGGGAATGACTTTGACGGTGGCGATTTTGGCTACGCCGAGGATGCCGAAGCGGAGTTTCGCAGGCATAGAGGTTCAGGTTATCAACGGCGATGAAGAGAGCACGGCGGGAGTACTGCCGGGCCCGTACCTGATGCCGTCCCATGCCGGTGGGAGCGGCGCCGGTTTCCGCCAGACGTTTAAGGCGAAGCGTTATACGCTGGTTGCAGGTGATCCAGTCTTTTCGTTCGAAGGACACGGCGAAGCTGGCGGCTGGATTCCGGGTTGGCCGGTTTATCAAAATCGAACGAGCGGCGCAACGCAAACTGGCCATGCTCGCGGCTGCAACCGACGTCAACGACCTCAGGGTTCCGCCGTCAAACCATCTTGAGAAGCTTCACGGCGATCGTACGGGGCAGTATTCAATCCGGATTAATGACCCCGCAGTTCTGGATGAATCTTCAATCGCAGTACGACCTGAATGTGGCGGTTTCGTCAATTGAGCAGATCAGGCGTGAGGTCATAAGAAGGAGCGGATAGCACGGCTGCTGAATCTGATTAACTGTTCACTGGAACCGCAGTTTCGCGTCGTGATGAAAGCGGACCGAGCCAGAGATCACGTCGCTGCTGCACCCAGGCAACCGCGCATTCCGCGCGGTCTCAGTGCAACAGGAAACCTCCCCCGATTAGCAGCGTTCCGGACGGCGGCCCGGCAAGTGACAATCGGCGGCAGCCCATCGCAACGAATAGCCAGGAAGCCGGTTCCGGGACGATGTTGCGATCTGTCTCGTGCGTGAACTCGAAGTGGATTGCTCCAAAAGCACTCTGAACTTGATCATAACTTCGCGTACAAGTGGTTATTCGGCGGTTTATCCCGAGCCCTCGGCCTCTTCGATCGGTAGCTCGCGACGAGGTCATCGCTGCTGCGCGTCGAAGTACGGATATCCTCAGCACCATTTGGACAGCAGCACAGTTCGGGGCAGCTAAACCGTCTGGGAGCACGGCGCCGTTTGGAATTTCAACGACGGACAGTTCTGAGTCGAACGACGTGCCATTGACGAAGAGAACGCGGGCCCCCAGAGACGTATTCCATCCGTAAAACCGGCGGGCGCGGCGATCACCGATCCGCGCCGCCGGGATTCTTCGGCGCCTTTTCCCAAAGCTCGAGGAAATCCCGGGCGCCGGCGCATTTGTGCACGCGAGCGAAGCGGGCCACCTGCTTTCCGACTTCGCGCAGCCGCTGTTCCAGCGTGGCGTTCGAAAGCGCGCCGGTCTCAGAGAAGTGTTTCCAGGCTTCGGGGATGGACGCCTGCTCGGGAATCACCCATGCGTGGAGCGCGCGGCCGATGTTGCGGAGCTCGTTCAGCGCATCGAAGGCGCCTAACGATCCTCCGGCCACGCCAATCAGCCCGATCATTTTCCCTTCGATCTCGTTGAAGCCCATCAGATCGAGCGCGTTTTTCAGCGCGCCGCTAAAGCTGTTGTGGTATTCCGGCGTGGCGAGAATCAGGCCGTCCGCCTCCTCTACATCGGCGCGGAGACGCAGCACGGAGTTTCCGGCTTCGCCCGCCACCTCCTCGCCGGTGGCGAACGGCAGGTCGTAGTCACGCAGATCGATGAGCCGGGTCTCGCCGGCCCCGGCCTCGGCCGCGGCGTCGAGCGCAATCTTCAGCGCCATACGCGTATAACTGCCCGGGCGCAGGCTGCCGCAGATTCCGGCGACGCGAATGGTATCCATACGGTGTTTCGATGCTGTGCGCCGGCTTCCGGATTGAGATATGCTCAGGCCAGGCGGAATGATGCGAATTGCTGTTGGATTCCTGCTGGCAGCCGCGGGCATATTGAGCGCGGCCGAGACGGCGCCGGGGCGGCAGGTGACGTTCAGCCGTGATGTTGCGCCGGTTTTATATCAGCATTGCGTCACGTGCCACAGGCCGGGCGAGGTTGCGCCAATGTCGCTGCTGGATTACAAATCCGCACGGCCATGGGCCAAGGCCATGCGCCAGGCGGTGATGACGCGCAAGATGCCGCCGTGGCTCGCCGATCCACACTATGGCGCGTTCTCAAACGATGCGCGGCTGAGTGATGCCAATATCGAGACGATTCGCAAATGGGTGGACGGCGGCGCGCCTGAAGGTGATCCGCACGACCTGCCACCCCAACCGAAGTTCACCGCGGGCTGGCAACTGGGTGAGCCCGACATCGTGATCGATATCGGCGAGACCTACCATCTGAAGCCGGGCAAAGACAGCTATGAGCATTTCGTTGTGCCCACGAACCTGACCGAGGGCATCTGGATCCGGGCGGCGGAACTGCGGCCGGGGAATCGACGGGTGGTGCACCATGGGCATCTGAATATCGTGCACGACGCCGGGCATGCCGGGCCGACCACCGTGCAATCAATGCACACGCTGAACGATTATCTGGTGCACGACGGCAAGCTCACGCGGATTTCAATGGATGCCCCGGTGCTGGATGACTCCTGCCGCGCGGATGCGCCGGATCTACCCTATATCCACGGCACGCAGGAAGGCGCGCTGGCATCTTACCTGCCGGGGCGCTCACCCGACGTGTTTGCGCCGAATACGGCGAAGTGGATCGAACCGGGGACGAAGTTTGAGTTTGTGATTCACTACGCGCCGACCGGAAAAGAGGGCGAGACGGACCGGACCAGCGTGGGCCTCTATCTGGCGAAAGGAAAGCCGGAACAGGTGCTGCGGCGCATGGATCTTCGCAATTTCTTCTTCCTGATCCCGCCGGGCGCGCCGAATCATGAAGTGAAGCGATGCTATACGTTCGAGCGCGATAAAGTGCTGCTCTCGATTACGCCGCATATGCACGGGCGCGGGAAAGACATGCGTTACGACCTGAAGCGGCCGGACGGCCGTACAGAAACGCTGCTCTATGTGCCGCGTTACGACTTCAACTGGCAGCTTGTCTACCGGCTGAAGCAACCGCTGTACGTGGAGAAGGGCAGCGTGCTGACGGTGACCGCGCATTACGATAACAGCGCGAATAACCCAATGAATCCCGATCCGTCAAAGGCGATCCGGTGGGGCGACAAGACGGAAGAAGAGATGATGACGAGCTGGATCGAGTACGTGGACGGAAAGACCAGCCTGGCTAGTAGCCGAAAATAAAGCGGCCGCGGCGCGGGTCTGCGCCGCCTTCGAGCACGCCATCCGCGAGGTGAATCACGGTGGGAGCCGAAGCGTTGCTCCACGGGCCCGAAACGTTCACCTTGTGGCCAAGCGCCATCAGCGCCTCAATGGTTTCGCGTGGCAGCCGGCTTTCCACATTCAGCTTGCCCGGGATGAATTCGTGATTACCGAACGACGCGTAGAAGTGCTCCGTCTGGAAGCGCGGGGACTCCACGGCGGCTTGCGGCGTCATGCCGAAATCGATGATGTTCAGCAGCGTCTGGAGCAGCGCCTGATCCTGATTATCGCCGCCCGGCGTGGATAACGCGAGCACCGGCTTGCCGTCTTTCAGAACGATGGTCGGGCTGAGCGTTACGCGCGGCCGTTTACCGGGCGCGAGCGTATTCGCATGGCCGGGCGTGGTGACAAAGCTTTGCAGGCGCGTCCCCAGCGGAATTCCCGTGTCGCCGGCAATCACCGAAGGCAGCCATGCGCCGCTGGGCGTGGCCGAGAAGACGTTGCCCTGCGCATCGACGGCGTTTGCGCAGGTGGTGTCACCAACGCCGACGCTTGGGGTGGCTGAACCCGGCATCTCGATGGGCCCGCCGAACGTGCCGGGGCGGCTCTCCATAGAGGCATGATCGGGATCGATCAATTTGCGGCGCTCGGCTGCGTATTCCTTCGAAAGCAGAGTTTCTTCGGGGATCTTCGAGAAGTCCGGGTCACCGTAATACCGGTCCCGGTCGGCGAACGCGAGCTTCACGGCCTCGATCACGGTGTGCAGATATTTGGGCGAGTTGTGGCCCATCGATTTAAGATCGAAGCCTTCAAGGATGTTCAGAGCTTCCAGCATCACCGGCCCCTGAGTCCAGAACCCGGGTTTTTCGATGGTGTAGCCGCGATAGGTAGTGGAGCGCGGCTCATCGAGCTTCGGCCGATACGCGGCCATGTCGGAAGCGCGCAACAAACCCCCGTTCTTTTCGGAGAATTCGCCGATCCGTTTCGCGATCGGGCCGTTATAGAAGTATTTGCGAACGGCTTCGATCTTCGCGGCGCGATTGCCGTGGGCCTTCTTCTCGGCGGCGATCAGCGCTTCGAACGTGTGCGTGAGCGAAGGCGCCCGGAAGACTTCGCCCGGCGCGGGTACGTGGCCTTCCGGCTCAAAGAACTTCAGCGAAACCGGCCACAGATCGAGATACTGCTGGCTCGAGCGAATGTAATTGGAGAGAATCTCCGGCGCAGGGAAGCCTTGCGTGTAGCCGAGCGCCGGCTCGGCCACCCTGGCGAAGCTCATGGTGCCAAATTTCTCGAGCGCCAGCATCAGGCCGCCGAACACGCCCGGTACCGTCGCCGCCAGAATCCCATTCGCCGGAATGGGCGGCATGGTGGCCTTCTCTTCCCAGGGTTCCGGCTTCCGGGAACGGTAGAACTCAACGGTTGCGAGGGCAGGCGCAGTACCGACGCCACTCACCACCACAACCGGCTTGCCGTTCATCTTGACCAGCAGCG
>Ga0068855_100007009_pt1 | contig 13681 bp, 14 predicted proteins | sample KBSCornC52_FD_66592 | JGI IMG/M metagenome (GOLD analysis project Ga0068855, IMG submission 66592) | Corn rhizosphere microbial communities from Kellogg Biological Station, Michigan, USA - KBS Corn C5-2 | ecosystem: Host-associated > Plants > Roots > Rhizosphere > Soil ... | reverse complement strand
GTGGCCCTCGACGCCGGCGCCGGCGACCCGGCCGAGGTTGATCCCGGCGTTGAACCCGTGCGGCGACATCGCGTCGGTCAGCGCCCGCACCGCCTCGTCCATCAGCCGCCACATCTCGGACCGCTCCGCCTCGTCCAGCTCGCCCGGCCCGGCCAGGTGGCGATACGGCGCCACCATCAGGTGGCCGTTCGAGTACGGGTAGAGGTTCATGATGGCGTAGGCGCGCTCGCCCCGCCGGACGACCAGGTCGTGCTCCTCGGCGGCCGCCGCCGCGCAGAAGATGCACCCGTCCGTGTCTGCGCCGCCCTGGACGTACTCGAGCCGCCAGGGCGCCCATAACGGGTCGGTCATATCCAGCGCTTCCAGCGGAAGTAGCCGAGCATCACGATCGCGATCGAGAGCATGATCGTCACCGTCGCGATGAACCCGTGGTAGTCCCGGCTGAACGGGATGTGGCCGAAGTTCATCCCGAAGATCCCGGTGATCAGGGTCAGCGGCAGGAGCACCACTGAGAAGATCGTCAGCACCCGCAGGATGTCGTTCTGCTTGTGCGCGATGACCGACTCGTTGGTCGTCTCGAGCGCCTCGACGACCTCCTTGTAGTTGTCGAGCTGGTCCCAGATGCGCTCGGCCTTGTCGACGACGTCGTCGAAGTAGACCTCGAGGTCCTCCGGCAGGTAGCGCGTCCGCGCCCGCTCGAGCAGGCGCAGGGTGGAGCGCTCGGGCTTGATGACCTTGCGGTAGGCGACGATCTCCTGCTTCACGTCGGAGATGTCGCGGACGACCTCCTCGGAGCGGCGCTCGGTGAAGATCGCCTCGGTCAGCCGGTCGAGCTTGAAGCCGATCTTGTCGAGGATCGGGAAGCAGTAGTCGAAGAGCTCCGAGAGGATCTCGTAGAGGACGTAGCCCGAGCCCTTCGAGAAGTACTGCTCGCGCCGCTCGCTGTTTGCCTCGAGCTGCGAGAACAGCCGCCCGACCGGCTTCAGGGCGACGTTCGGGAGCGTGACGACGTAGCCGCTGCCGACGAACACGTTCAGCTCGGCGGCGTCGAGCCGCCCGCGCACCTTGTTGAAGTGGGGGACGTGGAGCACGATGAAGAGGTACTCCTCGTACTCGTCGATCTTGGGCCGCTGCCGGGTCGAGAGGACGTCCTCGAGGTCGAGCTCGTGGAAGTCGAAGTGCTGGGCGAGCCACGCCGTCTCGACGGCGGTCGGCGCCTCGATGTTCAGCCAGCGCAGGCCGGCGGCAGAGATCTCAGCGACCTGGGGCTCGGAACGCTCCGCCGGGTGCTGAGGGGTGCGGTCTCGCCGCCGTACTGTCCTCGGGATCCGGGGCAGGTTCGGCATCGCAGCTCACATTCGCGGGCAGGGCATCCACGTCGGCCATTCTACTTGCCGAATCGGCCATCCGCAGCCCCCGGGCGGCCCCGCAGCAGGTAGGCGGCGAGCAGCGCCCCCGAGATCGGGGCGACGGCCAGCTTGAGCGGGATGGGCGCCGACGACGGCGTCACGAAGCCCTCGATCGTCCCGGCGACGACGAGCAGCGGGATCGTCCCCAGAACGACGGCCACCGAGCGGCGGCCGTGCTCCCGCAGCACCCGGGCGCGCGGGCGCGGCCGGGCGCGCACGAGCGCGTCGGCCAGCGACAGCCCCGCGGCGGCGGCGATCGTGAACGCGGTCAGCTCGATCACGCCGTGGGGCACGATCAGCGACCAGTAGAGCCCGTTCGCGCCGTGCTGGTTCTCGACGCCGGAGAGCACGCCGAGCAGCATCGAGTTCACGTAGAGGCTGTAGATCGTGCCGACCCCGAACAGGATGCCGCCGGCGTAGTCGAAGAAGCTGACGACGATGTTGTGCGACCAGATGGCGACCGACGTCGGCACCATCACACCCGCGGGGATGGCGTGGTGGGCGCGGTGGCCGGCGTCGCGCAGGTCGGGCGGGAGGAAGCTGCCCGCCGTGGCCGGGTCGGCGATCGCCCACACGAAGCCGCCGACGGCGATCACGATCTGGAAGATGGCGGCGGCGAGGATGAGCCGGCGCATCTCCCAGACCGCCCGCGGATACCCGATCCAGAGGAACCGGCCGATCGCCCGCAGCGGCGCTCGGGCCGGGCGGTAGAGCACGGCGTGGGCCCGGGCGACGAGGTCGTTCAGGCGCGGCAGCACCGGCGAGCCCGGCTGCTCGGCCCGCAGCCGTGCCAGGTCGGCCGCCGCCTGCTGGTAGCGGCGGGCGAGCAGGCTCACCTCGTCGGCCGAGAGCTCGCGCTGGTTGCGGCCGGCGCGCGCGACCAGGCCCGCCAGCTCGTCCCACTGCGGGGCACGCGCGGCGCTCCAGGTCTGCGCGGGATCCGCCGATATCATCGAGCGAGAGTTCGAGACCATCGTCACTCGAGGGTATCGGACGCCAAGGGCAATGCTGGACCACCGGATCGAGATCCCCACCCCCGAGCGCGTGACCGTCGCGTACGAGCTGGCGGGCGTCGGCAGCCGCATGCTGGCACAGGTGATCGACGCGCTGATCATCACCGGCATCCTCTTCGGGCTCTTCACGGCCGCCGGTGCGATCTCCGGGCCGGTCGTGCTCGCCGTCGCGATCGGCGGCGCAACGCTCACGCCGGTCTGCTACTTCCTGCTGCTCGAGTGGCTGCGGCGCGGGTCGACGCCGGGCAAGCGGGCGCTGCGTCTGCGGGTCCTCTGCGCGACCGGCGAGCCGGTCGGCCTGCAGGAGTCGGCCGTGCGCAACTTCGTGCGGATCATCGACTTCCTGCCCGTCGCCTACGTGCTCGGAGGCATCGTGGCGATGGTGTCGCGGGACGGCCAGCGCCTGGGCGACATGGCCGCCGGCACGATCGTCGTCCGCCTCGCCGAGGGCGTCCCGGCGGCGGGCTTCTCGAGCACGTTCGCCGCCGCGGTCGCCGAGGCCGAGCGCGACCCGATCCCGGCCGACCTGATGGCCGTGGCGGTCGCCTACCGCCGCCGCGCCGCCCAGATCGACGCCGAGCCGCGCGCCGCGCTGGCCGGGCGGATCTGCGCGCGGATCGAGCCGTTCTGGCCCCGCCCCGAGGGGATGGGCGAGGAGGAGTACGTGATCCGCGCCGCCACCCAGACCCTGCCGGGGCAGGCCAAGGGATGAACGCCGCGCCGCGCCCGCTCGACGTCGGCCGGGGCCTCGACCTCGCCCTTCTGATCTATCGCCGCCACTTCGTCGCCCTGGTCGTGGCGATGGCGGTCGCCGTCGTTCCGCTCGGCCTGCTCACACTGACGCCGCGGCCCTGGGGGCTGGTCGGCGTGTTCCTGCAGACCATCGTGCTGGCCGGGATCACCCCCGGCGTCGCGACCCTGATCGTCTCCGACGTCCGGGCCGGCGTCGAGCCGACCGTGACGTCTGTGTGGCGGCGGCTGGCGCCGATGCTCGGCGGGCTCGTCCTCACCGTCGGCAGCGCGTACGTGGTCGCGACGCTCTCGATCCTGCTGCTCGTCGTGCCGTTCCTGCTGCTGGTCGTGTGGTGGCAGCTGGTCGGCGAGGTCGTCGTGGTCGAGCGGCTCACGTTCATCGACGCGATGGGCCGCAGCCGCGGCCTCGTGCAGGGCTCGTACTGGCGCGTCCTCGGCTACCTGATCCTGAGCTCGCTCATCACCGGCGCCGCCACCGGCATCCTGGCCGCCGCCCCGACGGCGGCCGCCGCCCAGTTCGGCGTCCACGTCGCGACGACCACCGCAATCGGCGATGCGCTCACGATCGCGGCCCGCGTCCTCGTCGCCCCGGTGGGCGCACTTCTGATGGCCCTGCTCTACTTCGACCTGCGCATGCGCCACGACGGATCCGACATCGCCGCAATGCTCGACGCGCTCCCCGCTGCCCCCGTCGCCGGGGCGCCTCGCTGAGGGCGGCGGCCGAGGTCGCGCGGGTCGGGGCGGCCGCCGACCGGGTCGGGCCGGGCCTCGACCATGCCCGCGCGGCCGCCCGGGCGACGTTCTACCACCCCTCGCAGGGCGGCCAGAGCCTGCTCGGCCGCTTCCTGAGCTGGATCTTCGACCATCTCGGCGGCAGCCTCGGCGTGCACGGCTCGTCCGTCTCCGGCCTGATCCGCCTGGGGGCGCTGGCGCTCCTGATCGCCGGCGCCGTCGCGCTGGTGGTGCGGCTCTTCCCGCGCCGGAGGCGGGGTGCGAGGGTCGCGCCGGCGCGCGAGCCGGCCGTCACGGGCTACGCCGCCGCGCGGGCAGAGGCGCTGCGGCTGGCCGACGACGATCCCCGGGGCGCCCTGCGGCTGCTCTACTCGGCGGCGCTCGGCGAGCTCGGCCGCCGGCGCGGCTGGCGCCACCGGCCCGGCCGCACCAACTGGGGCTTCGTCCGCGCGCTCGGCCCCGCCTCGACCCAGGCCGGCGCGCTGGCCGACTGCACCCGGCTCTTCGAGGGCGCCGTCTACGGCGATGAGCCGGTGGCGGCCGACGACGTCCGCCGCGCCGACGCGCTGGCCGAGGCGATGCTGGCGTGAGGCGCTCGCGCGACGTCTGGATCGGGGCGGCGCTGCTCGCGGTCGCGGCCGCCGGCATCGGCCTGCTCGTGCAGTCGCCGAACACGCCCGGGCCGCCCTACCGCCTCGCCGGCCGCGGCCCGCTGGGCCTCTCCGGCCTCGGCGCCGGCCTGCGCGACGCCGGGTTCCGGGTGGACGAGCGGGTCTCGCCGACGATCCCCGACCACGGGCTGATCGTCTCAGTCGAGCCGCGCGCCTTCAGCCACGACGAGGCGACCGCATGGATCAGATCGATCCGCGCCGGCGCCGTGCTGCTGCTCGCGAGCGACCACCGAAACCCGCTGACCGAGGCGCTCGGCCTGCGCTTCGGCGGGCCCGCCGACACCCGCCCGACCGCCGCCGGCGCGCACGCGTTCCCCGGCCTCTCGGCCGACGGCCGCGTCGCACAGACGACCTTCTCCCGCCTGCCGCAGGGCGCCGTCCCGTTGGTCGGCGGCCGCGGCGCCGCCGCCGTCGCGCTGGTGCCGCTCGGGCGAGGGAGCGTCTTCGCCGTCTCGCGCCCGCGACTTGTGACGAACGCCGGCATCGCCCGCGACGGGCTCGCGATCGCCCTCCCGCTCGCCGAGGCGTCGGGACGCGGCCCGGTCGGCATCGACGCCTTCCACCAGGGCGGCTCGCCGACGCTCGGGTCGCTGGCCTTCCTGCCGCAGTGGGTGCAGCTCCTCACCGTGGAGATGGCGCTGATCGCGATCCTGGCCGCCGTCGCCGCCGCCCGCCGGCTCGGCCCCATCGCCCCGGAGCAGGGCGGCACGACCCGCACGACGGTCGAGCTCGTCCGGTCGCTGGCGGGCATGCACCGCTCGGCCGGGCGCCTCGCGGCGGCGACCGTGCCGCTCGGCCAGGCCTACCGCTCGCGTCTCGGCGGGCTGTCCGGGCCGGCCGAGGACGACCTCGCCCGGCTCGAGTCCGCGGCGTCCCCGGGGGTCGCCGTGCGAGCATGCGTCCGCATCGAGGAGATCACGAGGAGGGTGACCGGTGGCGATCGCTGACTTCTTCGGGCGCGGCAGGGACGCGCTCCACCGCGTCGTCGTCGGCAACGACGAGACCATCGACGGCCTGCTGGCGGCGCTCGTGCTCGAGGGCCACGTGCTGCTCGAGGGCCCGCCGGGCACGGCCAAGACGCTGCTCGCGCGCACGCTCGCCCGCATCGCCGGGCTCGATTTCGCCCGCATCCAGTTCACGCCGGACCTGATGCCCGCCGACCTCACCGGCACGCTCGTCTACCGGCCGTCGGACGGCTCGTTCGAGCTGCGCCGCGGGCCGGTCTTCGCCTCGCTGATCCTCGCCGACGAGATCAACCGCACGCCCCCGAAGACGCAGGCTGCGCTGCTCGAGGCGATGGAGGAGGGGCGGGTGACGATCGAGGGCGAGACGCTCGACCTGCCGCGCCCGTTCGTCGTCTGCGCGACGCAGAACCCGATCGAGTTCGAGGGCACCTACCAGCTGCCCGAGGCGCAGCTCGACCGGTTCCTGCTGAAGCTGCTGCTCGACTACCCCGATCCGGCCGCCGAGACCGAGATCCTGCGCCGCTACCAGGCCGGCTTCCGGCCGCGCGAGCTCGACCGCGCCCTCGGCAGCGTCGAGCCGATCGTGTCCGCCGCCGAGGCGCTCGCCATGCAGGAGGAGGCGGCCGCGGTGGTCGTCCACGACGACGTGCTCGGCTACGTCGCCGAGGTCTCGGCGTGGCTGCGGGCGTCGCCTGACGTGATCGTCGGCCCGAGCCCGCGCGGCGCGATCGCGCTCGTGCTCGCCGCCAAGGTGATGGCGGCCGCCCGCGACGCCGACTTCGTCACGCCGGACGACCTGCAGTCGCTCGCGCCCGCCGTGCTGCGTCACCGGATCGTGCTCTCGGCCGACGCCGAGCTCGGCGGCCGGTCGCCCGACGCGGTGATCGCGACCGCACTGGCCGCGGTGCCCGTGCCGCGGTGATCACGCACCGCGGCCTGGGGCTGTTCGCGCTCGCCGGGGCGGCGACCCTGCTCGCGGCGATCGCGGGCCAGGCGGTGCTCGGCTTTGTCATCGCGAACGCGCTCGCGGCCGGGGTCGTGATCGCCGACTGGCTGGCCGCCGATCCCGGCCCGATCGCGCTCGAGCGCGACGCCCCGCCGCCGCTCTCGATCGGCCGCGAGAACCGGCTGCCGTTCGTCGTCCGAAACGCGGGGCCGGCCCGGCGGGTGACGGTCGCCGACGCCGCACCCGAAGGCCTGCGCCTCGAGCCCGTCAGGATCGAGCTTGATCTGGGCGCGGGGGAGGAGCGCGAGGTCGGCGTGTACGCGGTGCCTCGCCGGCGCGGCCCGGTGCGCTTCGCGGCCGCCGACGTGCGCGTGTTCGGCCCGCTCGGCGTCGCGTTCCGGGAGCGCAGCCACCCCGCCACGGCTGTTGAGGCGGTCGCGTGGCCCGACGTGCTCCAGCTGCGCGACGCGACGCTGCTCCCGCCCGGGAAGCGGCCGCACGGCGAGCGGCTGATGCGCGGCGAGGCGGCGGCGCGCGAGTTCGAGAGCCTGCGCGAGTACGTCCGCGGCGACGAGTACCGCCGCATCGCCTGGAAGGCGACGGCCCGCCGCGGCCGCCCGGTCGTGGCCCTGCACCAGCCGGAGCGGGGGCAGACGCTGATCCTGGCCCTCGAGGCGGGCCGGCTCATGCACGGCGCCGGCGGAGCGGGGCTGGGGAAGATCGACCGGGCCGTGAACGCCTCGGTGATGCTCGCCGCCGTCGCCCGCGAGTTCGGCGACGCCGTGGGCCTGGTCGCCTTCTCACACCGGCCGCTGGCGACGCTGGCGCCGTCGGCGCGGCCCGGGCAGCTGCGCCGGGTGGTCGACGTGGTGGCGCCGATCGAGCCCGACCTGGTCGAGCCGGACTGGCGCACCTGCCTCACCGCCCTCCTGCGCATGTCGCGCCGCCGGGCCGTGGTCGTCGTCTTCTCCGACGCGCTCTACGCGCAGTCCGACGACCGGCTGGCCGGGCTGCTCGGCACCCTCGCGCGCCGCCACACGGTCGTGTTCGCCTCGATCCGCGACGCCGAGCTGACCGAGCTCGCCGCCCAGCCCGTGGTCGACGCCGAGACCCTCTACGAGCGCGGTGTGGCGGCGCAGGTGATCGACGACCGGGGAGCGGCCCTGACCGGGATCCGGCGCCGCGGCGTGCACACGGTCGACTCGAGCCCGGAACGGCTCACCGAGGCGGTCACCGAGCGGTTCCGGGCGCTGCGCGCCGCCGGCGCGCCGTGACAGACCTTTTACACGACGGACGCAGATCCGCCCGGGCCGGGTAGGCACCATGCAGATATGGCACGGATGGGGCGCATCGGATCGCGCGTCGCGCTGGTCTTCGTCGTGCTGGTGGCCGCGGGATGGCGCGCCTCCGGAGTCGTCGACCAGCCGGCGCCGCTCGAGCTGCGCGTCGACGGCACGCCGCGGCAGGCGGTGGCGGGCTCGACGCTCGCCGACGCGATCCGCGACCTCGGCCTGAAGCCGCGGCCCGGCGACCTGGTCGACGTCGCCGGCGTGACGATCGCGGCCGGCCGCTACCCCGGCCACGTGCTCGTGAACGGCGCGCCCCTGCCCCGCGGGCAGCCGCTGCGCTCGGGGGACAGCCTGCGGCTCGTGCCGGGCCCGGACCAGACCGAGCCGGTGACGACGCAGCGCGTCCCCGTGCCCGGCGGCGAGCCGGCCGATCCCGAGTACACCCTCGGACGGGTGCCCGGCGACGAGGTCACCGTGCGCGGGGACATCTCCGGCAAGGTGGCGTCGACCGCCTTCCGGCCCACCGGCCCGCCGCAGGTGCCGCAGGCGGTCGCGCTCACCTTCGACGACGGGCCGTGGGGGACGCAGACGATGCGCATCCTGGCGATCCTGCGCCGGTTCCACGCGCGGGCGACGTTCTTCACCGTCGGCGACCTGGCCGCGCACTATCCCCGTATCGTCAAGGCCGAGGACCGCCAGCGCGGCGTGATCGTCGAGGATCACTCGTGGAGCCACCCGCTCACGCCGCCGTTCGGCGAGCAGCGCCCCGGGGTGGTGCGGGCGCAGATCAAAAAGGCCCGCCAGACGCTGCTCTCCGAGGGCGTGCGTCCGACCCTGTTCCGGCCGCCGGGCGGCGGCTGGTCGGATCAGGTCGTCGCCATCGCGTCGAGCCTTGACTGCCGCGTCGTCCTCTGGTCGGTCGACCCGCGCGACTGGGCGCCGGGACGTACCGCGAAGGGCATCGTCCACTCCGTGCTCTCGCACGTCGAGCCGGGCTCGATCGTCATCATGCACGACGGCGGCGGCGACCGCACGGCCACGATCAAGGCCCTCCCGCGGATCATCCGCGGCATCCGCCATATGGGCCTGCGTCTGGTGACCGTGGAGGAATAGGCAACCGGCCGCATGGGGGTACGATTCGACGTGCACCCCACCGGGCGACTGGGAGGCACATGGCCGAGAATCGCGACTACTGGCTCGGGCACTGCGAGGGTTTCGACATCCGCGCAGGCGATCGGCATGTGGGCGTGGTGGAGTACGTCCGCTACGGCTCGGCCCACGACCACCCGGACGCGCTGTTCGCGGTGACCGGGAAGTTCCGCACCCGCGTGCTCGAGGTGCCGGTGTCGGACGTCGAGGAGCTCGACCCCGAGGACGAGACGCTCTGGATCAGCGAGACGCTGGCCGCGAGCGACGCCTTCGCCCCGGCCGGCATCGAGGCCTACCTGGCCGGCGTCGGCCGCTGGTGGTCGGGCCTGCGCGGCACCCGCCGCAAGCACGCCTAACCACGCACCAAGCGGGGTCAGACCCCTTTTGGTGCGGACCAGCTCCTACGGAGATCGTTCAGGCCTTGCCCTCGACCGTCTCGACGATCTTCTCGCCGCCCTCGTTGAGCGCCTTCACGACCTCGTCGTAGTCGCCCTTGTCGATCGCCTTGTCCACCTTCTTCGTCGCGTCCGCGAGGGCGGCGTCGACCCGGTCGAGGTACTCGTCGTCGATCACGGCCACGATCGCGGAAGAGCCCGGCGGCAGCCAGTCGTTCTCGTCGACCGCCGACTCGATCCTCTTCTCGTCGTGGTGCTTGGCGATCTTCCCTGCGGCCGCGCCGATGCCGGCGCCGACGGCCGTGGCGGCCAGCAGCGGCGGGGCGAACAGGCCGACGACCAGGCCGGCGACGCCGCCCAGCGTGGCGCCGCGTCCGACCTGCATGCCGCCGTGCTCGTCGACGTCCACCTCCCCGTCAGCCCCACGGGAGAGGACGACGGAGGCGATCACCGCGACGTCGTCGAGCCCCTTGAGCGCCCGGTAGTCGGCCTTGGCGGCGGCGGTGTTGTTGCCGTATGCCGCCACGTACAGCAGCAGGTTTCGGTTCCTGTAGGCCATGGTTCGCTCCTCTCGAATTGCGCCCGCGAGGTCGACAACCTACGGCGCCGTCCCGGACGCGCCATCGTCCGGACCGGGTGACCGTTCAGCGCGCGGCGTACTCGAACCGCGGAAACGGCCAGTCGCGCTCGAGCCACTCGGTGACGGCGCGGTAGAGCGGCACGTCGAGCTCGGCGCGGTCGGCGCGCACCCACGAGCTCACGGCGGCGACGTCCGGCTCGCCCTTGAGCGGGTAGATGTAGAGGCAGCCGATCACGTCGCCGTCCCCCGGGTCACGGACGGTGTAGGTGAACCCGCGCCGCTCGGCGAAGTCGCGTGCGTGCCGCTCGAGATCGGCGCGGTTCTCCTCGACGGTCATCTCGTACGGCCATTTGCCGCCGACGAAGCCCGGCGTGACCCGGATGTGCTCCATCGACGACGTCCACGCCGCGTAGTCGCTCGCGTTGTGCTCGGGGCCGAGCGGCTCGAGCTCCATGCCGGGCGCGGTGAGGCTGCGCGGCGGCTCGAAGCCGGCGGGGACGAATCCGGCGTTGGTCACGGGCGCCACGGTAGTCCATGGGGACGCGGGCGCAGCGCGCGCCCGCGTCCCGTGAGGATCACATCGACACGTTCTCGAGGTTCAGCTCGAGCGTCGGGTTGATCGTCGAGCCGACGACGTTCTTCGTCGACAGGTAGTTGAGCGTCTCGTAGTGGGCGAAGATCAGCGGCACGTCGTCGAAGACGATCTGCCGCAGCTGCGTGTAGAGCTGCTGGCGCTTGGCCTGGTCGGTCTCGCGCGCCGCCTGGTCGATCAGCTTGTCCACGGCGGGGTTCGAGTACTGGCACGCGTTGATCGGCGCGCCGGTCTTCAGCACCAGGGAGTAGAAGTTGTCCGGGTCGATCGTCCGCTCCTGGTAGGCCGACGTGATCTGGTAGGTGCCCTTGCTGAAGTGGTCGAACCAGACCGAGACGTCGACCTGCTGGATCTGCATGTTGATCCCGATCTTCTTCAGCTGCTGCTGGACGACCTCGCCCGTCTTCAGGAGCTCGGGGTACTGCGGCAGGCCGAGGTAGGTGACCGAGACCCCGTTCTCGAGGCCGGCCTCCCTCATCTTCGCCTTGGCCTTGTCGAGGTCGGGCCCCGACTTGTACGGATCCTGGTTGTCGTACCAGATCGACCCGGTCGGCACCTCCTCGGAGCCCGTCTGGCCGGCGCCGAAGTAGGCGACGGCGCGGATCTCGTTGCGGTCGAGCGCCCAGGCCACCGCCTGGCGCAGCGCCTTGTTGTTGAAGGGCGGCGCCTTCACGTTCATCGCGATGTAGTCGGGGATCCCCGCCAGCGCCGAGGTGACGTAGTGGAAGCGCGGGTCGGTGCGAAGGGTCGTCAGCTGCTGGAGCGGGATCGCATCCACCCAGTCCAGCTGGCCGGATGCGAGCGAGTCGATGCGGCTCTGGTCGACCGGCAGGAAGTGGAACTGGACCCCGTCCAGGAACGGATGCCCCTTGCGGAAATAGCCGGGGAAGCGCTTCAGGGTGACGTGGTCGCCCTGCACCCATTCGACGAACTGGAACGCCCCCGTCCCGACCGGATTCCGGGCCGGGTCCTTGCCGCCCTCGATCGCCTTCTGGTTCACGATCTCGCCGTTGTTGGAGAGGTTGGTCAGGAACGGCCCGAACGGGGTCTTCAGATGGAACACGACCTGAGTCGGGCTCGCCACCTCGACCGCGGCGATCGGCGTGTACAGCGGCGCGTAGCCGCTCGCCGTCTTCGGGTTCAGGATGCGCTCGAACGTGTACTTCACGTCCGCGGCGGTGAACTTCTCGCCGTTGTGGAAGGTCGCGTTCGGCACGAGGTCGAACACCCACGTCTTCGCGTCCTGCTGCGTCCATTTGGTCGCGAGCTCGCCGTAGAACTTCTGGTCGGGCCCGATGTCGATCAGCTTGTTGAAGATGTTGTCGTACACCTGCGCGCCGGTGTAGATCTGCGACACCGCCGGGTCGAGGCTGTCGGGCTCGCCGGTGAGCGCGGCCTGGAGGGTGCCGCCGCGCTTCTGCGCCACCGACGCGGACGTCGTCGTCGTGCCCGCCGCACCGCCGCCGCATGCGGCCAGGATGCCGCCGAGCGCCGATGCCCCGACCGCAGCTGCGCTCAGCCGCCCGCCTCTGGAGAGCAGCTGCCGGCGCGTGATCTCGCCGGAGAGGAATCCACGCGCGAGCGCGTCTGCTTCCCTCCGCTCGGAATCGGATGTCATGTCACGGTCCCTTCTCGTTTGGGGTGACTACGGGCGCCATTCAGTGCCGGTCCAAGAACTCGAGCAGCGCCTGGTTGAACTCCTGCGGGTGCTCCCAGCAGCAGGCGTGGCCGCCGCGCGTGGTTCCCCACGCGGCCCCGGGCACCAGCTCGTGCAGCTGCTTCGAAAGGCTCACGGGGATCAGGATGTCGTCCTCGCCCGCGAGCACGAGCGTGGGGGTGCGCACCGAGCCGATGCGGTCGCGCGTGTCGTGGGTGCGGATCGAGTCGAGCTGCGCCAGGTAGGCCTCGACCGGCATCGCCATCGTGGCCATCTCGCCCTCGAACTCCCGCAGCTCCTCCTCGCGCTCCTCGAAGAACGGCACGGTGAACGCCCACAGCGTGACGTCACGCATGATGAACGGCACGCCGTTCACCGGGGCCATATCCGCCCACATCGCGAACATCCGCCCGCAGAACGGCCCCGGCGCCGCATACGTGCAGGCGAACGTGACCGAGCGCAGGTCGTCGGGGTAGGCGAGCGCGAACTCCTGGGCGATCATGCCGCCCATCGAGACGCCGACCATGTCGACGTTCGTGATGTCGAGGCTCTCCATGAGCGCCTTGGTGTCTTCCGCGAACTGGCGGGTCGTATACGGGCCGGCGGGCGCCGAGCTCGAGCCGACGCCGCGGTTGTCGAACCGCAGCACCCGGTAGCCCGCACCGAGCAGGTCGTCCATCTGGAGCACCCAGGTCTCGAGGTCGTCGGCGAGGCCGTTGACCAGGACGACGGTGCGCTCGCCGTCGCCTTCCAGCCGGTAGTTGATGTCGATGCCGTTGACGGATGCGGTCGGCATTCACGCTCCTTTCGGTTGAATTTCCTGTGCTGTCACGTGACAGCTCGCCAGGTGGTCGGGGGTGAATGCGGTCATCGCCGGCGCCTCGGTGCGGCAGCGGTCGACGGCGAGCGGGCAGCGGGGGTGGAAGTGGCAGCCGGGCGGCGGCGCGAGCGGGCTCGGGATCTCGCCCCGCACCACCGCGGCGTTGCGGCGTCGGCCCGGGTCGGGCTGGGGGATGGCGGCGAGCACGGTGCGCGTGTACGGGTGCTTGGGCCGCGTCAGCACCTCGTCCGCCGGGCCCGACTCGACGATCCGGCCGAGGTACATGACCGCCACCCGGTCGGCGATGTGCTCGACGACCGCCATGTCGTGGGTGATGAACACGAGCGTGAGCCCGAGGTCGCGCTGCAGCTCGCAGATCAGGTTCAGGATCTGGGCCTGTACGAGCACGTCGAGGGCCGAGACCGGCTCGTCCGCGATGATCAGCTCGGGGTGCAGCGCGAGCGCCGCCGCGATCGCGACCCGCTGGCGCTGTCCGCCCGAGAGCTCGTGCGGGCGCGAGCGGGCGTGCCGCTGCGACAGGCCGACGCTGTCCAGCAGCTCGGCGACGCGGCGCTCCCGCGCCGAGGGGTCGCCCACGCGGAACGCGTCAAGCGGCTCCCGCACGGTGCGCTCGACCGGCCAGCGCGGGTCGAGCGAGCTGTAGGGGTTCTGGAAGATCGGCTGCACCCGGCGGCGGAAGGCCGCCCGCC
>Ga0068855_100007008_pt1 | contig 13681 bp, 10 predicted proteins | sample KBSCornC52_FD_66592 | JGI IMG/M metagenome (GOLD analysis project Ga0068855, IMG submission 66592) | Corn rhizosphere microbial communities from Kellogg Biological Station, Michigan, USA - KBS Corn C5-2 | ecosystem: Host-associated > Plants > Roots > Rhizosphere > Soil ... | reverse complement strand
TTACTTGGCGCTGTGGCTCGGCTCCGGCAAGAACAGCATCCCGATCGTCTCCGACCCGGTTAACGCATTCAACGACGCCTGGGCCAAGGAACACATGAAGGCGGAGCCCGTTCTGAAAGCCTATACGCCAGAAGGCATCAAAGCTGTCGAAACGAATTTCCAGGTCGTTGCACCGCCGATCTACCTGACAGGCTATCTCGAGTTCCAGGATGCACTCGGCAAGAATCTCTCCGAGGCCTATGTCGGCCAGCTCCCGGCGAAGGACGTGCTGAAGAAGACAGAGAACGAGTGGAACGCCATCATCGGACGCATCGGCCGCAGCAAGCTCAAGAATGATCTCGTGAGCTACAAGGCGGTCATGCCGAAGAAGGCTTTGCCAACCTGACCTGACGCGTCGCATGGGCCCGGGCGAGCCTCACGGCCCCGGGCCCTATTCTCAAAGAGTCAGAGCATGGCCGTCGACGTTCTTTCAGCCGGCAAAACACAGCTCCCGAGCATGGCACGCACTCAATCGCGACGGCTCGCGGTACGCCATTTCAAGCTGTCGCTGCTGCTGCCGCTGATCGCGCTCTTCGCGTTCCTGCTGATGCCGGTCCTGCTGCTGCAGCTCTACTTCTCCTTCCACCAGTGGACGGTATACCTCGGTTCGTGGTCGGAAGCAGACTTTGTCGGCCTCGACTTGTTCCGAGAAGTGCTCACCGATCCCAGATTCGGCTGGGCCGTCGTGCGCTCGCTCGCGTTCGCAACCAGTTCGACACTGGGCTGCTTCGTATTCGGCTTTCTGCTCGCTTACCTGATGTACAAGCCGTTTCGAGGCCAGGCCTTCTTTTACATCATATTCATATTGCCGATGCTCACCGTGCCGGTGGTTGTCGCCTACACGGCCGAGATGATGTTGTACCAGAGCGGTCCCATTAACGATCTCATCTCGAGAATCATCGGTGTCGATTTCAAGCCGGCATGGCTCAGCAATCCGGATATTGCGCTCGCCACCGTCGCGCTGCTCGAAATCTGGAACTGGACGCCGTTCTCGTTCATCATTTTGCTTGCCGGGCTCTCGGCCATCCCGAAGGAGCCCATCGAGGCTGCCGAGATCCTCGGCGCATCGAAGTGGCGTATTTTCTGGGAAGTACAGCTGCCGCTGCTGCGGCCTGTCATTTTTCTCGCGCTGGTGCTGCGCTTCCTCGAGGCGATGGCGGAATTCCCCAAGACCTGGGCCCTGTTTCAGGGCGGCCCTGGATCGGCGACGGAAACACTGCCGATCTACATCTTCATGACGACCTGGCAGTACTTCCAAATCTCGAAGGGCGCGGCGATGTCTTACATCGTCATGCTTTTGATGGTCGTTATTGTGCTGATCGCAATCCAGCTGCTGCGGCGCGAGAAGCGCTCACTCGATCAGATGTACGAGTTGCGGGCAAAGGAAGCGGAGAGCTGAACGATGATCACAAGATCCCGCCGTCGCCTGATCTCCGCAACCGTCCGCTATGCGATCCTGAGCATCTGGGGGGTCGTCGCCTTTTTTCCAATCTACTGGATGGTCTCGACGTCGTTCAAGCCGGACATTCAGTGGTTCGCATGGCCGCCAGTTTATTTTCCCGACCCGCCGACGCTGACCAATTACATGAACGTCTGGCTCGGTGCCGAACAATATGACCAGACGCAATATGCAATCTCCTCCCAGACGCCGTTGGTTTCCCTCTGGAATACAACGGTGATCGCCTTCAGTTCGACCTTCCTTGCGGTCGCTTTCGGCTCTGTTCTTGCCTATGGCGTCTCGCGCTATCGCATCCTGTCGGAAGCCCGCATGTTCCAGCTTCTGATGCTGCGCATGATTCCGCCGATCGTGGTCGTCGCGCCGCTGTCGCTTTATTACTCGGCACTCGGCCTGCTCGACACGCGTATAGGCGTCATCATGGTCTACTTCCTGACCACGCTGCCTTACGCCGTGTGGATGACAAAGAGCTTCATCGACGAAGTGCCGCGGGAGGTGGAGCAGGCCGCGGAGATCCTCGGCGCCTCACGCTGGCGCACGGTCTTTGAAATTGTCCTTCCCCTGATCCGCTCCGGCCTGGTGGCGACTTTTCTCTTCATTCTTATCCTGACATGGAGCGAATACCTCCTCGCGCTGATCATCACGAAAACTCAGGTGTCGACCCTGCCGATTGAGCTCTCGAAGTATCAGGGCTCGACCGAAGGGCGCGTTTACGGCCGGCAGGCGGCGCTCGCCGTCGGCATTACAATTCCGCTGATGGTCGTCGGCCTCATCATTCGGAAGCACCTTGCCCGCGGGTTCAGCTTCGGAATGATACGGAGATAGTCGTGGCGCGTATCGAACTCATCAACCTCAACAAGTCGTTCGGCGCCGTACAGGCGGTCAAGAACCTAAACTTCACAATCGAAGACGGCGAGTTCGTCGTTTTCGTCGGACCATCCGGCTGCGGCAAGACGACCACCTTGCGCATGATCGCCGGTTTCGAGGATCCGACTTCAGGAGAAATCCGCATCGACGGGCGCGTCATAAACGACCTCGAGCCTCGCGACCGCAATCTCGGCATGGTTTTTCAAAGCCATGCGTTGTTTCCGCACAAAAATGTCGCGCAGAACATCGAGTTCGGCCTGCGCATGAAGAAGGTCCCGCCGGAGGAACGTGGCAGACGCGTACGTGAGGTCGCGGACATGGTCCGTATCGGCCATCTGCTGGGCAAGATGCCGGCGCAATGCTCGGGAGGCGAGTCGCAGCGCGTCGCACTGGCGCGAACGCTGGTGACAAATCCGTCTACGTTCCTGCTCGATGAACCATTGTCCAGTCTCGATGCGAAACTTCGCCGCGAACTGCGCGCCGAATGTGACAGGCTGCACCAGGTACTCAAGCGTACCTTCATATTCGTTACGCACGATCAGGAAGAGGCAATGACGCTCGCCGACCGTATCGTCGTCATGCGTGACGGCGAGATCGTGCAGGTCGGCTCGCCGATGGAAATCTACTCAAACCCTGTGAACTACTTCATTGCCGATTTTTTCGGCTCGCCCTCGATGAATCTGGTAGCCGGCGAGGTCGTCCGCAACAACGGCGTTGCGCACTTCCGCTCGGCGCTCTTCGACATTCCGCTTCCGGGGCGTTTGAGCTCGGCCGGCACCGGCAAGGGGACGCTCGGAATTCGGCCCGAGCATGTCGGGATCAATATCATCGGCAAGACCGGCACCGCCTTGCCCGTGCGGCTCGTTGAGCCGCTCGGCAAGGACACCCTCCTCTATTTCGACGCGGGGACGGACCGGGCCTTCGTTGCGGTCAGTGAAGGCCTGGACATGGCCGATACCAAGATCGGCGAGCGGCTCACGCTCTCGCTGGACGAGCGCCGCATGCACCTGTTTGACGAACAAGGACTCAGCATCAGAGGCACGTGAGGATCCATGGACTACCGTGAAAAGAGCGAAATCCGCGACGGCATGCGGATCGACTGGGACATGCCGATAACGATGGACGACGGCCTCGTTCTCCGCTGCGACATCTATCGTCCGGTGGCAGACGGACAATATCCGGTGATCATGACTCTCGGCCCTTATGCCAAGTGGCTGCACTTCGAGGATCTCTACAAGTCCCAGTGGGACCGCATGTGCGCCGATCAACCGGACGTGCCCACCGACTCGACGAACAAGTACCAGTGCTGGGAAGTCGTCGATCCGGAAAAATGGGTCCCCGACGGCTATGTCTGCATTCGTGTCGACAGCCGCGGCGCCGGCCGCTCGCCCGGCGTGATCGATATCTGGTCCTTGCGCGAGGCGCAGGATCTCGCTTGTTGTGTTGAGTGGGCCGGTGTGCAGCCTTGGTCGAACGGCAAAGTCGGCCTCAACGGCATTTCCTATTACGCGCAGAACCAGTGGCAGACGTCGGCGCTGCAGCCGAAGCACCTGGCCGCAATCTGTACCTGGGAAGGCGCGGCCGATTTCTATCGCGACATGGCACACCATGGCGGAATCTTCAATCGCGGCTTCGTGCAGGATTGGTCGAAGGCGCAGGTCTACTCGGTACAGAATGGCCGCGGCACACGTGGTTTCAAGAGCCGCATGAACGGCGACTGGGTGTCAGGGCCCGAGACGCTTTCGGAGCAGCAACTGGGCCGCAACCGCCGCAATTTCTACGAGGACTGTATCTCGCGCAAGCTCGATAGCGATCCCTACTGGCAATCTCGCATGCCGGACTGGACCAAGGTGAAGACACCGCTGCTGTCCTCGGCAAACTGGGGCGGACAGGGCCTGCATCCGCGTGGAAATTTCGAGGGATTTGTGCGCTCGGCTTCGAGCCAGAAATGGCTCGAAGTGCACGGCATCGAACATTGGACCCATTTCTACACGAATTATGGAGTGAGCCTGCAGAAGAAATTCTTCGGTCACTTTCTCAAGGGTGAGGACACGGGTTGGGATAAACAGCCAAAGGTGCTGCTTCAGGTTCGCCACCCCGGGGAGAAATTCGTCGAACGACGCGAGAACGAATGGCCGCTCGCGCGCACGCAGTGGACCAAATTCTACATTCACCCGGCGGACATGACCCTCTCGACGAAGCCGAAGGCGTCCGCTGGCAGTGTGACTTACTCCGGCATGAGCGACGGCGTGACGTTCCTGTCAGAGCCGCTCGAACAAGAGGTCGAGATCACCGGCCCGATTGCCGCAAAACTTTGGGTGTCGTCGGCAACCGAAGATGCCGACCTGTTTCTTGTGGTGCGCGCCTTCACGCCGGATCTCAAAGAGGTGACATTCCAGGGGGCGCTCGATGCGCATACGCCGATCGCCCAAGGGTGGCTGCGCTGCTCCCACCGCAAGCTCGACCCCAACCTGACGCTGCCGTACCGGCCCTATCACACGCACGATGAGGAGCAGAAGCTGACGCCGGGCCAAATCTACGAGGTCGACGTCGAGGTCTGGCCGACCTGCATCGTGCTGCCAAAAGGCTATCGGCTCGCGCTGTCCGTCCGCGGCACCGACTATGTTTACCCCGGCGAACCGGGCGCCGGCGTTGAGACGCTCGGCAAGGTATGGACCGGCGTCGGGCCTTTTACCCACGACGACCCGCGCGACCGACCGCCCGCGGTCTTCGGCGGCGACGTCACTTTGCACGCGGGCTCCAACCGGCAGCCTTACGTGCTGCTGCCCGTGATCCCGAAGAAATAACGTACCGCCATCCGTCAGGAGTGAGAGAGCATGAGCTATCGTGAAGTGAGCGAAGTCCGTGACGGCATGCAAATCGATTGGGACATGCCGATCACCATGGACGACGGGCTGGTGTTGCGATGTGACGTGTTCCGGCCGATCAAGAAGGGCCGTTATCCGGTCCTCCTGAGCTACGGTCCTTACGGCAAGTGGCTCCACTTCGAGGACGGCTACAAGACCGCGTGGGATCGTATGGCCCTCAAGCATCCTGACGTGATGGCCGGCTCCACCAACAAGTATCAGAGCTGGGAGGTCTGCGATCCGGAGAAGTGGGTGCCGGATGGCTATGTCTGCGTGCGCGTCGATTCACGCGGGTGCGGCCGCTCACCCGGTTATGTCGAGCATTGGTCGCCGCGCGAAACGAAGGACTTTCATGATTGTATCGAGTGGGCCGGAACGCAGCCGTGGTCGAACGGCAAAGTGGGTCTGAGCGGGATATCGTATTACGCCATCAACCAGTGGCAGGTCGCGAGCCTGGAGCCAAAGCATCTTGCGGCGATTTGCGTCTGGGAGGGCTTCGCCGATTTCTATCGTGAGCTCAGCCATAACGGCGGCATCTACAATACATTCGCGCAGAATTGGTACGACATGCAGGTCAAGACGGTGCAGTACGGGCTTGGCACGAAAGGTCATCGTAGCCGCATGAACGGCGACTGGGTGTCGGGACCGGAGACACTGAAGGCGGAGCAGATGGGCGCGAGCCGCTACGATCTTGGGAAGACCTATTTCGCGCATCCTCTCGACGACGAATTCTACGAAGCCATGCGGCCGGACTGGTCGAAGGTAAAAGTGCCTATGCTTTCTGCAGCGAACTGGGGTGGCCAGCCGCTGCATCCGCGCGGCAACTTCGAGGGTTTTTATCGGTCGGCATCGAAGCAGAAATGGCTCGAGGTGCACGGCATCGAGCATTGGACGCATTACTACACCGACTACGGAATCGGCCTGCAGAAGAAATTTTTCGGCTGTTTCCTGAAAGGTGAGCGCAACGGCTGGAACAAGCAGCCACGCGTGCAACTCAATATCCGGCACCCGGACGAAAAGTTCGTTATCCGTCACGAAAAAGACTGGCCGCTTCCGGACACGCGATGGACCAAATTCCATCTGGATGCCGAGACGCAGAAGCTGGTTACAACGGCTTCCAGTCGCTCGGCGAAGGTTGCCTTCGACGCGATGGGTGACGGCGTTACATTCCTCACTGAGCCGATGAACGAGGAGACCGAGATCACTGGACCCGTGGCTGCCAGGCTGAACGTGTCGTCATCGACCAGCGATGCGGACCTGTTCCTCGTGCTACGCGTGTTCTCACCCGACATGAAAGAAGTCGTCTTTCAGGGTGCACTCGATCCTCACACGCCGATTGGACAAGGCTGGCTTCGCGCATCGCACCGCAAGCTGGATACAAAACTTACGCGGCCGTTCCGGCCCTATCACACGCACGACGAAAAGCAGCCGCTCAAACCCGAGGAGGTCTACGAGCTCGATATCGAGATCATTCCGACCTGCATCGTGGTGCCGAAAGGCCATCGCATTGCGCTGACCATCCGCGGCCGTGACTATGTGTATCCCGGCGGATCCGGCGGCCGGCTTTCGAACATGAAGAACGAGCTCACTGGCAACGGGCCTTTCCTGCATGACGACCCGCGCGATCGGCCGCTGGATATCTTCGGCGGCCAGACGACCTTGCATCTCGGCAGCGGTCGGGAAAACTTCGTTCTGCTGCCGATCATTCCGTCGCGCGGGTCCACTCCGGCAAAAGCGAAAAGGAAGGCTTCAAAGCCCGCAAGAAAAGCCGCGCGCAAGAAGCGGCGGTAGACTGGCATGGGTCGTACTACAGTGAAGACCCCCAATCGCTGCGCGACGCGCGCTTGAACAATTCGCCGTCGCGGCGCGAGAACAATTGTTTGCCGGCCGATCCATCGGGACGGCACAGCTTCAGCGTGACACGGCCGCTGGCTTTTCGCGGACGGGCAATAACGCGCGCGCCCATAGCCGGCGCCGGCTTTCGCGAGACCGCCACGTAGCTGAACTTTTCGTCCTCCCAGGGGACGTCCGCACCTTTGGCTTGCCGGTGCAAGCGCGAGCGGGCGACGCGCCGGGCAAAATGGCACCAGTCCGGCAACTGCAGCGGGCACGCGTTAGCATGCGGGCATGGCGCAATCACGTGGGCGCCTTCCCCGATCAGCTGGCGCCGTGCGGCCAGGATGCGCTGCCAGCCGGCCGGCGTTCCCGGTTCAACGATGACCAACGTGTCCGCGGTCAGCCGCCACAGTTTTTGCAAAGCCGGCTGCCGAAGCCCCGGATCGAGTTCGTTCAGCACATAAGCCAGAGTGACCAGATCGCGTGGTTCGCCATCTATTTCGTCCACCGCAATATCAGAAGTGCGCCAGGTCACGTGTGGCTGCTTCATCTCCGCCGCTAGTTGCTCGCCGAACATGCGGAAGATCGGGCTCGCTTCGACCAGCAGTGCCTCGGCGAGAGTGGCCCAGCATTCGGCCGCGGCCCAGAAAGCGGTGCCCGGACCGGCACCAATATCGAGCGCGGTCTTTGGCGCAAAATCCGGGCGGACTTCACCGACCGCGGCGAAGCTCGCGCGCACCGCCGCATAGGTCGCAGGCAGGCGCACCGCGAGATAGGCCAGCGCATCCCGATCGCTGGCGATGTGCGCCTTACCGTCGCGTTGCTCCTCCCGGTAGCGCTGTGACAGATCGTTCGCCGCAGCGGCAAGATTGGTCAATGTCGTGCCGCCCAACGCGCGGTCGACGGCCCTGCGCAGCTGAGGCGGCAATTCCATCGAACACCTGAGGCCGAAATTACTTCAGCGAGGCGGTCCCGAGAGGCTTCGCCAAGCCAAGCGAAACATTAGTGAAAAGTGAGACCGCAAATCACTCCATGGAAAGATTAGGCTTTCTTGCCGCGATGTCCCACCGCTAGGATCAGTTTCGCGGATCCGAGGAATAAATTCTTATTTTTGAAAAGTTCCATGCGCGGCGCAAAAGCAGATGCCCGTTAAGGGCCAAAAGCAGACACGTTCGACGTCACAGCCGGCAACTCGTCGCGTGAGTTCAAAATTTTGCCACAACGGTATTCCGCTGCCTTTGGTACGCCTCAAATTGTCGTAGCTTTTTCAAAAGTCTCTTGGGGGGCGTTCGGGGTGCCTCGTCAGCAGAGGTCACCACGTATCAGGGTCCTGGTCAGCCTAAGAGGACGATTAAGTCCCACGGCGACTAGAACGCGGGGAGGTAACGATGGGTGCTCCTATTACCGACGACGAATTCAGTAAGTATGCGCCTAAACAATTTCGCGAGCAGCCGCGTATGCCTGCTGCCCAGCAACTTCATGTGACGCCGACGGTCCGCTCGTCGGCAGACATGCATCAGGAACGACGGTCGACGGACGAAATTGATTCATGGCCAGAACGTATCCCGGAGCCGCCACCACCGCGATCAGACGCCAGGACATCGTCCTTGTTCGTCCGATTTTCACCGGCATTCATATTTGCGGCTGTCCTCGCGCTGGGAATCCTTTTTTATAAACCGGTATTGCAGGTTGTCGGCGGCCTGTTCGAGGCATCGCAGCCTTCGAAACCATCTGACCGGCCAGCCGCGGATGCCGCGCCGTTGAACGGGCGGGGGGATCGACTCGCCGCAAACGCGCCGCTCGCAGCGGCCTCTGTTGCGCGACCCACGCCGGCTCAGGTTCCACAACAAGCGCAACCGGTGCCTCTCGCGCAACCAGCGCCCGCTCCCGTGGCGCAGCCAGCAGCGGCTCCTCTTTCTCCCCCGCCCGCAACCGCGCAGGCGCAGGTCACATCGGCCCCGCAACCACTCCAGCAGGAAGCGGGTAGCACAAGGACTCTCTTTCGCGGCGTAACCGACACTGAAATTCGGTTTGGGATTTCCGCAGCACTTAGTGGTCCGACCAAGGAACTCGGCCAAAATATGAAGATGGGCATTATGGCTGCATTCAACGCAGCCAACGCCAATGGTGGTGTACATGGCCGGGAGCTTCGGCTCATCGCGGCAGACGACGGCTACGAGCCAGCTCGATCTGCCATAGCCATGAAGCAGCTCTATGAGAACGACAAAGTTTTTGGAGTGGTCGGCAACGTCGGGACGCCTACGGCGGCGGTCGCATTGCCTTACGCCCTCGAGCGCAAGATGCTGTTTTTCGGGGCATTCACCGGTGCCGGCCTACTCAGGAACGATCCCCCGGACCGCTACGTTTTCAACTACCGCGCCAGTTATGCTGAAGAGACCGAAGCCACGGTCCACTATTTGGTGAAGGTCAGGCGCCTGAAGACCAGTCAGATCGCTGTCTTTGCCCAGCAGGACTCCTACGGTGACTCAGGGTTCGCCGGCGTGGCCAAAGCCATCCGGTCACTCGGGGGCAACGACCGTGCAATTTTGCGGCTCAATTACCAGCGCAACACGGTGGACGTGGACGACGCTATCGCGCAGCTTCAGGCGCACAACTCCAACAAGAGCCGCGTCCCAATCAAAGCGGTGATCATGGTCCCCGCCTATCGCGCCGCGGCTAAATTTATTGAGAAGACGCGCGATCTGTACCCGGACATGATTTATACCAGCGTTTCTTTCGTGGGCAGCACTGCGCTGGCCAACGAGTTGACGCTCCTCGGCAAAAGGTTCGCAAACGGGGTCATCGTCACTCAGGTCGTGCCGGCAGTTGATGGACACTCGTCGTTGGCGCTCGAATACAAATCTGCGCTCGCCAAGTACTTCCCGGGAGAGTCGCCGGACTACGTATCGTTCGAAGGTTATGTAGCGGCCAACGTTTTGATCGCGGCATTGAAACGGAATGGCGCCCAGCTCGACACCGAACGACTGGTAACAACTCTTGAAAATCTCCGCGGCCTTGACATTGGCCTCGGTACGCCTGTGACCTTCAGCCCATCCGAGCACCAGGGAGTGCATAAGGTGTGGGGTACACAGCTTGATGGCAATGGGCGTTATCAACCAATCGACCTGCAGTAGCGGCGACATTGATTTGGCTATCGATGTCCGCTTTGGGTCACTTCGCTGCGGTCGCTGCGCGCCGTCAGATCAGTTTGTATCCTACGCCAATGGCATAAGTGCCTTGGTCTTTAAGATGTTGGTCCTCCCTTACCGCGACTAGCGCGCCGGTCGCCATCGTCAGGGCATTACATATAGCGCGGGCCACATCGTCTTCTGGCCAAACGGTTAGTCCATCAGGGACGTCATTCACGCTCGTATCGCGCTTTGCTTTCCAGCCAATCCGCTTGAACGCATCAACCAGGTCGCGAGCCAAAAAGACCGAATCCCTGTCCTGTAGCAAAACAGAAACGACATGAGGTCCTTGTGGCGCAAGAATACTTTCCAAGTCTGTCACCGCAGCCGGCGTAAGTTTCGGCCATTCGCGGTTTTTGAGACTGGTCACTTGCCCCTCAAGGCTGTCTATTTTGGCCTTGGCTTGATCTGGCGTCGCGCCATTTAGGCGCGCTTTGTAGAGCGCTATGATACGGTTCCTATGTTCAATAATACCGGCATATCGCCACCTCAGCGCTGCCCAGATTATTGCGCCGAGGAACAACACGGCCGCTCCAAAAACCAGCGGAGCCTCCGCGATCAACCGGACTTCACCCAGGACATATTGAACGAATTGCTCAGACATCGGCCAATACTAACAGAGAGGGCCGAGTCGATGTGCGCCGCCGGTTACCTCATCATATGACGGTGGGAAGATAACGAGCGTTGGTACAAGTCCGTAAATTATTTTTGGATTCGTTAGACGTCCACTTCATCCCCGAGAGCGGAAATGCGCCGCTTCGCCGGGCGCCGGATGCGAGAATATCGCCAGGGATCCCCATGCGTATGGACTTGGTCCAGTACGAACAGGCGTATCGCCGAGGACAGGTTGGTGTGCTGGCGCGCCCTGTCGATCTCCTCTACCATTTGTGAAAGTGTCGCTCGTTGAAAGTGCGCGATTTCTTTCAGGTCGTTCCAAAAGGGATCTTCGAGGCTCACGCTCGTCTTTCGCCCTCCGATGATGACGGAGCGTTTGGCGACTAATGACTTCAAGACCGTCTCCACAAAAATTTTCGCACTCATCTTCTGATGATTCGGTATAGCGAGGGCGGCCGAAACGTACCTTTCGAAAAAATTATCGCACCGGTGTAATCGCCATTCCCTGCCTGGTGCAACTCCGCAATGGACAGCACGAAGAACCAATAACCGTTTCGCTTCCTAAAATACCGGCAAGATTACATTTCTCTGGATAATCTCGGCTGTCCAATTTGCAACGTATTGCAGCCTCACTGCCGACCAATCAGCTTGCTGGTTTCACATTTGCAATCCGAATCGTGCAGCGGTGTTCAAATGCCGATGGAGGAGCGCATGCTGCAGCGTAAGTTGACATTGGTGCCGGGCGTGTTCGCTTTTGCTCTCGTAAGCATCTCATGGGTGACATCGACAGCGGCGGTGCGCGCTTCTGAAAAATGCCTCACTGCGCCAAACGCTCCGGCACCCAGCGACGAGCACTGGTATTACCGGACCGATCGCGCCACAAACCGGCAATGCTGGTATCTGGCACCACGAGACGCGACTGTTCGAAAGCGCACGACGGAGAGATTCAAACTGTCAGGGTCGCAATTGCCGTTGCCGCCGCAGGCGCCGTCACGCGTACCGTGGCCAAATGAAACAGCGCTCGATGGTAACTCTGATGCGAGCGAGGCTGCGACAAATGTTTCCGCGCCGGACTCTACGATCAGTTGGTCCGAGCCGGGGAATTGGCCGGACGTACCTCCATCGTTCGAGCGCGAGACGCCTCGGTCGACGGATCCGATCGACCTCACGCCGGCTCCAGCCAGCGGTCGTACTGACCAGTTAAACGCTGCCACACCTGTACAGGTTGCGGTAGAAGGCCCTTCGCCCGTGATCGTGATCACGCTTGCGCTGCTCGCCTTGTTTGGTCCGGCCTATCACGCCGTGCGCTGGCTGCGCCGGCGCAAAGCTCGTGGCCGCCGGAACACTGAACGGCCATACGGGTCGGCATTGAACGAATTTGACGCCGACGGACGTCTCAACGCGGATTCGAGGGAGCAGATTGCCGAAACATTGCAGCAACTTCTGAATGAGATGCAGACTAAATTGTATGCAGCGCCAGACGCGGTCAGGTCGATTGCTGAGCGGGAATTAGACCAAAATCGGATATCCGCAACAAATCATACTCCGAGGATTAGACTGTCTGCCTCGAGCCATTAGCAGAAGGCCGGCGACCACTGTCCGCTTTCGGGGCTAAGCGCGCATTGCAGTCCGGTTCAAAGTGCGTTTGGCGGTCCCGAGAGGAGTCGAACCTCCGACCTTCGGTTTAGGAAACCGCTGCTCTATCCTGCTGAGCTACGGGACCATCCGTTTGAACTATAAACAATTTTGGATTGCGGCAAGCCTATCAGCGTTTTGTCGCCTAAGTCCCAGCGAATGACGCTTACGCCCAAGATTTGATTGGCCGGGCCGATTTAGAGGCGCGGCGGGCGGAGCTCGGCAACCAATGACCAGGCCACATCATCAAAAAGGTATCGCATTCATCGTTGCGGCGGCAATTCTGCTTGCAGCCGCGGGCGTGCTTGCCCTGACACAGTCACAACCGGCGCCGGCGCAGGACCTCAAGTCCATCAAAGCCGATTACCGCCGCCCGGCCGCGCTTCCGGTCGAGAACAAAGCGCTGGCCAATCTCGGCCGCGATCTCTTCTTTGATACCCGCATCTCTGCTTCAGGTAAGACGGCCTGCGCGAGCTGCCATTTTCCCGAGCTCGGCTATGTAGTGGTCGATGCGCATCCGATTAACGATTCAGGCAAGCCAACGTCGCGCAAGTCACAGCCGCTGATCGGCCTTGGCCACGCCAGTAAGGCGCTGGTCGGCTGGGACGGGCGCAGTGCAACGCTGGAAGATCAGGCAAAGGCGTCGATCGCTACCGGGTCGATGTCCATGCGCCAAACCGAAACGCCGGTCATAGTCGAGGTCATCGAGGAGCGCGTGAAATCGGATACGGGCTACATGGCGAAATTCAACGCCGCGCTAGGGCAGCCCATCGATATCGATACGATTGCGCTCGCGCTGGCGGCCTTCGAGCGCACCCTGGAGCCCGCGGCTACGCCGTTCGACCGCTGGGTTGCCGGAGATGAGGGAGCGATCAGTGCCGCCGCCAAGCGGGGTTTTGCGCTGTTCAACGGCAAGGCCGCCTGCGTGGCCTGCCACAACGGCTGGCGGTTCACCGACGATCAGTTTCATGACATCGGCACCACCACGACCGATCAGGGCCGCGGCACGGTCGTCAAAGACGAGTCGCTGAATTTCGCTTTCAAGACCCCGACGCTGCGTTCGGTGGCGCTGCGCGCGCCCTATATGCACAACGCGTCGCTTGCAACGCTCGACGAGGTCGTGCGCCACTACGAGAAAGGCGGCATCGATCGCCCCAGCCGGTCGCCGCTGCTTATCC
>Ga0068855_100007007_pt1 | contig 13687 bp, 15 predicted proteins | sample KBSCornC52_FD_66592 | JGI IMG/M metagenome (GOLD analysis project Ga0068855, IMG submission 66592) | Corn rhizosphere microbial communities from Kellogg Biological Station, Michigan, USA - KBS Corn C5-2 | ecosystem: Host-associated > Plants > Roots > Rhizosphere > Soil ... | reverse complement strand
GGGTCGACCGTGCCGATGCAGCCGCGGAGCTCGCCGTCGTCGCGAAGCGTCACGAAGCTGGCGCCGGTCTCTCGCAGCCACTCCTCCTGCCACTCGATCGGCGCGCACCGCGCGGCCGGGGCCGCCTCGATCACCTCGCGTGCGATCGCGACCAGGATGCGCCCGCGGCGCCCGTGCTCATCCACGCAGCGGCTCCCCCGCGCGCGGGGCGTGGAACGCGAAGGCGCCATAGCCCACCACCCGATCCCGGCTTCCCGCCGTATCCCCCGAGTTGCGCAGGTCCACCAGCTCGGCGGTGAGGCCCTTCGCCCGCGCGAGGGCGAGGAGGCCGTTGATCGGCGCCGCGCCGCAGGCCTCTTCCGGAACGAGGGTCGGATCGAGATCGAGGATCGCCCGCGCCGTGTCGCCGTCCCGGGCGCGTGCCGCGTCGTACGGCAGGTAGTGGGAGAGATCCGAGCTCACCACGACCAGGGTCTCGTCGCCGCCCCAGAGGAGGTCCAGCACGCGCGCCATCTCCTCGGGCGACGTGTCGCCCACGACCAGCGGGACCAGGCGGAAATCGCCCAGCACGGCCTGCAGGAACGGCAGGTGCACCTCCAGCGAGTGCTCGAGCGCGTGCGCCCGGTCGCTCACTTCGACGAAGGGAAGCGCGCGAAGGCGGGTCACCGCCTCGAGGTCCAGCCCGACCGGACCCAGCGGCGTCTGGAACCCGGTGGCGGCGGGCACGGCGATGCCGTGCACGTAGACGCGATGCGCCGGCCCGGCGAGGACCACGCGGCGGACGCGCCCCGCGAGCGGGGCCACGCGCGCGTAGACCGCGCCCGCGATGGGGCCGGAATAGAGGTAGCCCGCGTGCGGGGCGATGATCGCCTTGGGCGCGGGGGTGCTGGAATTCCGGGGGGCGGACGCGACGTGGCTCGTCACTTCCGCGGCGAGGGCCGAAGCCTCGCCGGGATAGAAGCTGCCGGCCACGGCGGCCGGGCGAATCTCGGGCATGGGATCTCCTCCGTCGCCACCGGAGATGGGTCCAGCCTAGCACTTCCGCAAGGGGTTCCGGCGGCCTAGCCCAGCCGCGAGGCCGCCTGGAGCAGGTAGACGATGAGCCACAGCGCGAGCGCGCGCCACAGGAGCCCCTCGAGGCTCGCGAGCGCATCCTCCCGGGCCCCCTCGCCCACGCCCAGCCGCGGCCGGACGACGAGCGCCCCGCCCGAGGAGATCGGGTCCCCCAGGCAAACGCCCAGCGCCCCCGCTCCGCTCGCGAGCACGATCCCCTCCTCCGGACGGATCCACGCCGCGGCCTGCGAGCGCCAGCAGTAGATCGCGTCCTCGAAATCGCCCACCACCGCGAACGCGAAGGCGGTGAGGCGCTGGGGGATCCAGTCGATCGCGTGGAACGCCCGGCCCGCGAACCAGCCGAAGTCGCGCTCCTCCGGGTCCACGACCTGGTCCCAGCTGCGCGCGGCGCGCAGCGCGAGCGGGTAGAGGACGAGGCCCAGGGGGCCGGGGAGCACCAGGTACCAGAAGAGCGGGGCGAAGACGCCGTGGTGGGCCTCGCGCAGCGCCTGCTCGGCCGCGAGCCGCGCGAGCGTTCCCGCGTCGTCCGCGACCACGGGCTCGTCCTGCCACTCGGCGAGCCGGCCGGCGGCCCCCGCGACGTCGCCCTCGCGCAGGCGCTTCTCGATGGCGGAAAGCTCGCCCGCCGTGTGGAGGAACCGGATCGTCCCGTAGAGCACCCCGATGTCGAGGAGCCAGAGCACGAACGGGTGGATCGCCGCGGCGGCGGCCGTCGCGAGCGCCACGGGCACGAGCACGCCGGCCATGACCGCGATCCACGCCACGATGCCGGAATTGCGATCCCCCGCGTCCAGCCGCTTCGCCGCGGAGAGGCACACGCGCCCGTAGAACGCCGTGAGCGCCTGGCGCGGCGCGGGCGGATAGGCGTGCTGCGCGAGGAGGCAGACCAAGAGTGCGAGAAGGCTCAATGCGGGCTCCGGATGGCCCGCCGATTATAGGTCCGCGGCGGCCGCGCGGCGCCGCACGCGCCTTCCGCGCACGGCGGCGAAATGCGCCTCGATCCTGCGGCGATCCGCCTCGGAATCCGCGGTGGGCTCGAAGAGCGGGCCCAGGCGCACGCGGCGCACGGCATAGTCGAGCGAGGTGAGGAGCACCGGGACGCCCGCCTCGCGCGCGATGTGCAGGAAGCCGGTGTGGAAGCGCGCTGCGCCCTTGCGCGTGCCTTCCGGGGCGAGGGCGAGCACCAGGCGCTGCGATCCCTCGAAGGCGCGGACCGAATCGCCCACCACGCCGTGCGCGCCCGAGCGGTCCACGGGGATGCCGCCCATCCAGCGCATGAGGGAATCGAAGGGGCCGCGGAAGAGCGTGTGCTTGCCGAGGAACGTGAGGCGCAGGTCGAGCGCGAACATCGCCGCGATGCCGACCACGAAGTCCCAGTTCGACGTGTGGGGCGCCACGGCGATCACGAGCTTGGGCACGTTCGGCACCTCGCCCTCGATGCCCCAGCCCAGGAGTGCCAGGACCGCGCGCCCGAATGCCCGCGCCGCCCGGTTTCCGCGCTGGGGAAGCGCGTCGCCCAGCGGAGGGACGGCGGTCAAGCGAAGAGCGCCGCCATGGCCCGCAGGTCCACGTTCCCGCCGGAGAGGATGATCCCCACGCGGCGGTCGCGCACGTCGATCGCGCGGGAGAGCACGCCCGCGGCGGCGAGCGCCCCCGTGGGCTCCACCACGAGCTTCATCCGCTCCCAGAGGAACCGCATGGCCTCCACGAGCTGGGCGTCCGTCACGGTGATGATGTCGTGCACGTGGCGAAGCACGAGCGGGAAGGTGACGGCGCCCATCGACTGCGTGCGCGCGCCGTCCGCGATCGTGACGGGGTTCTCCACGCGCTGGAGCGTGCGCGTGCGGAACGACCGCGCCGCGTCGTCGCCCGCGGCCGGCTCGACGCCCACCACGCGGGTGGCGGGCGAGAGGTGGCTCGCCGCGACCGCGCACCCGGAAAGCAGACCCGCACCGCCGCAGCAGACGAAGAGGTCGTCCAGGGGGCCCGCGTCCTCGAGGAGCTCCTTCGCCGCCGTGCCCTGCCCCGCCACGACGTCCGGATGGTCGAAGGGCGGGACCACGGTGGCCCCCTTCTCCCGGGAGACGCGCTCGGCCACCGCCTCGCGGCTCTGCCCGGCCGCGCGGTCGTAGAAGATCACTTCGGCGCCGTACTCGCGGGTCGCGGCGACCTTCACCGCCGGGGCGTCCGCGGGCATCACGATGGTGGCCGGGACGTCCAGCAGCCGGCCCGCGAGCGCCACGGCCTGCGCGTGGTTGCCGGAGGAAAACGCCACCACGCCGCGGCGGCGCGCCCCGGCGTCGAGCTTCGCGAGCGCGTTGTACGCCCCGCGGAACTTGAAGGCGCCCATGCGCTGCAGGTTCTCGCATTTGAAGAACGCCTGGCAGCCCGCGAGGGCGTCGAACTGGCGCGAGGTCGCGACCGGCGTGCGATGGGCCACGCCCGCGAGCCGCGCGGCGGCAGCCTCGACGTCCGCGTAGGTGACCGCGACCGGCGCGGCGGCGTCGTTCACTCGAGGTCGATCTTGTCGTCGAAGGTGACGGAGAGGTCCGTCCCCCCGAGGGTGAGCGTCATCTTCACGGGGAGGCTCTCCATGCCCTTCAGCTTCCCGGTGCTGATGCCTTGCTCGACGGCCGCCTCGATCTCGCGCTGCGAGTGCACGCCCACCATCTTCAGGAACTTCCGGATGCTCATGTTGAACGCGTCGGGATTCATGGGGGCTCCTCAGGTGGCCGGGATGCCGGCGGGACGGGTGATCGCGGCGAGGGCGTCCTTCAGCGTGTCCTCCGTGAGCGCGTTCACGCTCTCGGCGAGGATCTCGGCCTCGGTCGCCACCTTCTCCGGGAGGCTGCCGCTGTCCATCACCGCCACGAACTGCGCCGCGGCCCCCGCCACACGGAGCAGCCGGGAGCGCTCGGTCATGAGCAGCTCGATCTCGCTCGAGAGCATGAAGGTCGTGGTGTCCTGCATCGTGGTGGTCATGGCGGGGCTCCTGTGAGGCATTCGATTTTACTCGCCCGCGCGGCCGGGGGCGGCGAGCGGGAGGTTGGAGAGGAGGTTCTGGGGCTTCATGCGAAGCGACCGGTCGGGGCGGCAGGCGAGCCCGAGATACACCGGCCGCCCGGACAGCTCGGGAAGCGCCTCTTCCGGATCGCGGAACGCGAGCCGGAAGAGGAGCACCAGGCGCTCCAGGTCCGCCGCCGCGACCGGCTCGCCCCGGTAGAGCGCGTTGAGGATCGCCGTCGCGTCCACGTCGAGCCCGACGTGCCACCGCCACCGCTCATCGTCCACGCGCGCCGCGGGCTCGATCGTGACGGCGGCCCCCGCCAGCCGGCCTATCCAGCGCTCGAGGACGCGGCCGAGCGCCGCCGCGCCCTCCCCGCCCGGCGCCAGGTCGAGCACGAAGCCGTGGAGCTCGTCGCGCAGGAAATAGAGCGGCGCGTTCTCGTGGGAGAGGACGTCCATCTTCACCGCCGCCGTGGGGGCCGCCTGGGAGCGCAGGAGCCGCCCCACGTTGCCGAACCCGCCCGTCTCGGCGTAGACCTCGATCGTCGCGGCGTCCGCGGCGAGGATCCGGCCGCCCTCCACCGCGATCCGCTGCGGCCGGAAGAGCATCTCGCCCGCGCGGCAGAGCCAGGCATCCCCGGTCCCGTCGAGGAGGCCGCGCACGATCGCCTGGGCGAGCGCGTCGACGAAGGCCGGGGCCACGTCCACGCCCCGCCGGAAGAGGTCCACATAGCAGCCCTCGAGGCTGCGGTGGGCGAGGACGCGGTCGCGGAAGCGCAGGAACTCGCCCCAGTTCTGCCGGGCGTCCGGATCCTCCAGGGCGGCGAGGGTTTCGGGCGCCACCGGCGCGCGGGGTTCGGCCGAGAGCCGCGCATGGAGCGCGCGCTCGCGGGGGCCGGCGTCCGGGGGCGGGCGGAGCTCGCCGCGCTCGAGGAAGAGGGCGAGCCAGGCGTCCGTGGGCTCCAGCCCTTCGGGGCCGGTGCGGAGCGACCGGAAGCCGCTCGATGCCCAGAAGTCCTGGGCCACTAGGTCCCCGTTTCGGCGCCCGTCCGGCGTTCAGCCGGCGAGCGTCGCCACTTCCGGGAGCGGGAAGCCGTTGAAGTTGCTCGCGTAGGCGGTGGTGTAGGCGCCGGCGTTCTTGATGAAGATGAGGTCGCCTTCCTGCAGGTCCCCCGGGAAGAGCTCGTCGCGCATCACCACGTCCACCGAGTCGCAGGTGGGGCCGGCCACGTTCCACGCCACGGGCTCGCCGTCGCGCTCCGTGTAGATGTTGTAGCGAAGGCCTTCCGTGGTCTCGATCACGCCGCCGAAGACGCCCGCGTCCCAGTACATCCAGCGCTGGTTGTTCCGGGTGGCCGTGCCCACCACGCGGCAGATGTAGTAGCCCGCGTCCGAGACGAGGTAGCGCCCGGGCTCCGCGATCACCTGGACCTCCGGGCCGAAGTGGCGCAGCTCCTTGTTGATCACCTCCGCGATGGTCTCGATGGACGGGATCGGCTTCACGTGGCGCACGGGATAGCCGCCGCCCAGGTTCAGGAGCCGGGGCCTCAAGCCCACGGCGCGCATCGAGGCGAAGACCTTCCGCGCGCGCTCCATGCCCACGCGCCAGTTCTCCGGGTTCAGGCACTGCGAGCCCACGTGGAAGGTGATGCCCGCGAGGTCCGCCTTGCAGTCCACCGCGGCGTCGATGAGCTCCGGCACGTCGTTCATGTGCGCGCCGAACTTGCCGGCGAGCGGCCAGTCGCTCCCGATGTTGGGGGCGTCGATCCGGAGATACATCTTCGCGTCCGCCTTGACCGACTGGACCTTGCGGATCTCCTCGACGCTGTCCACCACGAACCACTCGACGCCCTTCGCGGAGGCGTACTCGAGATAGGCGCGCGACTTCATCGGGTTCGAGTAGAAGATCTCGGCCGGCGGCACGCCCAGGCCCATCAGGATGTCCAGCTCGGCGATCGAGGCGATCTCGAAGCCGGCGCCCTCCTGGATCAGCACCTTGAGGACGCGCGGGTCCGGGTTGGCCTTCACCGCGAAGTGCGGGCGCACGCGCGAAAGCGCCGCCCGGAAGCGCCGCGTCTTGCCGCGGACGATGTCCAGGTCGACCAGGAGGACGGGCTTCTTGTAGGGGTGCTTCGCGAGGAACTGCTTGACCCGGGTGAAGTCGAGGCTGACCTCCGGGTGGGAATCGAGCGGGAACTCCGGCTGCGGGCGCAGCCGCTTTATCGTGGCGGTTCGGGGCATCGAAGTCTCTTCACATCCCCTCCCGGGGCGGGAAAAAATTGCGCGAAGTATAGGGCAAAAATCCGCCCCCGTTGAAACTTTTTTGTCGCAATTCGCGCGGCTTGGTTCCGGGCGAGTGACGTGCGTCACATCTTGGGCAGCGTGACCCCTTTCTGGCCCTGGTACTTGCCCCCGCGGTCGGCGTAGGAGGTCTCGCACACCTCGTCCGACTCGAAGAAGAGCATCTGCGCCACGCCCTCGTTCGCGTAGATCTTGGCGGGGAGCGGCGTCGTGTTCGAGAACTCGAGCGTGACGAAGCCCTCCCACTCGGGCTCGAGCGGCGTCACGTTCACGACGATCCCGCAGCGCGCGTAGCTCGACTTGCCGAGGCAGACCACGAGCACGTTGCGGGGCACCTTGAAGCGCTCGACGGTGCGCGCGAGCGCGAAGGAGTTGGGCGGGACGATGCAGACATCGCCCTTCAGGTCCACGAACGACTTCTCGTCGAAGTTCTTGGGGTCCACGACGGTCGAGTGGACGTTGGTGAAGACCTTGAACTCGTCCGAGCAGCGCACGTCGTAGCCGTAGCTCGACGTCCCGTAGGAGACGATCCGCCGGCCCTCGACCGAGCGCACCTGCCCCGGCTCGAACGGCTCGATCATGCGGTGCTCCACCGCCATGCGGCGGATCCACTTGTCGCTCTTGATGCTCATGGCCCGGCGTCTGTCTAGTTGTTCTGGATGACGATCTTCGGGAAGACGGCGGACCGGTCCTCGGCCTGGCGGGCGATGCGGGCGGCCACCTTGCGCGCGATGTCGCGGTAGATCGCGGCGACCGGCCCGTCCGGATCCGTGACCACCGTGGGCTTGCCGGAATCCGCCTGCTCGCGGATCCGGATGTCGAGCGGAAGGCTCCCCAGCACCTCGACGTCGTAGTCGCGGGACATCTTCTCCGCGCCGCCGGAGCCGAAGATGTGCTCCGCATGGCCGCAGCTCGAGCAGACGTGGATCGCCATGTTCTCCACCACGCCCAGGATCGGAATCCCCACCTTCTCGAACATCTTGAGGCCCTTCCGGGCATCGATCAACGCGATGTCCTGGGGCGTGGTCACGATCACGGCGCCGGTGACGGGCACCTTCTGGGCGAGCGTGAGCTGGATATCGCCCGTGCCGGGCGGGAGATCCACGACCAGGTAGTCGAGGTCGCGCCACTTGGTCTCGGTGAGGAGCTGCTCCAGCGCCTGGGTGACCATCGGCCCGCGCCAGACCATGGGCGTATCCGCCTCGATGAGGAAGCCCACGCTCATCGCCTGGATGCCGTGGCCCTCCATGGGCTCCATGGTCTTCCCGTCCTTCGACTGCGGCCGGCCGGTGATCCCGAGCATCACCGGCTGCGACGGCCCGTAGATGTCCGCGTCCAGCATGCCCACGCTCGCCCCTTCGGCCGCGAGGGCCAGGGCGAGGTTCACGGCGGTCGTGCTCTTGCCGACGCCGCCCTTCCCGGAGGCGACGGCGATGATGTTCTTGATGCCCGGGACGAGCTTCACGCCGCGCTGCACCGCGTGGGTGACGATCCGCGAGGCCACGTTCACGCTCGCGTGGGCCACCCCCGGGAGCTTCCCCAGCCGTTCGGCCACCTGGCGCCGGACGGTCTCCAGCACGCCGCGGCCCGGATAGCCCAGCACCACGTCGAGGGAAACCCGGTCGCCGTCGACCTTCACGTTCTTCACGCTCTTCGACTCGACGTAGTTGCGGCCCGTGACGGGATCGACGAGCTCGGAGAGCGCGGAGAGGACTTCGTTCTCGGTGGCGGCCATGCGGGGGGAAGGGGAATCGGGGAGCGAACATGGAATCTTAAAGCAATTTGCTATCATCGCGGAGCCTCGTAATCTCCGCTCAATGCCCCGCAAGATCTTCGTCACCACGGCGCTCCCGTACGCCAACGGCCCGTTCCACATCGGCCACATCATGGAGTACGTCCAGGCCGACATCTGGGTGCGATTCCAGCGGCTGCAGGGCCATCGCGTGACTTTCGTGTGCGCGGACGACACCCACGGCGCCCCGATCATGCTGAAGGCCGAGGCCGAGGGGACCACCCCGGAGGAGCTGATCGCGAAGGTGGCGGAGTCCCACCGGCGCGACTACCAGCGCTTCGGGATCAGCTGGGACAACTTCCACACCACCCACTCGGACGAGAACCGCGAGCTCTCCGCGGAGATCTTCGAGGCCCTCCGGGCCGCCGGCTTCATCGAGACGAAGACGATCGAGCAGTTCTTCGACCCGGTGAAGGGCATGTTCCTCCCGGACCGCTACATCAAGGGGGAGTGCCCGAAGTGCGGCACCAAGGACCAGTACGGGGATTCCTGCGAGAACTGCGGGGCGGTCTACACCCCGCTCGACCTGAAGCACCCGTACTCGGCGCTCACGGGGGCGAAGCCCGTGCTGAAGAAGTCGGACCACTTCTTCTTCCGGCTCTCGGACCCGCGCTGCGTCCAGTTCCTGAAGGGCTGGACCCAGGACGGGCGGCTGCAGCCGGAAGTATCGAACAAGGTGCTCGAGTGGCTGGACGGGGGTCTCAACGACTGGGACATCACCCGGGACGCCCCGTACTTCGGGATCGAGATCCCCGGAGCGCCCGGCAAGTACTTCTATGTCTGGCTGGACGCCCCGATCGGCTACCTCGCCTCGCTCAAGAATTTGCTGGACCGGAAGGGCCAGGATTTCGCGAAGTACCTGGCCGACCCGAAGCTCGAGCAGGTGCACTTCATCGGGAAGGACATCATCTACTTCCACACGCTCTTCTGGCCGGCGATGCTCAAGTTCGCCGACCGGAAGGTCCCGGACAACGTCTACGTGCACGGCTTCCTGCAGCTCTCCGGGGAGAAGATGTCCAAGTCGCGCGGCGTCTCGGTGAGCCCGCAGAAGTACATCGACCTCGGCTTGAATCCGGAGTGGGTGCGCTACTACCTGGCGGCGAAGCTCAATGCCCGCGTGGAGGACCTGGACTTCAACCCGGACGACTTCCTCGCCCGCGTGAACTCGGACCTGGTCGGCAAGTACGTGAACATCGCGAGCCGCGCCGCGGGGTTCATCGCCAAGCGCTTCGGGGGCGCCCTCACGGAGGAGCCGCTCTCCGCGGTCCGGGAGCTGCGCTACAAGATGCGCGGGAACCTGGCCGCCCCGGCCCCGGACGACGACCAGGCGCCCTCGATCCTCTTCGAGGTGAGGAGCTTCGCCGACGCGATCGCGGCCGACTACGACGCCCGCGAGTTCGGCAAGGCGATCCGCCAGGTGATGTTCCTCGCCGACCGCGTGAACCAGTACGTGGACGAGCAGAAGCCGTGGGAGATCGCCAAGGAGAGCGGCCAGGACGCGGCGCTCCAGTGGTTCTGCACGCTCTACCTCGAGCTCTTCCGCATCCTCACGATCTATCTCAAGCCCGTGCTCCCGAAGATGGCGGAGGAGGTCGAGGCGTTCCTCGGGCTCGCGAAGCCGCTCACCTGGGAGGACGTGGCCAATCCGCTGAAGCCCGGCCACAAGGTGCAGCCGTACCGGCACCTGGTCTCGCGGATCGATCCCAAGCAGATCGACCAGCTCCTGGAGGCGGACGTGAAGCCGGAGGGCGCCGCGAAGCCCGCCCCGGCCGCGAAGGGCGCCGCGCCGCCGGACGCCCCGGAATTCAAGCTGGAGCCCGTGGAGGCGCCGAAGCCGCAGGTGATCGCGCCGGTGGACGACACGATCTCGATCGACGACTTCGGGAAGATCGACCTGCGCGTGGCGCGCATCGTCGAGGCGGAGCTGGTGGCGGACGCGGACAAGCTCTTGAAGCTCACGCTCGACATCGGCCTGGGCGCCAACCGCACGGTCTTCGCGGGGATCCGCTCCGCGTACACGCCGAAGGAATTGGTGGGCCGCCTCACGGTGATGGTCGCGAACCTCGCCCCGCGCAAGATGCGGTTCGGCGAATCGCAGGGCATGGTGCTCGCGGCGGGCGACGGCGCGGCGATCTACCTCCTCGCGCCGGATTCCGGGGCGGTGCCGGGGATGCGCATCAAGTAAAAAAGAACGCCCGCCGGCGTGGGTTCCGGCGGGCGGGTCGCAAGAGCGTGTGCGCCTTGCGGGGAAATCGTGGGCGTCGCGCGCCCCCGGAAGACGGTGCCATCCTCTCCGATCCGCGCGAGGCTCGCCAGTGACGGCGTTCACACCGGGAAATACACCTGTAATCGGCCGCGCCATTCGATGAAGACACGCGTTCCCCAGCGTCCCCCGCCCTACTCGCTCGACCGCGAAGTGCTCGAGCGCGAGGTCGAGGTGGACGTCTTCCGGGCGAGCGGTCCCGGCGGCCAGCACGTGAACAAGACCGAGTCCGCGCTTCGCCTCACGCATCCGCCCTCCGGCGTCGTGGTGATCGCGCAGGATTCGCCCTCCCAGTACCGCAACCGCGAGACCGCGTTCAAGCGCCTCGTGGAGCGCCTCGCGCGCCTGAACCACGTGCCGAAGAAGCGCGTGCCGACCCGGCCCAGCCGCGCCTCGAAGAAGCGCCGCATCGAGGAGAAGAAGCTCGTGGGGCGCACCAAGCGCGCGCGCGGCCGGGTGGCCCACGATGAGTGAAGCGCGCCGGACGCTCCGCCTCGTGGCGCACGGGCGCGTGCAGGGCGTGTGGTTCCGCGAGGGGATGCGCCAGGAAGCGCAGCGCCTGGGCGTGGCGGGCTGGGTGCGGAACCGCCGCGACGGCACGGTCGAGGCGGTGGTCCAGGGCTCGCCCGCGGCGGTCGAGGCGATCGTCGCCTGGGCGCGGCGTGGGCCCGAAGCCGCCGAGGTCGAGCGGCTGGAGGTGGCCGAAGCTTCCGGCGAGGACGAGCTCGCCGCCTTCGAGAAGCGCACGACGGTATAGGATGGCGGGCCCACTCAGCGAAAGGGCGCCAGTGCCGTCCGCGATTTCCCGACCTGCCACGTTCGTGGATCTGTGGAGCTGGGTTTTAGGTTCCGCCCAGCTGGTTGCGCGCAAGCCCGGCTACTGGCTGGCGTTCGTCGTCCTTCTGTTCGCGCTGGCGGTGCCGATCACGTTCGTGCCGCTCGCCGGCAACTACCTTCGCGGTTTCTTAGGGGCCCTGTTCGGCGCGTTCGCGGTGGCGCTCGCCCACTCCCAGGCAGGCGAAGGCCGGATCTCGGTGCGGCGTTCATTCTCGATCGTGGTCCGGGCGTTCCCGGCGCTCGTCTTGCTGAGCCTGATCCAAGTGGCCGTGAATGCTGCCGGGGAGCTTCCGGTGCTCCGCGTAATCGCGACCGATCGCGAATTCTCGATCTACGCTCTCAGCGACATGCATGCCGGCCCCGCGCGCTTCGGCGTCGATCTCGTCCACACCACGATCGTCGCGGTCGTGTCGTCGGTGCTGGGCTTCGCCGTTCCGCTCGTGTTGCTTTCGGGAGCGTCCGCGTTCGAGTCGATAAGGGGCAGCGCCACGGCATTCGCGAAGGCGCCGGCGGTCTATTTGACGTTCGTGCTGTTGGGGCTCGTCCTCCCGCACTCCCTCGTCACCCTCGGGCTTCCCGGCATCCTGGTGTTCTTCGCCGTCGCCTTTCTGCTCACGCCGGCCCAGTACCTCATGTACCGGAGCGTGTTCGGCACCGGCGCCCAGGCGTTGGCGGCGACGCTCGCCGGCTGATTCGCCAACGGTCGCTACTCCGCCGCGACGTCCGGCACCGGGCGGCGGCGCTCGATATGGAACCGCGCGAGCGCGGCCAGGCGATACACCGCGTGCACGAACTTCCCGTACGGCATCGTCGCGAAGAGCGCCAGCACCATCGCAAGATGCGCCGCGAGGAGTGTGCCCATCGCCACGGTCTCGCGAAACGCGAGGAGGGCGAGGCCCGTGGCGCCCGTGAGGAAGAGGAGCGCCAGGAACGCCAGGTCCATGCCCGACTGCGCGGGATCCGCGAGCTCCGGGTCGCGCCGGGCCCGCAATGCGAGCAAACCGACGGGGCCCACGACGAGGCCGATGCCGCCCGCCGTGCCGAGCAATACGGGGAGGCTCAGGAACGCGTACGGCGCCTCCCATCCGAACGCGTAGTGGTAGACGGTCGCCACGCACGTCGCGGCGAAGCAGAGGAGGAAGCCGTAGAACGTGAGGTGGTGGAAGCGGCGGCGGGCGAAGGAGGGCTTCGCATCCGGGTACGTGCAGCCCTCGCCGCCCCCGTCGAGATAGCGGAGCGTCAACGCATCGCCCGCGGCGCCCGCCGTGGCCACCGGGGTGAAGAGCGCGCCCAGCGGCTCGCCCGTATCGCGCCAGAACCGCGCGAAGCCCGCCGCGAGGGCCACCGCCGCCGCGACGAACGCGATACCGAAGATCGCGGCCATGGGCCCATGCGGGAGGAGCGCGTAGAACGAGCCCTGCGCGTCGCTCCACGCCGAGAAGAATCGGTCCTCCCCCGCGAACGCGGCGAGGAAGGCGAAGGCGAGGACGAGGCTCGCCGCGACGGCGAGCGCCGCCGCGGTGCCATTGCGCCGGAAGAGAGCGCCCAGCGCGGCGGGCCATGCGTACTTGCGATAGGTCTCGCCGCGGACCTGCGCGAGGATGCGCGGGAAATCGAGCTGGAACTCGTGCGGCGGCGCGTACTGGCACGCATAGAGGCACGACCCGCAGTTGTGGCAGAGGTTCGCGAGGTAGTGCACGTCGCCCTCGTCGAACGAGAGCCGCCGCTCGAGCGCGGGGAAGACGGCGCAATACCCCTCGCAGTAGCGGCAGGCGTTGCAGATCGCGAGCACGCGCTGCGCCTCGGCGACGAGGTCCTGCAGCGCGACGGTCTCAGGCGCGGGCAAGGCGCGCGGCCTCCTCGCCCGCGATCCGCCCGAACGTGGTCCCGATCGCCATCCCGATCCCCGCGAGATAGCCCTTGCCCAGGATGTTGCCCGCCATGATCTCGCCCGCGGCGAAGACGTTCCGCGCGAGGCTTCCATCGGTCATCCGCATCCGCGCCTTCTCGTCGACGGCGACGCCGAGGTATGTGAAGGTGATGCCCGGGCGCAGCGGATAGGCGAAGAAGGGTGGCGTGTCGATGCGGCGCGCCCAGTGCGTCTTCGCCGGCGCGAGCCCCTCGGTACGGCAATCGTCGAAGCGCGTGTGGTCGAAGGTTCCGGGCCGCACCGCCGCGTTGAACTCCGCGACCGTGGCCTCGAGCGCCGCGGGATCCAGCCCCAGCGCGCGGGCGAGCTCGGCGATGGTCGCCGCCTTCACCGGAGGAAAGACCGGCGGCATGAACTTCCCCATGGACTTGGCGTCGATGATCGAATAGCCGATCTGGCCCGGCTGGGCGGCCACGAGGCGCCCCCAGATCGCGTAGCGCTTGGGCCAGAAGTCCTCGCCCTCGTCGTAGAAGCGCTTCGATTC
>Ga0068855_100007005_pt1 | contig 13688 bp, 9 predicted proteins | sample KBSCornC52_FD_66592 | JGI IMG/M metagenome (GOLD analysis project Ga0068855, IMG submission 66592) | Corn rhizosphere microbial communities from Kellogg Biological Station, Michigan, USA - KBS Corn C5-2 | ecosystem: Host-associated > Plants > Roots > Rhizosphere > Soil ... | reverse complement strand
CGGCCTGGAGGACCTCGCCCGCACCCACGCGCTCGTGCGCAACGTGCGCGGCCTGGGCCTGATGCTGGGCTTCGACGTGGTCGACCCGGCGACCGGCCGGCCCAGCCGGCCGATGGCCGCCCTCTTCCAGTCCGCGGCCCTCGTCCGCGGGCTGATCCTGGAACTGGGCGGCCGCGACGACACGGTGGTGCGCCTGCTGCCGGCGCTGAACCTGACGGCGCAGGACCTGCAGGTGGCGCTGCGCATCGTGCGCCAGGTCGCCGAGGAGCTGATGCAGCGGCACCGGATGGCCCAGGAGGCCGGGGCCGAGGCCGGCCCCCTCGAGTACTCGATCTGACGGACCGATCGATTTACACAGTCAACCGCAAAGGAGCGCGACGTGAACCTCATGGAACCGATGGATTGGGACCGGCTGGTCTGCGAATACGGCGTGCGCGGCAAGCGCCTGCTGCCCTGGGAGGGGGTGACGCCGCCGTTCGGCGGGGCCTGGGTGGTGGTCGACCCGGGCACGGTCTCGCTGGAGCACGTCAACGAGCCGCGCGACGAGGAGGAGCTGTTCATCTGCCTGCAGGGCCGGGCCACCGCCCGGGTCGGCGAGCAGACCCGCGAGCTGCATCCAGGCGACGTCGTCTACCTCGCCCCCGGCGTGCCGCACCGGCTGGAGAACCCGCACGACACCGCCTGCCACCTGTACTGCCTGTGGTGGAACCAGGGCAGCGTCGAGCAATGCCTGGCATCGAGGAGGAACGTGTCATGAGCCGCATCCTGGTCACCATCACCCCGCCGACGCCCAACGGCGGCATCCACCTGGGCCACCTCGCCGGCCCCTTCCTGGCGGCCGACGTGTTCGCGCGGGCGCAGCGCCAGCTCGGCCACGAGGCCGTGCTGCTGTGCTATTCCGACGACCACCAGAGCTACCTGGCGCGCAAGGCGCACGAGCTGGGCGAGCCGGAAGAGGCCGTGTGCCGCCGCCACGCCGACGACATTGCCGCCACGCTGGCGGCCGCCGGGGTCGAGCTCGACCACTTCATGCGGGCCCGCGACAACCCGACCTTCCAGCGCGTGGTGCTGGACCACTTCGAGCTGATGCGGCGGCACGGCGCGGTCTCGCGCGAGCAGCGCCCCGTGCCGTACTGCGAACACTGCGCGCTGTACGGCTACGAGGCCTACGCGCGCGGCCGCTGCAATGTGTGCGGCGAGTGGTCCGACGCCAGTCAGTGCGAGGCCTGCGCCAGCGCCCCCGACCCCGCGCAGATGCGGGACCTGCACTGCACGCGCTGCAAGCAGCCTACCGGCTGGCGTCAGGTGGAGCGCTGGGTGCTGGACCTCGGCCGCTTCCGCGAGGCGCTGGCCCAGGTCCATGCCGAGACCCCCATGCGGGCGCCGCTGGCCGGCTTCATCGAGCGGGCGCTGGCCGCCCCCGACCTGCGTTGGCCGATCAGCCGGCCGCACGAGCACGGGGTACCGGTCGTCATCGACGGCCGGCCGGAGATCCTGCACACCTGGTTCAGCGGGCTGGCGGGCTACCGGGCCTGCTTCGAGGAGCACGCCGCCCAGATCGGTCGCCCCGGCCGGGTCCGCGAGTGGTGGGGCTCGCCCGACACCGTGGTGGCGCACTTCCTCGGCTTCGACTGCTCGTACAGCCACGCGCTCGCCTACCGCGCGATCCTGACCGCCCTGCCCTCGGGCCCGCGGCAGGCGCACCTCTACACCAACGCCTTCCTGAAGCTCGACAACCTGGACTTCTCCACCAGCCGCGGCCATGCGATCTGGGCGCGCGATCTCTTGAAGACCGTCAGCGCCGACCTGCTGCGCCTGTACCTGGCCCGCGTCTCGCCGGAGGACGAAGCCCGCAACTTCGACAGCGCCGAGTTCGCGCGCTGGCATCCCATCGCCGGACAGCGCCTGGCCGCGCTGCAGCGCGCCGCAAGGGTGGCCGGCCCGGTGCGCTGGGGCGCCGCCGACCTGGCCCCGCTGATGTTGCTGCGCGACCGCTGGCGCATCGCCTGCGACCGCCCGCACTTCTCGGCACGCGCCCTCGCCGCCGTGGTCGACGACGCCATGGCCTTCGCCCTGGAACGGGCGCGCGAGGGCGCCGAGCCGCCGGGGGCCGCGCTGGCAGTGCTGGCGGGGGTGGCGCGCGCGGTCATGCCGACGTTCTCGAACACCCTGCTGGCCGCGCTGGGCCTGCCGCCCGCCGAGATCGACGCTTGGCTGGCAGGCGACGCGACGCCCGGGCCGTGGGCACGGGCCGGGCAGCCGGCGGCGGCACTGGCCTGATCCCGGAGGGCCCCATGGACGCGCGCGGGACTCCGGAGGTGGCCGTCGTCGGCGGCGGCGTGCTCGGCAGCGCCATCGCCTTCTGGCTGGCCCGCGCCGGCGTGGGCGTGCGGCTCTTCGAGGCCGGCGCGGCGGGCGCCGAGGGGGCCAACCGGCACACCGGCGGCATGCTGCGCAGCCTCGACTTCGACCCGGTGCTGATGCGCCTGTCGATGGCGGGCACGGCGCTGATGAACGACTGGGCCGGCTGCGGGCTGCCCGGCCCCAGCCCGGTCACCGCGGCGCCGCTGTGGTGGCTGGTCGACGAGGACGGGGCCGAGCACTTCGAGGCGCTGTGCCGCGAGCACCCGCCGCTGGGTCGCCTCGTCCACCGGGTCCGCACCGCGCGCGCCGCGCCGGCCGTGCTGCGCGGTGCCGCCGCGCCCTGGGCGCTGCATGACCCCAGCGGCGGCGTGACCGACGCGCGGCTGGCGGTGCGCCAGCTGTTGCACGACGCGGTGCGCCACGGGGCGGAGGTCTTCGAGCACTGCCCGGTCGCCATCGGGCCGGCCGGCGGCGGCGCGCCGGGCGCGGTCGAGCTGCGCAGCGCCGCGGGTCTGCCGATCGCGGCCGGCTGGACGGTGCTGGCCACCGGCGCGGCCGTCTCGGCGCAGCGGCTGGGCGCCGCGCGCGCCTGGGAGCGGCGCAGCGTGCCGCAGGTGCAGCTGGGCGGCCTGCCCACCGGCCTGGGCTGCGTGATCGACCAGCCCAGCGGCACCTACCTGCGCCCGCTGGGCCCGGGGCGGGCCTGCCTGGGCTGGCCCGGGCGCGTGCTGGAGTCCGGCCCGGTGCCTCCGCCCGACGAGGCCGAGGCCGGCCGGCGCATCGAGGCGATGTACCGCTCGCTGGGCCTGCAGGCGATGCCGTGGGCCGTCGGCCACCTCGTCGGCACGGACGCCTACACGGCGGACGCGCGGCCCCAGGTCGAGTGGCGCGAGGCGGGCCACACCTGCCTGGCCACCGGCCTGTCGGGGCGCGGGTTCAAGTACGGCGTCCTGCTGGGTGCGGCCATCGCCCACGGGCTGTGCCGGCGCCTCGGGCGCGGGCACCGGTCGGCGCTGCCGGCGGCCTGCGCAGAGGTCGAAGGGCTGCTGCACCCGGCGCCCCTCGCCGCGCCGGAGCCCGAGCCGGCGCCGGCTTGAATGGACAGGAGGACACCGGACATGACCCATGCCCATTCGGCAGGCGGCCCGGGCCCGCGCCCTTGGCGGATCGGCGTCGCGGCGAACCTCGACCCCGGGGGCTCGGTGCACCGGCCGGCCTTCGAGCGCGGCGTGGAACTGGCGCTCGCCGCTTGGCCGCACCGGGACGGGATCGCCCTCCACCGCGCCAGCGACGGCGCCGACCCGCAGCGCGCCCGGGACGTCGCCCGGCGCTTCGTCGCCGAGGGCGTCGACGTGGTGGTCGGGCACTTCTCCAGCGCGGCCGCCGCGGCCGCCGCGCCGGTCTACGAGCAGGCCGGCATCCCCTTGCTGCTGCCCGCCGCCACGGCCACCGCGCTGACCGTCCACACCACCACCTTCCGGGTCTGCGGACACGACGCCGCGCTGGCCGAGGCCTGCGCGCAGGACCTCGCCGAGCGCCACGGCGTGCACGGCCTGTGCCTGGCCGACGACGGCTCGCCGCACGCGGGCCGCATGCGCCGCCACCTGGCCGATGCGCTGCAGGCGCCACGGCCCGGCGGTCCGCGGGTGCGGCACGAGCCGGTCCTGGCGTGGGCCGATGCGCTGCTGTTCGTCGGCAGCTTCGAGGCCGCCGTGCAGGCCTTGTCGGCGGCGCCGGACCGGCTGCCGCCACGGGTCTTCCTGTCCGACGACTGCGTGCACCCGGCACTGGCACAGCGCCTGCCGCGCCGGCTGCTCCAGGACGGGCGCTCGGTGCACGTCCACGGCTTCAGCGGCCTCACCGAGGCGCCGCCCGAGCGCGCCCTGGCCGACCGCTGCCGCCGGGCCTTCGGCGAGCCGCCCGGCATCTACTTCGCCGAAACCTACAGCGCCATGCAGATGGCCCTGCGGATGGCGCAGCTGCCGGCCGGCGGTCTCGGGGCGCCCGGGCTGCTGGCCACCCACCCCTGGGACACCGTGCTGGGCCGGCTGCGCTTCATCGGCCGCGAAAGCAGCCGGCACCGCTTCGCGCTGTGGCGGGTCGAGGGCGAGTCGCTGCGAATGGTGCGGACGCTGCCCGGGCCGGGCGTTCCGGCGGCGCCGGCCGCCCTCCGCCAGGCCGAACCTGCGGGATGACCCGGCCGGGCCTGGCCCGGCGGCGCGGACCGGGCGACCCGTCAGCGCGAGGGTCCCACCGCGCCCACCTCGTCTTGCCCGGGGCCGGTCGCCTCGTCGGGCCGCACAGGGCGGCTCGCAGACGTCGGCCCGCGCGGCTCGGCGAGCCGCTCTGCCCAGCGGCGCACAGGTCGCACGCCAGCATGAGCTGCGCGTTGACGCGGCCGATGTCCGTCAGCCGGGCGCCAACGCGAGGCGCGTCCTCAGCAAGTGGATGCGCAAGGACGGGTCGGTCAGCTCGCCCAGCAGCGCCCCGTTGACATCGCGCCAGCAGACTTCAGCGGCTTCCTGGTCCGCCCCCGGCCCCGAGCAGCCTGGCGTGACCCAGGCCCAGGCTCGTCCTCGCCTCCAGCCCCGAGGGGGCCCGCGTGGCACCGGCCAGCGCGTCCGGCAGCGCATGTGCCTGCTCGAACTGCCCGGTGTCCGCCAGATGCGGCAGCAGGACCAGCCCTGCGAGCGTGGCGGCCCGAGGGGTCTCGCCAGCATCGATGAGTTCCTGGCACAGGTTCTTGAGCGCCGGCATCGGCACGAGCCACACGCCGGAGGTTCCCCGGGGCTTCGTCAACGCCGCGCGCCCGGCCCCACCCGCTGCCCGCGGGCCCACTTGGCCAGCTCCTCGTCTCCCTTCGACGCCTGGCTCACGTTGGCGTCGTAGGCCAGGCGAGAGACCCGGCCCCGGAAGGTGCCCAGGCGCTCCCTGACGCTTTTCCCTTCCTCGTCCAGTTCGGCCTCGATCGTCCGGATCAGTGCCGCCCGCTCGGCCGGCGAGGGCGCTTGATCCGCCCCTGGCTGCGACAGGCGCCTCGACAGCTCCTCCTGGACGAGTTCCGGCCGCAGTTCCCTCTGCCGCCGCAGGTAGATCCCGTACAGCTTCACCGCGCGATTCAGGCTGGCCTGCTGCATGTCCTCCGCGCCCCGGCCGCCCTGGATCTGGGCGGCGTCGGCTTCCACCTCGATGCACAAGAGGGACTCCCGCACCAGGCCCTGGTCGATCACCCCCTTTGCCGACTGGCCGACCAGCTGCTGCGCCTCGGCGATCCGTCCCACCAGGCACAGCTCCTTGGCCAGCTGCAACTGCGCCTGGACCCGGCCGCGCGCGTCCAGGCCATGCCCCATGCGCAGGCGAGCTCGCAGGGCGTGAATCCGGACTTCGCCGTCCGACAACCCGGCCACGATGCCCGCGTTCGCATGCTGCGCGCAGAGCCACGCCGCGATGTCCGGCCGGCCCTGCGCGGCGACGTACGCGGCATGCCCGAGGCGGAAAATCACCTTGGCGTCCGGGCTGAGTTGGTCCGAGACGGCGGCGATTTTCTCGCCCATCGTGCGCGCCGGGGTCGACAGGTTCAGCGCCCCCATCCGCGGCAGCAGCAGCAGACCCGCCAGCCGCGCGGCCTTGTCGTAGTCGCCCACGCGATAGCGGTCCGCGCAAAGGGTGTAAGCCTCTTGCAGCAGCGCATCGGCCTCGGCCGTCCCGGCCGAGAGCAGCTCGTCCAGGCCCCGGCCCGAGGCGCGGGCTTGGACCCGGGCGTACAGCGCCTCCTGGGTGGGCGTCATCCGCCACGCTTCGGGGGTCACGTCGGCCGGCTGGCCAGCCGCGAGCGGCGGCGACGAACCGGAGACAGGGACGTGCGCGTCGACCGACGCCCGCAAGCGGTCCCGCGACGGCGACGGGTAGGCTTTCTTCAAGGTCTCGAGCGTCGTCTCAAAGAACAACTTCTTGTGGCGCGGACCGACGACCACGCTGCCGTCGTTGGAGAGATCGGCCCAAGCGTAGTTCAGCGACAAGCGCACCCCGAGGGCGTGGATCAGGAGCTGGGGGTCCACCTTGGGGACCATGGAGACGCCAGAGGCCCGTGTCGTCGCCGGATCGTTCCACGTCAGGGTCTCCGTGTCCTCGAAATCCAGGCATTTCTGGGCCGCCTCGTCGTGGCGGCCCCGCGCCGCAAGGAAACAGGCTTCACCCAAGCCGAGGACCATGCGGGCAGTTGGGCTCAAGCGAGACTGCAGCTGCGCCATTTCGCCCAGGACGGCATCGACATCGGCGGCCATCTCCGACCTCGGGCCGATCCCCGGCAGCAGCAGCATGCCGGCGAGGTGGGCGGCGCGGTCCAACTGGCCGTGGTCGATGAGGGTGCGGTAGAGCCCGAGTGTCGGCTTCAGCAGCTTGTCGACCTCGGCGGAGCCGCGGATCAGGTTGCGCCCGGACGTCGTCGCCACCACGTGCTCGTACAGCGCCTGCTGCGCCGGATCCATCTGCCAGACCGCGGGACCGGGGCCAGCCGGGACCGTCGCCGGGCGGGGCTGCACCAGGGGTGCGTCCAGGGCCGCCAGCTGCCGTGCGGCCGTCTGGCGCACCTCCTCCTGGCTGAGCACGCGCCCCGAGATGTCCGTCCTGTGGCCCCCGAAGATCGATTCCTCGGTCAAGCGCCGCCGCAGGTCGAGGGTCTGCTTCCGCTGCTCGTCTCGCCATCCCGGCGGGCCGACCGGGGTCTCGGGCGCGGTGGGTGTCCCGGGCAATTCGTCGAGGTCCGCGAACAGGTCGTCGTCCAGGTCGTCCGACGGTGCCACCAGGTGTGGCCCGGCCCCCTCTTCGCGCTCGGGGGCGGTCAGGAAGGACCTCTCGGCGCGAATGGCCGAGAAATCGACCACTTGCACGGTGCGGCCAGTGGAGGCCTCCGCCCGCTCCGGGGGTTCTTCAGCGCGGCCTTTGCCTCGCCCGGAAGTCGAGGCCTCGGCGACAGGCGATGGCGGCGACTGAATCTGCGGGAGCTCCACGGGCGGCACCGGGAGGTGTTCGCGAAACGGCCGCCAGGGGCTCAGCGGCCGCAGCTCGGCCAGGGCCAGGTCTTCGTCCTCGACGTCGGAACCACTGTCCCCCAGCAGGCTGCTCCCACTGCTCCGCGGCGAGGGCAGCAGGCGGTCCAGGCGATCGGGTGTCCCGGCGCCCTGGCGATAGGGCACCACGGACAGGAAGTCGTCGATGCTGGACGACGCCGAGTGGCTCGCATAGCGGTTCAGCAGGTCCTTCAGGCTGGCCGACGACGACGCCTGGCTGAGGACCGGGCTGACGCCACGGGACTCCGCAGGCCCCGGTGATCCGGCGAGCAGCGGCGAGAGTTCGCGAAAGACCGGCTCGTCGACGTGCGAGGACCATGGTTTCTCGATGCGGGACGGCCCGCTCTGTGTGCCATCGTCCGGGGCCGGATGCAACTCGATCCGGGGGCCGGCGGCAGGGTGGCTCACCAGGCTCTCCTGGGACGACAGCCCCAACCACGGTCGCTGTGGGTCGTGGAACGAGGCGGACGAGTGCCGCGGGCCGGACCCGGACGAGGACCCGACGACCCCCGGGTCGTTCGCAGACCGACGCCGACTGCCCCGGGATTCCGGCGCCTTCGACGAGGTGGAGGGGGTGGCGCCGCTGGACTCGGCGGGGCTGGCGCCGGACCGACTCCGTTCCTTGGAACGCCCGGACAGCGCCGACCGGATCGAGTGGAGGGACCGTCGCAAGCCGCTGGAGGGCACCGCCGGGCTTGCCGGCGCCGTGCCGTCGCCCGAAGGCGTCGAGGCGGTCGAGGCGCGCGTGGTCAAGCCCGCCACCGGGGGCCGGGAGGACGAGGGCGCGACGCCCGGTGTGGGGGTGGACGTGGAGGCGGGGGTCGTGCCCGCCCCGTGGGGGTCGTCCCCGCGCGAGAGGGCCTTCTTGACCCACTTTTTCGGGGATGTCAGCGAGATTTTGGGAGCCATGGCGAGGTGTACCGCATGTGGCGGCGGCACCCCGCCGGAGATCCGAACCCCTGTGGCAAGATCCGAAAAACCACCCGGAAATGCGGAATATCACCGCCCTGCCGAGCGGGCATTGCGGCCGGACAGCCGGGCCGACAGCGCCTCGGCGCCACGGCCGCCCCGCTTTGCGGGCAGGCCGCAGCCCTTCCCGAACCCGCCGGACCCGGCCAGAATTCGACCGCAAGAGCTGGAGTGCCCGGCACCGCCGCCTTGCCTACAGTGGACACCTCCCCAAGGAGCACGACGATGTCCAAGAGCCCGCAGCCCCTTCCCGCACCCGCTTGCGCCCCCGGCCACGCCGGCCTGCCCGCCGAACTGGATCCGCGCTGGGCCGACGTGGTGTCCCGCAACGCCGCCGCCGACCCTCACTTCGTCTACGGCGTGAAGACCACCGGCGTCTACTGCCGGCCGAGCAGCGGCTCGCGGCTGCCCCGGCCCGAAAACGTCGAGTTCTTCGGCAGCGCCGAGTTGGCCGAGGCCGCCGGCTACCGCCCGAGCCGCCGGCATGCCGCCGACCAGACCAGCGTCGCGGCCCTGCACGCCGCCCTCGTGTCGGAGGCCTGCCAGCAGATCCAGGCCAGCGAGACGGTCCCGCTGCTGGGCGCGCTGGCCTTGCGGGCGGGCATGAGCACCTCGTACTTCCACCGCGTCTTCAAGGCCGTGACCGGCCTCACCCCCAAGGGCTATGCCGATGCCCACCGCGCCCGCAAGGTGCGCGCCACCCTCGACCGCGGGGCGGCCTCCGTCACCGAGGCGCTCTACGAGGCCGGCTTCAGCTCGAACGGCCGCTTCTACGAGGCCTCCGACAAGGTGCTCGGCATGAAGCCGACCGACTACCGCGCCGGCGGCGCCAACAACGACATCCGCTTCGCCATCGGCGAGTGCTCCCTCGGCGCCATCCTGGTCGCGCAGAGCGAGCGCGGCGTTTGCGCCATCCTGATCGGCGAGCACCCCGACGCGCTGGTGCGCGACCTGCAGGACCGGTTCTCGCGCGCCAACCTGATCGGCGGCGACGCCGAGTTCGAGCGGCTGGTGGCCAAGGTGGTGGGCTTCGTCGAGGCGCCGGGCCTCGGCCTGGACCTGCCGCTGGACGTGCGCGGTACGGCCTTCCAGGAGCGGGTCTGGCGCGCGCTGCGCGAGATCCCTGTCGGCTCCACCGCCACCTACTCGGAGGTGGCCGCGCGCATCGGCGCGCCGAAGTCCGCGCGCGCCGTGGCCCAGGCCTGCAAGGCGAACGCCCTGGCCGTGGCCATCCCCTGCCACCGGGTCGTCTGCAGCGACGGCAGCCTCTCGGGCTACCGCTGGGGGGTGGAGCGCAAGCGCGAGCTGCTGGACAAGGAGATGGCCTGAGGCAAGACGAACCCCGGGCGCTGCAGCCCGCGATTTTTCCAGAGAGACGTTTTCCGATCCCCGATGACGAGCGCCCCCGCGATCCTCCCCCACGACACCCCCGAGGCCTTCCTCGCCCGCATCGACGCCGACTGGGCCCGGCATGTGGCACGCACCGGCCCCTGCGGCCACGCGACGAAGCCCGCCCGCGAGCCCTATGAGGCACTGATCCGCGCCGTGGCCTACCAGCAGCTGCACGTGCGCGCGGGGGATGCCATCCTCGCCCGGCTGCTGGCGCTCTACGGCGGCGCCTTCCCCACCCCGGCCCAGCTGCTGGACACCGACCCGGCGCTGCAACGCCAGTGCGGCTACTCGGCCCGCAAGATCGACACCCTGCGCGACATCGCCGCGGCCGCGCAGGACGGCACCGTGCCGACGCTGCAGGAGGCCCGGGGCCTGGCCGACGAGGCGCTGATCGAGCGCCTCGTCACCCTCAAGGGGGTGGGCCGCTGGACGGTCGAGATGTTCCTGATCTACACGCTCGAGCGGGCCGACGTGCTGCCGGTCGACGACTTCGGCGTGCGCAACGGCTACCGCGTTCTCAAGGGGCTGGAGCGCCTGCCCACGCCGCGCGAGATGCGCCTCATCGGCCAGGCCTGGAGCCCGCACCGGACGGCCGCGGCGTGGTACCTGTGGCGGGTGCCGGCCGGCTGAGGCCCAGCCGCCGGCGCCCTGCCGAACCGGACGGCCCACCGGCCTGACGCCGGCCCGGGTCGCCGACCGGCGCAGGCCCTCATTCAGGGTGGCACCCGCCGGCCCAGCCTCATCACTTTGGGGGATTTTCCCGGGCCGTGCGGATCCGCACCATGGCCATGGACCCTTCGCCCCTCCAAGGACGCGACCGGTCCCGACGACACCCGTTTCGTCCATCGCATCCCCCCGCCAACGCCGGTCCGCCGGCGCAGCTTCGCACCGAGTTCGTCGTTCGCCCAAGACGACCTCCGACCGCCGCCCCTCGCTGGCGCCGGCCTCGCCGGCCGCAGCAGGCACGGCACCGCGGGTCCGCCCGACCGGCTCGATTGCCGGCCGCGGCGGGCCGCTGGGCCCAGGTCCCGATCGGCACATGGAGGCACGACATGTTTTCTCGCCAGGAAGTCCAGCTCATCTGGATCGTCACCAACCTTTGCGCCGAGGCGCGTTCGGAATCGGACCTGACCGGCATCATCAAGGGGCCCCTGCGCAGCCTGCTGCCGCATGGCTGCTGCGCCTTCGGGCAGTGCCAGGTCTCGACCGACACGGTGCTGCGGGTCGTCAACGTCGACTTCCCCCAGGCCGTCGTCTCGCGCGTCGCCCAGGTGGGGCGGCCGCTGTCGTCGCCGCTCGCCGCACAGTGGAAGCAGCACCGCAAGGTGGTGCATGTCGCCGCCCAGGCCAGCGCCGAGGCGCCGCTCGAAGCGGCCTGGCTCGGCATGCTCCGGGAGCAGGGCCTGAGCGCCGTCACCGCGCACGGCGCCATCGACCTGGCACGCGACCGGTCCTCCTACTTCGCGTTCGGTGAGACGCCGGTGCAGTTGCCCGAACGCGACCGCATCCTCCTCAACATCCTGGTCCCGCACCTGCACGACGCCTTGACGGCCTGCCCGGGCACCGCCCCGCCGCGCGCTCCCGCCGCCAGCGACGCGCCGGCGGGCCGCCTGTCGGAGCGCGAGGTCGAGGTGCTGCACTGGGTGCAGGCCGGCAAGACCAACGGCGAGATCGGCTCGATCCTGGGCATCAGCGAGTTCACCGTGAAGAACCACATGCAGCGCATCCTCGGCAAGCTCAATGCCACCAACCGCGCGCACGCCATCTCGAAGGCCACCCGCGGCGGGCAGCTGGGGGTGCAGGCGCAGCCGGCCTTGCCATAAGGAAATCCGAGGAGACGACCTCTGCCGCCAGAAGAAGCGGCCAAGGAGATGAGCGGAGCGCGGACCCGCCGCGCCCCGCTGGTTTCGCTTCTTTTGGCGCTCAACCCGCCCAATTGGCCGCGATGACCGGCGCCAGCGCCGCCTGCTGCTCGGACGTCAGCGAGGTCTGGCCCATGGCGGGCGGCGAGAACGCCGCCATCGCCTCGACCAGCGCCTGCACCTTCGAGTCGAGCAGGGTGCGTCCATCGGAGGTCTGGAACTGCTCCAGGTGATGGGCGCCGCCGGCATACCAGTCCTGCACCCGCACCCGGTCGGCCGTGCCGATGACGCTCATCTCCAGGTCGTTGCCGAGCTGGCGGAACCAGAGTTGGTCCTGTGACACTCCCGCGCCAAGTCGCAGCACGTCGGTGTTGCCGGCGGTGGCGTCGTCCTCGATCACGGTGTCCTGGCCGTCGCCGCGCCGGAACAGGTAGGTGTCCGAGCCGGCCCCGCCCTGCAGGAGGTCGTCCCCCTCGCCGCCGTCCAGCAGATCGGCGCCGTGGAAGGCCTCGGGCACGTCGCCGCCCAGGTCGCCGAACAGCAGGTCGTCGCCGGTGCCGCCGACCAGGGTGTCGGCACCGCCGCCGCCCATCATCTGGTCACGGCCGGCGCCGCCGTCCAACCAGTCGTTGCCATAGGCTTGGCCGGTCGGGTCGGTGACGGCGCTGTCGCCGTAGATCAGGTCGCCGTCGTCGCCGCCCTCCAGGCGGTCGTCGCCAGCGCCGCCCAGCAGGGTGTCGCTGCGGCCCTGGCCGCGCAGGGTGTCGTTGCCGCTGCCGCCGTCGAGGAAGTCCTCCCCGTCGTTCCAGCCGGCCTCCAGGCCGTCGCCCTCGATCAGGTCGTCGCCCTCTCCGCCCAAGAGCGTGTCGCGCGAACCGCCACCGTCGAGGTAGTCGTTGCCCTGGCCGCCTTCCACGCGGTCCATGCCCTGGTACGACGCCGGCACATCCCTACCCAGCGCGTCGCCGAACAGCAGGTCATCGCCGGTGCCGCCGAGCAGGGTGTCGGCACCGCCGCCGCCCATCATCTGGTCGCGACCGTCGCCGCCGTCCAGCCAGTCGTTGCCGTAGGCCTGGCCGGTCGGGTCGGTGACGGCGCTGTCGCCGTACATCAGGTCGCCGTCGTCGCCGCCTTCCAGGCGGTCGTCGCCGGCGCCGCCCAGCAAGGTGTCGCTGCGGCCCTGGCCGCGCAGGGTGTCGTTGCCGGCGCCGCCGTCGAGGAAGTCCTCGCCGTCGTTCCAGCCGGCTTCCCGGCCGTCGCCTTCGATCAGGTCGTCGCCCTCGCCACCGAGCAAGGTGTCGCGCGCTCCGCCGCCGTCGAGGTAGTCGTTGCCCTGGCCGCCTTCCAGGCGGTCCGCGCCCTGGTACTGCACCGGCGCGCCATCGCCCAGGGCGTCGCCGAACAGCAGGTCGTCGCCGGTGCCGCCGATCAGCGTGTCGTCACGTCCGCCGCCCATCATCTGGTCGCGGCCTGCGCCGCCTTCCAGCAGGTCATTGCCGTACGACGATCCCGTGGGGTCAACGTCGGTGCCGTCGCCGAAGATCAGGTCGTTGTCCTCGCCGCCCATCAGGTGGTCGCTGCCGCCCAGGCCGAGCAAGGTGTCACTGTTGCCCAGGCCGAGCAGGACGTCGTCGCCTGCGGTGCCCGTCATCAGGTCATTGCCGGCCGTGCCGCGCACCTGCAGCGACATCTGCCGCAGCTGCTGCACGTTCCACACCGTACCGTCGTCGAAGCTCACCTCGATCGCGGCAAATGCGTTGACGCCGTCGTTGGACAGCACGTTGGCCAGGTGCAAGCTGTCGCTGGTGCCCGTAATGCCGAGGTACAGCTCGTCGCCGTCGCGGCGGAAGGTGATCTCGTCGGGGGTGGCACCCAGGACCTGGAGCACGTCCAAATGGCTCGCTGAGTCGTCACGGTTGTAGACGGTGTCCTGGCCGGCGCCGCGGCCCCAGCGGTAGGTGTCGCTGCCCTGGTCGCCTTGCAGTTCGTCGTTGCCGGCACCGCCTTCCAGGGTGTCGTCGCCGAGTCCGCC
>Ga0068855_100006999_pt1 | contig 13693 bp, 11 predicted proteins | sample KBSCornC52_FD_66592 | JGI IMG/M metagenome (GOLD analysis project Ga0068855, IMG submission 66592) | Corn rhizosphere microbial communities from Kellogg Biological Station, Michigan, USA - KBS Corn C5-2 | ecosystem: Host-associated > Plants > Roots > Rhizosphere > Soil ... | reverse complement strand
GCCAGCGCCGCGGCCAGCGGATTGCCGATTTCGTGTCCAATCGTGGAGAGCACGGAGTCGAGCACGAGCGCAGCGGCGCCGTCCGGCTCGCCCACGGCGGGTCGGGTTTGGCGCAAGAGCTCTTCCTGGGTTCGGAAGCGGCGCAAGCACAGCAAGATCGCCGGACTTGGCGCCGGCCGCCGTACGGTGAGGGTCGCACCGGCGGCGAGCGCCGGGCCTTCGCTCTCGTTCGGACCGAGCAGCGCGAGCACCTGGATTCTCCACTCTGGCGAATTGAAGCGATGCAACAATTCGAGCGCCCCGGGTAGGCTGGTGTCGACAATGGCGAAGCGCGGCCGAAACGCGAGCTCCTCCGGTTCGGGGATTGAGGCTGCTCGTATGACCGGGAAGCCGTCCTCTTGCAGCGCGCGAGTCACCTCGCGCAGATCCAAGCTTTCGCCGGCCAGCACGAGCACCGTCGAATCGGTCAATGGAAAGACCCCGCTGTCCGGATCCCCGCTGCTCGATTCGGACGGATCCTGAAGCGGCGGGGGCGGAGTCGAGCGTACAGGCGAGCAGTTCATCAGGGCAGTGCTCATCCTTCAACGGCGCTGATGCCCTGCCGTTTAAGTCGAAACGCGCGCTCGTGAGCCCGGCGGGGCCGCCGATTCAGGCGACGGAAAGCGCCAGGTCGTTCTTAGAGGGCAGGCCACGCCGGATTCGGGTTCTGGGAGCCGTTGGCGGAGGTCCGGTGCTCATGTGCTCAGGTCGAACTCCCTCGCACGCGCAACGGAGAGGCTCAGTGTAGTCGCGCCGGCGCTCGCTTTGATGCCCACGATTGCAAGCGTGTAAGCGTGGCAAGCTCACCTAAAGCTCATCAAGCCCAGGCGAGCTCGAACGCGCGCGGCGGCAGGAAAATTCCGCGGGCTAGTCCGCGCCAGCTCGGCGGCGTAGTCAGCGCTTCGAGCGTAAGATCGAAGACGCCGCGATGGGTGCCAAGCCGTTGGAAGGCCCAAACGAGATAGGCTTGTGCGGGATCCGACTATGGGCGTGATTCGAAAACGCTGTGAGCACGCCGCGAGCGTGCGGAGTGAAGGCGCGGCCAAACCGCGCCCGACGAAGATGTCGTGCCGAGCGAGGTGGACGGAGCCTCGCGCGCCCACGGCTATTGGGGTATGTCGGGGCCGCTGTGCCAGCTTGCGCCATCCGTTTCTGCACGTGAGAACGTAGCCACACATTTGCCGCGCAATCCTTGCCGGTGCGGCGAGGGATTCCGCGGCACGTAGCTTGCACACTCGGCGGCAGAGCTCACATGAGACCCCGAACCACGTCACTCGCTACCCTCGTTGCGGCGCTATTTCTCGCCTGCAACAGCGCCACTTCATCATCTGCTTCCGGCACCGGCGGCACGGCGAGCGCGATCAGCATGGGAGAACCCGACGCGGCTGCTGGCGCGGAGCAAGGAGGAACGAGCGGAGGGGGCGAGAACGCTCGCGGCCGCTACGCATGCCCCGGCGTGTTGGGCGGAGCCGGTACCTTCGGCGAGGTAGCCTCGGGCGGAGTCGGCGGGGCTCTCACCTGCGTCGTGGGCCGAGAGTATTGCGAGTTCGAAGCCTATGCCGGCGAGAGTGGCCAACCACCAGGCGGGGTTCCTTTCTGTATCGACTTCACTCAATCGGCGCCATCCTGTTCCGATGCGCCGAATTGCGCGTGTCTCTGTGCACACGGAACCCGCTGCGGCGACTACTGTTCCTGCACGGACGTCGATGGCCTCGCGATCGTCTACTGTCAGGGAATTTGAGCAGCGAAGCCCCCGCGCGGTGAGCACCTTCGGTGCGGCCGGCGAAGAGCATGTTGGGGCGGAGTTTGGCGACGTTTTGGCACTCACCCTCGGTGGGCGAGCTGTCGATGGGCACGAGTGGGTCGTCGACGAAGCGCCTCGTCCTCGATCTTCCGTCCAACTGACAATCGCAAACTCCGTGTTGCGATCAAGCCTGATTGCCTGCCTATCCGAAATCATCCCGGCTTGGCTGATGGGTCACGTTGCAACGCACGGACGCTTGCGCCAGTGGCTCATGTCGGTACCCCGCCGCTTCATTCGGAGAGCGCTTTCAAAAATCGCTCTCCGTAATGTTCGAGCTTGGTTGGGCCGACGCCGGAGATGCTCAGCATTTGCGCCTGATTTTGCGGCCGGATGCTGGCCATTTGCAGGAGCGTCGCGTCCGAGAACACGACGTAGGGCGGCACGCCGCGCTCTTTCGCAATCTCTTTGCGCAGCGCGCGCAGGCGATCGAACAGGGACAAATCCGGATCGAGCGCCGGCGTGCTCTCCGGGCGGTCGCGCCTGCGTTCGGCGCGCGCTTGCGCACGTTCTTCCGGGCTCAGGCGCGCCGGTTTCTGCGACAAAAGCTCGAAGTTAGCGCACACGTCGCACGACGTTCCGCACGGTTCGAGCTGTTCGCCGAAGTGATTCGCGAACTGCATGTGGCGGCAAGTGCGCGTTTCGGCCATGCGAAAGACCTCACGGCACTGGGCGCGGGTTCGCTCCGCCTGCGCGTCGTCGTCGCTCGCGTCCGCGAAGCGATCGTAGGCTTTGACCTCGGACCACGAGTAGAGCAGCACGCAATCGCTCGGAAGCCCATCGCGGCCGGCGCGGCCGAGCTCCTGATAGTAGCCCTCGATCGAGCGCGGCATATCGTGATGGATGACGAACCGTACGTTCGATTTGTCGATGCCCATGCCAAACGCGATGGTCGCCACCACGACGTCGATTTCGTCGTTCTGAAACGCGTCTTGAACGCGCGAGCGAACGTCCGCGTCGAGCCCGGCGTGGTAGTGGCCGGCGCGGATGCCGTGTTTCTTCAGAAACTCGGTGGTGCTCTCGACCGTCTTCCGCGACAGACAATAGATGATGCCGCTTTGCCGAGGCCAACCGCGGGCGATGGCGAGCGCCGCCTCGCGCGCGGTGCGGCCGAGCGTGTCGCCTTTGGCGAAGGCGTGCAGCCGCAAATTCTTGCGAAAGAACGAGCCGCGATAGCGCGCGGGCGAGCGCATACCGAGCTGCTGGACGATGTCGGAGGTGACCTCCGGCGTGGCGGTCGCGGTCAGCGCCAGCACGGGCACGTGGGGAAAGCGCTGCTTTAGCCCGGACAGATTGCGATACGCGGGCCGAAAATCATGACCCCAGTGGCTGATGCAATGCGCTTCGTCGACCGCGATCAGGCTGAGCTTGATTTCGCCGAGCGCGCGCCCGACCGATGCCTCGAGCCCTTCGGGCGCGCAGTACAAAAGCTCGTAGCGACCGGCGCGCAGCTCCGAAACGCGGGCGCGGCGCTCTTCGGCCGAGAGCGTGGAATTCAGGTAAGTGGCTCGCACGCCGACCTCGGTCATGGCGTCCACTTGATCCTTCATCAACGCGATCAATGGCGAGATGACCAAGGTGACGCCGCCCAAAATCCGCGCCGGAATTTGATAGGTGATGGATTTGCCGGCGCCCGTCGGCATGACCCCGACGCAATCTCGCCCGCTCAATACGGTGTCGATGATTTCCCGTTGCCCGGGCCGAAAGGCGTCATAGCCGAACGCCTCTTTCAGCACCGCACACGGATCGCTCTCTTTGTGCGCCTCGGCGCTCGTCACCAGCAGCGACGCGATTCTTTTCAGCATCTCCAGTAGGTCGGGCGAGAACGCGCTCGGGTTGCGTTTCCAGGCGAGGCGCAGCTCCGAAAGCTCCGCCTCGCACGCCCGCTGCTCGCCGACCGACAACACGGCAGCGACCTTCTCGGCCAGTGCGGTCGCACGCTCGCGCACGGACTCGGGGGCAATTTCGCTCAAAACAGCGGCCCGCGAAGATCGTTGCGCCGCTCGGGCCAAGTGCGCGCGCAAAGCGGTTTCACGAGGGCGAGCGGGTTCGGCGCGAGCTCGAGGTACTCAGGGAGAAATGCAGCATCTACGTCAGCGCGGGGCATTCGGCGCGCGCATTCTGCGCTCAGAGGTGCGTATTTGCCACAGAAACTCGGCTCGAAAGCGGGCACGCCCGGCGCACAGCCGAGCTGTGGCACCCGCCGCTCCCGAAAAAAACGTCGGGATTTGGCTGAGTTGTCCGGGCGGCGCGTCGATCGGGGCTGGCTGCTAGACTTGAAGCTTCACTTCGAGCGAACCTTGGCCTGTGAAAGCTAGCCGCCTCAGCCATTGGCTCCGTGTCTGCTTCTTGCTCGTGCTGTGTTCGCTCGCGGCGTACGCCTGCGGTGGCGCGCACTTCTCGGCCGGTGGCAGCGGTGGCACCGGCGCAACCGACGGCGGCATCTCCGGCAATTCGAGCGCCGGCACCAGCGCCGGCAAGGCGTGCAAGGGGCCGGAAGATTGCGACGACAAGGATCCGTGCACCGTCGACCAATGCGGGCCCGACGGAACCTGCAAGCGCGCGCCGAAGTGCGACGTGACCCAAAAGTGCTGCGATGGCGCCTGTGGCGAATGCTGTAGCAAGGCCGACTGCGACGACGGCGTCGCTTGCACCGACGACGATTGCTCGGCGGGCGCTTGCATCCATGCGCCCAACAACGTCGCGTGCGGCGCGGATCAATATTGCACCGTCGCCAACGGCTGTCGGCACAAAGAGAGCTGCGCGGGCCCCACTGATTTGCTGAGCTGCGACGACAAAAATACCTGCACGGACGATGTGTGCACGAACCTGCTCTGCGACCACACCGTGACCACTTGCGCGAAGGGCGAGCTGTGCTGCCCCGGCATCGGCTGCGCGCAGTGCTGCGAGGACTCGCAGTGCAACGACAATGACGCATGCACCACGGATAAGTGCGTGTCCGGCCAATGCTCGAACACCTCGCTCTGTCAGGGCTCGACCGCGGGCGCCAAGTGTTGCGCGAGCGGCGACGGCACGTCGACGTGCGGCAGCTGTTGCTCGGCGGCTGACTGCGACGACGGTGTCGACTGCACCAAGGATACTTGCGCCTCCGGTACCTGCACTCATACCGATGACTCGAGCGCGTGCAAGGCGGGCTTCGTCTGCGACGCTGCCAAGGGTTGCGTGCAAACCGCGCAGTGCTCGAGTGACGGCGATTGCCCCAGCACCGATCCGTGCAAGACCGGCTCGTGCGTCGCCGGCAGCTGCACGTTCGACACCTGCGTCAACGGCGGCACGTGCTGTCCGGGTGTCGGCTGCCGGAGCTGCTGCGGAGACGCTGCTTGCGACGACTTGATCGCGTGCACGAGCGATAGCTGCAGCGCCGACGGCAAATGCACGCACACGCCGGACAACTCGGTGTGCGGCGTGGGGCTCACCTGCGACCCGGCCAAGGGTGGCTGCGTTCAGTGCACGAGCGACGCACAGTGTAACGACAACATCGGCTGCACGAGCGATAGCTGCGATCTCACCAGCTACAAGTGCATCCACAAGCGCGGCGCCTGCTGCTCCGATCTCGATTGCCAGGGCGGCGTCATCGCGGCGGCGAGTCCGGGGCCGATCGGCACCAAATGCCCGGTTCCGTACTGCAATACCACCACCTACACTTGTAGCTCGAAGCTCGTCATCTGCTCGACGGGCTGCTGTACAGACGGCTGCTGCGGCATTCAAACTCAGTGACTCGAGAACGGAGAGCGGCAACGGCTGCGTCGCGCTTGGCAGCGGTTCCGCTTTGGTTTTGGGGCCACGAAGAAACGGGCGCGCTGCGCGTGCGGTGCGACGATAGGTAGCGGTGCCCGGCGCGCGCCGGCAGTGCGGCCGCGCCAGCCCGCGCTGCATACGAGGGTGCAGATTGCGATGCAGGTTCGTCAGCCGCAACGGCTCCGCGCGCCGGCTCGCACTGAGCGGTGGGCTGACCCTTAAAGTTTTTCTTTGAAGAGCAGCGCGCGATAGTGACCAAGCTCGGCGATCGAGTTTTTGATGTCGACCAGCGCGTCGTGCTCGCCGAGCGTCGGCTTGGAGAACACGCCGGCTTCGCCGTACCAGAGCTTGGCCAAAATCTTGAGCGACGTGACGTCGACCGTGCGATAGCTCAAGTAGCCGCTCAGCCCGGGCCACCAGCGGTCGACGAAGCGCTTGTCTTGGCCGATGCTATTGCCGCACAAAATGGCCGGAAACGGGCACCAGCCCGTGATGCGCTCGAGCAGTTTGCGCTCGGCGGCTTGCTGATCGAGCTTGGACAAACGCACGCGCGGCGTTAGCCCCGTCGTTTCGTGCATGTCGCGCACGAACGGCGTCATGCGCGAAAGCGCCTCGTCCGGTTGCCAGATGTCGCACACGAACTCCTCGAGCGGCTCGAGGTTCGCGTTGGTGATGATGAGAGCCGCTTGCAAAATGACGTCGTTCTGCGCATCGAGCCCGGTCATCTCCAGATCGAGCCAAGCCAGATTGCCGTCTTTTTGCGTGCGTGCGATGCGGTCGGCCATGAGTTCCGAAGGGGTTGAAGCTGGAGCAGCTAAGCCGAGTAGCCGCTATTTCTTGGTTTTTGCGCTGGCTTTCGGCAAAACGATGACGGGATCTTTTTTGCGCCCGCGGTACACGACGAGCGTCTTGCCGATCACCTGCGCCACCGTCGAACGCGTGCGCGTTTCGATTTCAGGCGCGAGATCTGCGGCGGACTCTTCTTCACTGCCCGCAAACTTGATCTTGATCAGCTCGTGGGTGTGAAGCGCGCCGTCAATCGCGCTGATCACCGCGTCAGTGAGGCCACCGTGTCCAATTTGAACTACCGGCTTGAGCGGGTGCGCGAGTGCGCGCAGAAAGCTGCGTTGTTTGCCGGTGAGCGGCGTTTTCGAGTCACGGGGCGGCGTCACGTTCGCGGTCTTAGCTCAAAAGCGTGCTCGGCACGAATCCTAAGTAAATGGCGCATTCCAATCCCATCGTCGTGGTCCGCGTTCTGCTCCGCAACGCCGGAAATGGCGGCGCGTGAGCGTGAATTGTCGCTGCGACTAGAAAAGTCGTCGCTAGCCGACTCATTGCGCGCTCGGAACCAGCTCGAAGCCCTAGACGCCCGGAGCGAGCGCCAGTACCAGGTTCGAATGAACGTTCGATTATTTTCGACGCTGGGGCTAGTTGTGTTCGCGGGCGCCTGGTCGGTCGCGGGTTGCAGCAGCAGTGACGACACGAGCTCCGCGCAGGGAGGCTCGACCGCCAAAGGCGGCACGAGCGCGGCCGGAGCTGGCGGTGCGCACGCGGGCGCGGGTGGCGGTGCGCACGCAGGCAGCGGTGGCGCGACCAGCGGCGGCAGTGGCGGCGCAACGGCTGGCACGGGCGGCACGGGCGGCGCCGAGTTCGCGGGCGGCACGGGCGGCGCAAGTGGCGGCAGCGGCGGCACGGGCGGCGCAAGCGGCGGTACGGGCGGCGCAAGCGGCGGTACGGGCGGCGCAGCTGCAGGCACCGGCGGTGCCACGGGCGGCACGGGTGGCGCAGCAGCGGGAACCGGCGGCGCGCTTGGACAAGCCGGCGATCTCGGGGCGGCGGGTGAGGCGGGTGCGCCCGCATCGGCTCCGTGTGGTGGATGTGCAGTGCTGAAGGCGCCCTTGGCCGCTCACGGCGACCAAGCCAGTGCCCAGATCGTGTTCAACTCCACCGATCTCACCGGCGTGACCGTCACCTTGCGCGCCTGCGTCGTGGCGGGTTCCGCGACCAGCGCACTGCAAATCTACATGCAAAATGGCGCGGCGCAGTCGTACGCGGGTGACTACGGCCAACAATACAAGACCTTCGACAACGTCTCCCAGTGTTCGGATGGAATGCAAGACCTGGCGCTGAATGTCGTCAGCGCCGGTACGTTCGACGCCAGCGCGATCACCTCACTCACCGTGCAAGTGCTCACCACGGATGGCACGGTTGGCCCGTGGTCGACCTCGATCATCGAGATCGATTCGATCACGGCCAGCGGTGACGCGATCGGGCCTTGGACGTTTACTAGCAACGCCAGCGCCTTCTCGCTTCAAGGTGGAGCGGTCGCCGGTTCGACGCTGAGCTGGATCCCGTAGGCTCAGAGCTCAGGCTCGTTGCTCACGCACAAAACGCCGGAACTTCGCGAGAGTCCCGGCGTTTTTGTGCGTGACGAACGCGTGACGGGACGCCCTGTGGCATGCTCCGCCGCCGGAGCAAGAGCACGTGCGCATTCTTTACGGTGTGGTTGGCGAAGGCATGGGTCACGCGACGCGCAGTCGCGTCGTGCTCGAGCATCTGTTGAAGGCCGGACACGAGGTCCGGGTGGTGGTGTCCGGGCGCGCGCATCGCTTCCTGGTCGACCGTTTGGCGGGTTATCCCAACCTGAGCATCGAAGAGATCCACGGGCTTTCGCTGAGCTATTTCGGCAACTCGTTGGATCGTTCGAAGAGTTTGTTCGAAAACCTGCGCAAGGCTCCGAAGGGCATTCGAAAGAACGTCAAAGTATATCGAAAGGTCGCCGAGAGCGGCTTTCGGCCGGAGCTCGTGATCAGCGATTTCGAGTCCTGGGCGGCGCTTTACGGTCTCAACCATCGCTTGCCGGTGGTGAGCATCGACAACATGCAGGTCATCAATCGCTGCCGGCACGATGACAGCATCATCTCTGGCAAAGGCTTCGATTTCGATCTTGCGCGCGTCGCCGTGAAGATCAAGATGCCCGGCGCCTATCATTACCTGGTCACGAGCTTCTTCTTTCCCGAAGTGCGAAAGAAGTACACGACGCTCGTGCCGCCCATTTTGCGCCCCGAGGTGATCGCCGCGCGCCGTGAGCCGGGCGCGCACGTGCTCGTGTATCAAACTTCGCCCACCAACCAGAGCCTCGTGCCCACGCTGAAGAAGCTACCTTACCGCTTTCGCGTGTACGGCATGGGCCGCGAGGGGCAAGAGGGCAACGTGACGCTATGCGGCTTCTCCGAGCCCGGCTTCCTCGAGGATTTGCGGACTGCGCGGGCCGCCGTGGCGGGCGGCGGATTCAGCCTGCTGAGTGAAGCGGTGAGCCTCAAAGTGCCGCTCTTGTCCGTGCCGGTCGCGCACCAATACGAGCAGGAGCTCAACGCGCGCTACTTGGAGAAGCTCGGCTACGGAGCTTGGGCGCGCAAACTCGAGCTCGAGCCGCTCAGCCAATTCCTCGATCGGGTGGACGAATACCAGCGCGCGCTCGAGAGCTATCCTGCGCGCGACAACGGCATCTTGTTCCAATGTGTCGACGAGCTGATCGAACGCGTGGGGCGTGGTGAATCGCGCCCGGTTCGACTCGACGTGGACGCGCCCGGTAAATACGAAACCGACCGCGGCACCTCAGCTTAAGTCGCGGCTGGCGGCGAGCGCGGCGTTGTAACCGCACATGCCGTGCACGCCCGCGCCCGGGTGCGCGTAGCTCGAACACAGATACAGTCCCTTCACCGGCGTGCGATAGCGAAAGTACGGGAACACCGGCCGAAAGAGCAGCTGCTGGTGCCAGGCGTTCGTGCCGCCGCCGAGATCTCCGCCGATCAGGTTGGCGTTGCTCGCTTCGAGATCCGGCGGCGCGCTGGCGTGCCGGGCTAGCACCAAGCTGCTGAAGCCGGGCGCGAGCCCGTCGATGCGCGCGGTCACGCGGTCGGCGAAGGCCTCGCGCTCGGCTGCCCAGCCGCCGGGCACGGCGGAGGGCACGCGCGAATAGCAATACAGCGTGTGCTGGCCCAGAGGAGCCCGCGTCGGATCGACCAAGCTGTGTTGGCCGATCACCAGATACGGCTGTTCCGGAATTTTGCCGGCGCGCACGTCACGCGTGAAGCGTGCCAGATCGTCCAAGCTCTCGCTCGCGTGCACGACCGCGCTCTCGCGCGCTTCGGCCGTCGTCCAGGGCACGGCGTCCGAGAGCGCAAAGTCGAGCTTGAACGTGCCGAAACCTTGCCTGAACGCGCGCATCCTGCCGCGCACCCAGGACGGCACGTGCGCCGGGTCGAGCAACTTCAAATACAAGGTCGGAGCCGCGGTGTCCGCCAGCACGCCCAAGCGCGCCCGGATTTCTTCCCCGCTTTCGAGCCGCACCGCGCGCGCGCCGCCTTCGCGCACGACGATCTGCGTCACTTCCGCGCCGAGCCGCAGCCGTCCGCCGTAGCCCTCGAGCAACGTCACGAGCGCGTTGGTGATGCTCTGCGCGCCGCGCCGCGGCACGGCATAGCCGCCGGTGGTCGCGGTCATGCCGAGCATGTAACCGAGCGGCGCGCTGAACCAATCCGCTGGCCCCACGTCCACGTGCAGGCCGAGGCTCGGCAGCACGCGGCGAGCGGCCTCGCTCTGGAACAGCTTGCGCGACAAGCTGCCCGCGCTGCGCGTGAAGTACCACAGCACGCGCGCCAAGTTCTTGGGCCCGAGGCGAAGCGCGGGGGCGAGCGACGGAAAGGGGCCGAGCAGCGTCGCCAGCAGATCCGACTCGGTGCGCGCGTGAAATGCGGCAAGCTTCCGCCAAGCCTCGCCGTCGCGCGGCGAACCGAAGTGCTCTGCCGCGAGTTCGGCATCCCGCGCGATGCAGGCGTAGCTGCCGTCCAGCGCCGGATGGCAGCTCTCGAATTTGGCGTGGCACCACTCCACCCCGGCCTGCGTCAGCCCGAGCTCGCGAAAGGCGGGGCTAATGCTGCCAAATGGGAAAAAGCCCGCGCCGACGTCGTGCAGGAAGCCGGGGCGGGTCAGCTCTTCGGTGCCGAGCGCGCCGCCCGGGCGCTTTGGATTGGCCTCCAGCACGAGCACGCGAAAACCACGGCTGGCAAGCGTATTGGCCGCCGTGAGCCCGTTGGGGCCCGAGCCGATGACGATCAGATCCGGGTCGCGCACTTTCGGACAGCCTACACCGGCTCAGACTAAGCTTTCCATTCCGGCACGGACCAGCTATGTAGAAGCGGTGCTTGCTCTCGGCGTCGACCCCGGCACTTTGCACCTTGGTTGGGGCGTGGTGTCCCGCGAGGGCAACCGGCTGTGCCACGTGGCTCACGGCGTGATCCACTTGGACGGCAAGACCGCGATCGCCGATCGCTTGGCGCGGATCGAAGTCGAGCTCGGTGCGGTCATCGAGCGCCACCAGCCCGAGGTCGGCTCGGTCGAGAACTTGTTTTTCCACAAAGACGCGCAGGCGGCCGCCAAGCTCGGCCATGCCCGCGGCGTGGTGCTGCTGCTGCTCGCGCGTGCGGGCATCGAGATCGCCGAATATCCGCCGGCGCGCGTGAAACGCACGATCGCCGGCTCGGGTCAGGCCGAAAAATCACAGGTGGCGATGATGGTGCGCGCGCTGCTCGCGCTCGACGCGCTGCCCCCCGCGGACGCCGCGGATGCCCTGGCGCTCGCGATCACCCATTTGCGAATCGGCGCGCTGATGCGCGCGCTGCGCCCGAGTCAGACCGAGAGCGAAAATCGCGTTTCGGCCAATGGCTTGCGCGCGCTGCTCGGCAAGCAGCGGCGCGCGCGCGCGCCCGGACCGCGGCCGCTCAAGCTGTCGAAGATCCGCTGAGCGGCGCACGCTGCGCTCAGCCGGGCTCGTTCACGACCAAGGCCGCAAGCTTCGGGATGCCGACGCGCGCAAGCTCCAGATAGCTCGGATCGAGCTCGATGCCGATGCTGCGGTAACCGACGGCCAGCGCCGCCGCGATTGTCGAGCCGCCGCCCAGGAATGGATCGACGACCGTGCCCTCACCGAGCGGCAGCGCGGCGCGCACGATTTGGCGCATGAACGCCTGCGGTTTGAGCGAAGGGTGCGGCGCAAGCCGGCGCTCTTTGGCGCGCGTGGGCGCCGAGCGAATCACGTCTGCGAACGGCAGCGCGTCCGAAGGCCGGCGCAGCCCGCCCGTCTTCCACTTGCGTAAGTTGTCTTGCACGCGCCCTTCACACGGCTTTCTGAACAGGCCCCACGGTTCCCAGGCCGAGCGCGGCATCACGCTCACCTCGCTGAACTCGGAGTGGGCGTTCTTCGGGCGATCGCCGCCGCGCAGGGTTTGCACGAGGCGGATCACTTCACCGCGCTTTTCGAAGCCCGCGTGCATGAGCGGCCCGTACACGAGATGAGAGAGCAGCGGATGCGTGGCGATGAACAGGTGTCCGCCCGGCACCAAAGCGCGCAGCGCGCGTTCGGCGAAGCGCGTGAAAAATGCGCGCAGCCCGGCTTGTTCCGCGCCCGTCAGCACCGTAAAGCGGGGCAAGGGGCTGCGCGCTGCGCCGTTGAGCCTTGGAGGAATTCGCCACACCCCGCCGCGGCCGCTCCTGAGCTTTTGTTGCTCGGGCTTCGAATATTCACGCAGCCCGTAGGGCGGATCGGTCACGACGGCCTCGATCGAGCACTCCGCGCGGTCTGCGAGCCAAGTCAGGCAATCGCCGAGCACTAGGTCGTAGGTCGCGGCGCTGCCTGCGATTTTCGGCAGATCAGCGACCGGGTATAGCATTTTCTAGTGTGCTTGGAAATTGGGCGATTCAACAAGCTTCGGAATTCCTGCAGCGTATGGAACGTCTGAATGATTGCAAGGCCGGCTGTAAGCTGCCATCTACCTTTGCGTTGGTTGAGTGCCCCCACTCCGAGACGCCCTGAGAGCCAAGGTTGTTCATGATTCGCCGCCCGTTTTTGCTCGGTTTTTTCGGACTCCTTGCCGCCGCGATGCCGGCCTACGCGGATCCGCCCGCGGCCCCGAAAGGCCCGCCCGCGAGCGCACCGGCCAAAGCCGCGCTCACCGCCGAGCAGATCGCCGACCGCGTGCAGGCTTTTTACGATCGCTCCAAGACGTTCAAGGCCGGGTTCAAGCAGCAATATCGCGTGCGCGCTTACGACAAAACCATCGATAGCCAGGGCTCGGTCGTGTTCGAGAAGCCGGGCAAGATGAGCTGGCGCTACACGAACAACGGCAATCGCGTCGTGTCCGACGGCAAGCTCGTCAAAGTCTACGAAAAAGAAAACAAGCAGATGTACGAGCAGCCGCTGGACAAGAGCCAATACCCGGCGGCGCTCTCGTTCTTGGTCGGCGGCGGTAACTTGAAGCAGTCGTTCAAGTTCACCAAGCGCGACGCCAAACAAATGGGCTTCGAAGGCGGCTACGTGATCGTCGGTGATCCGCTGGAGGCCTCGCCCTCGTATCAATCGATCATTTTGTACGTGGATGCGAACACGTACCAGGTGCGGCGCGTGCTCTTGCTCGACGCGCAGGGCAATCGCAACCGGTTCGATTTCCTGAATCCGGAAATCAATACCAAGGCCCCGGGTGGCGAGTTCACGTTCACGCCGCCGCCGGGCACGCAAGTGATTCGGCCGTGAGCCGACTCGCTCGGGTTTGATCGGCTCGGCGCGAAACGCGCCGCCGAAGGCTAAGACGCCACGCGCCCGCGTCGCGTGACCATCAAGAAAATCTCGGCACGGCCGGTTCGTGTCTTCGAGAGGTGGGGCGTGGGCGCGCTCCGGCGCTGGGTTCGGCCGGAGCGGCGCGGGCAAGCGCACCGCACTCCAGCGCGTGTGCACTCGCCGCTGAGCGAAAAAAGCTCCCGCGTGCCGTCGGTTTCGAGGACGATGCGCGGCATGAGCTCCGAGCCACGCCTGCGCCGTTGGGCGCCGCTCGCCGGTCTGATCGCGGGCAGCGTAGCGGCGATCACCGCCGCCATCGAGGTGCTGCGCTTGGGTTTGTGGAAGCGTTTCAGCATCGACGAGTTTCAGTACGCGCACGCGGCGTGGCTCGTGTCGCACGGCAAACTGCCGTACCGCGATTTTTTCGAGTTTCACTTCCCGCTGCCGTATCTGTTGTACTCGCCGTTCATCGGCGATAG
>Ga0068855_100006998_pt1 | contig 13694 bp, 12 predicted proteins | sample KBSCornC52_FD_66592 | JGI IMG/M metagenome (GOLD analysis project Ga0068855, IMG submission 66592) | Corn rhizosphere microbial communities from Kellogg Biological Station, Michigan, USA - KBS Corn C5-2 | ecosystem: Host-associated > Plants > Roots > Rhizosphere > Soil ... | reverse complement strand
CAGCAGCAAGTTCATGCAGGCAACTATGCGCGAGCGCCTGAGTTTCGAAATTGCTGTCATTAATAAGCGCATCGGCTTTTATGTATGGGTGCCCAATTACCTAAAGAGCTTTGTCGAAGAACAGATTTATGCTCAGTATCCAAATGTCCAGATCTCCGAAGTGCCAGATTATGCCCTGACGCCGGACAGCGACTTTAGCACGCGGCTGGTGACCGAAATGAAACTGACGGCGGCGGACCCGCTGCCGATCAAGACGTTCCAGAGCTTTGAAGTTGACCCACTGGCGGCCATTACTGCCACCTTGGCTAAGTTCGAGGAGAAGGAAGAGGCCTGGATCCAGCTGATTATTAAACCCGCGGCTGGAAACTGGCACAAGAAGAGTGAGCGCTATATTGCCGGACTGCGGGGCGGCAAGAGCAATAACGTCAGCGGCATGTTCAACGCGCTGTGGGCGCCGCCAGATTATAAGACCGAAGCCGCAAAGTTGACGGATTATGAACAAACCAGGGCGACCGGTGCCGAAACCAAGAGCCAAAAGCTAGCGTTTGAAACTACGGTGCGCATTGCCTACCGCGGCAACATCCCGTCGCCGCAGGCACGGCTGCACATGCAGAGCATTGTAGCTAGTTACAAGCAGTTTAATACCACCTATCTGAATGGCTTTGAGGCTCGTAAAATCCTTGATGATCCGTATTTGCTGGCGATGTACCGGGCGCGCAACTTTGGCAAGCATGACTCTATTTTGAATATTGAAGAGGTGGCCACCATGTACCACCTGCCGCACACTACGGTGGAGACGCCGTATATACTGTGGGCGGCCAGCCAGACCGCTGAGCCGCCGGCCAATCTGCCGGTTGTTACCAGTACCTACAACCCCAACATCAGTCCTGTTGCGGCCACCACCTTCCGCGGCCACAACACCATGTTTGGACTGCCTAGGTCGGACCGTGGGCGGCATCTGTATATTATTGGACAAACTGGCGTTGGTAAGTCCGGTATGCTAGAGCTGCTCACCATCTCGGATATCTACAGCCCATATGGTTTTGCGGTGATTGATCCACACGGGGATTACGCCATCAACGTGCTCAAGCGTATCCCAGCTGAGCGGACCGAGGATGTGATTTATTTCAACCCGGCCGACACCGATTTCCCGATTGCCTTTAACCCCATGGAAGTCAACGATCCCAAACTCAAAACCCACACGGTCTCGGAGCTTATCGGTGTGCTGAAGCGAATGTTTGAAAGTTGGGGGCCGCGGCTGGAATACATCCTGCGCTACTCACTGTTGGCACTGTTGGATTATCCCGACGCCACCATGCTCGACATCACTCGCATCCTAACAGATAAAAAATTCCGGATGGATGTGCTGAAATATGTCGAAGACCCGGTGGTTAAAAACTTCTGGACGGTAGAGTTTGCCAGCTGGAACGATAAGTTTGCTGCCGAGGCAGTGGCTCCGGTGCTAAACAAGGTTGGCGCCTTTACGGCCAACCCGCTGGTGCGCAACATCATCGGGCAGCCCAAGAGTAGTTTCAATATCCGGCACATTATGGACCAACGCAAGATTCTCATCGTAAATCTCAGCCGTGGGTTAGTAGGGGAAGACAATGCAGCCTTGCTCGGAGCCTTGCTTGTCACCAAAATTCAGCTGGCAGCCATGAGCCGAGCGGACATTTCCGCCGAAGAACGCAGCCCGTTCTATCTGTATGTTGACGAGTTCCAGAACTTTGCCACCGACAGCTTTGCCGTCATCCTCAGCGAGGCCCGGAAATATGGTCTGAACCTGACGGTGGCCAACCAGTACATCGCCCAGATGAGCCAAGAAGTCAAAGATGCTGTGTTTGGTAACGTTGGTAGTATTATTGCTTTCCGCATGGGTGCCGATGACGCCCGCAGCATGCTGCGCTACTTTGAACCAAAGTTCGAAGAGTACGATCTGGTACACATGCACAATCGCCACTTTGTGATTAGTTTGACAATCGAGGGCGAAAAAGTACCGGCATTCTCGGCAATTTCACTCAACCTACCCCCCCGAGGCGAAGATTATTCGGGAGTGATTGTAGACCGATCGCGGGCCCAGTACTCTGTGAGCCGATCTTACGTTGAGCGTTACGTGCAGGAACGTTACCTGACGGCCAGTCAACTACCGGCAGCTCCTCAAAAACCCATCAATACTACACCTTTGCCAGCTGGATCTGTCCCGACGCAGCCCGTGGCAGTAAAGTCAACGCCTGTCCGCCAGCTTCAGGACAAGCCAATTCGACCAGCCCCGGATAATCCCGCCGATAAAGCTCGAGTTATCCCGCAGCTTATGAAGACGATACATAAAGATGTGGCAGGTGATGCTGATCCCGCAAAACCAAAGCGTAAACGGAACCGGAAACGCAAGAAAAAGACGTTTGAGGCGGCTCGCAGTGATCAACCTCAAGATATGCAATCCAGCGGCGTGGTAAACCTTAAATAATGGCAAAATTCAAGAGGGAAACCGACTGTAACGTGGGATATACTGGAACTAGCCTATGAACCCCACCGTGCCTGCCACAACACAAAAAAGTCGCCGCATCCCCATGGCCAACGTAGCGGTCCTGCTAATTGCCACCTCGCTTATTGGACAGGTGCTTGGCTTTTTGCGTACCAAGCTGATAAACGCAAACTTTAATGGACCACATACGCCAGCAGCGCATAACGCCGGTGTGTATTTTGCGGCCTTTAGCATTCCCGACTTCTTCTTTTACACCATTGCTGCTGGGGCGCTTGGGGTGGCAGTCATGCCGTATCTCTCGGACCGGCTACACCGTGGTGATCGTAAGGGTGTGTGGGAACTTTCGGCCAGCCTGCTAAACTTCTTGGCCATCATTATGGCCGGTGTGGCTCTCATTATCTTGATATTTGCCAAGCCGCTGATCCACCACGTCGTCGCACCCGGCCTTAACGCTGAACAGCTGGACAATGCTGCTACACTCATGCGCTTTTTGGCACTGAACCCGTTACTGTTCACAGTATCGGGCATCCTTACCAGTGCTCAGCAAACCATGGGCAGGTTCTTCTTTTATGCAATTGCGCCGCTGTTTTATAACGCCTGCATCATCGTCAGTATTTATCTGTTCCGCAACAATATTGGTATTATTGGTCTGGGAATTGGCGCGCTGATTGGCGCAATTTTGCAACTCGTGATTGTGGCACTTGGCTCGCGGCGATTGAACTTCCACTGGCACCCCAAAGTTCTCTGGCGCAGTCCCGACTTCCGTGGCATGCTTAAACAACTACCGCCGCGTTCGCTGGACCAGGGTATGGACCAACTGCAGAGCATTGTGGAAACTAACTTTGCGTCGCGACCGGTTTTGGGTGGTGCCACCGCCATCAGCAATTACAACAATGCCTATATTTTGCATACCGCACCGATTCTGCTGATCGGTACCGCCATTTCTACGGCGGCTTTTCCGCGTCTGAACCAGCGCCTGAGTCAAGGCCGCCCCGACCTGTTCCGCAAAGATTTTTTAATGATTATACGAGCCATGATCTGGCTGACGCTGCCGGTCATCATTGTCTGTTTCTTCGCCCGTGGTTATCTGGCGCGCCTGATCTTCACCAACGACAATGCTGACATCGCTTTGATCTTCGGCTTCCTGACCGCCGCCATCTTCTTCCGCGTGATGTATGCCATCATGTCGCGCTGGTTTTACGCCCAAAAAGACACCAAAACTCCCCTGTTTGTCTCCATCTTCACCATTGGCTTTAACGTCTTCCTAGCCTGGAAACTTTCGCAACCGAGCTCCTACGGTGTGGCCGGCTTGGCATTGGCGCAATCGATTGTGGCAGGGACCGAAGTTTTCATTCTAGGTATCGTCATGTTGTACCGTGACCGGGGTTTATTCAATCGTGAATTCTGGGGTGGTGTGGTGCGTATTATATCCGTCACTGGCTTTACCGTCGTCGCTGGCTTTATAGTCATTTCCATCTACCCGCTCGGCATCCACGACACCGGTATTGTCACCCTCGGTGGCAAGCTAGCCTTCATCGCCGCCGTAGTCTTCGGCGTCCACCTAGGCATGTCCGCCCTTTTCGGCCTAGAAGAGGTCCGCCCCTTCATCTACCGCGTCAAAAAACTAATCCTCAAACCCATCCGAATCGAATACTGATTGCCCTGTAGGACTATAACATAGCTAGTCGCACCGCTGGTTGCATGGCAAGATTGCTTAATGCTCCAACAACAGCTACATGCTTGCGCCCAAATCTTCGGAACTCAACTGGAAGCGCTTTATGTGAATAGCCAGTTTCAATTGCCAGTAACCGGCCGTACAAATGGTCTTTTGGGCCAGCCGCAAAAAGCGGCTCATAGTATAGGCTACCCCAACCAATTTCTTCTTCAGGTTTAAGATACACATGGCGCCCAGAGTTTTGTCGCATTAGCTCAGCGAGCTGCCGGCCGCGCTCCCTTCTAGGTAGCGTTATAGCATCTACCTTTGCATCAAGCTCGGCGCTATATAGTGTCGGTATTGAGATTTGTTCTCCGGTTCTAGGGTGAGTAAATGAAAATTCGTGTATATCATTTCGAGGATAATCTTCTTCAGTTACTGTAGCCATAAATGCATTTTGTTCAGATGCCACTTGACGGTCAGCTTCAGCCAATGCCACAAAAGCATCTAAAATTTCCTGCCCAGCAGCATACTGCTCATTAGTGGGGTCCCGGTAACGCATAATCATATATTATAGTATAAATAAGCAATAAAATCAACATATTAACGTACCTCTGTTATAATAGTCGTAATGACTCAGGACCACATACGGAACTTCTGTATTATTGCGCACATTGACCACGGTAAAAGTACCTTGGCTGACCGGCTATTGGAGCTGACTGGGACCGTTGATAAGCGGGATATGAAGGCGCAATTGCTAGATAAGATGGACCTGGAGCGAGAAAAGGGGATTACCATCAAACTTGCGCCTGTGCGCATGGAATACAAAGGCTTCGAGCTCAATCTAATCGATACTCCCGGCCACGTAGATTTTAGTTACGAAGTTTCACGTAGTTTGGAAGCATGTGAAGGTGCCTTACTAGTGGTGGATGCATCGCAGGGAATACAGGCGCAAACGCTGGCGAATGTGTATTTGGCAATGGCCGCCGACCTGACCATTATCCCGGTTTTGAACAAGATTGATCTGCCTGCGGCCGATGTTGAGCGGGTGAGCGCCGAAGTGATGAATTTGTTGGGCTGTACCAAGGAAGATATTTTGCTGATTTCGGCCAAAACGGGGCAAGGTGTGGAGCAGGTGCTTGATAAAATCGTGGAACTCATTCCGGCACCCAAAGCTTCGCACGAAGCCAAAACCCGGGCGCTGATTTTCGACAGTTACTACGACGACTACCGCGGCGTGATTCTGTATGTGCGGGTGTTTGATGGCCACATTGATAAGAATGCGCAGATAAAAATGATGGCCACCGGTGCTAATGGTCTCGCGTTGGAAGTTGGCGCACTCAAGCCCGACATGCATCCTGGCAAGCATCTGCAAACTGGCGAAATCGGCTACGTGGTGACCAATCTCAAATCGACACGTGAGGCAAAAGTCGGTGACACAATAACCCTCACGAACTCACCGGCCGTCGAAGCGCTGCCTGGTTACAAAGATGTGCTGCCTTTCGTCTATGCTGGCTTTTTTCCGGAAAGCAACGAGCATTATCAAGAGCTGAAAGACGCAATTGAAAAGTTGAGTTTGAGTGATTCGGCGCTGCAGTTTGCGCCGGAGAATTCCCCGGTGCTTGGATTTGGCGTGCGCATCGGCTTCCTGGGTCTACTCCACATGGACATTGTGCGCGAACGACTGGAACGGGAATATGACCTGGAGCTGGTTGTTACCAACCCGTCCACGGACTACCAAATTACGCTATTGAATGGCGATGAACTGGATATCAAATCGGCGGCTGACCTGCCAGACCCGGCCAAAATTAAGGAAATCCGTGAACCATGGGTGCATGGCGAGATTATTGTGCCGCAAGATTACGTTGGGGCAGTTATCCAGCTCATTGCCAGCAAGCGTGGCCAACAGAAAAACCTAAGCTATGTGGAACAGCGGGCAGTCGTCAGTTTCGAAGCGCCACTCGCCAACCTGCTGACCGATTTTTATGACCAACTTAAAAGCATCACCAGTGGGTACGGCTCGTTCAATTACGAATTAGCGGACTATCACACCGAAGACCTCGTGCGTGTCGACTTTTACGTCGCCGGCGATATGGTCAGCGCCTTGAGTGTGATGGTCCACCGCAGTGAAGCCGATAGGCTCGGTCGCGAAACCGTCGGGAAACTCAAAGAAATCATCCCACGGCAAAACTTTCAGGTTGCCTTGCAGGCAGCCATCGGCGGTCGCTTCATTGCCCGCGAAGACATCAGTGCCTACCGCAAAGACGTAACCATTGGCCTCTACGGTGGCGACGTCTCGCGTAAAAAGAAGGTCCTGGCCAAGCAGGCCAAAGGCAAAAAACGCATGAAACGCTTCGGCAAAGTCGACATCCCAGCCGACGCCTTTACTGTGATGCTAAAACGCGACTAATACTGGTAACTTAACGGCACCGGTAGATCAGCGCCCTGCAATCGCTTTGCTACAGCTAAGTCGCCGACGCGCTGAATGCTTTCGTAGCCCATTCGTCGGATATGCGCTATGTCACTAAGCTCGGATACGTCATATGGGTAAGCTTTTGTGAGAGCTAAACCGAGTTTTGTGGTTGTGAAGTCTGGCTAAACTTCAAAAGCAAGTCGGAGATCCACGCCCTCAGGTGTGACATGGGTTACATCAGATCGTACCAATTCTATGCCAAATAAAGAGCGCTTTGCGCCTTGTACCCGAGCCGCTTCACCGTGCTGACCCTCATGCCGCGTGAGATAAGCAATAGATTTGTCATCACGGAATAGACCCGTTGCTGCACCAAGATATTTAAAAAGCTTCGGAAAATCATCAATGTTATCTACTGCGACTTGACCCGGGCCGGGCTCCCAATCCGTATCGATTGTAACTGGCTCGTCATCATAACAAGAACGCAGACGATCAAAGAACTCACTATTATTTTCTGACACTGGTTGAAACGGCAGTGCTGTTTCAATAGCATGCTCAAATTTGCGGTGCATTACTCTAGGATCAAGCATTATACTACTATAACATATAAAAGCTTATATAGCAATTCCGCCACTTTTAAAGGCTTGAGCAAACATACATTCATTCTAATCTTGCAGTGTTGGATATTTTATTTTGCGGTTATGCCCGGTGGGCTATGCTAGGGAAAGTAATACAGAAAGGCTGCCATGTTCCAGACTTCTCGCCAGATTATGCGTTTTGCTGTTCTCTCAATCGGCTTTCTCTTGTTTATTTTTGTAACAATTCGCGCTGCCCAGACTGCCAATAATCGGCAGGCGGTAGTTGGAAAGGATTTGCTGCCAATTACGCGAATTGCTACTACTGGCAGTGTGGCCGCTGTTGCACTGGCAACTGGGAATACACCGCTTAGCTTAGCGATTACTAATCAGTCAGACTCAAAAAATGTGGCAGCCCTTGTCCAACCACTTACTGTCTCGCAGTCTACTCACGGGGCTAGCAACAAGCGCGGTAATAATGGTGGCGTCGATGCTAATAGTCATGGTGCACGCAAAGGCGGCCAGCAAAACCTCTCCTCTTATGCCTCATCTACATCTGTTATGATAAGTACACATGAACGAGCTAAAACTGATTGACGAGTTTCGTCAGGTATTGGCAAACTACCATATTTCTGACCAAGCTAAACAGATACTAGAACGCACGAAACTGGTGTTGCTGATTGGTCCCAGTTCTAGTGGGCGTAACACGATCATTAATGAGCTATTGCAGGCCGGGGCGTACCATTACATTATTTCGGACACTACCCGAAAACCACGCGTGAACAATGGTGTCATGGAGCAGGACGGCCGGGAATATTGGTTTCGGAGCGAAGAGGAACTGCTGATAGATTTGCAGTCTGGTTCATTTTTGGAAGCGGCCATAATTCACAATCAACAAGTCTCCGGAATTAGTATTCGTGAACTGGAGGTTGCCGCTAATGAAGGCAAGATTGCTATTAATGAGGTGGAAGTAGTTGGTGCCGATAACATCCATGCCGCCAAACCAGATGCGCTGTTTATTTTTGTGGTTCCGCCAAGTTTTGACGAATGGATGACGCGCATGAAATTACGCGGTGAGTTGCCTCCGGATGAAACACGGCGGCGGGTCAGCAGCGCCGTCAAAGAAATTACCACCGCCTTGGAACGTGACTACTACCACTTTGTGGTAAATGAAACATTCAAACACACTGCGCGTGACATCTATGCCTTATCTAGTGTGCACAACCTCCCCGACGATAGCCATGCCAGGACGGTAGCCAGGCAACTTTTGGCCGACACTCAAGCATTCCTTGCATCATAAGTGATACATGCAACCTATGTCTCCTGGCACTCTGGACTTTACAGTGCCAAAAGCGTATAATTTATGACATGACTGAGAGGCAAAGGCAAATTTTGAGTGCCATTATTGAGCAGTATGCTGAAGTGGCCGTACCGGTTGGTAGTAGCTTGCTGGCTAAAGTGTTTAATGTGTCCAGCGCAACTATCCGGGCCGAAATGGCCGAGTTGGAACGCCTGGGTTATATTGCCCAGCCGCACACCAGTGCCGGTCGCGTACCTACTGATAAGGGCTATCGCTTATACGTGAATAATCTCACGAGCAACGAAGAAGTTACTAACATCGAGACTCGTCACGAGCGTGCTCTCACTGCTCGTGTCCAACAGGCTGGTATGCCGGAGCGCACTATCCGTAATGCTGTTGACACACTAGTGGAGCTCACGCACAACCTTGGCCTGGCAACTATTGGTAACCAATTGTACATGAGCGGCCTTTCAAACTTATTTGGACAGCCAGAATTTATTGGTGGACAACAAGTGCAGCAAGTGGCTAACTTATTGGATAATCTGGAGCCCTGGTTACGCGAAGCAGCTCCCAACGAACCACTCAGTGTGTACATTGGCGCCGAAAACCCAATCGGCCGCAGTGCAGGAGTCAGTCTCATCATCAGCCGCTTCCGTAGCCCTTTCAGCGACCACAGCTACATCGGCGTCCTGGGTCCCACTCGCCAAAGCTACCGCGATGTCATGGCCCTAGTCGCCCACACCGGCAAAACCCTGGAGGAAGTGCTGTAATGAGTGAGACGAGGACAACTCTATTTGATAAGGGTGTCGACCTATTAGTTAACCAGAAATTTGCGCTTTGGAACTATGTGGTTCCCCAAGAAGGAGTACGGGCAGAGGATGCCGCGGCAACATTACTAACTGCCGAAAAGGAAATAAGAGATTTCGGAGCTACGATATCTACAAACGAACTTGCGGCTATGGAAAGGGCAGCGCAGCTCCTGCTGCAGGAACTTGTTGATAAATATCGAACGAGAGTTACCCAATGACCGATAGACACGAAACGGTAGACCAGAGTGAACTAAACGGAGAGCCAGTAGCACTGGATGCTGAGGGGTTGGTGCAGCCGGAACGATTCGAACGCATTCGACGCGTGGGTAGTGGTGCTGTCGAAACTGCTAAAAATATTGGTGAACGCACAGCGCAAGTTGCCAAGAAAGCAGGCGAAGTTACCGTTGATGCAGCGGAAGCAGTAGCAAGTAACGCAGGAGATATTGCAGGGGATATTATTAGCGCATTACCTGACAGCGATTGGCTTAGTGACTTATTCAATATATAGAGAGGGTGCAGATGGCAGATAAGAAGAAAAAAACCGATTTCGAATCTGATGATTTGCAACAGCAAGTTGCTGAGCTGACCGAGGCGTTGCAGCGTGAGCGGGCCGATGTAATTAATGTCCGCCGCCGGCATGAAGAACAGATTTCAGGTCTCAAAAATGTCGTGAAGGCAAGCGTCGTTCGAGACTTGTTACCGGTTATTGATAACTTTGAACGGGCGCTCAAGCATGTGCCAAAAGACCTGGCAGGTAACGACTTTATTAAAGGTGTCGAAGGTGTAGTAAAACAGTTCGAAAAGACACTGGCTGACATGGGTGTGGAGAAAATCAAAACCGTCGGCGAACCATTTGACCCCAAATACCACGAAGCCATTAGCATGGAAGAAGGCGACGGCACCAAAGAAATCGTAAGCGAAGAGTTACAGTCGGGCTACACACTGGGTGACGAAGTCATTCGCCACGCCATGGTCCGCGTTAGGATGGAGTAATATGTCTGAGCTCGAAGGCAAGCCAGCAGGCTGGGAATTCCCAGACAACGATTTGAATGCTCTAGACGCCTATTTCGGGCTCCGGACAATCTGGCGTAGGGTACATGAAGGTGTGTCTGAAGATGTACCTGGCGCCTTGGCTGATTACATTGATCGCTATTTGCTTACCGCTGACGAGGCTGAACGCATAAGCGACGTGGCGTATCGGGAAGTCTTTGGCATAGAACCGCGTAACCCAGCCGAAGGCTGGGGCCTAGGAACCGAAGTGAATAAGGATACCGACGATGGTGTATAGGGAATGGCGTACCCCAGAACAGATAGAGCGCGCTGATCATGCGGCAGAGCTCGTTATCGCTCAACTCGCACTGGCCCCAAAGAAAATCTTTGAAAATCTTACATACCCGCCGGATGTTCAGCCTTTCGACGCAAGCCCAGAGCCTGACACTGTCATTCTTGACTCTATCGAGAACCCAGAAAACCAACAGTGAAGCAATAGTTAAGCTTGTCAAATAAAATCGTTGTAAATTATTTTGCTTATGCTATGATGCTAGTAAGTAAGCAGGATTGCCCGGAGCTTCGGCAATACAAAAAGTATGGATAATCCTGAAGAGGATGCAAAACCAATGGTGGTGAGCTACGAAAAAATCCGAAAATTTTGGCGCTGGCCACAGCTTATCATCACTATAGTCGGCGTTGCTATATTGGGATCGCTGTTGCTGTTTTTTGCTCGCGCAGCCACGAATACCGTGAGCTACTCGGGCCGCATTAGTACCAAGAAACCAACGGCTTCCTACAGTACTACGCCTACAGCTTCCGGGACCCTAACTGCTCAAGCCACTGTTACTAAATTATCCAGTGCAACGTTGAGCATTGTGGATGCGAGCGGTAACACCCTGGCGAGCCAGACAACCAACAGTGGTTCATTAACCGCATCGACGAATGTTGTTGCTAACACTCCATATACTACCGTGATTAGCGGTTCGGGGCAGGGAAACTACACGCTCAACATCACCTACCCGACACCAGATGTCCCATTACCCGATACCACCCAACCTACCGTGCGCATTTCGGCGCCCACAGCTGGAAGTACTGTAAGCGGTAGCGTTGCTGTGAATGGCTCTGCCAGTGACAATACGACGGTAGCGAAGGTTGAAGTCAGCCTCGATAACGGGGTGTATCAAGCAGCTACAGCCACTCCGCCATTACCAGTTGGCTCCCTGGCTTGGACATACTCACTTGATACAACCCAGCTTTCCAACGGTTCGCACTCCATTACGGTCCGAGCCACTGACTCGAGTAATAATGTACAAACCGCTACCGAATCGGTGACAGTCAATAATCAAGTGGCTGATACCACACCGCCAACAGCACCAACTAACCTCAGTTCACCAAGCCAGTCGACCACCAGTATTGCGCTTACTTGGAGTGCGAGCACTGACAATGTAGGTGTCACGAGCTATGACGTTTATCGCAATAATGCAAAAGTAGGAAGTGTATCGGTTGCGGCAGCTACAAGCTATACGGACTCTGGCCTTACAAGTGGTACCAGCTATACCTATTATGTGATTGCGAAAGATGCTGCCGGGAATAGTAGCCCAGCCAGCTCAAGCATATCTGTCAAAACTGCTACCCCCGCTGATACTACACCGCCGAGCGTGACAATTGCTTCGCCGGTAAATGGCGCAACCGTCAGTGGTACCATCAACGTTGTGGGGACAGCCAGTGACAATGTTGCGGTATCAAAAGTGGAGCTATCCATAGACAACGGTACATTTGTTGCTGTTTCAGGTACAGCTTCGTGGAGCTATTCGTGGAATACAACAACTATTGCAAATGGCACCCACTCCCTGACAGTTCGCGTAACCGACAGCAGCAACAACCAGAACGCCACGAGCGTAAGTGTCAATGTATCGAACACGACTAGCACCGCACCAACGGTGAGCATATCAAGCCCAAGCAATGGCAGTACCATTAATGGCACCACACTTATCACTGGGGACCTTTCTTCGGGTGTAACTAAATTTACGTTGCAAGTATCTGGTAATGGCATTACGCCATATTACATTACCCCTTACTCGATGGCTAAAGGGCAAGTCACATCATGGAAGATACCATTTAATGGCGTAGCGTTACCCGCTGGTACGTATACACTTACCGCCGTAGCATACAGTGGCACGCAATCGGCTACTACAGCTATTACTGTCAATGTAAAAGGCTATAGCCCACCAACGGCTATTATTACTTCGCCGGCCTCTGGCGCAACATTATCTGGTACAGTGACTGTTTCGGGTAGTGCCTCGTCGGCAGTCGGCTTGGACTCTGTATCGGTCCAGCTTGTCCGTAAAAATTCGACTCCTATTATTGATTATCCTATTACAACTAGCGGCACAACGACGTGGAGTGGTACGGTGGACACTACGAAGGTGCCCAATGGTACCACATATAATCTGATAGTAGTGGCCCGTGATAGCTTCGGCTACAACCACACTAGCAGTGTGCCCGTAACGGTTGCTAATAATGTTGGAGCCGGTAATCCTGTGGTCACCATTACCTCACCGGCTAACGGTTCCACCGCTTCAGGTATTGTCACAATGACCGGCACAGCTTCTGGCACTATAAGCTTCTTATCGTACAACTATAGTGTTACTACCCAGGCACAAAGTATTGATGGCGTGGCTAATTGGACCGCCAAAGTTAACACCGCTTATCTTCCAAACGGGCCGCAAACCATATCGGTTAACGCTACTGACACTGGCAGTGTATATGGTAGTGCTAGTGTAACTCTTAATGTAAGTAACCCCGCACCAACTGTTGCCGTTACGTCACCTGTCAACAATGCCACCGTATCGGGGATTCTTAATCTCAGTGGGACAGCTAACGACACGAGCTCTGGAATAGATTATGTCTTACTCTCGCTCGATGGCGACAGTAGGAATCAGAACCATACCTTCCGACGTGTCAGCGGCACGACCAACTGGACTGAGACGCTGAGTACGTATGGTTTAAGTAACGGTACGCACACAATTACCCTGACTGCTTATAACAAAGCTGGTACACCGTCAATACCGGTAACGGTAACTGTCAACGTTCAAAACACCACGCTGCCAACATCTTCAATCCCCTGTGACTCTAGTTTTTCCGCGAACCCAGAATATGACCATTACACATCTGCTGATGGAGTTGTTGATATCTCGCTCTGTACTCTACAAAATGGCTGGACAGCGGAGGCAGTTTACAATGTACTCAAGGCCATTTCATCCTATCCTGGTATTCCCGAACTTGGTAATACCAGCGCCTTTGCACACCTGAGCATAACAGTTGCCGACAGTTCAACCACAGGTAATGGGGGCATGGGTACTACTACGTCTCCAGCCTACTCCGGCAATGGTAATAACGGTGGCTGGCAGCCCATAAAAGTCAACTGGCAGTGTGGTTCCACATCAGTTTATACCTGCTTTGCCCACGAATATG
>Ga0068855_100006997_pt1 | contig 13695 bp, 9 predicted proteins | sample KBSCornC52_FD_66592 | JGI IMG/M metagenome (GOLD analysis project Ga0068855, IMG submission 66592) | Corn rhizosphere microbial communities from Kellogg Biological Station, Michigan, USA - KBS Corn C5-2 | ecosystem: Host-associated > Plants > Roots > Rhizosphere > Soil ... | reverse complement strand
AACGGCGCAGGTTCCGGACTCGTGCCACGAGCTGCGCAAATCCGTATACGCTTACGGCCTGCCTGATATCTCCAGCATGTCGCTCGAGAGTTCGCAGGATGGCGATCGCCTGCTCCGTTCCCTCGAAGGTTCCATCGCCCAATTCGAGCCGCGGCTGCGCAATGTGCGGGTGACGTGCGATGAAAAGATCAGCCGCAAGCGCATGGCGATCGATTTTCACGTCGAAGCGCTGCTCATGATCGACCCCGCGCCCGAACGAATCTCATTCGACACCGTTTTCGAAGTCGCGCGCGGCGTGTACAAGGTGAAGGAGTAATGCCGGTCCGCGACGAACTCCTCTCCTATTACGAGCGGGAACTGGGTTTCCTGCGGCAGACGGGCGCGGAATTCGCCCGGCGCTATCCCAAAGTCGCAGGGCGGCTGCAACTCGAAGCAGACAAATGCGACGACCCGCATGTGGAACGTCTGCTGGAATCGTTCGCTCTTCTCGCCGCCCGTGTCCATCTGAAGATCGACGACGAATCGCCGGAGATTGTCGAAGCTCTCTTTTCGATCCTGTACCCGCACTACATTCGGCCGGCGCCGTCGATGTCGATCGTGCAGTTTCATCTGGACCCGGAGCAGGGAAAACTCACGACGGGGCTTAACATTCCGCGCGGCTCGTTCTTATATACAGCGCCGGTAAACGGAGCGCCCTGCAAGTTCCGCACCTGCTTCGATACCACTCTCTGGCCGGTGCGGGTGCATGCGGCCGAGTGGAAAACGGCGGATCGCCTGCGCCCTCCCGTTCCGGCCATGAATTCCGTGGGCGCTGTCCGGGTCGAGCTCCACTGTTTCCAGGACGTCGCGTTCAACAAGCTCGATCTGGACACCCTGCGATTTTTCCTCACCGGAGCCGTTGCGCATCCTCTCATCGAGCTGCTCTCGAACAATTGCATCCAGATCATCGCGCGCGATCTCTCGTCGCCGGGAAAAAAAGTCGTGCATCTTTCGCCCGAAAATGTGCGGCAGGCCGGGCTTTCGGAAGACGAGTCGCTGATTCCATTTCCGCGCCGCTCCTTCTGGGGCTATCGCCTGCTTCAGGAGTATTTCTCGTTTCCCGGGAAGTTTCTGTTTGTGGACGTCAGGGGATTTCGGCAACTCGCCGCGGCCGATTTCGGCGAAAAGATCGAGCTGATCTTCCTGATCTCGGATTTCGAGCGATCCGACAGACGACAGACGCTCGAGATGGAGCTTTCGGAGAACACGTTCGCGCTTGGGTGCGCACCCATCGTCAATCTGTTCGAGCAGATCGCCGAGCCCGTCCTGATCGAGCACAAGCGCTACGAATACCGCATCGTTCCGGACGCGCGCCGCGAGCAGTCTCTCGACATCTTTTCGGTGGACAGAGTCACTGGCGTGATGGCCGCATCCAACGAAGTCATCGAGTACGAGCCGTTTTACTCATACCGGCACTCCCGCGGCAGTGGACAGCAAGCCTTCTACCATATTTCGCGGCGGCCCTCGGCGTGGCGCACAGACAAAGGCTCGGACGTTTACATCAGCTTTGTCGATCTCACAGGCCAAAAGGTGAGCCCGGCCCGCGACAGCGTTACCGTCCGCCTTACGTGCAGTAATCGGGATCTGCCGTCGCGCCTCCCATTTGGGAGCACTGATGGAGATTTTCAGCTGGAGGGCGGCGGGCCCATCAACCGCATCATCTCTCTCGTGAAGCCCACCGAAGCGCTGCAGCCTCCGGCGCGCGCATCGATGTTGTGGCGGCTTGCGTCGCAGATGTCGCTCAATTATCTGTCGCTCGTGGGCGAAGGGGTCGAGGCGTTTCGTGAGATCCTGCGGCTGCACAATTTCGGCGAGTCCGTATCGGCCGAACGCCAGATCGATGGCATTCTTTCCATCGACAGCCGCCCGCATTTTACCCGGCTGGTATCCGAGCACGGCGTCAGTTTCGTCCGCGGCACGCAGGTGGAAATCGAATTGGACGAGGAGCAGTTCGTGGGAGCCGGCGTTTACACATTCTGCGCCATGCTCGAGGTATTTCTTGGGCTGTACACTTCCGTAAACAGCTTTAGCCAGCTCGTGGCCCGAACGCGCCAGCGGAAAGGAGTGATGAAGCGGTGGCCTCCCCGATCCGGCAGGAAAATTCTGATTTGATTCGGCAGGACAAATCTCATCCGAAGCCCGGCCCGGACACGCTGCGCGAAGTTCGCGCCGAGCTGTATCGCGAGCCGCAAAGCTTCGATTTCTTTCAGGCAGTGCGGCTGCTTCAATTGCTGGAGACGCATCGCGCGCCGGTGGGAGATGTCGCGCGCCCACGTGAGGAAGCGGTGCGGTTCAATGTCAACGCTTCGCTCGCGTTCCCGGCCAGCGCCATTCAGCAGCTCACGCCCGGCGAAGAAGCGTCCCCGCCCGCCATGACGGTGAACTTCATGGGTCTTACGGGGCCGCTGGGTATTCTCCCCGAGTACTACACGGAGCTTGTAGTCGATCGCCTTCGCGCGCACGATCCCACGATTCGCGACTTCTTCGACATCTTCAATCACCGCGCGATATCGCTCTTTTATCGCGCATGGGAGAAAAGCCGGTTCACCGTCGGATACGAGCGCGAAGGCGCGGACCCCGTCACGGTGGTTTTGCGCGATCTCGTTGGTCTCGGCGAACCCGCGTTGCACAACCGCCAGCGGGTTCGCGATCAGAGCCTCCTTTACTATGCCGGCCTTTACGCCGCTGCGCCCCACTCCGCTACGGGGCTGGAACTGATTCTCAGCGATTACTTCAATGTGCCGGTCGAAATCGAGCAGTTTGTCGGCGTGTGGCGGGGTTTGGAAGAACCGGATCAATGCTGTTTCGACGCGGGTGATCCGGATTCCACCCGGCTCGGTTTCGGTGCGGTTGCGGGCGACGAGATATGGGACAGGCAGTCGCGCGCGCGGATTCGCGTCGGACCCTTGAGCGCCGCCCGATACTGCGATTTTCTGCCTGACGGCTCCGCATGGCAGCCGGTTGGCGCTCTGGTGCGTTTCTATTGCGGTTACGATGTGGAATTCGAAATCCAACTCGTTCTCGACCGCGACGAGGTTCCCGCCTGCGTTCTGGGCGGAGAGGATTCCGAACCGCGTCTCGGATGGCTTACCTGGATGAAATCGAAGCCGGAATTCGATCGGAATCCCGGCGACACAGTTCTACTTTTCCCGGAGAAATAAATGGAAGTCAATCTACGCTCACTCATCGGAAAGCTCAATCGGACCACGCGGAATACGCTCGAGGCGGCCGCTGGCCTCTGCCTTTCCCGAACTCACTATGACGTTGAAGTCGAGCACTTCCTGACGAAGCTGCTGGATGCCACGGGTTCCGATTTCGCGCTCATCACACGCCACTTCGGCGTGGACAAATCCCGGCTTGCGGCCGAACTCGGGCGCAGCCTGGACAAGCTGAAATCCGGCAACGCGCGCAATCCGGTGATCGGCACTACAGTTTTCAAAATGTTCACCGAGGGGTGGACATACGGTTCGCTCGAGTTCGGCTCCTCCCTTTTGCGCTCGGGCTACGCGATCGTTGCGCTCACTTCAAACGAAGAGCTGGTGCGGTTGATGCGCGATGTGAGTCGCGAATTTCAGAAGATCGAACCCGCCGCTCTCCGCAAGGATTTCGCCGCGATCGTGGAGAAATCCGAAGAGGAAGCTGAAACGGGGGCGGAGCAGCCCCAGGCCGCGGGGTCGGACGAAGGTCCGCGCGCGAAGCCCGGGAGCCACACGCCGTTCCTCGATCAGTACACCGTCGACCTCACAGCCAACGCGAAAGCAGGAAAGATCGATGAGGTTCTGGCGCGCGATGCGGAGATCCGCCAGATCGTCGATATCCTGACCCGGCGGCGGCAGAATAATCCGATTCTGGTGGGAGAGGCGGGCGTCGGCAAAACCGCGGTCGTCGAGGGATTCGCTCTGCGCGTATCGCGCGGAGACGTGCCTCCGCCGCTGCGAAATGTAGCCGTCAAATCGCTCGATCTGGCGCTCCTCCAGGCCGGCGCCGGCGTGAAGGGCGAATTCGAAAGCCGCCTCAAGGGGCTCATCAATGAGGTCAAATCCTCGCCTTCGCCGATCATTCTTTTCATCGATGAAGCGCACACCATGATCGGGGCCGGCGGACAGGCGGGCCAGAACGACGCCGCGAATCTTCTGAAGCCGGCGCTCGCGCGCGGCGAACTTCGTACCGTTGCGGCAACCACATGGTCTGAATACAAGAAGTATTTCGAAAAGGACCCCGCCCTCACCCGCCGGTTCCAGACCGTGAAGGTCGATGAACCATCTGAAGTCCAGTGCGAACTGATGTTGCGCGGCGTTGTGCCGGCCCTCGAGAAACATCATAAAGTTCGCATTCTGGATGAAGGCCTTGCGGCGGCCGTGAAGCTCTCGCATCGTTATCTTCCGGACCGCCAGTTGCCGGATAAAGCAGTCAGCGTGATGGATACGGCATGCGCCCGCCTGGCTCTGGGGCAAAACTCCATTCCACCGGCGATTGAAGACGCCCAGCGCGCGCTCGATGATTTCGCCGTGCAGACGCGCGTGCTCGAACGCGAACAGGCCGTCGGCGCGGATCATTCGGAACGGCTTGCCGCAATCGCTGAAAAGAAAGCGGCGACCGAGAAACGGCTGGCGGAATTGAATGCGCGCTGGGAAAAAGAGTCGTCTCTCATCTCCCGCATTCGCGAGATCCGCACACAACTCGAGGGCGCCCATTCTGCTTCGGCTGCAACGCCCGCGGCTTCTGGTCAAAGCGCCGCAACCGCTCCGGGGAGCGCCGGCAATGCTGTAGCCGCTCCGGCGAACGGCGGCAGCTCGGCCGCGGCGCCGGCAATCGACGCGGATGCGCTCCGGCAGGAACTCGGAAAGCTGAATACAGAACTGGAAGTTCTGCAGGGCGAAACGCCTCTCATTCGCGCCTGCGTCGATGCCCAGATCGTCGGGGAAGTCATCTCCGCCTGGACCGGCGTTCCCGTCGGGAAGATGCTGAAGGACGAAGTTTCGATCGTGCTGAAGCTCGAGGAACATCTCGGGCGCCGCGTCATCGGTCAGGACCACGCTCTCGTCGGCATCAGCCAGCGCATTCGGACATCACGCGCCGGAATGGACGATCCGCAGAAGCCTATCGGCGTATTCCTTCTCGTGGGTCCGAGCGGCGTCGGCAAGACCGAAACCGCTCTGGCTCTTTCGGACCTTCTATACGGCGGCGAGCGCAACGTGATCACGATCAATATGTCCGAATTTCAGGAGGCGCATACCGTTTCCACCCTGAAAGGCTCGCCTCCGGGATACGTCGGGTACGGGGAAGGCGGCGTGCTGACGGAAGCCGTGCGCCGGCGGCCGTATTCCGTTGTCCTGCTGGACGAAGTCGAGAAGGCCCATCCGGACGTTCTCGAATTATTTTTCCAGGTCTTCGACAAGGGTCAGATGGAAGATGGCGAGGGCCGCGAGATCGATTTCAAGAACGCCATTATCATCCTGACTTCGAACGCCGGCACCGACACGCTGATGAAGTACTGCGCGGATCCGGATACCATGCCCGGGCCGGAAGCGCTGGTACAGGCGCTCAAACCGGAGCTGAACAAGATCTTCAAGCCGGCGTTCCTTGGCCGCACGGTCGTCATCCCTTACTTCCCTGTTCGCGACGAAGCGCTGAAGCAGATTGTTCGGCTCAAACTGGGTAAAATCCAGCGCAGGCTCGCGGAAAGCCATCGAATCCGAATGACCTGGGATGCGGAGCTTGTGGATGAAGTCGCCCGACGCTGCACGGAGGTGGAGAGCGGCGCCCGCAATGTCGATAACATCCTGACCAACACGCTGCTGCCTGACGTTTCAAAGCAGCTTCTTGCGGCGATGGCGGAAGGCGCCCGTCCGCAAACTCTTCATGTCACCATCGGCGCGGATGGGAAGTTCTCTTACTCGAGCGAAGCCGCTGCGCCCGCGGCCGAAGCCGTCAGCGCCTGATGACTCCGGCCTACACACAAGCGAACCGGCCGCTTCAGATCACGACGGCGCTGGGCACGGATGTCCTTCTGCTCGCCAACCTGAGCGGCCGGGAAGCGATGTCGGAGCTGTTCGAATTCCGCGTCCAGATGTACTCGGAAAACGGCTCTATTGCGCCGAAGGATGTCCTCACCACTTCGGCGACGCTTTCCATTCAGCTGCGTAACGCGGGCTCGCGCTATATCAACGGGATTTTTGCCGATTTCGTACAGGCCGGTCAGGACCGCCAGACCGGCCTGTATACATACCAGGGCACAATCGTACCTGCGTTCTGGTTGTTGAGTCTGTATTCGAATTGCCAGATCTTCCAGAACAAAAGCGTTCCGGATATCGTTGAAGCCGTTCTTGGCGCAAGGTCGCTATCGAACTACGAAAAGAGTCTTTCCGGCAGTTATTCGCCGCGCGAATATTGCGTTCAGTATCGCGAGACGGATCTGAATTTCATCTCGCGCCTTCTCGAGCAGGAAGGCATCGCGTGGTATTTCAAACACGAAAACGGCAAGCACACTCTGGTGCTGACGGACCAGACGAAATCCGCCCCGGAGGCCCCGCAAACCCCCGTATCGTGGCTCCGGAGCGCTCCTGTGGGCGCGATTTCTCCCCAGACCTCAATTTGGTCTCTCGATCACCGGAACAGTGTCCGCACCGCCAAAACCACCCTTACGGACTACAACTTCGAAACGCCCGCCACGAATCTGCTGTCAACCACAAGCACAATCATCCAGAGAGCAAATACCACCCAGGAGGTCTACGATTATCCCGGTCTTTATGACGCCAAGGCGGATGGCGATACTTACGCCAGGGTCCTGATGGAAGAGTTCGAGACCGCCGCCGAGACCGTGGATGGAACGAGCGACTGCGAGAGCTTCGCGCCTGGTTATCAGTTCACGCTATCGGACCATTTCCGCGACGACTACAACATTGCGTACCTGCTGACGACCGTAACGCACAGCGCGTCTCAATCGGCTTACGTTGCAGGCTCGAGCGACGAATTTCAATACCAGAATCATTTTCAGGCGATGCCGGTAAAGGTCGCTTTTCGGCCGCCGCGCCGCACCCCCAGGCCCACCATATCGGGAATGCAGCCGGCCGTGGTCGTGGGGCCATCCGGCGAAGAAATCTATGTCGATAAATACGGCCGGGTAAAGGTTCAGTTCTTCTGGGATCGCGTCGGTAAAAAGGACGAGAACAGTTCCTGCTGGGTCCGCGTCGCCAGCATCTGGGCGGGCAAGAACTGGGGCTGGATTACGCATCCGCGCATCGGCCAGGAGGTCCTCGTCGACTTCCTCGAAGGAGACCCGGACCGGCCAATTGTCGTCGGCCGCGTGTATAACGCGGATCAGATGCCACCCTACACGCTGCCGGACAACATGACGCAATCCGTCATGAAGACCCGCAGCTCGAAAGGCGGTGGAACCGACAACTTCAACGAGATCCGCTTCGAAGACAAGAAGGGCAGTGAGCTGTTCTTCCTGCACGCCGAAAAGGACATGACCACGGAAGTGGAGCATGATGATTCTCAGACCGTGCAGAACGATCGCACTATCGTGGTGGACGGCAAGCACACCGAGACCATCACGAAAGATACGACGATCACGATCAAGGAAGGCAACCACTCGCTGACCATCAATCAGGGAAACCAGTCGATCACCGTCGATACAGGCAACCAGACCACGAAGGTCAGTACGGGCGACCAGTCGATTACCGTCAGCATGGGCAATCAAACCACGAAAGTGGAACTGGGCAGCGCCTCTCACGAGGCCATGCAGCAGATCGAGCTGAAAGTAGGACAAAGCAGCATCGTTCTCGACCAGCAGGGCGTCACCATCAAGGGCATGATGATCAGTATTCAGGGCACTGTCCAGCTCGAGGCGAAAGCGGTAATGACGACCGTGAGCGCGGATGGGATCATGACCGTGAAGGGCGCCCTGACAATGATCAATTGACATGCCGGAGCCGAAACAGCAGCTGCGCTCCGTTGCGGAGTTGATCGGGCACGCCGCGCTCAGCGACCAGGCGAAATCGAAACTGCGCCCGGACATCACCCCTTCTGCGTTTATGCGCGATCTGGTGAGCGAAGGCCTCATGATTGACGCCGTGAGATTCCTTGCCCAGGCGATTGGACCGGCGCGCGCGGTGGCGTGGGCGCTGGCGTGTCTGCGCGAACTGAGGGCCGAAAAGGCTGGAACGGCGCTGGCGATTTTCGACGCATGGGTGGCCGACCCTTCAGACGCAAATCGCCGGGCCGCGGCGGACGCCTCTGAAGAAGGTCCGGAAAAATCGCTGGGGCTCGCGATCTTCTTTTCCGGCGGTAGCATCGCGCCGCCCGACGTCAATCCGGTACCGCCTCCCGCGCATGTCGCCGAGAAGCTCGCCGCCGGCGCCATCATGCTGGCGGTAGTGGCGGAAAACCCAGACCAGGCCTCCGAACGCTACCAGCGCTGCATTGAAATCGCGCTGAAAACCTGACCGGGCGCACAACGGCGGGTGTTCGAGCAGCCTCAGGCGCGTGGTATCTCTATTGAGCATGTTGCACCGCCGCCAGTTCCTTCAGAGCACCCTTGCCACAGCCGCTGCCTCGGCTCTTCGCGCCCAAACTCCACAGCCCGCTCCGGACTGGGGCGGACCGGTGATCGATATCCACCTGCATCTGCGGCGCGGACTCGAAGCCAACATGATTCACATGCAGGGCTGCGGGGTTTCGAATGCGAATCTTCTCTCGCGCGACAACTCGGCCGAACAGGTGCATCAGATGCAGGCCAAATATCCCGGCCATTTCGTCTGGTCGGCGGGTACCAACGCGGCGAACCCGGAGGCGGCCGATCTCTTAAAGAAAGCCGTTAAAGATGGCGGTGCGATTGGTTTCGGCGAACTCAAATCACATGTGGAAGCGGACGGGCCGGAGATGCGGAAACTTTATGCCCTCGCCGCCGAGTTGAACGTGCCCATTCTGGTTCACTTCCAGGAAGTCGATCACTTCCCGGGGGAAGGGAAATGGAATAGTGGATTCAAGCGCTTCGATTCCATCCTGAAGTCAAATCCCAAAACCACTTTCGTCGGGCACGCCGATGCGTTCTGGGCCAATATCAGCGCCGATTACGTCGAACAGGCCGCCTATCCTTCGGGACCAATCAAACGGGGCGGAATCACCGATCGCTGGCTCTCGGATTACCCCAATCTCTTCGGCGATCTTTCGGCCAACTCAGGTAACAACGCTTTAACGCGCGATCCCGATTTCACTCCGGACTTCCTGAAGCGGCATCAGGACAAGCTCATGTTCGGCAGCGATTGCGGGTGCGCCGATGGAAACGGCGGCGGTGTATCCCAGGCCAGAAATCCCGGCGCGAGCCGCCTTGCGGGAAAGTGCGTGGCGCGCGAAACGCTGGCCGTGCTGAAGAAATCCACCACTCCGGGCATCTTTCGCAAGCTCACCTGGGAAAATGCGCACCGGGTTTACCGAATTTCGTTGTAGGAATAGATATACCTGACGCAAGAGGCGCCCCGATTAGAGAATCAGAGAATGTCCAGCCAGTCGCTCCGATTGACGCCATAGTCTGCCTCAGCTTCATACTGCGCCCCTTCAAGCGTTTCGTGCCACGTGTCCGTCCCACGGCCATTCGCCGAAACGTGGAAAAGATAATAACCGCCGTCTGACCCATTCCTCGCGATTTCCAAACGCACGATTCTCATGAACTCGTGTGAGCCGGAATCATCAATCAGGATTTTGCGGCTTGATCCTGATGATTGATTCTCAGGTTTGATATCGGCGCGCTTGAGGAATCTGAAATCATCCGTGGGCGTCATGTTCGAGGCAGGGGTTAAGCCTTGGTTGCGTCAACTATAACAATGCCGCTTCGTAGAGTCCGTTATTCCCACGGTCCGGCCAGCGAGCGCGCCGGATCCGCAATCGATTGGAACCGTACCAGCCTCACGCGATCCGTATCGCGGATGGAGGCAATCGGCATGATGCCCGCGTCGAGCAGTTGCTCGACATCCGTTTCGTGAAGCAGCAGTTCGGCGCACGGTTTCGCGACGGATTCGCCCTCTTCCCGATAAACGTGCAGCGGCATGCCGTCGATCTCCCGAACCGTTCCGGGAACCATGTTCCATCCCTTGCTCACGAACGCGGCGGCGAGAAGATAAGCCAGTCCAAACGCCGGATTCATCCAGAGATATTCGGTGTGCGCCGGAACCGAGCTCATCTCCTCCAGAGGAAATTCGTCGGTCGTCTCGCCCGATTCTCCATACGGCATTCGCGCGAGCAGACGAGGCAACGCCAGCCCGATGTGCGCCGCCTCCGGGGCTGTTCGGAAACGGGCCCACTCGGCGCGCGAAATATCCTCCTCAGCCGGAGCTTCCGCCTCCGCAATTAGCGCGGCATTCCAGAGCATTGCCTGCCGTCCGAGCCGGCTGAGCCTGGCGACGCTCTCTTCGGAGCGGTCGAAGGCGCGATTTACAAGCACAATGCTCCACTGCAGTTCTCCCGGGGCGGAGGGGATTTCGTCGCTGTCTCCGGTCTCGGCAATGAAGATTTTCACATTCGCGCCGCTGTCGACCCGCCGGACCAGGAACCAGACTCCGCGCCAGAGCGCCTCCAGTTTCTGATATTCGGGCGAATGGAGAATCGCTCGCATCAGTTCGGTCGTAACCACCTGAACTCGATTTCGCCGCCGCGATTCTTCCTGGCTCTCGGCAGGTATCAGATGCGACGCAAGCGCGCGATCGATAAACGCCCGCAAATCCTGCGAGTCCGCGGTAGATCTGGATGCTGCTGACGCCGCGCCGGAACCTGCGGGAAGATCACCGAGAATGCTGTCGAGCAGGCCGCCGGCCCCGCCGTTTCCAGCGGAGCCCTTCGCCCGGCTTTCCGAGCCGCCGCTCGCCGCTCGCTCAACATCCCGAAACAACGAAACGCGCCGATGGAGCGCATCCGGATGAAAGTCATCCAGAGCGCGAAAATCGAGTCGCAATGGCGCTCCGGCAAGGCGCAGATTCAACTGCGGCGCGAAGCGAGCCAGAACCGCGTCGAAATTGTCGAGATCGATTTCGGTCGGCGCCCCGCCTTTCTTCAGCGCAGCGCCGCTGAACGCCCCCAGTACAAGAATCGTGAACGGATCATCAGGAGCGGCGTTCGAACTCCGCCGTTGTGCATGAGGCTCAATATCGAGCACAGCGCTTGTGTATTCGTCGCGCGGCATATTAGTGAACGGTTGCGGTGATCGGGTTCGACGTCGCCGCCGAATTCGTGAGCGTCACCGTCACCGAAGCAATTGTGGCAGGATCGCCCACGATAGTGAAGGGCACCGTCAGCTTGAACTGCGAACCGGTAACGAACGATGCCGGGTTGGCGTACCAGGCCGTAAATAATGAACTCACGTCGAGCGCAAAATCGGTAGCCGCGAGCGACGCTCCCGCCGCGGGCGTGAAATGAAACGCGGCGGTCTTCACATCCCGGGTCGAAGAGAATCCGGTAACCACCACGGAAAGCGTCGAGCCCGTCGCTGCGGCCGTGGCCGTCACGTCTCGAATCGAGGGGGCCCCCGGACTGACCTGACCCGTGAGCACCAGCGAGCCCGAAACCACAATCGCCTGACCTGTCGTGTCCACATTCAACGTCACTGTGATTGTGCCCGCCGATGTGCCTGTCGAAAAAGGAAGCTGATACTGGGTCGTGTTCGCCGGAATCGTGAATTGGATGGTTCGGGAGCCGTTCGTGAAGCCAAGATCCGTCCCGCCACTCAGGTCCGGCGAGATGGATAATGTCGCCGTGGTCGTCAGCGGCAAGGGGTACGTGGGGCTCACGTCAATGGTGACCGTCGGTTGCGATCCGGGATTCAACACCGAAGGGAGCGATGCCATCAGAGTCGATGGCGGCGGCAGCGCGACGTGAATGCTGAAGCTGGCGGACACCGGCGAGTTGGTGGAATCCACCGCCTGGACAGTGAACGTGAAGTCGCCGGTCGCCTTCGGAGTGCCCGCAATCGAGCCGTCGCTCGCAAGGGCCAGGCCGTCGGGGAGCGCGCCGGCCGTTCGCGACCAGACCACCGTCCCAACGTTGCCGGAGGCCGAAAGATTAGCCGAATACGGTGTGCCGATGATTCCGTTCAGCAGCGAGGTGGTTGTGATTCGAAAACCCGCATTCACCTGCAGGATGACCGTAGCGGTGGCTGTATTCTCCGCGGAGTCGTGGACCGTGAGATTGAGCGGAAATGAGCCCGCCGCGCCCGGTGTACCGGAAATCAGGCCGCCCGTATTCACGCTGAGGCCCTGCGGCACTCCCGATGCCGACCAGCTATACCCGCCGCTTCCGCCGGATGCCGAAAGCGATTGCGAGTAGAGCACGCCCACGGTTGCGGCCGGAAGAGACGTGGAAGTGATCGACAACGGCGGCAGCGCGATCGTGAGGGTGAGGGTACCGGTGGCTGCGTTTTGCGCGGAATCCCGCACCGTGAGATTGAGCGGAAATGAGCCCGCCGTGCCCGGCGTCCCGGAAATCTGGCCGTCCGTATTCACGCTGAGGCCCTGCGGCACTCCCGATGCCGACCAGCTATACCCGCCGCTTCCGCCGGATGCCGAAAGCGATTGCGAGTAGGTCACACCCACGGTTCCGGGCGGCAGAGACGTGGAAGTAATTGTAAGGGCCGGGAAAATCGTCAGGGCGAAGTTGCCGCTCGCTGCGAACCCGGCCGAATCTTTCACCGACACCGACAAATTAAACGTGCCGGCGCTGGTGGGAGTACCGGAAAGTATCCCACTGTTGGCGAGGCTGAGCCCTGGAGGCAAGCCCGTAGCGGAAACCGTATAGGACGGGCTCGACCCGCCCGAAAAGACGAGCTGCTGCGAGTAGCGCGTATTGACAATGCCCGCGGGCAGCGTCGATGCCTGCACCGCCAGAGCGGGATAAACAGTGAAGTTGGCCGGCATGCTGGCCGAGGTTTGCCCGGCTGTCGCGACTACAACCACTCCGACGGCTCCCGCAGTTGTGGGCGTCCCCGAGATCACGCCGGTCGCGGAAGATATCGTCAGCCACGAAGGCGCGCTCTGCAAAGACCAGGAGACTCCGGTCGCGCCGGTCGCGGAAAACTGATACGAGTAACTCTGATTCACTTCACCGGCAGGCGGACTGGCCGGCGTGATCTGAAGCGTTGGGGCGGGAGGGCCCAGCGGAATCGTAAGCGTTGCCTGCCCGGAGGCGCAATCGTCGCCGGCGACCACCGTAAACGTATACTGGGTCCCCAGCGGCGGCGTCACAGGTGTTCCAGTCAGGAGTCCCCCAGGAGAAAGATTCAGCCATCCGAAAAGTTGTTGTGATCCGTCCAAGAAACTCCACGTGTAGTCGTTAGGCACGCAGCCGGCGCCACTCGCACTCAACTGCTGTGTATACGGCACGCCCACAGTACCAGTGCGGAGAGTTGGGCTTGGCGTGATGGTCAGGGTGCCAGTCTGCGGATACGCGGCCGCGGCGAATGCGGCAAGTAAAAGAGCCTGTCTGGCGCCGTTCGAAATTCCAAACGTTTTTCGCCCAAGGATCACAGTGCGGCCTTGCCGCCGGAATGCGCGAATACGAGCATGAGCACGCGCAATTTTAACAGGTTCGTTGCGCTTGAATCGAGTTTGACCTTAATGTGGTCTGATAACGTGAAATCCTATGAAGCGGCTGCAGCCGGTGATCTGG
>Ga0068855_100006993_pt1 | contig 13698 bp, 13 predicted proteins | sample KBSCornC52_FD_66592 | JGI IMG/M metagenome (GOLD analysis project Ga0068855, IMG submission 66592) | Corn rhizosphere microbial communities from Kellogg Biological Station, Michigan, USA - KBS Corn C5-2 | ecosystem: Host-associated > Plants > Roots > Rhizosphere > Soil ... | reverse complement strand
CCGTGGCGCCCCTGCCCAGTGCCGAGCCGTTCACGGCCGACGGCGGCCCCGTCGGGGTCGTGGTCAGCCACGGCTTCACCGGCAACCCGTCCAGCCTGCGGGACTGGGCCGACCACCTGGCCGCCGCCGGCTACTCCGTGCGGCTGCCCTTGCTGCCCGGGCACGGCGGCACCTGGCAGCAGACCAACGAGACGCGCTGGCCGCAGTGGTACGGCGCCATCGAGTCGGCGTTCCTCGACCTGCGCGAGCGCTGCGAGCGCGTCTTCGCCGTCGGGCTGTCGATGGGCGGCACGCTGGTGACCCGGCTGGCCGAGCAGCACCCGGACGCCGTCTCGGGGCTCGTCCTCGTCAACCCGGCCTACGGCACCCGCCGCTTCGACGCCAAGTTCGCCCCGTACATCTCCTGGCTGGTTAAGTCGCGCCCGGCCATCGGCGGCGACATCAAGAAGCCCGGCGTGGACGAGGAGGCGGCCGACCGCACCCCCGTGGTGGCGTTCGCCTCGCTGCTGCAGCTGTGGAAGGTCACCGTCGCCGACCTGGCCCAGGTGCGGGCGCCGATCCTGATGTACCGCTCCCGCGAGGACCACGTGGTCGACGACCTGTCCGGGATGCTGCTGAAGAAGGGGGCGGTGAACACCTCGGTGCGCGAGGTGATCCTCGAGGACAGCTACCACGTCGCCACCCTCGACAACGACGCGCCGACGATCTTCGACGGCAGCGTGGAGTTCATCGAGTCCCTCGCCGGGGCCACGCCGTCCGCGGGCGGCCCCCGACCGTGACATCACGCGAGCACCCGGGTGCAGGCGGTCCTGAACAGGACCGCCTGGACAACGGTCTGCACGCGCCCGCATACGTCCCGCTCACCGACGTCGACGCCGACGTCGGGCAGCACCTGCTGAGCGCGCTCGGGCGGGCGCGCATCCCGGCCTACCTCGGCCCGGCCCCCCTGTCAGCCGCCCAGCCGGACGTCCACCGCCGCCGGCTGTTCGTCGCCTCGGACGACCGGGTCGACGCCCGGACGATCGTCGCGGCGGCCGTGCGCGCCTTGAGCCGGCCCGCGGAGGAGGACGCCGATCAGCCGGCCGAGCCGGCGGACGTGACGCCGGCCAACACCGACCCGCTCGAGGGCATCGACACCGACGCCGCCTTCGAGGCGCTGATCGCGGACTGGCACGTCGACACGGTCAACGCCGTCCGCGACGCCGAGCGCGACCTCACCCGGGAGGACTCCGACTGGCGGGCCCGGCTGGTCAAGCCGCCGGCGGACGAGACCGGCTCGGGTGAGGTGTGGCTGGACGAGGACCACTACGTGCCGCCACCCCCGCCGCCGCTGCCGCGCCTGGCCGCGCCGACGATCATCGCGATGGCCGTGCTGGCCCTGTCGATCGTGGTGCTGGGCCTCGGCGGCTTCCTCGGCCTGGCCGGCAACCTGTCGTTCGTACTCGGCATCGTCGGCCTGCTGCTCGGCGGCGGCATACTGTTCAGCCGGCTGCGTCCGTCTCCGCGCGACGAGGACGACGACGGCAGCGCGATCTAGCCGCCCGTGACCGACGAGGAAGAACTGCTGGCGGTGGCCGCCGCCCGGGACGCCGCACTCGTGGCCAACGACGCGGCGCGGATCGCCGACTTCATGACCGACGACTGGGTCTACGTCGGCCCCGACGGAGTCACCCCCAAGGCCGACATCATCGGCTGGATCGCCTCGGGCCGGCTGGTGCACCACACGATGGCGGCGAGCGGGCCGATCCGGGTCGCCCGCTACGACGATGCGGCCGTCCTCACCGCGCGCCGCGCCAGCAGCGGGTCGTGGGACGGCGCCGAGTACACCGCGGACGAGTGGATCAGCGAGGTGTACGTCCGGCCGGACGGCCGGTGGCAGTGCGCATTCAGCCAGAAGACCCCGCTCTGAGCGAGCGGGTATCCACTTACAGAGTCAGCGTCGCCAGCACGGCGGACGGCCCCAGCGGCTGCCCCTTGCCGAGCTGCTGCGCCTCACCGACGTCGATCCGCTCGTCCACGAAGAACCGCCCGCCGACCGCGACCCGGCCGTCGGCGACGGCCTGCCACGCCGCGGTGCCGGGCCGGTCGGTGCCCAGCGCGCTGACGATCGCCGGCGGCGCGCCGGGGACGAGCCGCTCGATCGCGGCCTGCAGCTCGGCGGCCTGGCCGAGGCGCTCGGCCGCGTTGCCGACCAGCGTCGCGGCGGTGAGGACGAACTCCCGCCCGTCGACGCGCAGCAGCGCCAGCGCGGCGCCGGGCGGGGCCAACCGGCTGTCGCTGCGAAACCGGGCGCAGGCGGTTGTCACCGAGTCGACGCCCAACGTCGACAGCAGCAGGTTGCCGCCGCCGCGCCGGCCGTCCGCGGCCACGACGACGCGGCCCGACTCCCGGGCCAGCCGGGCCACCTTCTGCCGCCAGCGGCCGAGCTGGGGCGCGTTGTGCACGCACACCGCGTCGGGGTCGTGGTCGGAGATCAGCCGGGCGAGCCCGTCCTGGTCGGAGCCGGTGGTGCGGGCGTCCACGGAAAGCACTCGAATCGTGGGCACCCGGCCATCCTGCCGTACCGATCCCGGCCGGCGGCGTCACCCGTACCGGCGGGCGAGGTCGGCCGCACCCACGAGCCCGGCGTCCGGGCCGAGCGCGGCCAGCACGACCGCGGCCTGGGGCCGGAAGCCGCGGCCGGTGAGCTCGTGCGCGAACTCCTCCCGGGCGGCGGACAGCCACATGTCGCCGGCGGCCGACACGCCGCCGCCGATGACGAACACGGAGGGATCGAGTACCGCCGCCAGGTTGGCCAGGCCGCGGCCCAGCCAGCGCCCCATCGTCGTGCAGATCGACAGCGCGGCCGGATCCCCCGCCGCGGCCGCCTGGGTCACCACCGGCCCGGTCAGCCCCTCGACCGACCCGGCGAGCTCGAGCATGCGGGCCGCCGCCATCGGTGACTCCGCGGCCAGCTCGCGGGCGTCGCGGGCCAGCGCCCGTCCCGAGGCGTACATCTCCCAGCAGCCCCGGTTGCCGCAGGCGCACAGCCGGCCCTGGGGCACGAGCGTCTGGTGGCCGTACTCGCAGGCGATGCCGTAGGCGCCGCGGTACACCGAGCCCCCGACGACAAGCCCGCCGCCGATGCCGGTGCCGAGGGTGACGCACACGACGACCGGCTCGTCCCGGGCGGCGCCGAAGCGGTACTCGGCCCAGGCGGCCGCGTTCGCGTCGTTCTCGACGATCACCGGCGCGGCGATGCGCGAGCGCAGCGACTCGCGCAGCGGCTCGTTGCGCCAGGCCAGGTGCGGGGAGAACAGGACGGTGGCGTGGTCGTTGGCGATCCAGCCGGCGGCGCCGATCCCGATCGCGGTCACCTCGTGCCGGTCGGCCAGCGCGTTCACGACCTCGACGATCGTCGACTCGGTGGCGGCGGCGTCCCGTCCCGGCGTATCCCGGCGCTCGCGGTCGATCACCTGGCCGTGCTCGTCCACGACGCCGGCGGCCACCTTCGTCCCACCGATGTCGACCCCGATCGCGAGCGACACCCGCCTCAGCTCTCCCGGGCGTCGTCGAGGTCGATGTGCTGCACGCGCGGCGCGGGGCGGGGCCGCTCCCCCGGCTCGCGCTGGGCCCGGGTCACTGCGGCATCGGCGAGCGCCCGCACGGCGGCGGCCAGCGCCGCCCCGGCCTCGGCCACTCGCTCGCCGACCTCCGGCGATTCGCCGCGCACCACGTTCACGAACTGGCAGATGGGGCACCACTGGCACTCCGGGCCGCCGTGCCCGATGGACGACTCGGGCAGCGCCTTGCGAGCCCATTCCTGCACGGCGGTGACCAGCTTGCCGATCTCGACGCCGAGATCGCCGGGGCGGTCGGAGCGCGCGTCCTGCTCGTCAGGCACGGCCACTCCCCTTCGCTCGTCGTCCCGGTCCCGGCTTCGGTCGCGGCCGATCCGGCCAGCGCTCGGGGTCGGGCCGGAACCGCACGCGCAGCTCCCGCCCGTCGAACGCGCCGCCCGCGACCGTACAGCGGCGCAGCACGCTGGGCAGGGTGAGGACGCGCCGGTGGCCGGCGACGGTCACGACCAGGTCGTCGCCGGCGCGGGCGGCGTCCACCTCGGCCGGCTCGGCGAGCGGCAGGGCGAGGTGCAGGACGAACTCCGCGCCGGCGGACGTCACCCGCATCGGGATCGCGGCCGGATCGGCCGGCGGCGCCGGGTCGCGGCCGGGCAGCGCGCCGTACAGGTCGTCGGCCAGGGCCCGCAGCGCGTCGGCACCGACCGGTTCGGCCGACCGGTAGGCCAGCTCGCGCACCGGCAGCCCGGCGAACGATTCGCGGATGCGGACCAGGTGCCCCTGTTGCGCCGCCGCCCAGCCCTGCCGCCACTCGTCGTCGCCGGCCGGGAACACCCGGTTCGCGATGATCAGGTCGACCGCGTAGCCGTAGAGGGCGAGCGCGGTGAACGTGCGGCGGGCCTCGGCCGCCACCACCGCTTCCGGCGTGAGGACGAGCCGGACCGTCGTGATCCGCGGGTCGCCGAGCAGCCGGCGCACGCCGGAGAGCTCGTCGGCGAGGCGCAGCAGGGCCTCGAACAGCGTGTCCGGCGGCAGCACCTCGCCGCGGCCGAGCAGCGTCGCGAACGGCCGCATGCCCTTGGCCAGCCGGCGGTGCACGGGGAAGACCCGCTCGAGGTACCAGCCCAGCGCCTCGGGCAGCGCGAGCAGTCGCAGCGTCTCCGCGGTGGGCGCGCAGTCGACGACGAGCGCGTCCCAGCGGCCGGTCTCGGCGAGCTCGCGCACGGCCAGCAGCGCCAGCACCTCGTCGAAGCCGGGCAGCACGGTGAGCTCGTCGGCGGTGATCGGGTCGACACCGCCGCGGGACAGCAGGTCGATCAGGAAGCCCTGGACGTCCCGCCACGCCTGCTCGAACCGGCCCTGGGTGTCGATCTGCAGCGCTTCGAGTCCCGGCGCGACCTCGACCGGATCGTCCCCGAGCGGCACGTCCAGCGCATCGGCAAGCGAGTGCGCGACGTCGGTCGACAGCAGCAGCGTCTTGACGCCGCGGTCGGCCAGGCGCAGCGCGGTCGCCGCGGCCGTCGTGGTCTTGCCGACGCCGCCCTTGCCGGTGAACAGGACGATCCGCATCAGGCGTCCCTCACCGGACACCTAGCGCCTCGACGCGCCGCTTGAGCTCCTTCAGCGCGGTGTCCATGACGACCCGTTCGGCCTTGCGCTTGAGCAGCCCCAGGATGGGGATGACCAGCTCGACCGACAGCGAGTACGTGACGTGCGTGCGCCCCGGTCCGTCCGCGCGCAGCTCGTACGTGCCGTGCTGGGCCCGCATCATCTGCCCGGTGGTGAGCCGCCACTCGACGCGGCGGTCGGCCGTCCAGTCGTAGGTCAGCTCGTACTGGTCGCGGATGATGCCGGCGTCCAGCACGAAGGCGACGCGGCGGGCCCGGCCGTCCGGACCGTCCTCGAGCACCTCGGCCGACTTCACCGACCCGGTCCACAGCGGGTAGCTCGCAAAGTCGGCGATGACGGACATCACGTCGGCCGGGTCGGCGTCGATCACGATCGACTGGGTCGACTCCTCCGGCACGAGGGCCAACGTTACCGGGCGGCCGTCCGCGCTCGTTTGACCGCGAACGCGATGAGCGCGGCAAGTCGGCCCGCCGAGCCGAGCGGCTTCGGCTCTGCGAGAATGGCACGAGTCGGTTGCTGTGTCCGCCTGCGAACCAGCCGGAGCCGCACCGCCGCCAAAATGGGCGCGACGAACCCGCAGCCCAATGGCACCTGCCCCCTGTGGCGTTTGCGAGTTACCGTGACCGCGGAACTCGCAAGAGCACGGGAACGCACTGCTCGCCCGAGGTCCGTCGAGAAGGGACGCCGCGAAGTGCAAGAGCTGCATGTCGCCAGCAAGATCACCACGGTCACCCAGACCAACACCGCGGACTTCGTGTTCGACAACGCTTCGAGCCGCCCCCAACACGTCGCATTGCGCCGGCGGGTGGGCGGGTCGTGGGCCGACGTCACCGCCAAGCAGTTCGCCGACGAGGTCACGGCCGTCGCGAAGGGGCTGATCGCGGCGGGACTGAAGGCCGGCGACCGCGTCGCGGTGATGAGCAAGACCCGGTACGAGTGGACGGTCGTCGACTTCGCGATCTTCACCGCCGGCGGCGTGGTCGTGCCGATCTACGAGACCTCCAGCGCCGAGCAGGTGCAGTGGATCCTCTCCGACTCCGGGGCGCGGGCGATCTTCGTCGAGACGCCGGGCCACTCGGAGATCGTCGACACCGTCCGGCCGACCACGCCCGACCTCGAGCACGTCTGGCAGTTCGACGACGGCGCGATCAGCAAGCTCGTCCAGGACGGCGTGGCCGTGGCCGACGAGGACGTCACCGCCCGGCGCACCGCGGTCGCCCTCGACGACCTCGCCTCGATCATCTACACGTCGGGCACGACCGGTCGGCCCAAGGGCTGCGAGCTGACCCACCGTTCGTTCGTCGTCGAGGTCGTCGAGCTGCTCGACCTGCTCGAGGACTTCTTCAACGCCGAGACCTCGACGCTGCTGTTCCTCCCCATCGCGCACGTCTTCGGCCGGGTCATCGAGATCGGTGCTCTCGCCGCCGGCTGCACCCTCGGCCACACCGCCGACGTCAAGAACCTGCTCGACGACCTTGCCGGCTTCAAGCCGACGTTCGTCCTCGCCGTGCCGCGAGTCTTCGAGAAGGTCTACAACACGGCCAAGCAGAAGGCGCACGCCGACGGCAAGGGCCCGATCTTCGACCGCGCCGAGGCCGTGGCGATCAAGTACTCGGAGGCGACGGCCAAGGGCAGCGTGTCGCCGCTGCTGAAGGTGCAGCACTTCCTGTTCGACAAGCTGGTCTACGGCAAGCTGCGCGCCGCCCTCGGCGGCAACTGCATCGCGGCCGTCTCCGGTGGCGCCCCGCTCGGCGCCCGGCTCGGGCACTTCTTCCGCGGCATCGGCGTCACGATCTACGAGGGCTACGGGCTGACCGAGACCTGCGCCGGCGTCACCGTGAACCGTCCCGACGCGATCAAGGTCGGCACCGTCGGCCGGCCGGTCGGCGGCACCACGGTGCGGGTCGCCGAGGACGGCGAGCTGCTGTTCAAGGCGCCGCACGTCTTCGTCGGTTACTGGCAGAACCCGGACGCCACCGCCGAGGCGCTCGAGTCGGACGGCTGGTTCCACACCGGCGACATCGGCGAGATCGACGAAGACGGGTTCGTCCGCATCACCGGCCGCAAGAAGGAGCTCATCGTCACCGCCGGCGGCAAGAACGTCGCCCCGGCCGTGCTCGAGGACCGGGTCCGCGCGCACTGGCTGATCAGCCAGTGCCTCGTCGTCGGTGACCAGCAGCCGTTCATCGCCGCGCTGATCACCATCGACCCCGAGTCGTTCCCGACCTGGCTGGAGAAGCACGGCAAGCCGGCCGACACGCCCGTGGGCGACCTCATCGACGACCCCGAACTGCGGGCGGACGTCCAGGAGGCGATCGACGACGCCAACAAGGCGGTCAGCAAGGCCGAGTCGATCCGCAAGTTCGCGATCCTCGCGCACGACTGGACCGAGGCCGGCGGTCAGCTCACGCCGTCGCTGAAGCTCAAGCGCAACGTCGTGCACAAGGAGGCGGCCGGCGAGATCGAGTCGCTCTACAGCGGCGTGAAGGCCGACTGACCCTACGCGTCGAGCAGCGCGCGCAGCCGGTCGGCAAGGACGTCCCAGCGCCACTCCGCCTCGACCCACGCCCGGCCGGCCCGCCCCAGCCGGTCCCGCAGGTCGGGGTCGGCGAGCAACCGCACCAGCCGGGCCGCCACTGCCGGGACGTCCCGGCCGTCCACGACGTAGCCGGTCTCGCCGTCGAGCACCGCGTCCGGCGCGCCCCCGGAGTCGCCGACCAGCACCGGACGGCCGGTGGCCGACGCCTCGAGGTAGACGATCCCGAGCCCCTCGACGTCCAGGCCGCCGCGGCGGGTGCGGCACGGCATGGCGAACACGTCCCCGGCCGCGTAGTGCGCGGGAAGGTCGGCGGCCGGCACCGCGCCGGTCAGCACGACCGCGTCGGCCACGCCGTGCTCGGCGGCGAGCGCCTCGAGGCGCGATCGGTAGTCGCCGCCACCGACCAGGAGCAGGGCGGCCTCCGGGTGGGCGGCGCGTACCGCCGGCCAGGCGCGGATGAGCGTGTCCTGCCCCTTGCGCGGGACGAGTCGGGACACGCAGACGACGACCGGCCGGCCGGTGAGGCCGTGCCGGGCCCGCACTGCCGAGCCGTCGACATCGGGACGGAACGTCTCGACGTCCACTCCAGGTGTGAGCCGGACGAGCTTCGCCGGGTCGATGACCCGGGCCAGCCGGGCGCGCACGTACTCCCCCAGATAGGTCACCACGTCGCAGCCGGCGCCGATGCGGCGCAGCGCCGAGCGGGCGCCGGGCAGGGCGGCCCACCCGGCCTCGTGGCCGTGGGTCAGCGCGACGATCCGCTCGGCGCCGGCCGCCCGCAGCGCCGGCGCGAGCAGCCCCAGCGGCGCCGCCGCCCCGAACCACACGGCCCGGCAGTCGAACTCGCGCAGTGCCGCGACCGTGCGCGCCCGCGCCGCCGGCGTCGGCACCAGCAGCCCGGTCGGGTGGCGCAGCACCGGGAACGGCTGGGCCGCGTCGAAGCGGGCCGAGCCGGGGTGATCGGAGGCGTAGACGACGAGCGAGCCGGGCGGCTGGCGCAGCGCGAGCTCGTGCACGAAGGACTGGATGCCGCCCTGCCGCGGTGGGAAGTCGTTGGTGACCACCAAGGTCCGGCGGGTCACCGGCCCGGCCCGAGCTGCTGACGGACGTACGCCCGCCACTGGGCGGTGAAGGTCGCGGGGCTCTCGTGCAGGACGGCCCGGATCGCCGCATCGGGCGAGGGCGTCCCGATGCCCTCGCCGGCCACCACGTAGAACCGGACGAGCCCGGCCACGCCGACCCGCTCGGCGATCAGCCGGCAGGCCAGCCACGCCTCCTCGTAGGCCTGCGGGATCGCCTGCCCCGTCGCGAGGTCGACGGCCGTGGGCAGTCCCCGCGGCACGCCGGTCTTGGCGACCGTCGCGGCCAGCTCGGCCGCCGCGGTGCGCACCGGCTGGCCGGTGTCGAGGTTGCCGACGTACTCGGCGAACCCCTCCCGCACCCACGGCGGGGTCGCGTCGGTCGTGTAGCGCGCATCGGCGATGTGGGTGACCTCGTGCCGCACCACGATGCGCCGGCCGACCGCGCTGAGGCGCGCCAGCGCGTCCGGGTTCACGATGAGCCGCTGCCCGGGGACGTCCCCGGTGACGGTGTTGGCCGGGTCGGAGATCGCGGCCGCCGCCACCTCGGTGCTGATCGGCGAGGCCGGCCCCACCTCGGCGGCAAGCTCCTCGGCCGAGCCGGGCACGACCGCGACGACGTACGTCGTCCACGGCCGTGGCCACACCGCCGAGACCGCCGGCACCGCGTCGTCCACCGCGTCGGCGACCGGCCGCAGCACCGAGGGATCCGCGTGGCCCAGCACGAGACCGTGCCGGGCCGGCACGACGGTGAGGTGCCCGAAGTCCCACGGCCCGCGCCAGCTCGCGCCGCCGGCGTCGGCCAGGGCGTCGTCCCCGCCGATCACGGCGTGCCCGTCGCGACGCACGACCGTCCACCACAACGTCTGCGTCGAGGGCACCAGGTCGGCCTGCCGCAACGCGTAGCGCAGCTGCACCTCGACGACGATCGCCTTCGCGTGCAGCCGCTTGCCGGCCGCGGCCTCGGCCGAGCGATCGCGGGTGCGGGCCTCGAGGTGGTAGCTCCAGCTCGCGAGCGGCAGGCGGGTCAGGTTGGCGAACTGCGCCGCCTGGTTGCGCCAGAACGCGAGGGCAGCCGACGAGCCGTCCACGCCGGAAAGGAACGCCGAGCGATCGTGGGCCAGCACCGCCTTGCCGTGCTTGGCCAGCAGCGAGCGGACCTCGGCGAGCGTGGGCGCCGACGTGTCATCGCCGCCCGAGCACGCGGTCAGCAGGCCCAGCAGGAGCAGGAACGCCGAACCGGCCGCGGCGACGAAGCGCAGCGGCCGGTTCGGCACGAAGAAGCAGACAGTCAGTCGAGTGCTCAGCCGACCAAGCGCGTGGCGCCCACGTAGTCGCTGTTGAACGCCGACAGCGGCACCACCGAGACGTTCTCGCCCTCGGTCGGCGCCGAGACCATCAGCCCGTCGCCGATGTAGATCGTGACGTGCCCGATCGGCTGGTAGAAGAAGATCAGGTCACCGGGCTCGAGCTGGTCGCGGGTGACGTGGTGGCCGTAGTTGTACTGGTCGGCCGCCGAGTGCGGCAGGCTCACGCCACCGTGCTCCCACGCGGCCATCGTGAGGCCGGAGCAGTCGTAGCTGCCCGGACCGGCCGCGCCGAACACGTACGGCTTGCCGACCTGGTCGAGGGCGAACTTCACCGCACGCTGCGCCTGGGCCGAGCTGGCCTTCGTCAGGTGCTGGACGTTCGCGCTCGTGGCCGCCACGGACGGGTTGAGCGCGCGCTGGTACGCCGCCCGCTGCGCCGAGTTCAGCCGGGCCAGCAGGGACTGGTACTTCTTGATCTGCGCCTTGACGTCCTTGCGGGCCTGGGCCACGACGTCGCGCTGGTGCTTCGCGCTGGCCAGCAGCTCGCGCGCCTTGACCGCCGAGGCCTGGGCGCTCTGCTTGGTGCTGAGCACCTGGTCCAGGACGTCCGACATGCGCTTGGACGCCATCGTCATCGTCTGCAAGCGGTCGAGGTAGTTGTAGTCGCTCTTGCTGTCCAGCAGCGCCGCGGCGGCGCCGAAGCCGCCGCTCTCGTACTGCGCCTGCACCATCAGCCGGAACCGGTCGTGCGCGGACTGATAGGCGATCGACGCTTCGCGCGCCGACTGCTGCGCGACGGCCGCGGCCTTCTGGCGGCGCTGCACCATGACCTGCGCGTGGTCGTACTTCTCGACCAGCTGCGAATTCTTCAGCGCCAGCTCGCCGAGCTGCTTCTGGACCGAGCTGATCGACGGCTCGGTGCGCGGGGCGGTTGAGGGGGTTGCGCCGGCCAGGGTGGGGCCGGCAATCACCACGGCGCCGCTGATAGCGACGAGTGCGATGAGGGGACGAACAGAACGCGCGAGCCGGATCGCCACGGTTCGGGAGAACTCCTTCTTCCTCGTCCGCCTACCGGGTTAGCTGACGGGTTCGGGCCAGGAAGTAGCCCTACGGCGCGGCCGGCGACAGGCACCACTGCTGATCGCGTCGGGACGATCAGCACCAGTGCGAGACCCCGAACACGCCGATTCACCCCAGGGAACGCAATGGGTCCCCGGCTTGCCCCTGGTCTCCGATGTCGGGATCGGTCACCAGGTGCGGCAATTCGGCGGGACCTGCCGGCGGGAACCACGGTTGGTCACCCGGGAACCGGAAGGTCTCGGAAAGATTACGACCCCCCCGTACGGCTGTGCAACGCGACCCCCCTGCCGATGTGAATCGTTTTGCCGATCCGTCAAGCGATATCGCGGCCAATTCCGGACGAACCGGACACAATGCCCCGGACAAGCCGCAACGGAGGCACCAAACCGGCCTCGGCCAGGGCCTGCAACGCGCTCGCCTCCGAGTCGTCCAACTCGACCGGCGAGGCCGGCCGTTCCAGCAGGACGGTCATCATGCAGTCCCGGCAGGCGCCCTCGGGGGCCTGGCAGGTGTCGCAGTCGATCAGCATGGCGCTCCACTCCTGTTATTCGCGGCACACCGGTTCTCCGGCTCGTCCGCGACGCTAGGAACGCCCACTGACAGTTTTCGCGCCGACGGCCGGCCACGGCGCGAAACGCTGAGGTGGCTCCGGGGTCAGCGCCCCGCAACCACCTCAAGATCCACCGCGCACCGCCGGTCGCGCGCACCTGCCCGTTCGCCCCGGCCCGGGTTCATTGCACCCGGTGTGGTCGCTATCGCCCACGCAAAAGCCGCGATAGTGACCACAGCGGGTGCAAAGTGCGCGATCGGGCCGGCGCATGGCGAAACGTTGCGGCGAGTGCCGGGGCATGGTCACGGAATCGCCTCAAGATCCACAGCAGGGCGGCCAGCTACGCGCGGCCGGCGGCTGGGCTCAGCCCAGGCGGGCGACGAGGACGGCGGAGGGCACCGTCCAGGCACCGACGCGGCCGGTGTCGCGCACCACCTGCTGGTCGCTGGTCACGACCACCACCGGACGTCCCTCGGGTTCGGCCCCCACCAGCCGGCGGATCAGGTCGTCCGCGATCTCGCCCGGCGCGCTGAACAGCACCCGGACGCCCCGCGGCGTCGCCGGCTGGGCCGGCGGCTTGGTCCCGCCGTCGAAGGCGACGGTGATCTCGGCGCCCGACTGCGCGGCCAGCGGGGCCAGCGCGCCGATCAGGCGGATGCGCTGGTCGGCCAGCGACAGGTCGGGGTAGCCGGTCTTGGTGACGTTGTAGCCGTCGATCACCAGGTGGACGTTCGGCATGCCGAGCAGCCGGTCGAGCGCGGCCGGATCGCCCGCGCTGCGCCGTCCGGCCGCCAGCTCGGCGGCGCCGACCGCATCGGCCGGCCGCAGGGTGGGCGGCGCCAGCGACAGCTCACGGCGCACGCCGGCCGCCGCCTGGACCAACGTGTCGATCAGCAGCCAGAGGCGCGCGTCGTCCACGTCGCGCTCGGTCCGCACGCCGCGCCGGGCCGCCTCGACGGCGCGTTCGAGCTCCTGATGCCGGCCGCGCAGCCGGCGCAACTCGTTCTCGTGGGCGACGGTGAGGGCCTCCACGCTCGCGCGGGCCTCGTCCTGATCGGCGCGGGCGGCGTCCCGGTCCCGTTCGGCCGCCCGCAGCTCGCGGGTGCGATCGCGCACGGCCTTGCGCAGGCCGGTCAGCTCCGCCTCCGCCGCCGCGGTTGCGGCGGCGACGGCTTCCCGGGTGCGGGCCGCCTCGCCCTTGACCGTGGCCCGCAGCTCGGTCAACTCGGCCCGCAGCCGCGCCACCTCGTCCGCGCGGGCGGCATCACCACCGCGCTCGGCCCGCCACCGGGAGCCGGCCGCGGCGACGGCGCCCTCCCACCCCGGCGGACGGGTCAGGTACGCGACCACGGCCACGTCGACCGGATCGGCGGCCGCCGTGGGCCCGCCGTCCCGGATCGCCGCCGCAAGTTCTGGTGAGGCCTGTTCGATCACCTCGGCCACCCGGCCGCGGAAGCCATCGTCGGCATCGAGCGCGGCGGCGAGCGCGACGCCGCCGAGCCGGGCCCGCTTGGCCGGGGCGAACCGCGCGATCGCCCGCAGCGGCGCCGGGACGTCCTCGGCGGCCAGGCGGCCCAGCACCTCAGCGGCCAGCTCGATGACCTGCTGGCGAGCGGGCTCGACGAGCGCGACCTCGAGCCCTGCTTCGGGCCGATCCGGTGATTGCGCGCTCACCCATCCGAGGGTACGGACCCGCGCGCCTTCGCCGTTTTCGTCAGACCCCCCACCTACCGTGCGGGACATGACGACGACAGCGCGGCCGGCCGGCCAGCAGCTGGCCACGCAGCTGGCACTGGACGAGATGGGCGAGCCGCTGCGCGAGACCACCTTCGTCGTCGTCGACCTCGAGACCACCGGCGGTGCGGCCGGCAGTGGGGACGGCATCACCGAGATCGGCGCGGTGAAGGTGCGCGGCGGCGAGGTGCTCGGCGAGTTCCAGACGCTGGTCAACCCG